>Ga0209801_1000002_pt1 | contig 362283 bp, 342 predicted proteins | sample GraSoiAngelo_127_FD_185884 | JGI IMG/M metagenome (GOLD analysis project Ga0209801, IMG submission 185884) | Grasslands soil microbial communities from the Angelo Coastal Reserve, California, USA - 14_0927_09_40cm (SPAdes) (version 2) | ecosystem: Environmental > Terrestrial > Soil >... | reverse complement strand
TGTTGGACGAGGGGCAGGCGGGGGATAATGTCGGCCTGCTGTTGCGCGGCGTGGAGAAGCACGAGGTGGAGCGGGGGATGGTGCTGGCGAAGCCGAAGAGCATCACGCCGCACACGCAGTTTGAGAGCGAGGTGTACGTACTCACCAAAGAGGAAGGCGGGCGGCATACCCCCTTCTTCAAGGGGTATCGGCCGCAGTTTTACCTGCGCACGACGGATGTGACGGGGACGGTGGAGCTCCCCGCCGGCGTGGAGATGGTGATGCCGGGGGACAACACGAAGATGACGATCGAGCTGATCACGCCGATCGCGATGGAGGAGCAGCTGCGGTTCGCGATCCGCGAAGGCGGGCGCACGGTGGGCGCGGGCGTGGCGACGAAGATCCTGAAGTAAGACGCGGAGCCAACTATGGCTGGCAAGATTCGCATTCGTCTGAAGGCATTCGACCACGCGCTGATCGATCAGGCCGCGGCCGACATCGTGCGCACGGCGGAGAAGACCGGGGCGCAGGTCTCGGGGCCGATCCCGCTGCCCACCAAGCGGCAGCTCTGGACCGTGCTCCGGAGCCCGCACATCGACAAGAAGAGCCGAGAGCAGTTCGAGCTCAAGACGCACAAGCGGCTGATCGACATCCTGGACTCGCGGTCCCAGACGGTCGATGCGCTGACCAAGCTCGATCTCCCGGCCGGCGTGGATGTGGAAATCAAGGTCGAATAGAGACATGACAGGACTGATCGGTAGAAAGCTCGGCATGACCCGCGTCTTCGACGCGGAAGGCACGCACGTGCCCGTCACCGTGATCGAAGCCGGCCCGTGCCCCGTGGTCCAGGTAGCGGGGTCCCAGGTGCAGCTCGGCTTCGAGCGCAAAAAGGCGACGCGGACGGCCAAGGCGCTCGCGGGCCATGCCAAGAAGGCGGGTCTCGAGGCGGCGCCCCGCGTGCTCCAGAGCTTCCCGCTCGCCGACGCGGGCGAGGCCCCCCCCCCGAAGGCGGGCGACAGCGTGACGGTGGCGATCTTCGCCGCGGGCGACCGCGTGAAGGTCACCGGTGTCACCAAGGGCCGCGGATTCCAGGGCGTGGTCCATCGCCATCACTTCGGCGGCGGCCCCGAGACCCACGGCAACACGCGGCACCGGAAGCCGGGATCCATTGCGCCGGGCACGGATCCGTCCCGCGTCATCAAGGGGAAGCGGATGCCGGGGCACATGGGCGCCCGCAACTTCACGGAGCTGGGCTTGCGCGTCGTCAAGGTGGACGCGGAGCGCAACCTGTTGTTCGTGCGCGGCTCGGTGCCGGGGCCGATGAACGGCTTGCTCACGGTGCGCAAGCAGGGAGGGCGCAGTCGCCATGATTGAGGCGCCGCATTACTCCGCCGCCGGCGCGAAAAAGAAGTCCGTGCGCCTCCCGGCCCCCCTGTTCGACGGCACGGTGAACGAGGACGCGCTGCACCGCGCGGTGGTGACGTTTCTCGCCAACCAACGCCAGGGCACCCACGACACCAGGACCCGCAGCGAGGTCTCGGGCGGAAACCAGAAGCCCTGGCGCCAGAAGGGCACGGGTCGGGCGCGGCAGGGCTCGACGCGCGCGCCGCATTGGCGGCACGGCGGCATCGTGTTCGGGCCGCATCCGCGCGACTATCGCCTGGGCATTCCGAAGAAGCTCCGGCAGCTCGCGAAAAAGTCGGCGCTGAACGCGCGGGCACGGGAGGCGGCGGTGTTCGTGGTGGACGTGCTCGAGTACGAGAAGCCGAAGACCAAGACGCTCGCGGAGCTGCTCGGCAAGCTCGGGGTGGCCGAGAAGAAGGTCGTCGTCCTGACGGCGGGCGCTGCCCATGCGCACAACGTCTACCTCTCAGGCCGCAACATTCCGAAGGTGCGCGTGATGCGGTTCGCCGACGCCACGGCCTACGAGATCCTCTGGGCCGATGCGGTGGTGGTGGAGCTACCGGCCCTGGGCGAGGCGTCCGAAAAGGCGACGGCAGGGGGCGGGGAGGGGGAGGGGGGGGGGGGGGGGGGGGGGGGGTGGGGGGGGGGGGGGGGGGGGGAGAAGGGGGGGGGGGGGGGGGGGGGGGGGGGGGGGGGGGGGGGGGGGGGGGGAGGGGGCCACAAATGCCTGATCAGCAGCACACGATCCTGGGGCCGGTGATCACCGAGAAGTCCTCGGCGGCCTATCAGGCGCGCAAAGAGTACGCGTTCCGTGTGCACGCGGAGGCCACGAAGCCGCAGATCCGCGCGGCTATCGAGGCGCTCTTCAAGGTGTCCGTGACGGACGTCCGGACGCTGGTCGTGCGCGCCAGGCGGCGCACCGGCGGTCTGCGCGTGGCGCGCGCGGGCCGACGGCCGGCGTGGAAAAAAGCGATCGTGACCCTCAAAGAGGGCGATACGATCCCCGTGTTCGAGGGCTGATATGGGTATCCGACAGTTCAAGCCGGTGACGCCGGCCACGCGGTTCCGCTCGGTGTCGGACTTCGAGGAGATCACGAAGGGGACGCCCGAGAAGTCGCTCCTCGAGCCGCTGCGGGGCAGCGGGGGCCGGAACAACAAGGGTCACATCACGGCCCGATATCGGGGGGGCGGCCACAAGCGGCAGTACCGCCGCATCGACTTCCGGCGCGAGAAGTTCGGCGTGCCGGCGAAGGTGGCGGCGGTCGAGTACGACCCGAACCGCACGGCGCGCATCGTGCTGCTGTTTTACGCGGACGGTGAGAAGCGCTACATCCTCGCGCCGAAAGGCCTTGCTGTGGGCGACACGGTGGTCTCCGGACCGGGCTCGGACATCCGCGTGGGAAACACCATGCCGTTGTTCGAGATCCCGCTCGGCACCACGGTGCACAACGTGGAGCTCAAGATCGGGCGCGGCGGCCAGCTCGCCCGGTCGGCCGGCACCGGCGTGCAGGTGGTGGCCAAGGAAGGCAACTACGTCACGCTGCGGCTCCGCTCCACGGAAATGCGTATGGTGCGCGGCGAATGCCTCGCCACCATCGGCGAGGTGTCGAACGCAGAGCATGAGCTCTTGTCGGTGGGCAAGGCCGGCAAGAGCCGCTGGCTCGGGCGGATGCCCCGCGTGCGGGGCGTCGCGATGAATCCCGTGGACCACCCGCTCGGCGGCGGTGAGGGCAAGTCGTCCGGCGGCCGGCCACCCACCAATCCCTGGGGGAAGGTCGAAGGGAAGAAGACTCGGCACAAGAAGAAGTCGTCGACGAAGCTCATCGTGCGCGGACGCAAGCGCGGGAAGGCGACGCAATAATGGGACGCTCGGTCAAGAAGGGGCCGTACGTGGAGCCCTCGCTCATGGTGAAGATCCAGGCCTTGAACGACAAGAACGAGAAGAAAGTCTTCAAGACCTGGTCGCGACGCTCGACGATCACGCCTGACTTCGTGGGGCACACGCTCGCGGTGCACAACGGGAACAAGTTCATCCCGGTGTACATCACGGAGAACATGGTCGGCCACAAGCTCGGCGAGTTCGCCGCGACGCGCCTGTTCCGCGGGCACTCGGCCAAGGGCTCGGCGCAGGAGCGCGAAGAGGCCGCCGCGGCCGCGGCCGAACAGCCACCCGCGCCCAAGGCGTAGGCGATGGAAGCCCGAGCGATCCAGCGAACCGTGCGGCAGTCGGCGCGCAAGATGCGCCTCGTGATCGATCAGATCCGAGGGCAGGCGGTGCCGGACGCCTACGCCATCCTGCGCTTCTCGAAGAAGCTGGCGGCGAAGCAGATCCACAAAGTGCTCAAGTCGGCGGTGGCGAACGCCGAGCAGCGGGCGCTGCGTGAGAACCAGGCGCTGGACGTGGACCACCTGCGCGTGAACTACGCCGTCGTGAACGAAGGGCAGACGCTCAAGCGCTTCACCCCGGCCGCGATGGGCCGGGCGACGCCGATCAAGAAGCGCACCAGTCACATCGAGATCCGGGTGGCGGGCGAAGCGGAATCCCGCGCGCCCAAAGTCCAGCCCGCCAAGGCCGAGGCGAAAGCCCCGCCCGTGAGGGCGGGGACCAAGAAGGGCAAACCCGCGCGCGCCAAGAAGGCTGCGGGCGCCAAGTCCAAGACGAAGAAAGAGAGCAAGTAAGTGGGCCAGAAAACGCACCCCTACGGCTTCCGGCTCGGCATCATCAAGCCGTGGCGCTCGCGCTACTACGCGCGCCGCGACTTCCCCGAGCTCCTGAAGGAAGACGACCTGATCCGCCGGTACCTGAAGACGCGGCTCTCCCACGCGGCGATCGCCGATATCCACATCGAGCGGAAGCCGGGGAAGGTCACGGTCACGGTGCATACGGGCCGACCCGGCGTCGTGATCGGCAAGCGCGGCGCCGAAGTCGACAAGCTGCGGGACGAGCTCGCCCAGCTCACCGGGAAGGAAGTGGGGATCAACGTCGAGGAGATCAAGCGGCCCGAGCTCGATGCCCAGCTGGTGGCGGACTCGGTCGCGCACCAGCTGACGCAACGCATCTCGTTCCGGCGCGCCATGAAGCGCGCGGTGCAGAGCGCCATCCGGATGGGGGCGCAGGGCATCAAGATCAAGACGGCCGGCCGGCTGGGCGGCGCCGAGATCGCGCGGACGGAGGGCTATCACGAGGGGCGCGTCCCGCTGCACACGCTGCGCGCCGACATCGACTACGCGATGTCGACCGCCAAGACGACCTACGGCACCATCGGCGTGAAAGTGTGGATCTTCACGCGCGAGATGACGGAGGAGCTGTCGGGGCGGACGTACTCGACCGGAGTGTGAGTCCATGCTCGCACCGAAGCGCGTCAAGTTCCGGAAGCGGTTCAAGGGCCGCACCAAAGGCATGGCCACGCGCGGTAACACCGTGGCGTTCGGCCACTACGGGCTCATGGCGCTCGAGCCGGGCTGGATCACGAACCGCCAGATCGAGGCGTCACGCGTGGCGCTCACGCGCGAGATGAAGCGCGGCGGCAAGGTGTGGATCCGGCTCTTCCCGGACAAGCCGATCACCAAGAAGCCCGCCGAGACGCGCATGGGAAAGGGCAAGGGGAATCCGGAGGGCTGGGTGGCGGTCGTCAAGCCCGGGCGCGTGATGTTCGAGCTCGAGGGCATCGCGGAGGACTTGGCGCGGCAGGCCTTGGGGCTCGCGGCGGCTAAGCTCCCGATCAAGTCGAAGTTCGTGCGGCGGGAGGAACGGTAGATGGCGACGAAAAAGCCCGAGGCGCTGCGCGAGATGAAGAACGAGGATCTCGAGCAGCAGCTGGTGGTGCTGACCGAGGAGCGGTTTCGGCTGGGGTTCCGCCGGGCCACCGAGGCGCTGCCGAACCCGATCCAGCTGCGCAGGATCCGGCGCGAGATCGCGCGGATCAAGACCATTCTGAGAGAAAGGGCTCAGGGATGAGGGGGCGGCGCAAGGTTCGCACCGGCGTGGTGGTGAGCGACAAGATGCAGAAGACGGTCACGGTGTCGCTCGTGCGCCGGTTCGCGCACGGGTTCTACGGCAAGCAGATCGTGCGCACCAAGCAGGTCGCCGCGCACGACGAGCAGGGCGCCAAGGCGGGGGACACGGTGCGGATCGTCGAGACCCGTCCGCTGTCCAAGACCAAGCGGTGGCGGGTGGTCGAAATCGTCGAGCGCGCGAAGTAGCGGGAGGGGGAGGGGACCGTGGTACAGCAGGAATCGATTCTCAAGATCGCGGACAACTCGGGCGCGCGGCGCGCGCTCGTGATCCGGGTGCTCGGCGGATCCAAGCGCCGGTACGCAGGGCTCGGCGACATCGTCGTCGTGGCCATCAAGGACGCCATTCCCACGGGCCAGATCAAGAAGGGCGAGGTGGCCAAGGCCGTGATCGTCCGCACGGCCAAGGAGACCAAGCGGCGGGACGGCTCCTACATCCGGTTCGACGAGAACGCCGCGGTGCTCATCACGGACCAGGGCGAGCCTCGGGCGACCCGCATTTTCGGACCGGTGGGGCGCGAGCTGCGCGAGAAGCGATTCATGAAAATCGTGTCGCTCGCGCCGGAGGTCATCTGACATGAAGCCGCTGGTCTTCAAGAAGAGCCGCCGGGCGGCCGCTCGAGGCCAGGAGCCCGAGCGCCACAAGATGCACATCGCCAAGGGCGACACCGTGCGCGTGATCTCCGGCGAGCATCGCGGCAAGGAGGGCAAGGTCCTCCGGGTGTTCCCCAAGGAATTCCGGGTGGAAGTGGAAGGCGTGAACATCGTGAAGAAGCACAAGCGGGCCGCGTCGGCGAACGAGGAGAGCGGCATCATCGAGCTGACGGCGCCGATCGCCGCGTCGAAAGTGATGCTGCTCGACCCGAAGTCCGGCGAACCCACACGAGTGCGGCGGCGCCTGGACAAGGACGGAACGGCAGAGCGGGTGGCGGTGAAGTCGGGCCAGCCGATCCCGCGCGTGAAAGCGAAATAGTCATGGCGGATACCAAGGAAAAGGAACCCAAGCAGGGTCGCGCGGCTGACCCCGGGGCCGTGCCCCGGGGTGAACCGGCGGCCGAGCAACCCGCTGTTGACCCCGGGACGACGCCCCAGGGTCAGGAGCCGAAGGTCGCCGACGTCGCCCCCGCGGAGGCCCCGGCGGCGCCCAAGCCGAAGAAGGAAAAGCAGAAAGGCAAGAAGCCGGCAGAGGGCAAGCCGGCCGCTCCGGCCGAGCCTGAAGGCCCGCCGCCCGAGCCGGCTCCGCGCGCCCGGCTGCTCGACTACTACGAGCGGCAGGTGCGAGCGAAGCTGACCCAGCAGTTCGGCCTGAAGAACCCGCACCAGATCCCGAAGCTCGTGAAGATCGTGCTCAACGTCGGGATGGGGGACGCCACGAAGAACCCGAAGGGGCTCGAGGCCGCCGTGGCCGAGCTCGGCGCGATCTCGGGCCAACGGCCCGTGGTCACGCGGGCGAAGAAGTCGATCGCGAACTTCAACCTGCGGCAGGGCATGGCCGTGGGGTGCGCGGTGACGCTCCGCGGCGGCCGGATGTTCGAGTTTCTGGACCGGTTCATCAGCGTTGCCGTGCCGCGGATGCGCGACTTCCGCGGGCTGCCGACCGACAGTTTCGACGGTCACGGGAACTACACGATCGGCATCAAGGAGCAGATGATCTTCCCGGAGATCGACTACGACAAGGTCGAGAAGATCCACGGGATGGATATCACGTTCGCGACGAGCGCCGGCCGGGACGACACCGCGCTGGCCCTGCTGCGCGAGCTGGGGATGCCCTTCCGGGGCGAAGCCCCGGTCGCGGTCGGTTAAGGGGGAGAGTCCGGGTCATGGCCAAGAAGGCGTGGATGGAGAAGGTCAAGCGGAAGCCGAAGTTCAAGGTGCGGGCGTACTACCGGTGCCAGCGCTGCGGGCGCAGTCGCGGCACGCTCCGGAAGTTCAAGCTGTGCCGCATCTGTTTCCGGGAGCTCGCGCTGCGCGGGGAGATTCCTGGCGTGCGCAAGGCCAGTTGGTAAAGGACGGTACGCGAGATGAGTGTGACTGATCCCGTCGCCGATATGCTCACCCGGGTGCGCAACGCCTGCCAGGCGGGGCACCGTCGGGTCGACATGCCGGTGTCGAAGCTGAAAGTCGAGATTGCACGGCTGCTCCGCGACAACCACTACGTCCAGGACTTCAAGGTGCTGGACGACGGGCGTCATGGACTGCTGCGGCTGTATCTCAAGTATCACAACGACGCCCCCGTGATCCGCGAGCTGCAGCGCGTGTCCGCGCCGGGCCTGCGGCGCTACGTGAAGGCGCGCGAGATCCCGCGCGTCAAGAACGGCCTCGGCATGGCGATCCTCTCCACGCCGCAAGGCCTGATGACGGACCGCGAAGCCCGCACCGCCCGCGTGGGCGGTGAGCTCCTCGCAGTGGTCTGGTAGGGGACCTCATGTCGCGTATCGGCAAGAAACCGGTCCCGCTACCGAAGGGCGTCACGGCCCAGCTCGAGGGACTGCGAGTCACGGTGAAGGGCCCCAAAGGCGAGATCAGTCGGCTCGTCCATCCCGAGCTCGCCGTGGCTTTGAACGGCGAATCGATCGTCGTGCGACGTCCCTCCGACGAGGCCCGGCACAAGGCGCTCCATGGTCTGACCCGGACGCTCATCGCGAACATGGTCGACGGAGTCACGAAGGGGTTCGCCAAGGCGCTCGAGATCCAGGGGGTGGGATACAAGGCGGAGCCCAAGCCGTTCGGCGTGCAGCTCGTCGTCGGGTTCTCCCACCCGGTGCCGTATCACGCGCCGACCGGGATCAAGATCTCGGTCGACAACAACGTCGTGGTGAAAATCGAGGGCGTGGACAAGGAGCTCGTGGGGCAGGTGGCGGCGGAAATCCGCGCCATCCGGCCGCCCGAGCCGTACAAAGGCAAAGGAATCCGCTACGCGGGCGAGCAGGTCCGGCGCAAAGCCGGCAAGACCGCCCAAGCGGCGACGAAATAACCCATGCGCAAGATCCACAAGATCCGGACGCAGGCACACCGCCGTCTTCGGCGTCACCTGCGCGTGCGACGCAAGGTCGCCGGTAGTGCGGAGCGTCCTCGGCTGGTGGTGTTCCGCTCGTCGAAGCACATCTACGCCCAGGTCGTGGACGATGTCCGGGGAGTGACGCTGCTGGGCGCCGGAGACACCTCCGAAGGCATTCAGGTGGATGGCAAGGGAAAGACTGCCCGGAGCTTCGCGCTCGGACGCTTGATCGCCGTCAAGGCCAAGGAGAAGGGGATCGGGAAAGTGGTGTTCGACCGAGGTGGGTACCAGTATCACGGGCGCGTGAAGGCCGTGGCCGACGGCGCCCGCAAAGGCGGATTGGAGCTCTAATGGAGAACGAGCAACAGCCGAGGCCGTCAGGCCCGGCGACGATCGAACCCGCCGAGACGGCACACGCCGGGGGCGAGGGCCGTCCCGAGGAGCGACCGGCAGGTGCCGGCGGTAGTAGCAGTGGTGGCAGTGGTAGCAGTGGTGGCGGTGGTGGCGGCGGTGGGGGCGGTGGCGGGGGACGCGGCCGGGGTGGTCGCGGCGGCGGTCGGGGCGGTGGTCGGGGGCGCGGGGGCGAGCGACGCGACTCGAGCGACCGCCAGCGCGAGGGCGACGGCCTGGTCGAGAACGTGATCTCGATCAACCGTGTGGCCAAGGTGGTGAAGGGTGGGCGGCGGTTCGGCTTCAACGCCCTCGTGGCGGTGGGCGACGGGCAAGGGCGCGTCGGCATCGCGACCGGGAAGGCGAACGAAGTCAGCGAGGCGGTGCGCAAGGCGGTCGAGGCCGCCCGGCGGCGAATGATGGAGGTGCCCCTCGCCGGCACCACCATCCCACACGAGATCGTGGGTCACCACGGCGCGGGGCGGGTGCTCTTGAAGCCCGCGGCGTCCGGGACCGGCGTCATCGCCGGGGGTCCCGTGCGCGCCGTGCTCGAGTGCGCTGGCGTCCGCGACATCTTGACCAAGAGTCTCGGCTCCACCAACCCGCACAACATGGTTCGGGCCACGGTGGACGCCCTGCAGCACCTCACCACGGCGCGCCGGGTGGCAAAGGAGCGCGGCGTCGAGCTCGAAGCGATTCCGTACAAGGCCCGGCAGGAGGCGGTCCGTGGCTAGAAAACCGCCCACGCGGAAATACCGCAAGCGCAAACCGGGGCGCGACCGGCCCCTCCCCCCTCCAGGAAAGGGCGACCTGCGGATTCTCCAGGTCCGCTCGGGGATTGGTCGGCCCGCCTTGGAACGCCGTACGCTCGAGGCGCTGGGCCTCAAGCATCATCAGGACGCCGTGGTGAAGAAGGACCATCCATCGCTCCGCGGCATGCTCCGTCAGGTGCGCCACCTCGTCGAGGTGACGCCCGCGAAGGCTAAGGATTAGCAATGGCGAAGGCGAAAGCGAAACCGAAGACACGGGCGAAAGCCAAGCCACGGGCGAGGGCCAAACCCCGGGCGGAGGGGGCGGAGGCGTCGAAGGCGGAGCTACCGCATCTCACTCTCTCGAGCCTGCGGCCGCCGCGCGGTTCGCACCGCGCCCGCATCCGCAAGGGACGGGGGCCCGGCTCGGGCATCGGGAAGACCGCCGGTCGCGGCGGGAAGGGCCAGACCGCGCGGCAGGGCGGCAAGGTGCGTCCCGGCTTTGAGGGCGGCCAGATGCCGCTCATTCGCCGGATTCCCAAGCGCGGGTTCACGAACCCGTTCAAGCAACCGGCGCAGGTCGTCAACGTGCGACATCTCGGCCAGCTTGCCGAAGGGGTCGAGGTCACCCCCGAGACGCTGTTCGGCGCCGGGCTCGTGCGCCGGCCTGACCGTCCGGTTAAGCTCCTGGGGATGGGCGACGTGCAGCGGAAGTTCAGCGTGAAGGGCGTCACGGTGTCCGCGTCCGCCCGCTCGAAGATCGAGCAGGCGGGCGGCACGATCGCGGGCTGATCCGATGACCGCGCCCCGCCTGCCCAATCTGTTCAAGGTGCCGGAGCTGAAGGAGAAGATTCTCTTCACGCTCCTGTGCTTGCTGGTGTACCGCGTGGGAGCGCACATCGCGACCCCCGGCGTCAACGTCCAGGCGCTCGCCGACTTCCTCCACAACCAGGGCCAGGGCACGCTCTTCAGCCTGTACGACCTGTTTGCGGGCGGCAGCTTCGGGCGGGCGACGGTCTTCGCGCTCGGCATCATGCCGTACATCTCGGCGAGCATCGTGTTCCAGCTCGCCGCGCCGGTGTTCCCGATCGTCGAAAAGATGCAGCGGGACGAGGAGGGTCGGAAAAAGCTCACGCAGTGGACCCGCTACCTCACCGTCGTGCTGTGCTTGTTCCAGGCCTACGGCTACGCGCTGTTCACGGAGCAGATCCCGGGCGCCGTGGGGCATCCGGGGTTCTTCTTCCGACTCACGACGGTGCTGACCCTCACCACCGGCGGTGTGTTCGTGATGTGGCTGGGTGAGCAGATCACGGAGCGGGGCATCGGCAACGGCGCGAGCCTCCTCATCTTCTTCTCGATCGTGGAGCGGATCTGGCCGGAGACCATCCGGACGATCGACGCGCTGCAGGCGCACGCCCTCACCTTCCCCGTGCTCCTCCTCGTGCTGGCGATCATGGTGCTGGTGGTCGCAGGCACCGTTGCCGTGACGGTCGCGGCGCGGCGCATTCCGATCCAGATCCCGCGCAAAGTCATGGGGCGGGGACGGATCCGCGAGGGACAGAAGACGTTCATCCCCCTCCGCCTCAACACGGCGAACGTGATGCCCATCATCTTCGCGCAGTCGATCATCATCGTCCCGGGGACGTTCGCCGCCTTCAGCGGCAATCAGACGCTCAAGCACCTCGCCGAGTACTTCAGCGTGACGTCGCCGCTGTACCTGATCACGAGCGCGATCCTGATCGTCTTCTTCGCCTATTTCTACACGTCCATCATCTTCAATCCGGTGGACCTGGCCGAGAACTTGAAGAAGCAGGGCGGCTTCATTCCCGGCGTGAAGCCCGGAGCCGCGACGGCGGACTACATCGACGAAGTGCTGTCCCGCATCACGTTCCCGGGCGCCATCTTCCTGACGATCATCGCGATGCTGCCGATCGTGGTGTCGAACATCCTGAACATGCCGTTCGGCTTCGGGGGCACCGCGCTGCTCATCGTCGTGGGCGTGGCGCTCGATACGGTCCAGCAGGTACAGCAGCACCTCCTGCTGCGACACTACGACGGCTTCATGAAGGAAGGGCGCGTCAAATTCCGCGGTCGCCGGCAGTACATGTAGGGATCCTGTGTTTATCCTCCTGCTGGGCGCGCCGGGCTCGGGCAAGGGCACGCAGGGAAAGATTCTCGCCGAGCGGCTCGGGCTCCCGAAGATCACGACCGGTGACATCCTGCGCGCGGCGGTGAAATCCGGGACGGCGCTGGGCCTCGAGGCCAAGAAGTTCATGGATGGGGGCAAGCTCGTGCCCGACACCGTCATCCTCTCGCTCATCAAGGAAGAGCTCGCGAAGCCCGAAGCCGCGCAGGGCGCCATCTTCGATGGCTTTCCCCGCACGGCCGCGCAGGCGGCGCTGGTCGACGCCACGCTGGGCGAGCGCGGACAGCGCTTGAACCACATCGTGCTGCTCGACGTGCCGGAGGAGGAGCTGATCCGGCGCATGACGGGTCGGGCGGCGCAGGAAAGGCGCTCGGACGATACGCCGGACGCCATCAAGACGCGCCTGCAGGTGTACCAGCGCGACACGGCTCCCCTCGTCGCGCACTACGCCGAGCGGGGGATCGTGCACCGCGTCCCGGGGGTCGGGGCCGTGGACGACATCGCCACCGAGATCAAGCGGGTCATCGGACGATGATCACCATCAAGTCCTCGCGCGAGATCGAAACGATGGCCGCCGCGGGCCGCATCGTGGCGGAAACACTCGCCGTGGTGGCCCAACACGTGCGACCCAGCGTGTCCACGGAGGAGCTCGATCGCGTCGCGGAGGACTTCATCCGCTCGCACCCAGGCGCCCGCCCCTCGTTCAAGGGGCTGTACGACTTTCCCGCCACGCTCTGCACCTCCATCAACCAGGAGGTCGTGCACGGCATTCCCTCACCGCGCCGTGTGCTCAAAGAAGGAGACCTGCTGAGCGTGGACGTCGGCGTGTGGCTGGACGGCCTGCACGCAGACTCGGCGGCGACGTTCCCGGTGGGCAAGGTGAGCCCCGAAGCCGCGCGGCTGCTCGCGGTCACCCGGCAGGCGCTCGCGGCCGGCGTGGCCCAGGCCCGCGCCGGCAATCACGTCGGGGACATCGGTCACGCCGTGCAGGAAGTGGCGGAGGGGGCCGGGTACTCGGTGGTGCGCGAGCTCGTGGGACACGGCATCGGGTCCGCGTTTCACGAAGACCCGCAGGTGCCCAACTACGGGAAGCCGAAGCGGGGTCCCCGGCTCGTCCCTGGTATGACGATCGCGATCGAGCCGATGGTGAATGTCGGGGGGGCCGAGATTCGGACCCTTGACGACAAGTGGACCGTGGTGACGGAAGACGGCTCGCTCTCCGCCCACTTCGAGCACACGGTGGCCGTCGGTGAAAACGACACGCCGCCCCGGATTCTCACCAAGTCCGTGTGACGTGTAGGGGCGCAGCATGCCGCGCCCCTACGTTCAGGCGCGCCCCTACGCGTCGCGCAGCTCTCCCGCCAGTCGTTCCGCTTCTTGCAGCAGCGCCTTTCCGATTCCGGGATCCGACAGCCCGGCGACGTTCACGCGGACGTTTTCAAGCGCCCCGGCGAGCGCGGTGCGCCCGAGGTGCTCCCCCACGGTCGCGTCCGACCGGGCATTCTTGTTGCCGATCGCGCGAATCGCCTGCGCGAGCTTGATCACGGCGACGGCACTCCGTGCGGTGTCGAGGGGAGTCCGCGCGGCGCCGAGCAATGCCTGGTCGATCTTCTGCTGGCGACCGGGGTCCGTCTTCGACGTCTGGTACGCGAGGCGTACGAGCCCGTAGGCGGCCGCGTCGGCCTGGACCAGGCCTCTGAGGCGGTTCATGGCCTCGGTAGCCGCCTCGAGCACCCGTTGGGCTTCCGCCTCGACGCCAGCGTATGCCTTCCGGCCGATGGTCAGTCGGGCTACCATGGCGACGAGTGCCGCGCCCATGGCACCAGCGAAGGCGGCGGCGCTCCCGCCCCCCGGCGCCGGCTCCGCGCTGCTCAGCTCGTCGAACCATGCGTCCACGGTCGCGGCTCCGCCCTCCGCCGCGCGGATCTTGGCCTCTAGCAGGTGCCCGGCCGGATCGGGCAGCTTCAAGGCGGTCGCTCCCGCGCCCAGCAGCGCGCGCTCTGGGATCAGTCCAACGACCTCGCTCTTTAAGACGTCCACGCCACGCGCCCGGGCCATCCGCTCGACGGCGGCGAATACCGTGATCGGCGGGGTCGTATCGATGTCGAGCAGGTTCATGGACACCTGAGCCTTGCCCTGCACCTCGAATCCGGATGCCTGCACCGCGGGAAGTCCGCCGCTCGAGGTGCGAATCCCCTTGGCGATCTCTTTGGCGATCGCGACGTCCGGCGAGTCGAGATAGATGTTGAACGCCACCAGGAAGGGGCGTGCGCCGACGGCCGTCGCGCCGGCCGTCGGATGGATGCGCTTGGGACCGAAGTCGGGATCGGCGCCCGGATCCTTCCCGATGCGCTCCCGGAGTCCCTCGAATTCGCCTTTGCGAACGTCGGGCAGGCGCTCCCGCTCGGGTCGTGTCGCGGCCCGCGCGTACAGGTAGATCGGCAGTCCGAGCTCGGCGCCGGCGCGCTCGCCGAGCCGGCGGGCGAGTGTCACGCAGTCGTCCAGCGTCACGTCGCGGACCGGTACGAACGGAACGACGTCCGTCGCCCCCATGCGGGGGTGCTCCCCCCGGTGCCGGGTCAGGTCGATCCGTTCCGTGGCGACGCGCATGGCGGCAAGCGCTGCCTCGATGGCGACGTGCGGGGGCGCGACGAAGGTGTAGACCGAGCGGTTGTGCGCCACGTCCGCCTGCACGTCGAGGAGCCGCGCTCCCGGGACGCCGGTGATCGCCCGCCGCAGGGCTTCCAGCGTCGCACCGTCGCGGCCTTCCGAGAAGTTGGGCACACACTCCACGAGGGGCGAAGGCATCAGGCGCTCGCCAGGAGATCCATCAGCCAGCGGTGCAGCGCCCGATTGCCGGCGACCACGGAGCCGTGCTGGAGAACGTCGAGAGAGCCCTCGAGGGTGGTGACGGTGCCTCCAGCCTCGCGCACGAGCACCACACCTGCTGCCACGTCCCACGGCGCCAGCGTCAGCTCCCAGAAGCAATCGAGCCGGCCGGCGGCCACGTCGACGAGGTCGAGCGCGGCCGAGCCGGCGCGACGGATGCCGCTCGTCGCACCCATCACAGCGGCGAATTGATCGAGGTAGCGGCGCAGCACCGGCAGGTGCTTGAATGGGAACCCGGTGCCCACCAGGGCATGCCGTGGCTCGGTGAGCTCCGAGACGGCGAGCCGGCGATCGCCCTGCCACGCTCCCAGTCCGGCCGCACCCCAATAGCTCACGTCCCTCACGATATCGTGAATCGCGCCGACTCGCAGTACTCCGTCCACCAGCGCGCCGATCGACACGGCGTATTGCAGGTAGCCGTGCAGAAAGTTGGTGGTGCCGTCGAGCGGGTCCACCATCCAGACTACCGCACCGGCCCGGGGCGCCTCGGGAGACAGCTCTTCGCCCACGACGGTCGATCCGGGAACGTCGCGCGTGAGCGCCTCGGCAATGAGCGCCTCCGCGCGCCGGTCTGCGTCCGTGACGAAATCGTGGCGGCCCTTTTCGACCCAGCTCGGCGCCGCGGCCGGCGTGAGCCCCCGCAGCTCGCCCGCCGCGCGGGCCGCGGTGCGCCGCGCGACATCGACTAAGTCTTTGAGTTCACGCACCTTGCGTCGCCGACCTCCACCGTCGTAGGTTGTGGGCCCATGGCGCGCGTCTTCTCCGGCATCCAGCCTTCGGGCGAGCTGCACATCGGCAACTACTTGGGCGCGGTCCAGAACTGGGTCAAGTTGCAGTACCAGCACGACTGCCTATTCTGCGTGGTCGACCTGCACGCCATCACGCAGCCCTACGATCCCGCCACCCTCGCGCAGCGCTCCCTCGACATGGCGATCGGGTTGTTCGCTTCCGGCATCGAGCCGGCGCGCGCGATCGTGTTCGTCCAGTCGCACGTCTCCGAGCACACCGAGCTCAACTGGCTGCTCAACACCGTCACACCGCTGGGCGAGCTCGAGCGGCAAACGCAGTTCAAGGACAAGTCCCAGCGTCAGGAGAGCGTGCCGGCGGGGCTACTGAACTATCCGGTGCTCCAGGCGGCCGATGTGCTCCTGTACGAGGCGACGCTCGTGCCGGTCGGCGAGGACCAGCTGCAGCACCTCGAGTTGATGCGGGAGATCGCGCGTCGCTGGAACGCGCGCTTCGCGAACGGGTTCGCGTTCCCGGAGCCGCAGGCGCTGCTGTCCACCGCCAAGCGCGTGCTCGGACTCGACGGTCAGGCCAAGATGTCCAAGAGCCTCGGCAACACGATCGGCCTGCTCGACCCGCCCGAGACCATCTGGGAGAAACTCAAGCCCGCCACCACGGATCCGGCCCGCGTCACGCGGAAGGACCCGGGAAATCCCGACATCTGCAATATCTTCACGATTCACCACGGCTTCTCGCCGCCGGACACCCTCAAGCTGGTAGCGCACAATTGCCGGACCGCTGGCTGGGGCTGCCTCGACTGCAAGCGGGTGCTCGCGGACAATATGATAGCCGCGCTCGCTCCCATCCGCGAGCGGGCGGCGGTGTTACAGGCGGACCCGCGCACCGTGACCGACCTCTTGCGGGCCGGCGCGGATCGCGCGCGCGCGATCGCTCGGCGGACCATTGATCGGGTGCGCCGCCGCATGGGCTTCCTCGGCGCTCCGGAGGCATGATGCCGGGGTTCGCCGAAGCGATCCATCTGAGCGTCCTGGTCCAGCTCGGGCTCGCCGTCCTCCTGGGCGGCGCGATCGGGCTCGAACGGGAGCTGGCCGGGAAGCCCGCCGGCCTCCGCACCAACATCCTCATCTGTGTGGGGGCCACCCTGTTCACGCTGATGTCGATAGGGTTGGCGTTCCAGGGTCCGGGGCACGGCGATCCGACGCGCGTCGCTGCGCAGATCGCCACCGGCGTGGGCTTCATCGGGGCGGGCACCATTCTCCACGCCCGTGGCGCCGTGACGGGCCTGACGAGCGCGGCGACGATCTGGGTGGTGGCGGCGATCGGAATGGCGGTGGGCGCCGGCGCATACGTCGACGCCCTGGGAACCACGGCGCTCGTGATGGTCGTGCTGTACGGACTCGGCTACGTGGAGCGCTTCGCCGGTCGCCATTTGACCCGCTCGCACCTGTTGATTCATGCGCGACCCGAGCCCCAGGCCCTCGAGGAGCTCGAAACACTGGTGCGCCGGGCCGGCGTCGAGATCGAGCGCACGGAGTCACGCCGCGAGAACGTCGACCTCGTGGTCGAGCTCGACCTGCGGGGCCCGCGCCGCCTGCACGAGCAGGCCATGATCTCAATCCTGCACCACCCCCTCGTCCGCACCGTGTCCACGGGAGAGTGAGTCGGCGCCTCGTCGTCGACCTCGCATCGCCGCGCGCCGCCTGGCGCATCCCCCCGCGCGCGGTACAGGCGATTCGCGACGCCTTGGGCGCCGGGTGGGAAGTGGTCGAGGTCCAGGCACCGGCTGCTTCTGATGGGGACGGCGGCTCCGGCACGCCAGAGGCTGCCGCGGCGGCGCGCGGCGCCGAGATCTACCTCGGGTACGGCGTGCCGGCCGGTGTGGTGGCGGCGGGCCGCGGATCGCTGAGATGGGTGCACAGCGGGACCGCGGGCATCGGGGCAAGCCTCCCTCACCTCGCCGGGACCGACGTGGTTCTCACCAACTCGGCGGCGGTGCATGCCGAGCCGATCGCCGATTGGGCCATTGCCGCGATCGGCTACTTCGCGCGGGGCCTGGACCGGATGCGCGAATTTCAGGCGGCGGAACGTTGGGCCCGGCCCGAGTTTACAGACCTCCACGTTCCCGTGCGCGAATTCGCCGACCTCCGGCTGGGGGTGTTCGGTCTGGGCGGGATCGGCGCGGCTATCGCACGCCGGGCAGTGGCGCTGGGCATGCACGTGATCGGCATCCGGCGCCGGCCGGAGCGTGGCGGGCCGCGCGGTGTAGCGTGGGTGGGTGACCTGGCCGATCTGCCGCGCCTCGCGGCCGAAAGCGATTGTCTGGTCATCGCGGCGCCCCACACCGACCACACACGGGCCGTCGTGGGTCGAGACGTGCTGACGCGCCTGCCGCAGGACGCGATCGTCGTCAACGTCTCGCGTGGCACGCTGCTGGACGAGACCGCGTTGCTCGAGCTGCTCGACGCCGGACGGGTGCGCGGCGCGGCGCTCGACGTGTTTGCGGTCGAGCCCTTGCCCGGGGCGCACCCGTTTTGGCGTCACCCGCGCGTGCTCGTGAGCCCCCATGTGGCGGCCGTGACCGCGCGCTTCTGGGAGCGTGAAACAGGGCTGATCGTGGAGAACATCAAGCGCTATCTTGCAGCGTCCCCGCTCGCGAACACGGTCGACCCGGAGGCCGGATACTAGTGGAAGAGAAGCACAAGGGTGCTCGGGCGAGCGCCGGCGTCACCCAGCCGCGCGGCATCGAGCAGATCATCAAGGCCGCCATCGATCGCGGCGCCTCCGACCTGCACATCAAGGCGGGAGACGTGTTTCGCGCCCGCATCGACGGGAAGCTCGTCCCGCTCACCAAGCAGCGCCTCACGCCCGAGCAGACGAAGGCCATCGCGCAGCACCTGCTCCCGAGCGACGAGGATCGCGGCCGCCTGGACCGGCTCCGCGACTACGACTGCTCTTGGGGCATGCCGGGCGTCGGGCGGTTTCGCGTGAATATCCTGCGGCAGCGTTCCTCGTTCATGATCGTGATGCGGGTGATCCCATTCGACGTTCCCACGTTCGAATCGCTCAGCCTGCCGTCGATCCTTTCCACGGTCGCCGGCGCAGAGCGCGGCATGATCCTCGTCACCGGGGTGACGGGCTCGGGGAAGAGCTCGACCATGGCCGCGATCGTGAATCACATCAATCAGACGCAGAACAAGCACATCGTCACGCTCGAGAACCCGATCGAGTTTCTGCACCGCGATATCAGCTGCTCGGTGACGCAGCGCGAGATCGGTGTGGACACAGACGACTTCCGGGCGGGGCTGCGGGCGGCCCTCCGCCAGGATCCGGACGTCGTGTTGATCGGCGAGATGCGCGATGCGGAGACGATTGACACGGCGATCAAAGCGGCCGAGACCGGGCACCTCGTGATCTCGACGTTGCACACCCCGGACGCCATCACCACCGTGAGCCGTGTGGTCTCGATGTTCCCGCTGGAGGAGCAGGAGGTCGCGCGGCTGCGGCTGGCCGAAGCGCTGCAGGCGGTCGTCTCCCAGCGACTCCTGCCGCGCGCCGACGGCCACGGGCGGGTGGCGGCGGTCGAGATCCTCATCTGCACCGGAACGGTGCGGGACCTGATCCGGGACGCCAAGCGAATCGCCGCGCTACGGGACTACATCCGCGACGCCCGGGATCAATATGGAATGCAAACCTTCGACCAGCACCTGATGGACCTGGTGGCGGACGATGTGGTGACGTACGAGACCGCGCTCGCGGCGGCGACCAATCCGGCGGACTTCGAGCTACAGATGCGGACGCTGCGGCGCCGGTCGCGTGTGGCCGCGCCCGGCCAGTGACGGGGGGGGCGGGGGGGGATCGGCCGCTCGCGGGGGTCCTGGCCCCCATCACCACGCCGTTCGACCGCGCCACCGGAGAGGTCGCCCCCGTGCACCTCCGTCAGAACGTCACCCGCCTCCTCGCAGCCGGGCTCGACGGGGTGGTCGTGGCGGGCTCGACGGGCGAGTCGGCCCTGCTCGACCCCGACGAGCAGCGCCGGATGGTCGCCTGGGTACGCGAGGTGTTGCCGGACCGCCGCTGGCTGCTCGCTGGCACGGGCAGTGAGTCCACGCGGCAGGCCGTGGCGCTCACGCGCGCGGCGGCTGCCGAGGGGGCCGACGCCGTGCTGGTGCGGCCTCCCGCCTACTACTCGGCCGGTCTCTCACCCGCAACCCTCGCGGAGTACTACCGCGCCGTGGCCGATGCGAGCCCGATTCCGCTCTTGGTCTACAACATCCCGAAGTACACGCACCTGGCGATCGCCGCGGGGCTGCTGCACCAGCTCACCGCACACCCCAACATCGTTGGCGTGAAGGATTCTTCGGGCGACGCTAAGAATCTCGCGGCGTATCGCGACGTGGCACCTGACTGGTCGGTGTTCGTCGGCTCGGGCTCGCTCCTCTACCAGGCGCTCGAGCTCAAGTGCGACGGCGGAATCCTCGCCGTGGCCTGCTTCGCTGCGGCGCTCGCCGCCCAGGTGTACGCGGCCTTCCAGGCCGGAGACCGCGCCGAGGCGGGGAAGCTGCAGGAGCGGCTGGGTCCGCTCGACAAGGAGGTCGTCGGAAGGCTGGGCCCTGCCGGCGTCAAGGCCGCCATGGACGCGGTGGGGCTGTACGGCGGACCGGTGCGCACCCCGCTCGCCCCCGTGGGCGCGGCCGACCGGGAGCGGGTGACCAAACTCGTGGCCGCGTGACGGACTATCGAGCCCTCCTGGCCGTCATCGCTGTCCCCCGGCTCGTCGGCACCGCAGCGCATCAGCGGGTTCGCGACCGGCTCAAATCCGAGCTCGTGGGTCGGGGGTTCGTGGTGATGGAGCACCGCTTCAGCGGGCGATCGTTGCTCTATCGCTTCGGACGGACGCCGCTCGACGGCATCAATCTGATCGCCGTCCGTCCCCGCGTCAGAATCAGGACATGGCTCACCGCCCATTACGATTCCAAGGGCCAACGCCTCTCCATGGCCTCGCGCTTGCTCGCCGCCGGGCTCGTGACGCTCGGCGCTCTCGAGTTGGCCGGTGTCGCACTCCGGGGGCTCTTGGGCATGCTCAACCTCGGGCCTGCGGACGCGCTCCTCGGCCTCGCGGGGCTCGTCGGGGCGGCGCTCCTCGCCGTTAACCCCGTGACCGACAATTCGGCCGGCGCCGTGGATAACGGCTCCGGCGTCATCGCGGTCCTCGCCACCGTCGATGCGCTGCCGCCGCACGCCGGCGTCGGCGTCATCTTCTCGGACGCCGAGGAATACGGCCTCGTCGGGGCGCGGGCGATCGTGCGAGAACGGGCCAACCTGCTCGCCGATACTGCGGTCCTGAACTTCGACGGCATCGACGACCGCGGCGGCGCCGTTGCGTTCGTGCATCGGCCCGGGCCGACCGTTGACGCAGTCACGCGCGCCACGGACGCGCGCGGCTGGCGCCGGCTGCCCGTGCTCGTCGATGGCATCGCGTTCGGCGCGGCGGCCCGGGAGTGCGTGACGATCATGCGAGGCGACTGGTCCACCACGCGAATCGTCCACACGTCCAACGATACCGCGGAGCGGTTGACGCTGGAGGGCGCGCGCCAGGTGGGTGTGGGAGTTGCACGCGCGCTTCAACCGGCCTAGCTTCCCCCAGAGGATACTCCAACGCCCCGCCTCCTCGGGGCGTTTTTGCTGGGGGTCTATGTTCGGACCGAAGACGCACTGCGTCGTGGTCGTCGGCGCCCAGTGGGGCGACGAAGGCAAGGGGAAGATCGTTGACGTTCTCGCCGAACGGGCGGATCTCGTCGTGCGCTACCAGGGTGGGGCGAACGCCGGCCACACCGTGCACACGGCGGCCGGCGAATTCGTGCTGCACCAGATCCCCTCTGGGATCATCCAGGGCGCGGTCTGCCTCGTCGGCAACGGGGTGGCGCTCGATCCGGAGACCCTCTTCACCGAGCTCGATGCCCTGAGCGAGCGCGGCATCCGCACCGAGCACAAGCTGTACGTCTCGGACCGGGCCCATCTCACGCTGCCCTATCACAAGCTGCTCGACCGGGCCCGCGAAGCCCGCGAGAAGATCGGGACCACGGGCCGGGGCATCGGCCCGACCTACGAGGACAAGTACGGTCGCCGGGGGATCCGCGTGGGCGACCTCCGGAACCTGAGCCGGGCCCGGGAGCTGGTCTGCGTGCGCGTGCAGGCGGCGAACGAATTCCTCGCATTGCTGGGATCGGCCGAGCGTGCCGACCCGGCAGCACACGTGAAGCTCCTGGAGCGGCTGGCGCCACGGCTCCTTCCGCTGGCGGTGGATGCGGGACGAGTCGTCTGGGAGGCGCTGGAGCGCGGCGAGTCGGTGCTGCTCGAGGGTGCCCAGGGCGCGCTGCTCGACGTGGACCACGGCACCTACCCTTACGTCACGTCCTCCAATACGACCGCCGGTGGAGCGGCGGTCGGCTCGGGCATCGGACCCACGGCCGTCGATGCCGTGTTGGGCGTCGTCAAGGCGTACACGACTCGTGTGGGCAACGGGCCGCTCCCCACCGAGGCGGAGCCGGCCGTGGCCGACCGGATCCGGGAGCTGGGAGACGAATTCGGGGCAACCACCGGGCGACCGCGCCGCTGCGGTTGGTTCGACGCCGTCGTGGTACGCTACGCCGTCCGCGTGAACGGTCTCACCGGGCTTGCCGTGACCAAGCTCGACGTGCTCGATTCCTTCTCCGAGATTCCCGTGTGCGTCGGTTATCGGTTCGAGGGCGAGTCGCTCGACTCTATGCCGGCGGACGTGGAGCGTCTGGCGGGCGTGGAACCGGTCTACGAGTCGTTGCCTGGCTGGGAAAAATCCCTGAGCCACGTGCGCCGGCTAGCCGACCTGCCACCTGCGGCGCGGGCATACTTGGACCGGCTCCAGGACCTGGCACACGCGCCGATCCAGTATGTCAGCGTCGGGACGCACCGCGAGCAGATCATCGAAGTGACGTGACACTGGCGCATTGATGCTCGACCTGGCGGTCATCGGTGCCGGGCCCTGCGGGCTCGCGGTAGGCGTGGCGGCGAAGCGTGCCGGTCTCACGTGCACGCTGTACGACCGGGGCCCCGTGGTCGCCAGCCTGCTGCGCTATCCCCTGTACATGGCGTTCTTCTCGTCGCCCGACAAGCTCGAGATCGGCGTTCCGTTCGTCACGGCCGGCGACAAGCCGACGCGCCGTGAGGCGCTGACCTACTATCGAAAAGTGTCCGAGCACTTCGAGCTGGACGTGCGCCAGTACCATACGGTGCGTCGCGTGGCCCGCGCCGACGACGCGTTCCAGGTCCAGGCCGAGCATCCCGGCATGCCGGGCCCGGAGACCATCGGATGCCGTCATGTCGTGTTCGCCACCGGCTATTTCGAGTCGCCGAATCGGCTCGGCGTGCCGGGCGAGGACTTGCCCAACGTGTCGCACTACTTCACCGAGGCGCATCCCTACTGGCAGCAGCGCGTGGTCGTGGTGGGGGGCGGCAACAGCGCAGTGGAGACGGCCCTCGAGCTGTGCCGGGTCGGCGCCGAGGTCACCATCGTGCACTTCCTGGGCGACTTCGATCGCGGGGTCAAGCCATGGGTGCTTCCCGACATCACGAACCGCGTGAAAGAAGGCCGGGTCCACGTCCGGTGGTGCAGCCGGGTCATCGAGATCGACCGATCGCATGTGGTCGTTCGGCGCGAACCCGATGGAGGCCAGGAGACGATTCCCGCCGATTTCCTCCTGGCGCTGACGGGTTACACGGCGGATCTCACGCTGTTGCGCTCCGTGGGTGTGGCAGTCGACGAAGCGAGCGGGGTGCCGCGGCATTCCCCGGCAACAATGGAGACGAACGTACCAGGCGTGTATATCGCAGGCGTGCTCGCCTCGGGGTTTGACGCCAACAAGATTTTCATTGAGAATGGGCGCGAGCACGGCGCGCGGATCTGCGATCACATCAAAAGCAAACCCCCCAGAGTTGCCCCTGGGGGGTGATCGCCTGCTCCACATCGTGCGCCCTAGAACCCGATGCGAGCGAGACGAATTCCTTGCTCGGGGGGCTAATGAGAAGCCCCGCGCTCTGGTCAGGGCGTGGGGCCGGTACCGACCTCCGGCAGCCGGGCTGTCTCGGAGACCCGAGACCCTTGGCTTTGCGCCCCGCCGTCGCCGGCGGTTTGCCCTGAAAGCAGAGATAGCCGGTCGGGTATTGAGCAAAAACGGTGCCCTGGCACTACCTAGCGTGCCTGCTGTAGATAGCGTTCTCACAGTCCCCATCTTGTATTGTATAATGCAATATTTCCTGCAGAACACAGTATGACGCACGTTGTGCTCATCGCTCCCGCCGCCTTCAAGGGCACTTTCGGGCCCCGACAGGTCGCCGACGCCCTCGCGATGGGGGTCAGGCACGCGCTCCCCGAAGCGGCGGTCCTCCAATGCCCGATTTCCGATGGAGGGGATGGGCTGCTCGACGCTGTGCTCCCGCCCGGTTCGCTGCGCGAGCGACTCACCGTGACCGGCCCCCTCGGTGATCCGGTCTCTGGAGAGCTCGGCTGGATCGATCCCGAGACAGCGATCTTCGAAAGCGCGACCGCGTGCGGCATTGCCCTGCTCAAGCCGGACCAGCTGGACCCGCTCCGCGCCACGACGCGCGGCGTTGGGGAGCTCGTCTGGGAAGCCGTCGAACGGGGCGCAAACACGGTCGTGGTGGGCCTCGGCGGCTCTGCGACGGTGGACGGCGGCACCGGCGCGGCGCGGGGGCTCGGTTGGTCGATCGTGGATTCCGGAGGTGGAGCGCTCCCGGATGGCGGCGGGTCACTGGCACAACTCGCGGAGGTCGAAGGCGGGTGGAGTATCGCGGCGCGCGTGGTCGCCCTCGCCGACGTGACCACGCCGTTGGTGGGTCCGAAGGGCGCCGCACCGGTGTTCGGTCCTCAGAAGGGGGCGGGGCCGGAAGGCGTGAAGCTGCTCTCAGGGGGGCTCGAGCGGCTCGCCGAAGTGATGGCGAGGCACGGACGTAATGATCTGGCGACACTCGCCGGTGGCGGCGCGGCGGGCGGTCTCGGCGCCGGGCTCGCGTTCTTCGCGAAGGCGCAGCTCACGAGTGGAGCGGACTGGGTGCTCACGCGCGTGGGGTTCGACGCCGCGCTCGCCAACGCCCAGCTCGTGATCACGGGGGAGGGCTCCTTCGATCGCACCTCGCTGGTCGGTAAAGCGTCCGGCGAGGTAGTGCGCCGCGCCCAGGCGGCGAGAAAGCGGGTTGCGGTCGTGGCGGGGAAGGTCGAAGGACTCGTCGGCCTGCACGCCCTGGACGGCGAAGGCAGGGTCCTCGATGCCACAGGCATCGCGGCCTTGGCGCAGCGGGCGGTGCGCGAGGCGTTCGGGTTGCCCGGCCCCTAGCGGCCCGTCTATCTTCCGCCCCTTATGCCGCCCAACCCCAACGATAACGTGATGGACAAACTCGTCTCGCTCGCGAAGCGACGCGGCTTCGTATTTCAATCCTCGGAGATCTACGGCGGTCTCGGCTCGGTGTGGGATTACGGCCCTCTCGGTGTCGAGCTCAAGAAGAACATCAAGGAGCGTTGGTGGCGCTCGATGGTGCACAAGCGTGAGGACATCGAGGGTCTGGATGCGGCGATCCTGATGCACCCGAAGGTCTGGGAAGCCTCAGGACACGTGGCGGGGTTTACCGACCCGCTGGTCGACTGCAAGCATTGCAAGAACCGGTTCCGGGCCGACGATCCCCGCATCAAGGGCACTCCCGGTGAGCCGAGCGCGCAGTGCCCCGTGTGCGGCAGCAAGGGCACATTAACTGCACCCCGCATGTTCAACCTCATGTTCAAGACGTTCATCGGTCCCGTGGAGGAGGCGGCGGCGGTGGTGTACCTGCGGCCGGAAACGGCCCAGGGGATCTATGTCAACTACTTGAACGTCCTGCAATCGTCCCGTCAGAAGGTCCCGTTCGGCATCGCCCAAATCGGCAAGGCGTTCCGAAACGAGATCACGCCCGGGAACTTCATCTTCCGAACCCGCGAGTTCGAGCAGATGGAGATGCAGTTCTTTGTGAAGCCTGGGACCGACAACGAGTGGTTCGAGTTCTGGCGGCAGGAGCGGATGAAGTGGCTCGTGGGGCTGGGGGTGCGACCCGAGAAGCTACGGTTTCATCGGCACACGAAGGAGGAGCTCGCGCACTACGCCAAGGACGCCTACGACATCCAGTACGAGTTCCCGTTCGGCTGGCAGGAGTTTGAGGGGGTTCACAACCGCACGAACTTCGACTTGTCGAGGCATCAGGAGTTTTCGGGCAAGAAGCTCGAATATTTGGACCCGACCACGAGCGAGCGGTTCATCCCCTACGTGGTGGAGACGTCGGCGGGCGCCGACCGCACCGCGCTCGTCGTGCTGGTGGATGCCTACCGCGAGGAGGAGGTGGAAGGCGAGAAACGCGTGGTGCTCCGGCTCCATCCGGCACTCGCGCCGCTCAAGGCGGCGGTCTTCCCGCTCGTGAACAAGGACGGGATGCCCGAGCTGGCCCGCCGGGTGTTCGACGAGCTGCGCAGGCACTACAACGTCTTCTACGACGACGGGGGCTCGATCGGACGGCGCTACCGCCGACAGGACGAGGCCGGGACGCCGTTCGGCATCACTATCGACGGCCAGTCCACGCAGGACGGCACCGTGACGGTGCGCGACCGGGACACGCTGAAGCAGGATCGTGTGGCGGCCGATCGACTGGTCGCCTATCTGGGGGAGAAGCTGCAGGGGTAAGCTAGCCCCTCGATGAGACTTGATGATTTTCGTTCGATGGTCGAGCGCCTCGCCGTGGAGGTGCCGAGTGAGTTTCGGGATGGAGTGGTGGCCATCGACGTGAGCCCCAAGGCCGTCCCCCATCCGGTGCGCGGAGACGTGTACACCCTAGGCGAATGCGTGCCGCTCGAATGGAGCGGGACGGGCGCGGACCTGCAATCGCGCGTCGTGCTCTATCACGGTTCTTTCGCGGCGCTGGCCCGGCTCGGGGAATTCGACTGGCGCGAGGAAGCCTGGGAGACGCTGACGCACGAGCTGCGCCATCACCTGGAATGGCGGGCGAATCACGACGCGCTCGCCGCATACGACTGGGCGGCGGAGCAGAACTTCGCCCGCCACGAGGGTCAGCCGTTCGATCCCCGGTTCTTCCGGGCCGGCGAGGTGCTGGACGATGGGGTCTGGAAGGTCGACGACGATCGCTTTCTCGTTCTCGCCAATTCGAGGAGGCGCGGTGACCACATCGAGATTCCGTGGCACGGACGGGCGTATCGGCTCGTGGTACCGGCCGAGCCGCGCGGGTACGTCTTCTTGATTCTCGAGGGGCTCCTCGACCCGCCCCCGGGCGATGCAGTTCTCGTCGTCAAGCCCGCTTGGCGGTTGCGGGACCTGTTTCGCCGAATGCCGGCCCCCGTTCAGCAGATCGCACGAGTGACGCCGCTCGATGGGTAAGCGCGTGTTGCTCGCGACCGGAGATCTCCTGTTTCGGTCGAAGCTCAGCGCGGTGGTCACGGCGGCGGGCGGTGAGGTGTCGCGCGACGCAGCGCGGTGCGACCTCGCGGTGCTCGAGCTCGCGGAGCCCGGAGCGACCGAAACGATTGGCGAGCTGGTCGGGCGGGGGATTCCGGTGCTCGCCTACGGCGCGCACGTCCGGCCCGAGTTGTTGCGCTCGGCGCGTGACGCCGGCGCCATGGCCGTCCCAAACTCCCAGGTGGAGGCGCGCCTCCGCGATCTGCTAAAACAATAGGGGCGCAGCATGCCGCGCCCCCGCCGGCCTGTCAGATTTGCGGACCCGAGCACCGCGTCTATCTTTCCGCTCATGATTCACTCGACCACGGTCGCCCTGTCGCCCCACGAAGTGCTGGAGCGCGCGAAGCGCTTCTTTGCCGAGCGCGTGCCGAACTCGGCTGCCTTCGCCGAAAAGCAGGGACCGCAGTTCCTGGTACTGCGCGGCCAAGGCGGAGAGGAAATCGCCCTGCATGCCTGGGCCGACCCGACGGGCAAGACTCGGGTGCGAGCCTCCACGCTCTTCTTCGATCAGGCGCTCGATCGGTTCTTCTCGACGTTGCCACTCGAGACGTCGGTAGAGGTCGTATGACGGCGGTCGATCAGCGGTTTGCGGTCCGGGTCATGGTGACAGACGTGTGGGACCAGGTGTACCTCGCGGTCGAGCCCACGACGACCGTGGCTCAGCTCAAGAGCCAGGCGCTGACGCAGGCGCTCAAGCGGACGCGGGTGCGGCCGGAAGATTACGTCGTGAAATTCAGGGGCGCGGAGGCATCCGACGAATCTACGACCCTCGCCGCGCTCGGCGCGGTGGCTAACTCGGCGTTCATCGTGTTGCCCGCGCGGCGCCAGGTGGTGCGGTGACTACGTCGCGTAGGCGAGGCCGGCCCAGTCGCGCGCTCACCACGTTCGCGGTCGGATTCCTTCTGCTCGACGCCATCCTCCTCGTCTATAGCGGTGCGGCCCTGGGCCGCACGCGGCTGGTCGTGTGGGGTGCCGTCTTTTTCGTCGCCGCCGGTCTCGTGGTGATCGGGTGGCGACGCTACCGCCGCCTCATGACGGACCTCGAGCAGGCACGGCGGGACATGCGCGCCGAGATCGAGTCGATTCGAGCGCTGCTGCACGAAAAGCATCTGCACAACTGAGTGACGACCGCCGTCGTCTGGCACCCGGCGTGCCGTCTCCATAATCCCGGCCCCGGTCACCCGGAACGCCCCGAGCGGATCGATGCCGTCCTCGCGGCGCTCCGGGCGCCCGATATGAGTGCCCTGATCGAGTGGTCCGAAGGCCGCCCGGCCGCGCGCGAGCAGCTAGAACGAGTCCATCCGGCATCCTACCTGGACATGCTCGAGCGCCTGGCGCGGTCGGGCGGCGGCGCCCTCGACGCCGATACCGTGATGATCGATCGAAGCTGGGACGCGGCGCTCGCGTCCGCCGGTGCAGCGGTCCGTGCCGTGGAGCTCGGCATCGAGCGAGGGACGGCGTTCGGCGCGACCAGGCCGCCGGGGCATCACGCCCTGGCGGCGCACGCGATGGGATTCTGCTTCTTTAACAATGTGGTCGTGGCGGCGCGCCACGCTCAGCAGCTCGGTAAGGCGCGCGTGCTCATCGTGGACTGGGACGTGCACCACGGCAACGGCACCCAGGCGCTGGTCGAGCGCGATCCAACGATTCGTTACGTGTCCATGCACCAGTATCCCTGGTATCCCGGGACGGGGGCGGCGGACGAGCGGGGCGTCGGAAACGTGTTCAACGTGCCGCGCCCCCCGGGGCTGCCGCGCGAGCGCTATGTCCAGGATCTGCTCGACGCCGTGGACGCGGCGCTCGAAGGATGGCGGCCGGACCTGCTGCTCGTGTCAGCGGGATTCGATTCGCTGGCTGGCGATCCGCTGGGTGGCTTCATGCTCGAACCCGAAGACATGGCCGGCTGGACGGCGGCATTCCGTCAGTGCGTGGCGCCCGCGCCAGTCGTGGGAGTCCTCGAAGGCGGTTATCGGCTGGACCTCCTGGGCGCGGGCGTACGCGCGCACGTGCGCGCACTCGCCGCCTGAAATCGCATACTTTTCGACATGGCCTTGAAGCTCGCCACCGACGTGATCACCCTGAAGACGAAGCATCCCTTCGTCATCGCCCGGGGTGGCAATGACGACACGCGCGTCGTCTGGGTGCGCCTCGTCGACGGGGACGGCGTGGAAGGGTGGGGGGAGGCGGATCCCTCGCGCTATTACGGTGAAACGGCGGATACGGTGCTCGGGGTCCTGCGCCAGCTCGAGCCTCATCTCCCCGCTGACCCCTTCGATCTCGAGACGGCGGAGACCACCTTCGCGCGCGTCGTTCCGCGGAACGGCGCCGCGCGCGCGGCGCTGTCGGCGGCGCTGCACGACCTGGTCGGCAAACGGCTGAACCAGCCGGTGTGGCGACTCTGGGGCCTCGATCCGGCGCGGGCGCCGCGCTCCTCCTTCACCATCGGTCTCGACACGCCGGCAAAAATCCGCGAGAAGGTGCGCGAGGCGTCTTCGTATCCGATCTTGAAAATCAAGCTCGGAACCGATCGGGATGAAGCGATCCTCCGAACGGTTCGCGACGCCACGGACAAGCCGCTGCGCGTGGACGCGAATGCCGGATGGACCCGCGAGCGGGCGCTCGCGATGCTGCCGGTGCTGAAGGAGTATGGTGTCGAGTTCGTCGAGCAGCCGTTGCCGCCCGACGACGTCGAGGGCGTGGCCGCGGTGCGGCGGCGGGGCATCCTGCCCGTCGTGGTGGACGAGAGCTGCATCATCGCGAGCGACATCCCGCGGCTCGCCGGCGCCGTGGACGGCGTGAACATCAAGCTCGCGAAATGCGGCTCTTTGCGCGAAGCGCTCCGCATGATTGCCACCGCCCGGGCGCACGGCATGCTCGTCATGGTCGGTTGCATGATCGAATCGTCGCTCGGCATCACCGCGGCGGCGCATTTCACGCCCCTCGTGGACGCCGCGGACCTGGACGGTGCGGCGCTGACGGTCAACGATCCTTTCACCGGTGCCACGATCGACGGCGGGCAAATCCGACTCCCCACCGGACCGGGGCTGGGCGTGCGGCGCCGGTGAGCGGGCTGGAAGCGGCTTCAGCCGTAGAGGCCGAGCCGCGGCTTGAGCCGCGGTACGCCGAAGTCGTCCTTCCAGTCCCTGTCGCGCGCACATACAGGTACGAAATCCCGGTCGAGCTGGGGCACCGCGTGGGACCGGGAGCGCGCGTGATCGTGCCCGTGCAGCGACGTCAGGTCGTGGGGGTAGTGGCGTCGGTGGATGTGGCGGCGCCGGGTGTGGCGGCGAGGTCGATCATCGCCGCGCCGGACCCGGACCCGGCGATCTCGGCACCGCTCCTGGAGCTCGGTCTCTGGATCAGTCGCTACTACGGCACGCCCCTTGGAATCGCGCTGCGGGCGCTCCTCCCCGCAGCGCTGTGGAGCGTGCGCCGGCCCAGCGGGCCGGCGGTCCAGGCCGAGCGAGTTGTGACGCTCACCGCGGCGCTCCCATCGCTGCTCGAGCGCGAGCGGGCATTCAAGCGCGCCCCGAAACGCCGGGTGGCGTACGAGGCGCTGGAGGCAATCGGCGGATCGGCCCCCGTGCGACACCTCGTCGAGCGGCTGGGTCTGTCCCGCCCGGCGGTCGACGGCCTGGTGAAGCAGGGACTCGCGCGCTACGCCGAAGTGCCGCAGCCGCGCGATCCGTTCGCCGGGCTGTCGTCCCCGCCGCCGCCCGAGCTCACGACCGACCAGCGCCGCACCGTCGACGGCATCCTGACGACCCCTCCGGCGACGCCCGTGCTCATCCAGGGCGTCACGGGATCTGGCAAGACGCTCGTGTACCTCGAGGTCCTCCGTGCCGTCGTTGCCTCCGGCCGGGGCGCGATTCTGCTCGTGCCGGAGATCGCCCTCACGCCGCAGACCGTGGCGCGCGTCCGAGGCGTGTTCGGCGACCAGGTCGCGGTGCTGCACTCGGGTTTGTCGGACGGCGAGCGTGCGGATGCATGGCGTGCGTTGCGGCAGGGGGCGCGGCGCGTCGCGGTGGGGCCGCGCTCGGCCGTGTTCGCGCCGGTGCGGCACCTCGGGGCCATCGTCATCGACGAGGAGCACGAGTCGAGCTACAAGCAGGGGACCGCGCCGCGTTACCACGCCCGGGCCGTGGCGCTGGAGCGCGCCCGTCTCGAGGGCGCACGCCTGATCCTGGGCAGCGCGACGCCTTCGCTCGAGACGCTGCAGCTAGCAGCGGCTGGAGGAGCGGCTCGGTTCGACCTGCCCGACCGCATCGGAGCGCGACCGTTGCCGCCCGTGGAAGTGATCGATCTCCGGAGTGCGCCTCGTGTGTCCGAGGCTCGAGCAGTGCCCTGGAGCGAGGCCCTCGACAAGGCCGTTCGGGGCGCCCTGGGGCGCAAGGAGCAGGTGATCCTGCTCCTGAACCGGCGTGGCTTCGCGACGTACCTCCAGTGTCCCGCCTGCGGCAGTGTACGCGATTGCCCGCGCTGCGCGATCGCACTCACGGTCCACCAGACGCCGCCGACGCTCCGCTGCCACTACTGCGGCCACGAAGAGTCGATCCCCACCGTCTGCCACAACTGCGGTAAGGCGACCCACCGGATGCGGGGCCTCGGCACGCAGCAATTGGAGCACTTCGTCGGTCTGCGATTCCCCGAGGCTCGCATTGCCCGCATGGATCTGGACACCACCAGCACCAAGTGGGCGCATCACCGCGTGCTCGAGCGCATGGCCGCCGGCGCGATCGACATCCTGCTCGGCACCCAGATGATCGCAAAGGGGCTCGATTTTCCGAACGTGACGGTCGTGGGCGTCGTGGATGCCGACACAGGGCTCCATCTCCCCGACTTCCGGGCGGCCGAACGGACCTTTCAGCTTGTGGCGCAGGTCGCCGGGAGGGCAGGACGCGGCCCCAAGGGAGGCCAGGTGTATGTCCAGACCAGGGCCCCCGACCATCCCGCCCTTCGCGCAGCGGCGCTCCACTCGGTCGCGGCGTTCGCCGCGGCCGAACTGCCGCTCCGGACGCCTCCCAATCCGGCATACCCGCCCCACGTCGGGCTGGCACGGTTCGTCGCTTCCCACAGGAATGCCGAACGTGCCCGCCAGGCGGCGGAGCGGGTAGCAACCTGGCTCGGGCGAATGAATCGGGAGCGGCTGGGTGATGCGCTCAGCGTGCTCGGGCCCGCCCCATGCCCCATCGAGCGGATCAAGGGGCGGTGGCGGTGGCACGTGCTCGTAAAGGCGTCGGAGCCGCGCGCGATCGGACGCGTCGTGCGGGCGCTCGGGAGGCGCGCGCGGGGCATCGTCGTGGATCGTGATCCGGTGTCGCTCCTCTGAACTCTCGCCATTCCGCATTCCGAATTGCGCATTCCGCATTAGGTTTCTCGCTCTGTGACTGCCCGGCCCCGGTTTCAGTATCACCCGCCCAACTTCCAGGCGTCGCCGCTCGCGAGCGCGCCCGACGCACGCTTCGAGCCCGCGCCGGCGGACGGCGTGCTGCCGGACCGCTTTTTCTCGACGACGAATCTTCCGACGTACTTGCGGACAGGCGGCGCGTGGCGCCGGCCGCGGCTGCCCCGTATGGACTGCGTGATCGTGCGCCATCCGGCGGGCGACCTGGTGGTGGCCGAGCCGCGCCGCGTGCGCAAAGGCCAGCTGGTCGCCGTCGGCCTCGAGGAGGATGGCAGCGAAGGGATCTTCGTGCACACGGAGGGCTTCCTCGGCGGCGCGCACAGCGCGAACGAGTTCGGCTTCATGCAGACCGAGGTGTCGCGGGAGAAACCGGTGGACTATGGTGTCCTGGCGCAGCTCCTGGGTGAGGAAAAACAGCGCGGCGGCAAGATCCTCTGGGTGGTGGGCCCGGCGCTGGTGCACGCGCGCGCCCGCGAAGACATGATCTGGTTCGTTCAGAACGGCTACGTCCAGACGTTCTTTGGCGGGAACGCGGTGGCGGTACACGATCTCGAGGCGGCGATCTTCGGGACCACGCTCGGCATGACGAGCTCGGGCCAGGGCGTCGAGGGTGGCCATGCGCTTCACATGCGGGCCATCAACCAGGTGCGGCGGGCAGGCGGTATCACCGCCGCGGTACGCGCGGGGCTTGTGAGCTCGGGGATCATGCACGCCCTTGTGAACCACGGGGTGCCGTTCGTGCTCGCCGGCTCGATCCGGGACGACGGGCCCCTGCCCGAAGTGCTCTCCGACACGTTGGCCGCCCAGGATGCGATGCGGCAATACACCGCGCAAGCGACGTTCGCGGTATTTGTGGCGACGGCGCTCCACGCGATTGCGGTCGGGAACATGCTGCCGGCCTTCGTGGACGCTCCAACGCCGGACGACTTGCGGCCGCTCACAACCATCTGCGTCGACCAGACCGAGTTCGTGGTGAACAAGCTGCGGGACCGGGGCACCCACCAGGCGTACGGGGTGGTCACGAATGCCCAGGACTTCATGCACGTCCTGCGGTTCTATGTGGAACGATGGGAGCAGGCGCAGGCGCCGGCGGCGACCGCCCTCCCGTAGCGCCGGGTCGCGGGCCGGGGTGGGAGAAGCTCGCCGAGGCCGTGGCTCAGCGCGTGTCCCCGACCGCGATCGAGACGATCTATCTGTTTCGGCCGTGGAAGCGCGAGGGCCGCGAGTGGGGAACGGCGGTGCTAGCGTGCCGAGGCCCCGACGCGGGTGACCGGTTGCGCGTCTATACCGCGCGCTACATGCTCATCGTGCGCGGGAAGGAGCGCGGCCAGTCCCGGGTCGAGATCGAGGAGACCGGTCTCTCGCCGGCGCAGGTGATCGCGCACGTCATGCAGGCGGCCGCCGAGCGGAGTGGGGACCCGGAGCCGCCGGTCGCGGTGGGCCCGGCGGTGTGGTATGAAGGTTGACGGCGCCAAGCTGCTCGAGGAGTTCCGCCGGTATCTGGGGGATCACAACCTGCCGGCGACCCACCAGCGCCTGGCGGTGGCCGAGGCCGTCTTCTTTGCCGGAGAGCACCTGTCCGCCGAGGACGTCGGCCGGCGGGTCGCCAAGCGCGGGGTGGCGGTCGGCACCGCGACCATTTACCGAACCCTGGACCTCCTGGTCCGGGCGGGCCTGGCCAAGGAGCACGAGTTCGGCGAGGGCTTCAAGCGGTACGAGCCGCTCGCGGCGGGCCAGGTGCACGAGCATTGTATTTGCTCCTCGTGCGGCCGGGTGACCGAGTTCTCGAACGACCGGCTGGAACGGATGATCGCCCTCTTGGCGGAGGAAGTCGAGTTCCGGCCCGATCACCATCGGTTGGAGATCTATGGCGTGTGCCGGAGTTGCCAGCAACTGAACCCTTTAGCGCGCGCGAGGTGACGGGTTGATCGATTCACGAATGTTCGTGCCCACCAAGGCCTTTCTCACCAAAGGCGTCGGTGTGCACAAGGAAAAACTCACCAGCTTCGAGATGGCGCTGCGGGACGCCCATCTCGCCAACTTCAACCTCGTACGAGTCAGTTCCATTTTTCCGCCACACTGCGAGCTCGTCGACCGGGAAGAAGGCCTGTCCCTCATGAAGCCCGGTCAGGTGGTGTTCGCGGTGATCGCCGAGTCGTCCACGAACGAGCCGAGCCGTCTCGTGGCCGCGTCGATCGGCGTCGCGATGCCGGCGGACGCTTCGCATCACGGCTACATCTCCGAGCATCACAGTTACGGCCAGAACGAGGTCACGTCGGGAGAGTACGCCGAGGACCTCGCCGCCTCGATGCTCGCCACGGTCCTCGGGGTGCCATTCGATTCGGACAAGGCGTGGGACGAGCGGCGGGAGCAGTGGCTCTTGTCGGGGGAGATCGTTCGTACCATGAACATCACCTCGACCGCCGAATGCGGCGACGACGGGCGCTGGACCACCGTCGTCTCGGCGGTCTGCTTCTGCGGGTGACACCGGCGCAAACCGCTTCGGCCGCGCCACGCGTATCAGTCGTATGACGGTCTTTCAGGATGTAGCCGGCCTCTCCGGGGGCGTTTCGCTCCCGGGGGCGTTTGCGGGCGGCCTCCTCAGCTTCCTTTCCCCGTGCGTGCTCCCGCTGATCCCGAGTTACGTCGGATTCCTGACGGGGCTGTCCGTCGAAGAGCTGCAGGTGCGGCGTGGGACCGCCCTGGCCCACGCGCTGTGGTTCATCGTCGGGTTCTCCCTGATCTTCGTCGCCCTCGGTGCCACCGCGTCCGCGATCGGCGTGGCGCTCCTGCATTCGCAGGTGTGGATCGGAAGAATCGGGGGCGTGATCGTCGTTCTCTTCGGGTTGTACTTGCTCGGCATCGTACGGCCGGCGTTCCTCATGCGGGAGCGAAAGCTCGAGCTCGCGCACAAGCCGTCTGGCTACCTGGGCTCGGCGGTGGTGGGCGTCACGTTCGGCGCTGCCTGGACTCCGTGCATCGGCCCGATCCTGGGCGCGATCCTCACGCTCGCCGCCGCCCAGACGACGGTACGCCAGGGAATGGCACTCCTCGCCGTCTACGCCCTCGGGCTCGCCATCCCCTTCGTCATCACGGCGCTCGCGCTCGATCGCTTCCTCGTCTGGTTCCAGCGGTTCCGGCCCTACATCGTCTGGGTCGATCGCCTCGCCGGTGTCCTGATGATCCTCCTCGGCCTGCTGCTCGTCACGGACCGCTTTACGCTGCTGGCGAGCTGGCTGCAGGGGCTCACGCCGGAGTTCTTGAAGAGTCGGCTCTAGCCCGCGGGTTTGTCCAACCAGAGATGGGAGTGCGGCTTACCATCGCCACCGGGCGGGCCGGGTTTCATGTGGGAACTCTGAGGGCCGTTCTCGTATATTATGTGCCTGCGATACCGAGAGAGAGGTGATATGAAAAGCATCCAGCGGCATGGAGTGCAACTCGCGGCCAGCCTCGCGATGGCGGGGTTCCTCGCCTGTGCGAAGGGTGAGCAGACGAGCCAGTCCGCGGACTCGACGGCTCGTAACCTCACGCTGGCACCGACCGAATCGACGGCCGCCATGAAGGACGTTCCCGCACCGGCTAACCAGCCGGCGAAAGCGGCGCCTGAGAAGAAAGCGCGGCCACCCAAGCCCGCGCCCGCCAAGCCCGCGGCTCCCGCTCCGCTGATGCTCTCGGCCGGAACGCGGGTCCCGCTCACAGCGAACGATACCATCAGCACCCGGTCGGCACACGCGGGTGATCCCTTTACCGCTACGGTCAGTCAGGATGTGAAGGACGCCACCGGTCGCGTGGTCATCCCGGCCGGCGCGAGTGTGTCGGGGACCATCACGGCAGCGGATCCCGCGCCGAACCCGAACTCCACCGGTAAGATCGAGCTGGCCGTGAAGACCGTGAGCGTGCGAGGGAAAGGTTACCCGATCGAGGCTTCCGTGGTGTCCATGGACACCATAATGAAGGGCCGTGGGGTCACGAAGGCCGACGCCGCCAAGGTCGCCGGCGGGGCCGTGGCCGGCGCGATCCTCGGGAAGATCGTCGGCAAGAACACGAAGGGCGCCGTGATCGGTGGCGCGGCAGGCGCCGCGGCCGGCGCAGCTGCAGCCCGCGCGTCGCGTGACATCGACGTCGTGATTCCGAAGGGTGCGGCCATCACGGTCAAGCTGGAGAAGTCGCTGACAGTCTGACCGGGAACCCGCCTCAGTAGCCCGCCGCACCGCCGCCGCGCCGTGGATCGGCCACGCCGACCCAGCCGGCGGCGGCGCGTGCGATGGAGTTGACCTCCGTCTTGTAGCTCCACGTCTCCACGCGATGACCCATCGCCTCGAGGGAATCGATCGACGGCTGCAGGAAGCCATCGGGTTCGACATGTAGGACATCCGGGACCGCCTGATGATGGATCCGCGGGGCGGTCACCGCACTCGCGAGCGGCATGTCCTGATCCACCATGTTGGTGATCACCTGATAGACCGCGGTCGGGATACGCGACCCGCCCGGGGACCCCAGTACCAGGAACAGGCCGCCTCCCGGATCCACCACGATCGCCGGCGTCATCGCGGACAGCATGCGCTTCCCCGGCGCAATGGCGTTCGCCTCGCCCTGCACGAGCCCGAACAGGTTCGGCCTGCCGGGCGCTGTCAGGAAATCGTCCATCTCATCGTTGAGCAGGAACCCCGCACCCGTCACCGTGACCGCGCTCCCGAAATCATTGTTGAGCGTCGTCGTGCACGACACGGCGTTCCCCTCTGCGTCCACGATCGAGAAGTGCGTGGTCTCCGGGTTCTCCAAACGCATGCCGGGGCCACCGCCCCCGACGGTCGGCGTCGCGTGTTCGGGGTCGATGGCTGCCCGTAGCGTGGCGGCGTATGCCTTCGAGAGCAGGCGCTCGAGGGGCATGCTGACAAAATCCGGGTCGCCGAGGAGCGTGTTGCGGTCCTCGTACGCCCGGCGCATCGCCTCGGTCTGGAGGTGCATGAGGGTGGCGCTCCCGAACGGGGGGAGCGGGGCGTATCCCTCCATCACGTTCAGAATCTCCGCGAGCGTGACCCCGCCGCCCGAGGGTGGCGGCATGGTGTAGACCGTGTAGCCATGGTACGTGATCTCGATCGGCGGGCGCCACTTCACCTGATAACGGGCCAGGTCTTGTCGCGTGATCAGCCCACCCCCGCGCGACATCTCCTGCACGATGAGATCCGCGATCCTGCCGTGGTAGAAGACGCGGGCGCCGCTGTCGGCGATCAGCTGGAGCGTCCGGGCGAGGTCGGCCTGGACGAACCGGGTGCCAGGGGACGGCGCTTCGCCGTTCACGAGGAATTGCGCCCGCGAGGCAGGGAAGCGGGCGAGTCGCTCCGCCTCGCGCCCGATCTGACGGCTGCGCACACCGTCCAGCGGGTGTCCATCGCGCGCCAGCTGAACGGCCGACGCGAGCAGCTCCTTCCACGGGAGGCGGCCAAACCTGCGATGCGCCTCGAACATCCCGGCAACCGTGCTCGGCACGCCCACCGAACGAGGGCCGGTGAGCGACGCGTCGGTGGGGACTCCGGCCGAATCGATGTACATGTCGCGGGTCGCGGCCGACGGTGCGGTCTCGCGGAAATCGAGGGCGCGCACCGTGTCGTCGTGCATGCGGATCATCATGAAGCCACCGCCGCCGATGTTCCCGGCGACCGGGTGCACCACGGCCAGCGCGAACGCGACCGCCACAGCGGCATCGACGGCGTTGCCGCCGCGACGCAGAATGTCGACGCCCACGTCGCTCGCCAGCTGATGTGAGCTGACCACAACCCCGTGGGTGCCCTCAACCGGCCGAACGCGTTCGCCGAGCGGCCAGGCGGCGGCGATGAGCGGGCCGGCGGTGGGCGGCTGTGGTGCGGGTTCGACACTCGGCGGTGGAAGAGGTGGCGCTTCGGGAATGCTGGGAGCGGCGGGAATCGTCTCGGGTGGCTTGGTCCCGCGGGCGCAGGCGACGAGCAGCAGCAGGCTGAGAGCGACGGGGCGGGTCATGCCGAATTGTGCACGTTGACCCGAGTTCGGGTCAACGTCTAACTTGGGGGCCATCCGACACCATTCATGACCGGTCCTACTCCTTCCTCTCCCGGCCCGCCTCCCGATTACCGCGACCCGCGGCTCACCGAGCAGCGCAATCCCCGCACCCAAGGCATCGACGTCGCCTCGTCGCTCGAGATCGTGGACCTGATCAACGCGGAAGATGCGACCGTGGCGCCGGCGGTGCACGCCGTGCGGGCCGAGCTGGCGCGCGCGATCGACCTCGTGGTGACCGCGTTCCAGCGGGGCGGGCGACTGATCTACGTGGGCGCCGGGACGTCCGGTCGACTCGGCGTGCTCGACGCGAGCGAGTGCCCGCCGACGTTCGGTACGCCACCGGAGATGGTCGTCGGCGTGATCGCCGGTGGCTATCCGGCGCTCGTCAAGAGCAGCGAAGGGGCCGAGGACGACGTGAACGCCGGGATGGCGGCGATGGACCAGACGCGCGTCGCACCGGCCGACTTCGTGCTCGGCATCGCGGCGAGCGGCACGACGCCGTTTGTGCGTGCCGCCCTGTCTCGCGCGCAGACGATCGGCGCAGCGACGGGGCTCGTCTCCTGCTCCGATCCGCCGCGCGTGCTCGTCGAGACGTGCGACGTGCTCGTCCTGCCCAAGGTCGGGCCCGAGGCCCTCACGGGCTCGACGCGCATGAAAGCCGGCACCGCCACGAAGCTCGTCCTCAACACGATCTCGACCGGCGCGATGATCCGCCTGGGACGCGCCTACGGCAACCTCATGGTGGACCTCATGGCGCTCTCCGACAAGCTGCGGGACCGCGGGGAGCGCATTGTGATGGAGTGCTGCCGTGTGGACCGCGTCAGGGCGCGCACTGCCATCGAAGCAGCCGGGGGCAGCGTGAAGCTCGCGATTGTGATGGTGGCGAAAGGGGCCAAGAAGGCCGAGGCGGAGCGGCTGCTCGCGGAGGCGGGCGGGTTCGTGCGGCGGGCGGTGGGCGACCCGCCCCCGGTCGTGTGACAGAGGCCACGCTCGGCGTCGGCGTGATGTCGGGCACCTCGCTCGACGGCGTCTCGACCGCCCTGGTCCGTCTGACGGAACAGCCGCTCGAGGCTCGGCTCGTCGCGTTCCGTCAGGATGCCTATTCGGCGACAGAGCGCGGCCAGATCATCGAAGCGATCGCGCGGGGCGGCTCGAGAGATTTGGCCCTGCTGCACGTCGCCCTGGGCGAGCGGTTCGCGGCGGCGGTCCTCCAGCTCCTGGCCGAGGCCAAGGTCGCGCCGCGAGAGATCGCGTTCGTGGGGTCTCACGGACAGACCATCTGGCACGAGCCGGGGCAGGCGACGCTGCAGCTCGGGGATCCGGCGGTGATCGCCGAGCGGGTCGGCGTGCGGGTGGTGAGCGACTTTCGCGCCCGCGACGTCGCGGCGGGCGGGCAGGGCGCGCCGCTCGTCCCGCTCGCGGATGTGTTGCTCTTTGGCCACCCCGAGCGGGGGCGTCTGCTCCTCAATATCGGTGGAATCGCGAACGTCACGTGGGTGCCGCGCCTGGGAGTGACGGATGGCTCCCTGGCCTTCGACACCGGGCCTGGTGTCGCTGTGATCGACGCGGTGGCGCGCCAGATCGACCCCACGGCGCCGTTCGACGTGGGTGGCGAGCATGCGCGACGGGGTCAGCGGTCGACCCGGGTCTTGGACGGACTGCTCGCGGATCCCTTCTTCGGGGCGCGCCCGCCGAAGAGCACCGGCCGCGAGCGGTTCGGCTCGGATTACGCGGAGCGGCTGCTCGGCGGGGTGCGCCAGGCCGGCGGCTCCGACAACGACGCGGTCGCGACCGCCGTGGCGCTCACCGTGGAAGCGATCGCGCGCGGGATCGAGCGCTGGATCCCCGCGGCGCCCACCGACGAGCTCGTGATTTCCGGTGGCGGCGCTCGGAATCCCGTACTGGTCGCTCAGCTCACCGCTCGGGTGCATCCGCGCCCCGTGCTCGCCTTCGATCGCCTGTTCTTCGACGGCGACGCGAAGGAAGCGCTCGCGTTCGCCTTCCTCGGGTTCCTGACCATTCTCGGCAGGGCCGGCAACCTTCCCGCCGCCACTGGCGCGCGCGGGCCCCGCGTGCTCGGGCACGTGACCCCCGCGTGACCGCCTCGCTCGCCCGACTGGTATTCCCCGCGTTGCGTTGGCGGCCAAGTCATGGAGGCTTTGAGCACGAGCGCGCCAAGATCGACGCCGCACTCGCCGCGGGTGTGGGTGGGTTCATCATCTTCGGCGGCACGCGCGAGGCGGTGGCCGCCCTGACCGTCGCACTGCGCCAGCAGGCCGGGCGCCCGCTGCTCGTCGGCGCCGACTTGGAGCGGGGACCGGGGCAACAGGTGCAGGGCCTCACCGAGCTGCCCCCGCCCGCTGCGCTGGGTTGGCTCGATGATCTCGACGCGACCGCGACGTGCGGCATGATCACGGGCGCCGAAGCGCGATCGGTCGGGGTCAACTGGGCCTTTGCGCCCGTGTGCGATCTCGATCTCGAGCCAAAGAATCCGATCGTCCAGACGCGCTCGTTCGGTGTCGACCCGGTGCGCGTGGGCGAGCAGGCGGCCGTGTGGATTCGCGCGCTCCAGGAGCACGGCGTGCAGGGATGCGCGAAGCACTATCCCGGCCACGGCCGTACCACGCAGGACTCACACGCGACGTTACCCCGCGTGCCCGCCACGGCGGCCGAGCTGCAGCAAGTGGACGGCACGCCGTTCGAGTACGCCATTCGCGCCGGCGTGGGCAGCGTGATGAGCGCCTTCGTGGCCTACCCCGAGTGGGACCCCTCCGGGCGCGCGGCGAGTTTCTCGGCCGAGATCCTGGGTTACCTGCGCAACACACTCAACTTCGGTGGACTCGTGGTGACCGACGCCCTGATCATGGCGGGGGCGAGCGCCGCGCAGCCCGTGCCGGCGGCGACGGTCGCGGCGGTCGCGGCGGGTTGCGATGCCCTGCTGTACCCGAACGATTTTCAGCGCGTCGTCGCCGCGCTCGATCGCGCGGTGGGCGCGGATATTGCCACCGCCCGGGCCGACGACGCGCTTGCCCGTTACGACCGCGCGCTTCAAGACTGGGGCGACCTGCCCGATCAGGGGGAGCCCGATCTCGCGGGACACGCCGGGGTAGCCGATGGCCTCGCGGATCGGGTGGCTCACCTCGTGCGGGGAGAGGCGCCCGAGATCCGCACACCGCTCGTGGTCTCGATCGTCGATGACGACGTCGGAGGCCCGTACACCATTCCCCCACGCGACGTGTTCCATCAAGCGTTGCGCGAGGCCGGAGTCGCGGTCGGGCAACGGGCGACGGGCAACCGGGAACGCATCATCCTGGTGTACTCCGAGCCTCGATCGTGGAAGGGGCGGGCCGATCTCGGTCCCCGGTCGCGGGCGGCGCTGCGGCGCCTCGTCCCGGGCGCGCAGCTCGTGGTGCTGCTCGGACATCCGCGCCTGGCGGCCCAGATCCCCGGCACGGCTCCGATCCTTTTGTGCTGGCACGGGCAGCCCCTGATGCAGCGGGCGGCGGCGAGGTGGGTCTTACGCGCCTCTACTTGATCCTCGCCAGGTATGCGACGACCTGACTCGCGGGCACCGCGTAGATGATCTTCCCCTGCGACTCCCGGTTGCTGCCGTAGAGCACCGCCGCCACGCGGCCTGAACGATCGAAGATCGGGCTCCCGGACGATCCCGGGGCCCCGTACCCATCGACCTGCACGACGTTGGAGAGGGCCTTGCTCACCGTCCCGACGGTGAGCGTGGGGTCGGCCACGACGCCAGACTGGCCGAGGCGCTCCATCGGGAGATCTTCCCCGAGCGGGTACCCGACGATCGCCACCGGGTCACCACGCGCGAGGGCGGCGGGTTCCGTCACGAATCCGGCGACCCGGGGCGTCCCGCCATGGATGTCCACCTTCACGGCGCCGACATCCGCCGAATCGGCCACGCTCAACATGCGGGCCTGAAACCACTCGCGGCTTCCCGAGAATTTCACGGCGATACGGAGCGGGCGGCGGTTCCCACCATCGCCCACGAGCACGTGTCGATTGGTGATCAGCGTGCCTTGAGAGTCGGCGGCGAACGCCGTCCCGCTGAAGATCTCGGTGTCCGAGAACTGGACCACCACCATGGCCACGGCGCCCTGGTTACGGAGGGAGATGGCGCGGTAGTCCATCGCCGCCACGCCGGCCAGGCCGCGCTGGCGCGACTCGGCGGCCTCGAGCTCGGCGCGGAGTCGCGCGATGGCCCGCACGTCGCCATTCGAGCCCGCGGCCGCGAGCTCGCTGCGAAGACGCGCGACCTCGGCTTGTGACTGCCGCAGTGCGTCCCGCAGGCTCGCGAGCTCTGTCTGGAACCGCGCCAGGAGCCGCTGCGCTTCGCGGGCGAGGCTGTCGGCGCGCGCCTGGAGCTGGGCGAGCTCATGCGCGTCGTTCGTGCTCCGCCACTGGGTCCACGCGAACGCGGCGAGCGCCAACACCAGGACGCCGATCAACAGTGTGGTCGTGCGGCGCAGCTGACGCGTCTGTCGCGCCACCTCGGCGGCGATCCGCACGGTGGTGCTCGAGCGCCGGGCGGGGGCGGGCCCCCCGTCCGCCTCGGGGTAGGGCTCCCCCGCGAGAATGTGGAACTCCACCGCCGGGCCGTTCTGCCCGAAGCTGATCACGTTGCCGTCCGCCAAGACAACTTCCCCGGTGATCCGCGTGCCGTTCACGAACGTACCGTTCGTGCTACCGAGGTCGCGCACGACGAAGGTTTCGCCCTGGCGGACGATGCCGGCGTGGCGCGCCGAGACGTCGAGGTCACGCTCGGCATCGAAGCGGACGTCCGACAGCGGATGCCGGCCCAGCCCGATGTAGGCCTTGCGAAACGACTCGACCTGGCCGGCGCGCGCTCCCGAGAGGAACTTGAATTGCGCGGTCACGAGGTCCGGTTGGACAGATAGAACGCCAGCGCCGCCGCGGCGGCAGCCACGAGCAGGGCGATCACGCGCCAGCGGCTGCGCGCCGCTGGCTCGGGTGGGCGGCTGCCCCGATAAACGGGGACCGGCTCCGTGCTGGTCTCGGTGTCGATCAATGGGTACACGTGGTGCCCGACCTCCGCGCTCGCCTCGACCGGGCGCAGCCCGTCGCCGTCGAAGCGCACGATCACCACCGTGATGTTGTCCGGCCCGCCCCGCTCGTTGGCGAGTGCGATGAGCCGGTCGCAGGCCGCGGACAGGTCGCGCTGGCCGGTGACGACCTCGGCGATTTCCTCCTTCTTGACCTGGCTGGACAGGCCGTCGGAGCATAGCACGAGGATGTCACCCCTGCGGACTTCCTGGTACGTCAGGTCCACCTTGACGCGGGCATCCGGGCCCAGCGCCTGGAGGATGATGTTGCGTCGCTCGCTCTTTTCTGCCTCCTCCTCGGTTAGCTCACCCGCCTCCACCAGGCGCTGCATGAGGGACTGGTCTTTGGTGAGCTGCACCGCCTCCCCGCTGCGGATCAGATATGCACGGCTGTCCCCGACCTGCGTGAGGAAAATCCGATCGCCGAGGAGGCCCGCTGCCGTCGTGGTCGTGCCCATCCCGCGGACTTCCGGGTGCGCCGCGGCGTAAGAATGGATCTGCCTGTTCGCGATTTCCACCGCCTCTTTCAACCGAAACGCGAACCGCTGCGCGGTCGGCTCGCGCTCGGCGCCCCAGGTCTTCACCATCTGATCGTAGATCGTGTCGGCCGCCATCTGGCTGGCGACCTCCCCGGCCGCGGCCCCGCCCATGCCGTCCGCGACGACGAAGAGCGACCCGCGCTCACCGACGTCGTGCGTGCGGACGGTCGGTCGGAGCGACGCCTCGTGCCGGGTGAGATCCGCGACCAGGAAGCGGTCCTCGTTGTGGTCCCGGGTCTTGCCGAGGTCGGTCTTGCCAAAGACCTCGATCCGGATTGGCTTGGGGGAGGGGCGGCCGAACATCGTCAGCGCTGGCATTGGTCGAGGAGCTTACGATACGATTCCCGCAGGGAATCGAGCTCAGTGGCCGTCCGCACCCACTCGCACCCCCGTCGGCGGTCGTTCGCCTGGAAGAATGCGTTGGCGACAACAAACGCCGCGTACGCCTTGTCCTGCGGCACTAGGCCGGGCGCGTTGAAGATGTCGTGGGCCGAATCGAGGACCATACGAGCGGTCCGCGGTTCGAGCGTGTCGACGAGCTTATCGAGCAAGACGCGGGCGCTGAACACATCGACGCGTGGCTTGACGCGCTCCCGTAATGGCGTCGGTGTCCGTTCCCGTGGGGGCGCGGGCACGACCGCGCGCCTGACTGTCGTGTCCGGAGCGGGGCTGATCGCGACTGGTGGAGTCGTATCCGCGAGAGAGCCGGTCTCCACCTTCCTCCCGCCGCGGAGCGCCAGCGCCGCCCCGGCGGCGCCGAGGACGGCGACCCCACCGGCCACGATCGGAAGGCGTGATCGGCGCTTCGCGGGCGTCGGCGGGGACGCACGTGGTGTCGGCCGGCGGAGCCGATGCGCCGGGGCTTCGGCGTTGGCGCGGGTCGGGGGCAGAGGCATGGGGGATGCCCGACCTCCGCGCGGGGCGCCCAGGACGGCCGCGACGTCGTCCGCGAATTTCGCCGCCGACTGATAGCGGTCGGCGGGACGGCGGGCGAGCGCCGCATCGATGGTCGCCTGGAGGCCGGGCGGAAAGCGCAGGTCGGGCCGCGCGTCGGCGAGCGACGCAGGCTCGTCGGTGAGTCGCTTGATCATCGTATCCTGCACCGTGGCGCCCTCGAAGGGGAGCGTACCCGTCAACATCTTGAAGAGCACCAGCGCGAGCGAATAGACGTCGCTGCGACCGTCGAGCCGGTCGCCGGAAAGCTGCTCGGGGCTCATGAATTCGGGCGTTCCCATCACCAGGCCGGTTTTGGTCACCTTCTGGCTGTCGTCTTTGCCCACGGCCTTGGCGATGCCGAAATCGACCACTTTCACGACGTCCGAGCCGTCCCGCGCCCGCGTGAGCATGATGTTGTCGGGTTTCAGGTCGCGGTGCACGAGGCTGAGATCGTGTGCCGCCTGGAGCGCCTCCGCCACCTGCAGGAAAATGCCGGCGGCACGTTCGAGTGGCAGGGCCCGGTCGCGCGTGAGCACGTTGGTGAGCGGCTCGCCCTCGATGAACTCCATTGCGAGATAGATCAGGCCTTCAGGGGTCTCCCCGAAGTCGTAGATGGCGCACACGTTCGGATGCGTGATGCGACTCGCGTTGGCCGCCTCGCGGTTGAAACGCGCCACCGCGTCGGGATCGTGGACCATCGACGGGTTCATCACCTTGATCGCGCTGCGGCGGCCCATTTTCACGTGCTCGGCCAGGTAGACCTGACCCATGCCTCCCTCACCGAGCTTCTTGACCACGTGGTAACGGTCGGCAATGACCTGACCGACCAGATCTTCCGTGGGCCCGGAGGAACGCAACGTCTGTCCGTCGTTGGGACAGAAGCGGACATCGTCGGCGTATTGAGTCGCGCAAACGGGACAGATCTTCACGTCGGAATCTCGACGCGGAGCAGTTTGTCTCCCACGAGGACGCGGGAGTTATGTCCCAGCGGCACGTCACCGCGCGCGGCGATCGCCACGCCGTTGCGGCTATTGGCATCCACGACAACGAAATCGGCGTCCTCTGACCGAACCAGCGCGTGCCGCGCGCTCATCGAGGGATCGTACGGGAACGTCCAGTCGCCCTGCTCGCGCCCGATCGTCAGGTCCCGGCCCGGCGAAAGCTGAATCATGTCGCGCGCGCTCCCATCCGAGCGCAGTTGGGTGAGGCTCGCAATGTCGGCACTCGGGCTGAGGCTGCCCATGCGCTTCGTGGCGTCGGCGTCGGGAGGGTGCGGCCCCGGGTAGCCCAGGCGCCGGAATCGGATCACCTGGGAGCCGATGAGCAGCAGGTCTCCGTCCACGAGCCGGTGCGGCGCCTCGAGAAATACCCAGGTGCCATTGCGGCTGCCGAGGTCGCGCACCACCAGCGTCTCCTGCTCCCACGAGATTTTCGCGTGCAACGGCGACAGGAAGACGTCCTCCGGAAACCGGATGTCTCCGTCCTGCCGGCCGATAGTTGTGTCCGGGGATTTTCGCTCGAAACGCTGCACCGGGGCGCCGAGGTCGTCGAGCAGCACGAGTGCAATTGCGGTGCCGGCGCGCGACTGGCCGGCCGCCGCGCGGCGCGACCCGCCCAGCTCGGCCACCGCGGCCCCGCACGTGGCGCAGAACGTGGTCGCGGGGCCCACCGGTGATCCGCACCGGGCGCACGTCGGCCCCGAGCCGGGAGCGGTGAGACGGCGCCCGCAATGCGGGCAGAACGGCCGCGCGGTGGTGGCGGAGCCGCCACAGAAAGGGCAACGCACCGATTCGGCCGGGTTTGGAGCGACCGGAGCCCGCGGCACGACGCGCGTGCCCTGAGCCGGCATCGCTTCAGCCGCCATCGCCTTGAGTCCGCTGGACTTGGCCATGGGCTTGCCGCAGTCCATGCAGTACTGCGCGCCGGCGTCGTTGTCGTGCCCGCAAAAGCGACAGGCGGTCACTGGCGGAAACACTCCACAGGGGGCACAAGTTACGATCTGCCAATCGATTCGGCAAATTGACGGGCGGGAAGGCCGAATGCTACCTTGCGCGTCCTGTGCGATCGGTCGGCGTCCTGCTCGCGAGCGTGGTGACCGGATGCGCGGCCCCGCGCACCGGCACCGCGCCTGTACCGGCGCGTGCGCAGCCGGCCCCTTCGGCGGCGGCTCGCGAGTCCCTGCACGCCGACGTCGTCTACCCCGCGGTCACCGACGTCATTCAATCGCACGACTCCGCGTTCCTATTCGGCTCCGTTCGAGGCGCGAGCGCAGGGGCGGGCCCCGCGAGCCTCACCATCGACGGCCGCCCAGTTCCCCTGCGGGCGAACGGCGCGTGGATCGCCTGGTTGCCGCTCCCCGACGATACCCTGGCGCGATTCCGGCTCGTCGCGCATTCCGGTCCCGACTCGAACGTGACGCTCTTTGCGGCGCGGGTCGCGCCGCAGTACCGGCCGCCGGCTGATCGTGCCGCCTGGATCGACAGCACCAGCTTCACCCCGGCGGGGAGCCTGGCGTTGCCGCCGGGCGAGGGCATTCTGTTGACCGTCCACGCAGCCCCGGGCGCCTCGGTTCGTCTTCAATTACCGTGGGGCTCGAGCGTGGCGCTGGTCCCGGATTCGCTGCCGGTCGAGCCGCCCCGGGGTGTGCGCGCCTTTTCGACCGACACGGCGGCGTTCCGGCTCCCGCATGCTGCCGGACGGTACATGGGCTGGCTGCCGGCCGCGGCCATGTGCGCGGACGGACGCACCGCCTGCGCCACCTTGACTGTCGCGGTGGGTGGCGATAGCGCATCGGCGCGCTGGCCGCTCACGGTCAATACGCTCGATCTGACGTTCCCAACCGTCGTGGTCTTGAACGACGATACCGCGCATACCGGCACGACGGACAGTCTCACGCCCGGGCGCGCCGTTCCACACGGGACGTACAACTGGTTCTTTCCCACCGGAACGGAAGCCACGCTCTCCGGGCGTTGGAACGATCAGGTGCGCCTGCAACTGTCGCGGGACGCCGTGGCGTGGGTGAACGCCGACGAAGTGGTGCCGCTCAGCGCAGGGACGCCCCCATCGGGGGGTGTGGTAGGCTCGGTGCGACTGTCCCCGGGGCCCAAGTCCGTGATTCTCCGCGTCCCCCTTCCTGCGCGACTTCCCATTCAGGTGACCGAGCACGATCGCGCTCTCACGCTGCGCATTTACGGCGGCGCATCAGACATCAATTGGATGCAATACGGCGGCACTGACCCGCTGGTCCGGCGTATGAGCTACGCCCAGCCGGCCTCGGACGAAGTGACCATCACGGTCGACCTCACGCGTCGCGTCTGGGGATACCGCGCCCGCTATGACGGCCGCGACCTGCTGCTCGAGATCCGCCGTCCGCCCGAGATCGCACCGGACCACCCGCTGCGGGGTCGCACCATCGTGCTCGACCCGGGACATCCGCCGCTCGGCGCCACGGGGCCGACGGGGCTCTGGGAGCCGGTCGCCACACTTGCGGTGGCGCTCAAGGCGAAGCGCCTGCTCGAAGGCGCGGGGGCGACCGTCTTCCTCACCCGCACCGACTCGACGCCGCTCGAGTTGTATCCGCGGACGCACTTCGCCGAGATGCACGATGCCGACGTACTGGTCTCCATTCATGCCAATGCCCTGCCCGACGGCGTGAATCCGTTCACCAACAACGGGACCAGCGTGTACTACTTCCACCCGCGGAGCGCGCCGCTCGCGCGGGCGCTCGATCGCGCGCTGGTGGCGGAGCTTGGTGTGCGCGATCTGGGAATGGGCCGAGGAGACTATGCACTAGTGCGCCCGACGTGGATGCCCGCGGCGCTCACTGAAGGACTGTTCATCATGCTGCCAGACCAGGAAGCCATGCTCGGAAGCGAGGACGGACAGCGGCGTTACGCGCGGGGCCTGGCGCGGGGGATCGAGAACTTTCTCCGAGAGCGGGCGAGAGAGCCATGAGAGTGCGGAGTGCGGAGTGCGGAATGCGGAATCGCAGTGGAGGGTCGGCCCATCGACTCAACCTTCCATCTACACTCCGCACTCCGCACTCCGCAATCCGCATTCTCTTTCTCTTGCTGCTCGCCGGCCGAGCCGAAGCTCAAGTCGATCCGTCGAGCAACTGGCGCACCCTCCACACCCCCCACTTCCGCATCCACTTCCTTCCCACCTACCGTGCCGTGGCGCTCGTCGAGGCGCGCGAGGCCGAGCGGTCCTACCGGTTGCTTGCGACGGAGCTGCATCCGCCACGAGGTATCGTGGACATCACGTTGGCCGACGACATCGACGCGGCGAACGGGTTCACGAGCGTCGTTCCCTCGAACCGGATCACGATCTTCGCCGCGCCGCCGGCTGGCGATCACGGCTTGCTATTCTTCGACAGCTGGCTCCGGCTCGTGACTACGCACGAGCTCGCGCACGTCTTTCACCTCGACCGCACCAAGGGCATCTGGCGCCCGCTCCAATACGTGTTCGGGCGCGCCCCCGGCCTGTTCCCGAACGAGTACCAGCCGAGCTGGGCGATCGAGGGTCTGGCGACCTACTACGAATCGAGGTTTACGAACGCCGGGCGAGTGCGCGGAAGCTTCCACACGCAACTCCTCGAGGCTGACCAGGCCGCCGGGGGGGGGGCGTCGCGGTCACCGTGGGATGCAACGCTGTTCACGCGCTGGGCCGACGGGCTCGTCCCCTACGCGTACGGCAGCCGCTTCCTTCATTATTTGGCGGAGACCGCGGGCGATTCGGTTGTCCCGCGGCTCGTGGAAGCCACCTCGGCGCAACTCATCCCGTTTCGCGTCGGCAGGCAGGTGTCCCGGGTCGTGCCCGGGCGGTCGCTTGCGGGCGAATGGCGGCGCGGCACCGAGCCCGTGCCGGACACCGGGGCCGGCCCCGCTTCACCTCCGGCGCGCGTGATCGATTCGCTGCTTCGTACCGAGCCAGTCCCCCGCGTCTCTCCGGACGGCCGCCGCGTGGCGTACGTGCGGGAGGATGGCAAGGGCGCGAGCGAGCTGCGGGTGCTCGACGCCGCGACCTTTCGGACGCTCGCGACACATCAGGTGAACGGCGGCGTGGACTACGACTGGGTCGGGGACACGCTGGTGGTGGCGCAACTCGATTTCACGTCCCGCTGGCGCGTCCGGAGCGACTTGTACCGCTGGGTACCGGCGACGGGAGCGTGGCGGCGCGCCACGCACGGCGCCCGGCTCGTGGCGCCCGCAGGCGGGGGCGGGCGGCTCGCGGCGATCACGCTGGGGCCCGCGTCCGGGCGACCCACCGTGCCCACACCCGACGACTCGAATGACGCCGTATGGACCGACCTGGCCCTCTCGCCGGACGGACGGTGGGTGGCCGGCATACGCTGTTCAGACGGGCGGTGGGCGCTCATGCTGTGGCCCGCCCAATCGCCCTCGGCCGCGGTGGCGCTGCTCGAAACGCGGGGGAGCCTCGCCGACGTGGTCTGGACGTCCGACGGGGAGCTCTGGTTCGTGGCGGATCCCACGGGGCTTCCCCAGGTGTACCGCTGGACCGATTCCGCGGCGGTCCAACCGCTCACGGCGGAGCGGTTCGGCGCCCGCGCCCCCGCGCCGCTCGCGGACGGCGGATTGCTCTACGCGGGGCTGACCGCCCGGGGATGGGAGCTGCGCCGCACGGGGGCGGCCGCGTCGTCACGAAGTGGACCTGTGACGTTCGCCGCGCCGCTGCCGTTCGATTCGGCTCCCGCCTCGGCCGTGCCTCTGCGCGAGACAGGCTATGCCATGTGGCCATCGCTGCGCCCGCATTTCTGGCTGCCCCTGTGGCAGAACGAGGGGCCGACCGGGCGATTTGGTGGCGTGCTCACGGCCGGGACAGACGTCGTGGGGCGGTACGCGTATGCCGGCGATCTGCTCTTCTCGCCAGAACCGTCCCGCCTCGAAGCCGACTTCTTGCTCGTCGCGTCCGTGTTCGGCAACCCTGTGTTCGACCTCTCGGCATCGAGCTCGTGGGCTGATCTCGGGCCGCTCGCGACGCCCAACGTCACGCTCTCGGAGCTCGACCAGACCGCGGCGCTCGGCGCGTCGTTCGTCACGCGCCGTTGGCGCGGGCTCACCAGCCTGCGCGTCGCCGCGGAAGTCGAGCGCACCGATTTTGCCGCGATTCCCGACACGTCGCTCGCGACCGTCTGCGCCGGGTGCGGCCGGCAGGACCTCTACGGCGGCTCGGCGACGCTCACGCTGTCGCGTCTGGTGACGGGTGCCCTGTCTGTCTCGCCGGAGGATGGGTTCGCCTGGTCGGGGACGTATCGGCGGCGGGAGGAGCGGGGGACGACGCGCTGGTCGAACGAGCTGCGCTCGCGCCTCGCGCTCTACGCGCATGTGCCCGATGTCGGAGGGTTCGCTCATCCCGTCCTGGCGCTGCGTCTCTTCGCCGGGGCCACCAACGGTCCGCTCCGCACGCTGTTCCGCGTCGGCGGCGTCGCGCCCCAGGGCGTGAACATCTTCTTTGCCCCGTCACTCACCGCGACGCGGGCGTTTCCCCTGCGCGGATACGCCGACGGTGAGCTGGCGGGCGAGCGCGCTGCGGCAGGCAGCATCGAGTATCGCTTCCCGCTGGCCCTCGTGGGCCGCGCCCTCGGCCATCTCCCGGTTGGCGTCGACAAGCTGTGGCTCAATATGTTCGCCGACGCGGGGGACGCGTGGGCGCCGGGAGAGTCGCCGCGGCTCACGCGGCTCCGGTCCACGGGACTGGAGGTCGCGGGCGACGTTACGGTGAGCTACGACTTCCCGTTGTCCGTGCGACTTGGCGTCGCCGAGCCACTCGCCAACCCGCCGTCCGGCGTCGCGCGACGACTCGAGGTATACGCGGCACTCGCTTCAGACTTCTAGACTTCTGACACGTCGCGAGGGCCCGCGTGTTGACACTGCCTCCGGCACATCCCTAACTTTTGGCGACCCCTCGGAGAATTGATGTATTGCTCCCGCTGCGGCACCCAGAACGAAGACGCCAGTAAGTTCTGCCGCTCCTGCGGGCTCGACCTGACCGCCACGACACCCGTCAGCGTCGCCCGCGAGCATGAGCCCGACGTGACGGAGGTCGATCTCGTGCGGGAGCAGTTGAAGGACGAGTACGAGATCCTCGAGGAGCTCGGCCGCGGGGGCATGGCCATCGTGTTCAAGGCGCGCGAGCGGCAGCTCGAGCGCGACGTTGCGATCAAGGTCCTGCCGTTCTCCCTCGCCTTCGACAAAGAGTTCGTCGAGCGCTTCCAGCGCGAAGCCCGCACGTCCGCCAAACTCGAGCATCCGAGCATTATCCCGATCTACCGCGTCGGCAAATCGGGGCGGGTGATCTACTTCGTGATGAAGTTCCTGCGCGGCAAGCCGCTCTCGTCCGTGCTCGCGGCGCGCGGAACCCTGCCGCCCGCCGAGATTCGCCAGGTGCTTGTCCAGGTCACCCGCGCACTTGCCTACGCGCACAAGAGCGGCATCGTGCACCGCGACATCAAGCCCGACAACATCATGTTCGACGAGCACGGGCTGGCCGTGGTCACGGATTTCGGGATCGCGAAGGCGGCGTCGGGTGGCAAGCTCACCGGCACCGGGATGTCCATCGGGACACCGCACTACATGAGTCCCGAGCAGGCCCGCGCGCAATCGCTCGACGGTCGCTCGGACATCTACTCGCTCGGCGTCGTCGCCTTCCAGTGCCTCACGGGTCGGGTCCCGTTCGACGGCGAGGACTCGTTTTCCATCGGCTACAAGCACATCATGGAGGAGATCCCCAACCCGCCGCTCGAGACCTACGATCAGCGCACGCTCTTCGAGATCATCAAGAAGATGATGGCGAAGTCCCCCGACGGCCGGTTTCAGAGCGCGGACGAGCTGGTCCAGTCGCTCGAGGCGGGCGGAGGGTTCGCCGCGATCGGCCTCGCCACCGCGCCCACCAAGGCGATCCCGTCCCTCGCCGGCGTGCGGTTGGCGTCCGCCCCGACGACGCCGTTGCCGCGCGTGCCCGGCCAACCGGGAGACATCCACAAGCGGTCCGTGGCGGCGGGAATCGGACTCTGGGTCATGGTCGTCGCGATCGGGCTCGGCGCGCCGGGGCTCTACGCGTACAAGAAGGGGCTCCTGTTCTTCGCGCGCGCCGCCCCGGCCGATTCGAGCCGGGCCTCGACCGCCGACACCGTGGCCCAGCGTCTCCTCGCCGACACCGGCCTCCCCTCCACGGACACCACCACGCCGGCGATCACGACGCACCCGGACACGGCGCATGCGCGCGTGGTTCCTCCGGGGACCCCCGGGCACCTCACGCTCCAGGGCCTGCCCAAGGGCGCGCGCGTCACGCTCAACGGGCTGCCGTTCCGCGGCCCGCAGGGCGACGTGCCGCCCGGCACGTACCGGCTGGCCGTACAGGCACCCGGGTTCGCGCCATACGACCGACAGGTCGTCATCACGCCGGGCGCGCCGTCCACGATCAAGCTGGAGCTCGAGTCCGCGGATGAGGGCTCGGAATCGGGCGGTGGGGGGCCGTGCGAGACGTACGGCCCGGCGTACAATCAGGATCACATGTGCTGGGATGCGCGGCCGGTGCCGCTCTCGTCGACCCTTATCCCCATTCCGGCCGGGGCCACGGTGTTCCCGCGCCCAGCCATCCTGCTGGTGCATGTCTCCCGGGAGGGCGAGACCATCGAAGCCCGGCTCTATTCGCGCTCCAACGTGGACACATTCAACGATCAGGCGCTGGACGTCGCGAAGAACCTGCGGTGGAACCCCGCGCAAAAGAACGGCGAGCCCGTGGATGCATGGGTCCAGTGGCCGTTCCAGCCGGTGAGGCAATAATCCACATCGATCCAACGGCGTTCATCGCTCCGGGCGCGGTGGTGCTCGGAGACGTCACGTTGGGCGCGCGCTCCAGCGTGTGGTATGGTGCCGTGCTGAGGGGTGACGTGGATGCCATCGTCGTTGGCGAAGCGAGCAACCTACAGGATGGCACGATCGTCCACGTGGACAGCGGGCTCCCGGCGCGCATCGGTGCGCGCGTCGGCGTGGGGCACCGCGCGATTCTGCATGGCTGCACGGTGGAAGACGACTGCCTGATCGGCATGGGCAGCGTCCTGTTGAACGGAGTGCACATCGGCACCGGCAGTGTCGTAGCAGCGGGTGCGGTCGTCCCCGAGGGCACGAGCGTGCCACCGGGTTCGCTCGTCGTGGGCGTCCCGGCGCGGGTCACGCGCCGTGTGGACGACACGCTGCGCGAGCGAATCGAGGGTACCTGGCGGCACTACGTGGAGGAAGCGCAGCGCCACCGCAATCGAGCGTTTCCGATCGCGGGAACAAGTTTGTGATGTGAATTGTTGAAGGTGTCGCCAGACCGCGGTTCCCGCGAGGTGTTGCCTCGATGCGCTGACGGGCCTACCTTGACCTTCCGCGCTTTTCTGCGGTGCGCGCTGTTAAATTTCACACATACCAGTGGTTTGGTGAGCAAGCTCACCTCCGCGAGGGACGAGCCCGCATGACCGCTTCCACCCGTACCGGGACGCTCGATCTGAGCTCCAACGCCATCATCGTGCTCGAGCGGCGCTACCTGGTCAAGGACGACCAGGGGCGACCTGTCGAGCGACCCGAGGACCTGTTCTGGCGGGTGGCGCGCACCATCGCCGAGCCCGACCGCGCCTACGGCGCGTCGGACAAAGCGGTGGAGGGAATCGCCGAGACGTTTTTCGAGTTGATGGCCACGCGGGCGTGGATGCCGAACTCGCCGACCCTGATGAACGCGGGGCGACCCCTCGGACAGCTCTCGGCGTGCTTCGTGCTGCCGGTGGATGACGCGCTGTCGAACGGCCAGAGCGGCATCTACGACACGCTGCGGGCCATGGCGCTGGTACACCAGTCGGGTGGGGGCACCGGCTTTTCGTTTTCCCGTCTCCGCCCCAAGAACGACGTCGTGCGCTCGACGATGGGCGTGGCGTCCGGCCCGGTGTCGTTCATGAAGCTGTACGACGCGTCGACCGACGTCGTGAAGCAGGGCGGGACCCGTCGTGGCGCCAATATGGGTATCCTGCGCGTCGATCACCCGGACGTTCTGGAGTTCATCGGCTGCAAGGACGACCTCACGCAGGTCACGAACTTCAATATCTCCGTCGCGGTGACGGACGCGTTCATGAAGGCCGTCGAGGACGGAACGAGCTATGACCTGATCCATCCGCGCACCGGCGCCGTGGTGGGCCAGCTGGATGCCCGCACCGTGTTCCGCAAGATCGTGCACGGGGCCTGGAAGACGGGTGAGCCGGGCGTGTACTTCCTCGACCGGGCGAACTACTACAACCCGGTGCCGCACCTCGGGAGCTACGAGGCCACCAATCCCTGCGGCGAGCAGCCGCTCCTCCCGTACGACGTCTGCAATCTTGGCTCGATCAACCTCGGGCTGTTCGTGAAGGACGGCGCCGTGGACTGGGACCGTCTCCGCACGGTGGTGCACCTGTGCACGCATTTTCTCGACAACGTGATCGATGCGAACAAGTACCCGCTCGACGAGATCGACCGTCTCGCCAAGCGGATTCGCCGCATCGGCCTCGGGGTGATGGGCTGGGCGGACCTGCTCGTCCGACTCGGCATTCCCTACAACTCGGACGAAGGCGTGGCCCTGGGCCGAAAGGTCATGGACTTCGTCGATGAAGAGGCGAAGGCCGCCTCCGAGAGGCTGGCGGAGCAGCGCGGCGTGTTCGCCGAGTGGGAACGGTCGATCTGGGGGCCGGATACCACGTGCGCACGGGGGCCCAGCGGCGAGCGCGTGCGGCCGATGCGCCGCCTGCGCAACTGCAATCTGACCACCGTGGCGCCGACGGGCACGATCTCCATCCTCGCTGGCTGCTCGTCGGGCATCGAGCCGTTGTTCGCGGTCGCGTTCATGCGGAATCAAGCCGGCGTGCTCATGCCCGATGTCAACGAGGACTTCGTCGGGATCGCGAAGCAGGAGGGGTGGTACTCCGATGCCCTGATGCAGCAGATCGCCGAAGCGGGCCATATCCACTTCGACGCCGTGCCCGCGAAGTGGCAGCGCGTGTTCGTCACCGCGCATGACGTGACACCCGAGTGGCACATCCAGATGCAGGCCGCGTTCCAGGAGTTCACCGACTCCGCCATCTCGAAGACGTGCAACTTTGCGAACGACGCCACCGAGGAGTACGTGGAGAAGATCTATCGCTATGCCTACCAACTCGGCTGCAAGGGCGTGACGGTATACCGCGACGGCGCCCGCGAGATGCAGGTGCTCTCGACCGGCTCGACCGCCAAGAAGGTACAAGAGCAGGCGACGGCCTCGGGGACGTCGGCTTCGGCCGGGCCGGGCGCTCTCGCCGAGGCCATGGGCCGGATCGCCGAGCTCGAAGCCGAGCTCGCCCGGACGCGCGACAAGCTGCACGACGCGGAGGCGGAAAACCTGCAGCGGCGTGCCAAGCGGTCGCGTCCCGACCTCCTCAAGGGCGCCACCCGCAGGGTCGAGACGCCCCTAGGGACGATGTACGTGAACATCACCGAGGACGACAAGGGCCAGCCGTTCGAGGTCTTCATCTCGCTCGGCAAGGCAGGCGGCGCGTTGATGGCCGACGTCGAGGCGATCGGAAGGCTGATCTCGCTCGCCTTGCGCTCCGGCATTCCGATGCGGGAGGTGTACCGCCAGCTCCGCGGAATCTCCTCCGATCGCGTGGTGGGCCTGGGCCCGAATAAGGTGCTCTCCGTGCCGGACGCGATCGGCATCGCGATCGAGAAGTGGATGCAGGAGAAACAGGGGATCCAACAGGATCTGCTCGGGGGCACGGTCGTCCCGGCGCCCGTGCGCGCGAGCATCGTGACTGCCGACGGGACCGCTGGGGAGCGGGCCGGCGAGGCGCAGACCTTTATCGGCGCGTGTCCCGATTGCGGCTCGCAGCTCGCGTTCATCGAGGGCTGCGCCAAGTGCCACGTGTGCGGCTTCTCGGAGTGCGGCTGACATAGCCTTCGGCTTGCTTCGAGGGGGACGCCCGGCTCGCTGCGGGCGTCCCCGCCACCATCCATCCGCGTCGCATGGTAACCTCCGTTGGACGGTCGGGCATCTCGGTGAAAACGTGACGGCCGACACCATCGAACCCGAGCCGCGCTGCGGACGCACGACACACAAGGGTCAGGCGTCACACTGCGCATGGCTTTCGGGCGTGTGATTAATGTCACGACCGCTGGCCGCGAGATCGTGTTATTCTATTGCCGTGAGCATTCCCTTCCGTCCGATGACTCCCACGCGGCTACAGGCCAAGGGCTGGGCCCGAGTCGGCAAGCCCGGCGCTCACCTCCTGCGCCGTGGAGCCTGGTACCCCGTGGTTCGGATCTCCTCGAGCCACATTGTCGTGCTGGATGTGAACCGGCGCAACGTGCCGGTCGACCGGCGCTTTCTCGAGATCCGCTACCATCCGCCGGAGCGCTGGAGCATCGTTCGCTGCGAGCCGCGCGAGATTCAGCGCGTGGGGCGCCTGTTCCCGCTGACGTATGCGGTGTGCCCCGCGTGCCGCCACCGGCAGGCGTTCGAATCGGACGTGAAAGAGCTGAGCTGCGAGCGTTGTAAGAAGGCGGCGACGCTGGCGTGGGATGAGATGAGCTAGGTGCTGGGGACTACGGGTCGGTGAGCACTCCCTAGCCCCGAACCCCTAAGCCCTCGCCCCTCAAAGCACCGCCACCCGATCTCCCACCGCAACGATTCCCGATCCCACTCCCCGACAGTAGAACCCCCGCATCCCCCCGTCCAGGAACTGCAGCGTCTCCTTGAGCACGTCGCTTTCCACCATGCCGCCGAGCGCCCAGCCGCTGAACGGCCGGCACGGGTGGGCGACCTGAAGCACGTCCAGCCTGGCGAGCTCGTTTCCACCTTCACCGAGCAGCGCCACGCCGTGCTCCAAGTCCTCGAACGCGATGCGGCGCTGGGTCTCGACCACGATGTTTTCGCCGGCGCAACCGAGCGTGAGCCGGTCGCCGAATCGCTCGCGCATCGCCGCATAGTGAGATGTGAAGCCCAGCGACACCCCGTGCGCCCCGTCTTCATTCTTGGTCTGGGGATGCGCACGATGGTGCACGTCGACGAGCCACGCGCCGTCGGCGGCTTGTCCCAGCACGCCTTCCGGCCCGATCGCGAGATGACTTACGGTCAGGAGGCGCGCCGGGTCGTAGACACGAGTCGGCTTCTCACCGGTCTTGAGTGACGAGCGCTGGACTTGCAGGCGGACGATGCGTCCGAGTTCGTGCATAACGGAATCTACCAAAAGATGATAAGATGTGAGTCGCTTCCCATGCGCGTCACGCTCGGTTGGGCCCGGTGTGCGGACAACGTGGCGGACGTTCTCCGTCGCGGGGCCTGGTATCCGGTCGTCGAAGAGTCATCGGATGGCCACGTCGTCGTGGAGGTCCGGCGGGAGCGCGTGCGACTCGCACGCGGCGACGTCACGATCAGGACCGAGCCCCCGGACCATTGGAGCATCGTCGTTCGCACCGGCGTGCTGCGCCCGACCTTGGGAGCGCGCGGAAGCGAGGTCGTCACGACCTACGCAGTCTGCCCGCTGTGTCACTATCGCCAGGACTTCGCGGGGAAACCGTCGTCCTTGAAGTGCGTGCGCTGCGGCGCGACCTCACCCGTGGATTGGTCTGAGACCTGCTGAGGGATCCGGGCGGGGCAGGGGGGGTGGGGAGTTGCGCGAGCAGGGGAAGTAATTAATATGTTGACGGTCAACATATTAATTATCTAACGCCCCTCATGAGCGATCGCTCCGAGCTCGCGCTGCAGTTGACCGACGCCCTCGTCGCCGCCCATGCCGCCGTCCAGCGCGCCGGCGACCGCGCCTTTCGCGCCTACGGCTTGTCCAACCGCGCCCACGCCGCGCTCGTGGCCGTGGACCTGGGCGGCCCGGACGGGGCTCGGCCCAAGGACATCGCGGCAGAGCTGCGCGTGTCCCGCGCCGCCGCAACGACGTTCATCCAACGACTCGAAACCAAAGGCCTGGTCGAGACCACCCCCGACCCGGAGGATGACCGTGGCGTCCGCGTGACGCTCACGGGGCACGGATTGGACGTGCTGCTGCGGGCCGGCCAGCTCGAGCGTCGGCTCGCGGCCCGGGCCATCGAGGGCCTGCCCGCCTCGACCATCGGCCGGACGGTGCACCTCCTCGAGGAGTTCAAGAGGCGGCTCGAGGAGAAGCAGATCGGCGTGGTGCACTGACCGCCACGCTGGGCGGCGGGTGACCTTACGGATGTGCGTATCTTTATGCATGACGCGTTCGCGCGGTACGAGGCGACCCGCCGCGTGAGATGGCACTTTAGGTCAGCGATCTACTCGACCGGCCGATCGCCACTTAGCCCGTGTTACCCGCGCCACTCGAGGCTCGGGCAGCGAGACCCTAGGCGACGCGCTTGGCGGGTTGGTTTTCCACAACGAGGCCATCAACGTGGAATGTTGAAAACTATCGATGCGCTGCACGCGTCCGCCGACGCCCTGCGCCATGCTGACCGTGTGGTCGTGGCGACCGGCGCCGGCATGTCGAGCGAGAGCGGGATCCCGACGTTTCGCGACGCGTTGACCGGTTTTTGGTCGCGCTACGACCCGGAGGACCTCGCCACCGAGGAGGCGTTTCGCCGGAACCCCGCTCGGGTGTTCGGCTGGTATGCGTGGCGCCGACGGCTCATCCGCCAGGTCGTGCCGCATCCCGGGTATCACGCCCTGGTGCAGCTGGAGCGACATATCCCCGAGCTCGCGATCGTCACCCAGAACGTCGATGGCCTGCATCGGCGCGTCGGCAGCACTCGGGTGCTGGAGCTGCACGGCTCGCTCGAACGGTTCTCGTGTGTGGACGCCCGGCATCCATTCCCGCACGATCTCGTGCCGGAGCCAACGGGAGACGGGGAGTGCGAGCCGCCCCGGTGCCCGCGGTGCGGGTCGCCGGTGCGGCCCGACGTCGTCTGGTTCGGCGAGCTGCTCCCCGAGCGAGTGATGACCGAGGCCTGGGACCTCGTGGCAGCCTCCGGCGTGATGCTGGTGGTGGGGACCTCCGGGCTGGTGCAGCCCGCCGCGCAGCTTCCTTTCATAGCCCGTGATGCGGGAGCGACGGTGATCGAGGTGAACCCCGATCCGAGCGCCGTCTCGGCCGCCGCGCACGTCACCTGCCGCGGGCCAGCCGGCGTGGTGCTGCCGGCACTGGTGGCGACACTCACGGAGGGGATCGAGCGCTGATGCGGCGTACCAAGATCGTGGCGACACTGGGCCCCGCGACCGGGACACCGCAAGCGATCGCCGGGTTGATCGAGGCAGGAGCGAACGTGATCCGCGTGAACGCCTCGCATGGCACGCCGGCAATGCGCGCGGGCTGGATTGCGACGGTGCGGCGCGCCGCGCAGGCAGCAGACGCCGCCGTGGCCGTGCTCGTGGACTTGCAGGGGCCGCGTATCCGCGTCGGGAAGCTGGCTGAGCCGCGGGTGCTTCGGCCCGGGGAAAAGGTGGTGTTCGCCCCGGAGGACGTGGCCCGGGGCGACGAGTTGCCGACGACCTATGCCAATCTCGCGGCGGATGTGCGACCCGGCGCCCGTATCCTGCTCAACGATGGTCTCCTCTCGCTCGAGGTCACGGGCGTCGCCCCGCCTCGCGTTGAGGGGCGCGTGGTGGACGGCGGGACACTGACGTCGAACAAAGGGATGAATCTCCCGGGCCTGCACGTCTCCGCCCCCGCCCTCACCGAAAAGGACCGCGAGGACGCGGCGGGTGCGGTCGCGGCGGGCGCGGACTATCTCGCGCTGTCGTTCGTCCGGCGGGCCGAAGACCTGACAGAGCTGCGGGCGCTCGTTCCGCCGGAGGTGAAACTGGTCGCGAAGATCGAGAAGGCCACGGCCCTCGTCGACCTGCCGCGGATTCTCGACGCCTGTGATGCGGTGATGGTCGCCCGCGGCGATTTGGGCGTCGAGCTTCCGTTCGAGGAGGTGCCGGCCGTGCAAAAGCGCCTGATCCGCGACGCGAACCGCCATGGAAAGCCGGTGATCACGGCGACCCAGATGCTCGAGTCGATGGTGCACAACCCGCGCCCCACACGGGCCGAGGCGTCGGACGTCGCCAACGCGATTCTCGACGGGACCGATGCCGTGATGCTCTCAGCCGAAACCGCCGTTGGGGAATACCCCTTCGAAGCGGTGCGGGCCATGGACCGGATCATCCGCGAGATGGAGCGCCCGGGGGTCGCGGCGGGGATCGGCCCCGGCCGTGACGAACGCCGGCTCCAGCAGGGGGAGACGGTGTCGGTCGAAGACGCCATCGCCATCGGGACGAGCGCCGTCGCACGAATGCTGCAGACGCCACTCATCGTGACGCTCACCAAGGGCGGGTTCACGTCCCGCAAGGTGGCCGCGCTCCGGACGCCGGTGCCGGTCCTCGCCGTGACGACGGAGCCCACCACCTATCGTCAGCTGGCGCTGGTGTGGGGTGTCACGCCGGTGGTCGTGGACCGTGTCCCCGGGTACGACGCGATGTTAGCGGTCGTCCGCGATCTCATTCTGAAGCGCGGCTACGCCCGCGCCGGCGACCGGATCGTCATGACGGCGGGCGTTCCCTGGGAGGTGTCAGGCACCACGAACCTGCTCAAAGTCGAGGTCGTGTGACGTGAGGCTCGTGTTCCTCGGCACGGGGACCTCCTACGGTGTGCCTCAGATCGGGTGTGCCTGTCGCACGTGCACGTCGTCCGATCCGCGCGACCGGCGGTCCCGCACGGCCGCGCTCATCGAGTCCGGGGGCCGCCGGCTCCTGATCGACACGCCGCCCGAGCTGCGGCTGCAGCTCGTGGCCGCGGGCGTAGGGTCCGTCGATGCCGTGCTGTTCACACACGCCCACGCCGATCACGTGCACGGGATCGACGACCTCCGGGCAATCTCCGCGCGGCAGCGAAGCGCCCTCGATGTCTACGGGGCGGGTACCACGCTGGCGGAGCTCGAGCGGCGCTTCAGTTACATCTTCGACGGCACACCGCCGCAGCCCGGGACCAGCAAGCCCGAGCTCGTGGCGCATCCCCTCGAGCCGGACCGGGAGACGGAGATCGCGGGCCTGCGAGTGCGCGCCCTGGCGCTGCCGCACGGCGACCGCACGGTGTACGGCTACCGCGTGGGACCGATTGCGTACCTGACGGACGTCAAGGCGATCCCGGCGGAGGCCCTGGCGCGACTCACCGGACTCGAGGTACTGGTGCTGAACGCCCTCCTCCCGCGACCGCATCCACTGCACCTCTCCGTTCCCGAAGCGGTCGCGGCCGCGCAGCAGATCGGCGCGCGCCGCACCTTCCTGACCCACCTCACGCACGACGCGCCGCACGCCGAACTGGCGGCGCGTCTCCCCGCGGGCATCGCGCCTGCCCACGACGGTCTGGTCATCGACCTGGCAGCGGTCTAGATTCGTCGCGGAGGAGGATGCGCGATGATGAAGACGCCCGACGCTACCCTGCAGCGGTTTCAGAGCCCCGCCGTACGCCAGAGCGCCGAGCTCGACGAGCTCGTGCGCCAGGCCGTGTTCGGGGGCCCGGAGGAGCGCGAGCAGGGCCGCTGGCTGATCTGGGAGATCGGGCAGCGCGTGGGCGTTCGCCCGGCGTCGATCCACGAGCTGTACCTCGCGCGGGGTCGTGGCGACGTGCGGCCGTTCACCACCCCGGCCATGAACATCCGCGTCCTCGCGTACGACTCCGCGCGCGCCGTATTCCGCGCCGCGAAACGGCTCGACGTGGGCGCCCTGATCTGCGAGATCGCCCGCTCGGAGATCGGGTACACCGAGCAGCGACCCGCCGAATACGTCGCCGTGATGACCGCCGCTGCTCTCCGTGAGGGATTCACCGGCCCGCTGTTCATCCAGGGAGACCACGTCCAGGTGAACGCCAAGAAGTACGCGACCGACCCCGAGACGGAGCTCCAGGCGATCCGCACGCTCATCGAGGAAGAGCTGCACGCCGGTTTCTACAACATCGACGTCGACACGTCGACGCTGGTGGACCTGTCCCAGCCCACGCTCGACCAGCAACAGCGTGTCAACTACGAGCGGGCGGCGGAGCTCACCAAGTTCATCCGCGAGCGCGAGCCGCGCGGGGTAACGGCGTCCGTCGGCGCCGAGATCGGCGAGGTCGGAGGCAAGAACTCCGATGTCCATGAGCTCAAGGCGTTCATGGACGGGTACCTCCGCTCGCTCGCACGCCTGGGGCGGCTGACCGGGATCAGCAAGATCTCCGTGCAGACCGGCACGAGCCACGGGGGAGTGGTCCTCCCCGACGGATCCATCGCCAAGGTGCAGCTCGACCTCGAAGCCTTGAAGGCGCTATCGGCCGACGCGCGCGAGCAGTATGGGCTGGGGGGCGCGGTGCAGCACGGCGCCTCCACGCTCCCGGCCGATGCGTTCGGTCACTTCCCGAAATGCGAGGCAATCGAGATACACCTGGCCACGAACTTTCAGAACATCGTGTTCGATCACCCGAAGTTGCCGGCGGACGTGCGGCGTGAAGTGAACGAATGGGTGAAGGCCGAGTGCAAGGACGAGTGGAAGAAGGGCGACACGGAGGAGCAGTTCATCTATAAGAGCCGGAAGAAGGCGATCGGCCCGTTCAAGCGGCGGCTGTGGGACATGCCGGCCGACGTGCGGAGCGCGATCGGGGCGGACCTCGAGAAGACGTTCGCCTTCCTGTTCGAGCAGCTGCGCGTGACCGACACTCGGACATTTACCGATCGGTACGTCAAGCCGCCGCTGCAGTCGCACGAGCGGCCGCGCGCCATGGTGACCGCGGCCCCGGACGATCTCGAGGCGGGCGAATGAGCGAGCGCGAAGGAGGGGGCGGCGAGGGCGAGGGGGGACGGGGCGGTGGCGCGTTCGGACCGTTCCTGCTCGGTTTGAGCCTGGGCGCCGTGCTCGGTTTTCTGTTCGCCCCCGAGCCGGGCGACGTCTCCCGCGGGCGGCTGTCGCGGCGCCTCCGCGGCCTGCGCGATCTCGCGGCCGACAAGGCGGGCGAGATCGGCGACCTCCTCCAGCGCGTCGACGAGGCCGAGGAGCCCCCCGCCACGACGCGCGCGGCGCTCGAGCGACGGCTGGGCGATGCCAAGCGCCGTCGGCGCGGCACTCGGCCTGGGAGCAGGGGGGGCGCCGCCCTGCCGCGCCCCGACGAGGGGGACGAGCCGGTCGCGTGAAGGCCGAAGGCGGCTGGCACCAGTCGCTGACCGGGATCGCCCGCCGCACCTTCGAAGCGGCCTTCGAAGACAACATCCCCTTCCTCGCCAGCGCTCTGTCGTTCGACCTGCTTCTCACCATCATCCCGTTCGTGGCGCTGCTCCTGGCCACGGTTGGCTATCTGGTGCAGCACCAGATCACCGCCCATCAGGTGGAGCTGCACGAGTTGCTGGCCCGCCTGCTGCCCACCACCGTCGGTGGCACCACGGAGAGGGCGTTCGAGCAGGTCGAGAGCGCCCTGGCGAGCATCGTGCGTCAGCGTGTCCGCCTGACCGCGGTGGGCCTCCCGCTCTTCCTCTGGTTTTCCACGCGGCTGTTCGGCGGGCTTCGCGCGGCGTTGAATGAGGTGTTCGACACCGACGAGCGTCGCCCCTGGCCGGTCGCCAAGCTGTTGGATCTCGTGATGGTGCTGTGCACCGGGGCGCTGCTCGTGTTGGGCGCGCTCGTGGCCACGTGGGAGGCGCGTAACGCGGGCAGCGTGAGCCGCAGCTTCCTACTCGACTGGCTGTGGCGCTTCAGTCTCGAGACGACGTCCTTCGCGCTGGGCGTGGCGCTGTTCTTCGTCATCTTCAAGCTCCTTCCCAGTCGCCGGATCCACTGGCGTACGGCCCTCGTGGCCGCGGTGTTCTGCTCGCTGGGCTTCGAAGTGGCCAAGCGCCTCTACGCGCTGTACGTCACGCGGTTCGCGACCCTGGATCGTGTCGCGTCGGACGCCAACGTCGTCGCGCTGTTCCTGTTCCTCCTCTGGGTCTACTACACGGCCTACCTGTTCCTGTTGGGCGGTGAGGTAGCGGAGACGTACGACCTGATCCGCATGCGGCGCTCGCAGCGGGTCCGGCTGGGATGACCGCGCGCCCGATCGATCTGCGCAGCGACACGGTCACGCGGCCGTCGGCCGCGATGCGCCGCGCCATCGCCGAGGCGGAAGTCGGCGACGACGTCCTGGACCATGACCCCACCACACGGCGGCTCGAGCAGCGAGTGGCCGAGCTGCTCGGCAAGGACGATGCCTTGTTCTTCCCGTCGGGTACCCAGGCGAATCAGGCCGGAGTGGGACTGCTGGCCCGGCCCGGCACCGAGCTGTTACTCGAGGCCGACGCCCATCTCGTGCACTACGAGCTGGCGGGCGTGGCCGCGAACTGGGGCGTGCAGATCCGTCCGATCGCGACGGTCGATGGGCTCCTGACCGCCGCGCTCGTGCGCTCGGCACTCAGGCCCGCCACACCCCACGTGCCGCGCGCCGGGGCCATCGCGGTCGAAAACACGCACAATGCGGCGGGCGGAAAGGTCATGGCGCCTGCGACCATGGATGCCATCGTGGCTGTGGCCCGCGCCGCGGGGTTGCCCGTCCACCTGGACGGCGCCCGGCTGTGGAACGCCGCCGCCGCGCTCGGCGTGCCCGTCGCGCGACTCGCCGTCGGGGCCGCGACCGTGATGGTGAGCTTCTCGAAGGGACTGGGCTGCCCTGTCGGCTCCTGCCTTGCCTTCGCGACTTCGACCGTCGAGGGGGCGCGAGTGTGGGAGGTCCGCAAGCGGCTGGGCGGGGCCATGCGCCAGTCGGGCGTGCTCTCCGCGGCGGCGTTGTACGCGCTGGACCATCACCTCGATCGCCTCGCCGAGGATCACGCAAACGCGCGCCTGCTCGCCGAGCGACTGGCCGAGTGCAGCGCCGTCCGTCCATCCGTGCCTGAGACGAACATTGTCATGATCGACCTTACCCGGGAGGGCGATAGCGCGGAGGTCGTGATCCCGAGGCTGGCGCAGGCTGGCGTGCTCGTCGTGCCGTTCGGACCTCGCCGCCTGCGTGCGGTGACCCATCTGGACGTGGCGCGCGCGGACGTGGAGCGCGCGGCCGACATCCTCGTGGCCACCCTTGGGTGAGCCGATTCTCTAGGGCCCGCGCCACCCTCCGCATTATCTTGGGGCGATGAGTACGGGCGGTCCGCTGCGTCAGGCCATCCCCGTCGCTCGGTCGATCCTCTGGAGCCCTGCCAGCGAGGGCGCCAAGCGACCGGGTACTATCGCCTTCCCCGTCTTCTTCTCTCAGGCCGCCCTGACGGCGGTGCACGAGCACGTGGCGACACCAGCGCGTCCGGGACAGGGAGTCCTCGGATTCCTGATCGGCGACTTGTGCGAGTGTCCCGAGACCAACGTCTCGTACCTGGTGATCGACGCCGCCCTGCGTCTGAACCAGGCGATCTATGGCGACCGAACGCGCGACGTGATCACGCGACTGTGGGATCGTATCGAGGCACAGCTCGAGCAGCAGAAGGCACACCTCATCGGGTGGTACCACACGCATCCGCCGCTGCCGCTGAGCCTCACGGCGCACGACGTCGAGACGCACGAACAGTACTTCAGCGAGCCCTGGCAGGTCACGCTGCTGCTCGGCACGGATGCAGAGGAGCCGACAGCGGCGTTCTTCCGGTCGAGTTCCGATGACGAGTGGGCGTCCAAAGCGTTGCCGTTTTACGAGCTCCTCGGCGCCGACTCGATCCGGCCGGATGGGAAGAAGCGCTCGTTCGTGACGTGGAGGAACTATCGGGCGTTCAGCGCGGCCACGCCGAGGAGCACTCCTGCGGTCAAGCCGCCGTCGGAGCCCAAGTTCACGCCAGCACCTCCGGCCGCAGCACCACCGAAGCCTGAGGACACGCACGAGCTCAAATTCCTGACGGCGGCGGAGGACATGGGACATCACGCGCCCCCCCCGCCCCCCGCACGCACCTCGGGGCCGCACGGGCGAGCGACGCCGCCCCGGTCCGAAGACCGGAGCGAGCTCAAGTTTCTCACCACGGCCGAAGACGAAGCGCCGCCGGCGCCTCCGCGGCGGCCAACCTCACCACCGCGGCCCCCGCTCCGGGCTGGGCCCCCGACACGTCCGGCGGCGCCCGCCCCGCCCCCGCCCCCACAGCCCGAGGCGGTGAGTCCGCCGACCGGACCGATCTGGCCCGAGGAGTTCGAAGCCCGCGCGGGGGCCGAGCAGGAGCAGCCGCTGGAGGAACCCGAGCCGCGGCGCCCCGCTCGTCGCAAACGGCGCCGCGTGCCGCGGACGGTGTGGTTGACGCTGTTCGTGCTGCTCATCGGTGCGGGTGCGGGCGGCGCGTACTGGTGGTTTCAGCCGGAAATCCCTCTGCCCGAATGGTCCACGATCAAGAGCAAGTGGTCCGACATCTCGGGCAAGGTTTCAGCGACGGCTGGGAAGGTGTGGGCGTTGCGGAATAAGCTCCACCGCGCGCGGCCGGCTCCGGCGCCGGTGAAACCCGCGGTCAAGCCCGCCGCTCGACAGCCCGCATCACGGGTGCCGACGCCGGCCACGACCGGCGCTCCCTCCCAGACCGCCCCGCCGCCGCCACCCTCGTCCGTCACCAGGCTCGATGTGATCGGTGACTCGCTCACCGGCTTGGTACGCAACTTCGGCGAGCGCGCGGCGCTGTACGCGAGGGGTCAGTTGCCCTGCGCCGGGCTGGCGCGCGGGTTGACCGATGTGGAGAACCGCTGGATCGCCTACAACGCGGCGCGGCGTAGCGCGGGCGTGCTCGACGCGGCGCATGCGGCGCGCGATCACGTGCTCTACGCCGGCGTCGATTCCGTGGAGCGGCGATTCGAGCGGAGCGGATGTCCGCGGCCGTAGCAGCCTGCGTTTGTTCACCCCTGTGCGTCTGTCACTGTTCTCCCGTTCCCCGTCTGACTAGCTTTCAGTGCCCCAGGTCCGCAGGTCCTCCAGTCGTGAACCGCGTCAGGCCCGGCAGGGAGCAGCGCTAAGCGATGTTGGGCGTCGTTGCGGGGTGCCTGGGGCATTTCAACGTCCAATGATCAATGTTCAATGATCAATGTCCAATGAGCATTGAGCATTGGACATTCTACATTGGACATTGACGTAGATTTCTTCCGATGATCGCTCTCGCTCGAAAATATCGTCCCAAACGCTTCTCCGACCTCATCGTCCAGGAACACATCGGCGCGGCCCTGCGCGGGGCGGTGGCCGCAGGGCGCGTGGCGCACGGCTACCTGTTCGCGGGGCCGCGCGGTGTGGGCAAGACCACGGCCGCGCGCATCCTGGCCATGGCGCTGAACTGCGAGCGGCGGGCATCCGCTGCGGTCGCGGGCGAGCCCTGTGGGGCTTGCGATTCCTGCACGCGCATCTGGACCGGCGCCGTGAACCTCGATGTGGTCGAGCTCGACGCTGCTTCGAATCGGGGTGTGGACGACGCGCGCGATCTTCGCGAGCGTGCCATGTACGCCGCCTCGGCCGAAGGGCGCCATAAGGTCTACATCGTGGACGAGGCCCACATGCTGACTCGCGAAGCCTGGAACGCGCTTCTCAAGATCCTGGAGGAGCCGCCCTCGCGCGTCGTCTTCGTATTCGCCACCACGGAGCCGCAGAAAATCGCCCAGAGCGCGGCCCCGATCCTCTCGCGTCTACAGCGCTTCGACTTCCGGCGAATCGGCCCGCACGCGATCGTGGACCGCCTGAAGCAGGTGCTCGCCGCCGAAGGCTTGAGCGCCGATGACGACGCGCTGCGTCTCATTGCGCGAAGCGCGGACGGCGGCATGCGCGATGGCCTGTCGATCCTCGATCAGGTCGTGTCGTTCGGCGAAGGGCCGGTCACGGCAGCCCGCGTCCGTGAGGTGCTTGGTCTCATCTCCGACGACGTGTACGGCGAGGTGCTGCGGCTGGTGGCCGAGCGGGACGCCAAGGCGGTCTTCCCGCTGGTGGCGCGCCTCGTAGATGAAGGTGCCGATCTGGGCGAATTCGTGATCGGCGCGGGCGACGTCCTGCGCGCCGTGCTGCTTGCGAATCTGGGTGGCAAGGCCGAGGGCCTCACCGAGGCGATGGCCGGGCTCGTCGAGCGATATTGCTCCCGGCTCCCCGCTCCCGATGTAGTGCGGCTACTCGCAGTGCTGACGGAACTCGAGCCCCAGCTCCGCGCCAGCGGCAACGCGCGACTTGTCGTCGAGCTCCTGCTGCTGCGGTGGGCGATGATGAGTCGGACCGTCGAGCTCGAGGAGGTCCTACGCGCACTAGGGAAAGAGCCGGGGAAGGGTGAACCGCCGGGGAAGGGTAGCCCCGCCGTTCTTCGGGACGCCGTTTCTCCGCTTCCTCCTTCGCCGGCCGTTCCACCGGCCGTTTCCCCGCCTATACCACCGGAACGGGGAGCCCTAACGGTTGAACGGCTCCGTGGTCTTTGGTCTCGCATCGTCGAAGACGCGCGTGCGAAGAGCCCGATGCTCGGCGCGTTGCTCGAGCGCGCGGAGGTCGTGAGCGTCGACGGTATCGGTGTGAGCATCCGTCCGCTCGACACCAACCCGGTGCACGCCGAAGGACTGGAGCGGCAGCGGGAAGCGCTCGCACTGCTCGTGGGACGCTACGTCACGGAGCCCGTGCGCATCAAACTCCAGGGCGCGGGGAGCGGGGAGCGGTCCGCCCGACCGGGCCGGCTGACCGAGGAAGGGGCGCGCGCCGAACGCCTGAAGGCACTCCGCGCTAAGGATCCGGGCCTCAGTGCCGCCGTTGACGCGTTAGATTTGGAGCTGTTGGAGTAGCTTGCCACCACTTTGGGCAAGGGGTAACTTTCGGCGTATGGCGGATTTATCCAACCTGCTGCAGCTGGGGCAGCAAATGCAGTTTCGGTTGTCGGAGATCCAGTCCCAGCTAGCCCAGCAAACCGTGACCTGCACGGCGGGCGGCGGGATGGTGGCCGCCACGGCGGATGGGCGGGGCCAGATTCGCGCCATCAAGATCGATCCCCAGGCCGTGGCTCAGGGGGATGTGGAAATGCTCGAGGACTTGGTGCTCGCCGCGGTCTCGCAAGCGCAGCAGCGCGCCGCCGAGTTGTACCAGGCGGAGGTCAAAAAGCTCGCCTCGGGCCTGCCGTTCCCGTTTCAATTGCCGCTCTAGCACACGTGTCGGCCATCGAAGATCTCGTGACGGAGCTGGCGAAGCTCCCCGGGATCGGACGGAAGACGGCGCAGCGGCTCACGTTTTACCTGTTGAAGCAGCCGGCGGAAACCGCGACGCGCCTGTCGGAGGCGATCCGGAGCGTGCGCGAGCGGGTCACGGCGTGCGGGGTGTGCGGGACCCTCACCGACGAGGACCCGTGCGCGATTTGCCGGGACTCGCGGCGCGATCCGAGCCTCCTGTGCGTCGTGGAGGAGGCTGCGGACGTGACGGCCATCGAGCGGGCGGGACGGTTTCGCGGTCGCTATCATGTGCTGGGCGGGCGATTGTCTCCGCTCGAGGGAGTCGGACCCGACGCGTTGCGGCTCGATCGCCTGGTGGACCGCGTCGCGAACGGCGCGGGCGTGCGTGAGGTGATCATCGCGACCAACCCCTCCATGGAGGGCGAAGTCACGGCGACGTACCTCCAGCAGCTGCTGCGGCCGACCGGCGTTCGGGTGACCCGCATCGCGCGGGGGCTCCCGGTGGGCGGGGATCTCGAATATGCCGACGGCGTGACCATCGCCCAGGCGCTCCTGGCGCGACGGGACATGATGGAGTCCGACAGACCCGAGGGCACGTAATGGCAGGTGCGGCGAGCTGGTCGTTCTCCGAGAGCGACTTCAAGCAGATTCAGCAGCACCTGCAGGCGTTCTTGCGAGACTCGAACGCCCGCTGCGCGTTGCTCGTGGACCGGGCCGGGCAGCTCGTGGCGACCGTCGGCGAGCGGCCCCAATTCGACCCCACCGCATTCGCTTCCCTCACCGCCGCCGACTTCAGCGCCAACGACCAGCTCGCCAAAATGATCGGCGAGCACGAGTTCGCCTCCCTAGTCCATCAGGGGGAGAAGGAGTCCATGTTCCTCGCCGACGTGGCGAAGCGCGTGATCCTGGTGGTCCTGTTCGATCAGCGGACCACTCTCGGCCTCGTGAAACTCAAGGGGAAGGGCGCGGTCGAGAAGCTCAACAAGGTATTCGAGGAGATGTTCAATCGCGTGGGCGCCGGCCCGGCAACGCCCGAGAAGGGCCTGCTCGAAGGCGCGGAAGACGAAATTGACAAACTCTTCGGTTGAGAGGACGCGCGTCCCATGTCGATGATCAACTACGCGTCCCGGGAGATCAACTGCAAGCTCGTCTATTATGGTCCGGGTCTGGGCGGTAAGACGACAAACCTCGAGCACATCTACGGGAAGGTGTCACCCAATACACGCGGGAAGATGATCTCCCTCGCCACGGAAACCGAGCGCACGCTCTTCTTCGACTTTCTGCCAGTGGACCTGGGCACGATCCGCGGCTTCAAGACGCGGTTCCACCTCTACACCGTGCCAGGGCAGGTGTACTACAACGCGAGCCGCAAGCTGATTCTCAAGGGGGTGGACGGCATCGTGTTCGTGGCCGACAGCCAGATCGAGCGCATGGAGGCCAACGTCGAGTCGATGCAGAATCTGTACGACAACATGTCGGAATACGGGTACGACCTGACCAAGATCCCGTTCGCCATTCAGTACAACAAGCGCGACTTGCCGAACGCGGCGCCCGTTCGGGACCTCCAGGCCTCGCTGAACCCGGGCTGGCCGGTTGAAGACGGGGCGCAGCAGAAGGTCACGCCCGATCCGACGCACCCCGGCGAGAACCTGATCGAGCGCGTCGACAACCAGTGGGTCGGCCGGGCGCCGTACCTCGAGGCCGTGGCGATCCGCGGCGACGGCGTGTTCGACACCTTGAAGGTGGTCAGCAAAGTGGTGCTGAAGACGCTCAGCTAGGGGAGGCGCCGTGCGCTGGACCCTGCCCAACATCCTCACGCTCGCGCGCATCTGTCTCACGCCCGTCATCGCGCTGCTGCCCTTCATCGAGGGGTACTGGCCCAAGGTCATCGCCTTCTTGATCTTCCTCGCGGCCAGCGCGTCGGACGTGGTGGATGGCTATCTCGCGCGGCGGCGTAACGAGGTGAGCGAACTGGGGCAGTTGCTCGACCCCATCGCCGACAAGCTGCTCCTGTTCGCCACCCTGATCCCGATCTTCTGGCTCACCCGTCATCCGACCATCCTCGTGGACTATCGCATCCCCTGGTGGGGCAGCTTCCCCGTCTGGGTGGCGCTGCTGCTGGTAGGGCGCGAGCTCCTCATCACTGCCTTTCGCTTCTTCGCCAAGCGCCGGGGCGTGGTGATCCCGGCGATGGGCGCGGGGAAGCTCAAGGCGGTGGTGCAGAACGTATTCATCGGCGCGACGCTGTTCTGGTTCGCGTGGAAGGACGCCCTCGCTACACACCCATGGGCCGGCTGGTTCCGCAACTTCTGGGATCAATTCCACGGCGCGGTCGTGGCGCTGACGCTCGCAGGTGCCATCCTCCTCACGATCTACTCCCTGATCGTGTACCTCTATCGCTATCGCGCCCTCCTGAAGGGCGGCGGGTGAAGCTCGAAGTCCTCACAATCGGCACGGAGCTGCTGCTCGGCCACACCGTGGATACCAACGCCGCCGAGCTCGGCCGGGCGCTCGCCGCCGCGGGCGCGGAGATCGTGCGCCGCACCACCGTGCCCGATCGGCCCGACGTGATTCGTGCCGCCGTCGCCGAGGCGCTCGACCGAACCGGGTTCGTCATCACCACGGGCGGGTTGGGTCCCACGCGCGACGACATGACCAAGACCGTGGTCGCGGAACTGCTGGACAAACGGCTCGTGCTCGACGAGCGGTTGCTCGCGGCCGTCGTGGAGCGATTCCAGCGCATGGGACGCCCGATGCCCGCCATCAACCGGACCCAGGCGCAGGTGCCCGAGGGCGCCGTCGTCCTGCCCAATCCCCGCGGCACCGCGCCCGGTCTGTGGGTCGAAGATGGGCGCGGACGGGTGGTGGTCCTGCTTCCCGGGGTGCCCCGGGAGATGCGCGGATTACTCGTCGAGCACGTGCTGCCGCGCCTGGTCGAGCGCCAGGGCCCGGACGCGCGCCGGGTCGTTCAGTCGAGAACGGTGCGAACCACGGGCGTTTCCGAATCGGCGCTCGCGGAGCGCGTCGGTGATATCGAAGCGGAAATTGCGCCACTCACGCTCGCGTATCTACCGTCCGTCGAGGGCGTGGACCTGCGGGTCACGGCCTGGGCACTCGAGCCCGCGGAGGCGGAGCAGCGCATCGCGGCGGCCGTCGAACGGCTCCGTATCGCGGCGGACGGGCATGCCTACGGTACCGACAATGCCGACCTCGCGGCCGTGGTGCTCGAGACCCTGAGGCGGGGGCGCCATCGGCTAGGGGTAGCCGAGTCGTGCACGGGCGGCATGATCGCGGAGCGTATCACCGCGATCCCCGGTGCCTCGGACACCTTCATCGGCGGAGTCGTGGCGTACGCCGACGTGATCAAGACGGCAGCGCTCAAAGTGCCGCTCGAGACACTCGAGGCCCATGGCGCGGTTTCCGAGGAGACCGTGCGCGCGATGGCAGACGGCACCCAGCGTCTGTTCTCGGTCGACTGCACGATCGCGGTCACGGGGATCGCGGGTCCCGGAGGCGGCACACCCGAAAAGCCGGTGGGGACCGTGTGGCTCGCCGCGCGGGTGCACACGACCACGCGCGCCGTGAAGCGCGTGTTTCCCGGCGACCGCGACGAGATCCGCCGTCGCGCCGCGCAGGCCGGCCTGGACCTGCTGCGCCGCCTCGTGGTGGAGCCTTGAATGGCGGCACTCACAGCGCCTGACGGCACGCAGCTGGTCTACGACTCGTACGAGGCGACCGCTCCTCGTGCGGCGGCGCTCATCCTGCACGGCTGGGCCGATCATGCCGGCCGCTGGCGGGAAACGGGCGAGCGCCTGCGCGATGCGGGCTATTCGGCGTACGCACTGGACCTGCGCGGTCACGGCCGCTCGGGTGGACGCCGGGGCCATCTTTCGCGCTTCAGCCAGCTGCTCGGCGACCTCCAGGCATTCCGCCGGGTGGTGCGGCTCCGCACCGAACGACCGCAGGTGCTGCTCGGCATCTCCTTCGGCGGGCTCGTGGCACTGCGTTATCTGGAAACGCAGCCGAGCGATCCGATCAGCGGCGCCATCGTGATGTCGCCGTGGCTCGGCCTCGCGTTCCGGCCGCCGCTCTGGAAGCTCCTCGCGGGGCGGGTGCTCGCGGACCTGTGGCCCACACTGCCGATCCCCGCCCGCGTCGACGCCGATGTCTTGAGCCGCGACCCCGCGGTGAACCAGGCCTACGCCGCCGACCCTGCGATCCACAGGGTCATGACGCCGGGCGCGTGGCGCGAGATCCAATGGGCGCAGCGCGCCGTGGCCGCCGACGGCCACCGGATCGAGTCACCGCTCTTGTTCCTGCTCCCGGGAGAGGATCGACTGGTGGACGCCCACTTGGCACGGGCGTTCGCCGACAGCTTGAAGGGCGCGGTCCGGGTGCGCTGGTACCCCGAGATGTATCACGAAATCCTGCACGACCCCCAGCGAGACGAGCCGTACGGCGACATCATCGGGTTCCTCGCGGGCAAGCTGTAACCGATTATCTTATTGTCTGATCGTCGCTTCCGAACTTCATCCGCGCCGGCCAAAACGGCGCAGCCAGGCGGCACGCCGATTGCCCAAGAAGCGCTCCACTATGGACGATAAGCCAGAAGAGCCCCTTCGCGGGGACCCCGAGCGCCCGGCACCGGCCGAATCCGGGGGGGCGCTTATGGAGCTTCCGGACGAAGCGGTGACGCGCCTCGAGAGCGAGCTGGCGGATGTGAAGGATAAACATCTCCGTTTGGCCGCGGAATACGACAATTTCCGCAAGCGCGCCACCAAAGAGCGCACGGATTTGTGGGGCCGGGCTCAGGCCGACCTCCTCGGGCGCCTTGTGGACGCGCTCGACGACCTGGCGCGGTTCGCGCACGTCGATCCCACGCAGACGGACGCGAAGACGATCCACGAGGGTGTGGACATGGTCGAGCGCAAGCTGTGGAAGGCGCTCGACGCGCTGGGCGTCACGCGTATCGATCAGGTCGGTGTGCCGTTCGATCCCAATCTCCACGAGGCGGTGACGACGCAGCCCGCGGATCACCCGGGCAAGGATCACACCGTGGGCGCCGTGCTCCAGCCCGGCTACCAGATGGGCGGCGCATTGATCCGGCCTGCGCGCGTGGTGGTGTTGACGTGGTCGGGTGAGGCAGGTTGATGGCGTCCGCCAAGGACTACTACCAGACGCTGGGCGTATCCGAGACGGCCACCACCGACGAGATCAAGAAGGCGTTTCGCCGGCTCGCCAAGCAGTATCATCCGGATCGCAACCCCAACAACCCGCAGGCGGCGGACCGCTTCAAGGAGATCAACGAGGCACACGACGTGCTGAGTGATCCTGAGAAGCGCAAGAAGTACGATCAACTGCGGCGCTACGGGCCATTCGCAGGAGCGGGAAGCGGTCGGGGGCCGGGCTTCGGCGGCGGAGGAGCCGGGCCTTCTTCCAGCGGGGACGTGGACTTCGACATTTCCGACCTGGGCTCTCTGGGAGGGCTCGGGGACCTGTTCTCGTCGATCTTCGGAAGGCGGGGGGCTGGCGCTCGAACGGGGGAAGAGGAAGAGGAAGAGGTCGAGACGACGGTGTCGATCCCGTTCCGGGTGGCCGCGCTCGGGGGGAAAGTTCCCGTCGTCCTCACGCTGCCCGAGGTGTGCCCGACCTGCCACGGCTCGGGAGGCGCCCCAGGTGCGACATTCTCGACCTGCCCTGAGTGCCGGGGCCGCGGGACGATCTCGTTCGGCCAGGGCGGCTTCGCCGTCACCCGGCCGTGCCCGGTGTGCCGCGGCCGCGGCAAGGTGCCGTCACAACGCTGTCCTACGTGCCAGGGATCGGGTGAAGTCCGGGCGGAGAAGCATCTCACAATCACCATTCCACCCGGCACGGAAGACGGGACGCGGTTGAGGCTACGGGGTCAGGGCCCGAAGGGGCGGGGCGACGTGGTGGTGGTCATTCAGGTCGAGCCCGACCGGTTCTTCCGGCGGGACGGCTTGGACGTGGTGGCCGTCGTGCCGATCAACCTCGCTCAGGCGCTGCTCGGCTCCAAGATCAAGGTGCGCACCCTGGACGGAAAGCGCGTCGTGCTGAAAGTGCCTGCGGGCACCCAGCACGGCCAGAAGTTCCGCATTCCTGGGCAGGGGATCGAGCGAAACGGGCGGCGCGGGGATCAGTATGTCGAGGTCCACGTCGAGATTCCTGAGAAGCTGACGCCGGACCAGGAAGCGGCGGTGAAGGCGTTCGCCGAAAAAGCGGGGATGAAGCACTAGATCTGCTTCGCCATCACCAACGCGCTCGCGGGACACGCCGTCGTGAATTCCTGCGACACTTGCACGGCCGGGTCCACGGCGCTCCGCTCGATCATCGTGAATCCAAGCTTCGGAAAGAATTCCCCCGCGGTCTCGGTGAGGAGGTACACAGTGCGCACGCCGTGGCGGCTGGCGAGCTCGAGGGCTGCGGTGGTGAGTCGCTGGCCGAGCCCCTGGCCGCGCACCGCGGCGGCCACCGCGACCGAGCGGAGCAGGGCGGAGCCGCCGTACAGCTCGAGCGCCGCCGTGCCGACGATGCGTGAGCTCTCGCGCGCCACCAGCGTGGTGGCTACGTGATCGTCGAGGCCCGCTCGCGGCAGGCCACTCGCATCGATCAGCTCCAAGACGGCGGGCAGGTCGGCCGGCGTGGCGGCTGTAATCTCGGGAGCCATGTGCACCCGGTGCGTTCGCCCCTTGCTCGGTGGAGGGTCCAGTGGTACTGTGTTAGCCCTATGCAGATGTTGGCCGGTTTGTGCGCGAATCGCAACGGGAACCCCAGTCGGGGGGCCCGGGCGGCGTAGCGTCGCAGTCGGTCTGTAGAGCGCGCCCCCGGGACCGAACAGATCCGGGGGCTTTTGATTACCTGTTGTCCGACATCTGTTCACCGCTGTGCGTCTGTGCGTCTGCTTTCTGTGGGCTGTTCACGGTGTGGGGTGGGGTGGCGGTGCATTGGGGTGTAGGTCAACTGGCAGACCGCCCGGCTGTTAACCGGGAAGTTGGAGGTTCGAGTCCTCCCGCCCCAGCTTCGACAAGTTCTTGTGCTGCCTCGTGATCCGAAAATTCGTCCGGCTCCAACATCGCCAAGTTCTTCGTCCCGCGTGATGCTGACCGGCTCCTCTCGGCCTTCGAGGGGCCGCCGCCCTTGCCGTTCGATTGAGCCGGACCACGAGGAGTCGGTCACAGTCGACGCCTGACGGCGACCGTCGGCGATGGGGCGCGCGAGCGCCCCATTCTCAACGATCAACTGCTCGCGAGACATCGTGTCGAGATCCTCGTCCACGCCCACCTCCAACTGCCAGTCCTCAAATCGTATTCGCTTGCGTGCGTACTCGCAGCCGTGAGCCTGGCGACTCGGTCAGCGCGACTTGGTGCCACCAGCGGCCACCAAGACGCGCGCCGCTTCGCGCGCGCGTGTGGCCGGCTTGGCGGTGCCCATCAAGTGCGATCCAACGAGCGCTGAGTCGTACAAGAGCACCAACTGATCCGCGAGTGCCTCCGGCTGGCGAAGCCGCGCCTCCCGGGCTGCATCGCGAAATAGCCCCCGGACCCATTGCCGTTGTGCCGCCACAACCAGGCGCGCCGGATGACGCGGGTCCGGATACTCCGCAGCCGCGTTGACGAAGGGACATCCTCGGAAATCGGCTGCACCACACCTATCGGCGAGCACGCGGAAGATGGCATCGATGCGCTCACGCGGACGATCGGTGTAGGTTTCAAGCGCCGTGTCGAGATAGTCTCGCCAAGCAGCGCTCCGTTGCTGCAGGTAGGCAGCGATCAGGTCATCCTTCGTCGGGAAATGCGCATATAGGGTCGCCTTCGCGGCACCGGACTTCGCGATGATCTCGTCGATCCCGACGGCATGTAGCCCGCGCGCATAGAACAGCTCGTCGGCAACCTGCATTAGACGGTCCCGTGGTCTGACACCCATGCCTGCATTATGCATCGGTCGAACAGGTCTGTCTAGTCCCCACTTGACAACTAGACAGACCTGTCTGTATCTATGCTGTCGACTCAGCGATCGCTCGGTCTGGTCACTTCTTACTTCTCATTGAGGAGCACAAAATATGAATACCAATCAGATGGACAGCACGCAGAGAATAAAGGCCATCGGTCCGGGAATGGCCAAGGGAAAAGCGAAAGAACTGCTCGATGCAGTGGAGAAAAAATACGGCGGCGTTCCGAACTCTTTTAAAACGATGGCCAATGCGCCAGCCGTACTTCAGGGCTTTCTCGGTCTTTCCGGAACGCTTGAAGGCGGCGTATTGCCGTTCGAGACTCGATACCAAATTGCGATAGCGGTCTCGGAGATCAATGGCTGCCCGTATTGCCTTTCCGCTTTTACAGCGATAGGCAAGGGCGCAGGCATGAAGGATGAAACACTCGCAATGTGCCGGATTGCCGGATCGACCGATCCGAAAATCGACGCGATGCTGAAGTTTGCCGCGGCTATCGTGCGGGAGCGCGGCGGTGTTACGCGTGAAGACTTCCAAAAGGTGAAATCCGCAGGGTGCTCGGATGAGGAAATACAGGAGATCGTCGCGAACGTTGCTCTATTCACCTTCGCCAATTACATCAACTTGGTAATCGGAACGGAAATTGACTTTCCGCTTATCATGCCGGCGAAGCAGCGTGCGGCGGAGAAGAGAATGTAACCTCAATGGCGCCCGGGGATATGCGCGCCACGAAATGCCGAAGTCGGCGAGCCCGGCCGTGCTCTCCTTCGTTCTCGAGGTGCGAAAGGCGCTCGGGAATGTCATAGCCTCGTTTGCGTCCGGAACATCGGCAAGCCCGCAAAGCATTACCATGAGCAATTTGGCGTGGAGACGTCACTTGGATTTACGAGTCTCAAGACGCTGGGCGCCGGCATGCGCGGGATGGCGCAAGGCGTCGGCGCCGCGCGGCTACTTGGGGCGTCTACCGGGTCTTCGCCGGGGACAGTTTGGGGACTTTTCTGAGTCGCTTTCTCGCTTTCTGGCTCGCCAACCCGCGAGTCTGTCGCAGTAACTGCTTCATTCTTCACGCTTCCTGCAGCGCGTGGCCCATTGTCGAGATTCGAAGTTGGAGGTTCGAGTCCTCCCGCCCCAGCTTCGACAACGTTCCCGCCCCTCGAGGTATTGCTGTGCCATCCCGATGACGGGTCACCAACAAGATCAAGGGCGAGTTTGACGTCGCCGTCGTTGTGACCGTTGACACATCGGGAGCCCGTCGTGAACATTGGGGCCTCGATGAACGCGGGATCGATCCGGTCTCCCACGCTGTCGTGGTTGACTAAGGGGGCACTGCTCGTCGCGGTCTACTTCATCGTGGCGCGGCTAGGCCTACGCTATGCAACTATCGGGGAGTCGATTTCGCCGGTCTGGCCGCCAACCGGCCTCGCACTCGCCGCGCTCCTCCTGCTCGGGCCACGGTATTGGCCCGCCATTCTCTGTGGGGCGTTCCTCGCCAACGCGACCACGGCCGTTCCCCTCACCGCAGCGGCCGGGATTGCCTGTGGCAACGCGGCGGAAGCCGCTCTCGGCGCCTACCTGATACGTCGCTCGTTCGGTGGCCAGCGAATCGCCCTCGACAAACCTGGCGCCGTCCGAGCACTCGTGGCCATCGCGGCGCCGCTCGGTGCGCTGGCGAGCGCCAGCGTCGGGGTGACCACGCTGTACCTGACGGGGGCGCTGCCGGAGCGGACCCCGCTCGCGTTCGCTTTGGGTCTGTGGTGGGCGGGGGATTACCTCGGAGTGCTGGTGGTGGCGCCGTTTCTGCTCACCTGGGCCGCCCCGTCGCCGGAGTTTGTCGGCCGGCGTCGCGTCACAGAGCTGGTTTTGTTTGCTGGCGGTGCCATACTCGTCGCCGAGCTCGTGCTGGGCCAGGTGTTCCCCACGTCGTTCCTGCCCCGCACCCACTATCCCTATCTCTTGTTCCCGCTCGTCATAGGCGCCGCCCTCCGGGTCGGGCCCCGTGGCGCTTCGCTTACGACGCTCATGGTCGCGCTCATCGCCGTCGGACACGCCGCACGAGGGGGTGGCCCGTTCGTCATGCAAACCGTGCCGAGCACTGCCGTGGTGCTGCTGTTGTACATCGGCGTGCTTGCGGTCACGGGGCTGGGACTCGGCGCTGTGGCGGCGCAGCACCGGCGGGCCGACGTAGGCTTACGCGATGCACACGAGCGCCTGCGGACTGTCGTTCAGAGTTCACCGCTCGCGATGTATACGCTCGATCGGACCGGTCATGTCCTGACGTGGAATCCCGCGGCTGAAGCACTCTACGGCTGGAGAGCGGAAGAAGTCCTGGGTCGCTCAGCACCGACCGCGAGCGACGACTCGAAGGTCGAAGACGAATGGCTGCGCGAGCGGGTGCTCCAGGGTCAAGCCGTGAAGGGCGTCGAGTTGACGCACCGACGGAAGGACGGCTCCCGCGTCAACGTGAGCCTGTCCATCGCACCGCTGCACGGTGCTGGAGACCGGGTCGCAGGGACATTGTCTATCGCGGCCGACCTTACTGAGATCCGGCAACTCGAGGTCCAGTACCGGCAGTCGCAGAAGCTGGAAGCGATCGGGCGCCTGGCGGGAGGTATTGCGCACGACTTCAACAACATCCTCACGGCGATCCTCGGCACCAGCGACCTGTTGCTCAAGGATCTGGACGCGGGCTCGCGAGCACGCGAAGACGTCGAGGAGATCCGCCGGGCCGGACAGCGAGCTGCCGGGCTCACGCGCCAGCTCCTCGTCTTCAGCCGGCAGCAGGTGCTCGATCCGCGCGTGCTCGACTTGAATGCGATCGTCACGAACGCGCAAACGATGCTCCGTAGACTTATCGGCGAGGACGTCGACCTCCGCACGATACTGGCACCCGATTTGGGAGCCGTCCGGGCCGACGCCGGTCAGCTGGAACAAGTCATTGTCAACCTGACGGTGAACGCACGCGATGCGATGCCAAGAGGCGGCGTAGTCACCGTGGAGACTGCCAACGTCGAGCTGGATGGGAGATACGCCGAGCGCCATATCCCGGCACGGCCCGGGCCATATGTCCTACTGGCTGTGAGCGACACCGGCGTCGGCATGGATACGGCGACCAAGGCGCGGTTGTTTGAGCCGTTTTTCACGACCAAGGGGCCCGGCAAGGGCACCGGGCTCGGCCTGGCGACCGTCTACGGCATCGTCAAACAGAATAGCGGTTACATCTGGGCGTACAGTGAGCCCGGCCACGGGGCGACCTTTAAGATTTATTTGCCTCGCGCCGGCCCAGCTCCGGAGCCGGTAATCAGGACGGACGTTCCCGTCGCGGCAACGCGTGGGTCGGAGGTTGTCTTAGTGGTCGAAGATGAGGAAGAGGTGCTTCGGCTGACCACGCGCATTCTCGAGGACCGCGGGTACACGGTCCTCTCCGCCGCAGGCGGCGAGGAAGCACTCAGGGTGGTGGAGCGACACACCACAGGGATCGACTTGTTGGTCACGGATGTGGTCATGCCGGGGATGAGCGGCCGCGAGGTGGCGTTACTGCTCAAACCCTCGCACCCCGAGATGAAAGTGCTCTACCTGTCCGGGTATCCGGACGCGTCCATCGTGCACCAGGGACTTCTGGAGCCAGGCCTCGCATTCCTGCAGAAGCCATTCGGGCCCGATGTGTTGGCGGCGAAGGTACGCGACGTGCTGGATCGTTCTTAGACCCAGAGCTGCAGCGGGCCGAACTGGCCCTCGGTCGGCTCCGCTCAGCAGAACCAAGGTTCGGTCAGCCGCGGTGGCCGGGCCCGACGGGTCGCCGGAACGGCTGGCATCGCCGTCGGCGCTTTGCCGACAGCCGCCTCGGCGAGCTTCCGCACCTCGTAGAATGTTACGGCCGGGTCCTCCTCCTCCTCGGCCGCCCGCTGCAGCATCGCAGTGATTGTCCTGTGAAGCTCGTCCATGCGCGGGTCCGGGTGCGCCCACTCATAGGAGAAAGCCTCCGGCGTTAGCCGACCCAGATAGGGGATCATCGCGCGGCTCTCGACGAGCGCGGAGCCGGGCGGCACTAGGAGCCGGATCGAGTACTGCACCGGGTCCACATGGTCGATCAGTCCCTCGGCTTCGACGAAGTCCAGCATGTCGAAGTAGTCCGCCAGGGTCGTCCACGGGGTGAAGGCGACCCAGGTCGGGCGGAAGGCGATTCCCGCGTCCCGCACGATGCGGAGTGCTTCACGGATGTCAGCGCGGGTGTGCCCCTTCTCCAGGTTCGCGAGCACCGTGTCGCTCATCGACTCGGCGGCAGTGACCATGAATGCGCACCCGAGCCGGCCCAGCTCAGGGAACAACGCGCGGCGTTCGAGGATGTGCTCCACCTTGGCGGTGAAATCGAAGGTGACCGCTGGGAACTCGGCATGCAGGGCGCGGATGACGGCGAGGGAGTGGCGCGGGCCATTCAGAAAGTCGGGATCGCCGAACGTGATGTGGGTCGCCCCGGCCTGCACCAAGCGCCGGATGTCCTCCCGCACGATCTCCTTGGGAACCACGAAGAACCGTCCGCCGTACACCGGGGGGATCGGGCAGTGGAGGCAGTGGTGGAGACACCCCCGGCTCGCCTCCACGTAGCCACTGAGATCTCGTCGCCCGTCACGCTCGATGTGGGCGTATTGTGTGAGCGGGGGCAGCCCGGTCCGGCTCGGGAGCACGAACGGCAGCCGCCGCAACACCGGGCCGGCAGGCCGAGCTCGTTGGGCCACTCCCTCGACGTGGCCCGCCTTGCCAGCCTCGAGATCCTGAACCAGGGCAACCAGCGCGCTCTCGAATTCACCCGCGATGACGGAGTCAGCCAGGTGCTGGAGCAGGTATTCGGCATTCAGGTGGGCGTACAGACCGTAAAAGGCGATGTGGCAAGTGGGGTTGATTTCGCGAACCCGCTCGGCCGCCCTCACCCCCAGGCGCAGGGCCGTGTGCATGGGTACGGAAATTCCAACGAACCGAGCGCGCCGAGCCCTCTCGGCGTCGAGAGGCTGGACCGCAATATCCAGAGCCGATGGCCTGTACCCCGCGTGCTCCAGGAAGGCGAGTGGGAAGGCCACGCTGAGCGGCTGGTGGCCCAACTCGTAGCAGGAGACGAGCAGAACGGACTCCGGTCTCCGCCAGAGTGTCTCTGGCCGCTTCGCATCCACTTCGACGCTCGTCACGACTTCACCGCGATCTCCAACCGCACTGCCGCCGCCGGTGCGGAGTGTGTCAGCGCCCCGATCGAGATCAGCGTCGCGCCCGCCTCGGCATACGCTCGTGCCGTTTCGGGAGTGATCCCTCCCGACGCCTGGATCGTGACCCCCGGACTTGCCCGGCGCACCCACCCGGCGACTCGCGCCGGCGGCTGATTGTCCGCGAGGAGGTGCCGTACGCCTGCCGCCAGCGCCTCGTCCAGCTGCGCCTCGCTCTCGACTTCGACCATCACGAGCACGCCTGGTGGAGCGGTAGCCAGCGCATCCGCCAGTGTCGCTCGGGCGGCCACGAGCATTGCCCAGTGATTGTCCTTCCAAAGGACGGCGTCGGCGAGCGAAGCCCGGTTGTTGACGCCGCCTCCCACGCGGACCGCGTACTGCTCGAGCCGGCGGAGGCCGGGCGTGGTCTTCCGAGTGTGGGTGATCCGTGCGGCCGTTCCCGCAACCGCATCAACAGCCTGCCGCGTGAGGGTCGCGATCCCGGAAAGCCGCTGCAGAAAGTTCAGGGCGACTCGTTCGCCAGCTAACAGGGCACGCGTGGTCCCTCGCACGGTCGCGATAGTCGTTCTCACTTCGGTCCAGTTGCCTTCTCGGGTGTGGGGTTCGAGGCACGCTTCGGAATCAAGCTCCCGAAAGACGAGGTCGGCGATTGGCAACCCGGCGACGACGAACCGATCTTCGGCGATGAAGTGGCCGACTGCGGAGCCTTCTGCAGCGGCACCGAGTAACCGGGTCGTCATGTCCTCCGACGCGCGATCCTCGGCCAGCGCGCTGCGCACCTCCTCCAAACCGAATGGCTCAGCCAATCGCCAGCATCCGATCGATGGCCCGGCGCGCCCGGAGAGCGACGTCGGTGGGAACCGTGACCTCGAACTTCAAGTCGCGCAACGAGTCCCGCAGGTTCTCGAGCGTGATCATCTTCATGTAGCGGCACTCCGCCTGCTCGGCGACGGCATAGAACTCCTTGCCGGGATTCTCGCGCCGTAGCCTGTGCAGCACCCCGGTCTCCGTCGCGATCACGAACTTGCGCGCATTCGACGCACGCGCCCATCGCATCATCTGCTCCGTAGACACGATCGTGGTGCGCCCAGCGGCCACGTCCCCGTCTACCTCGGCGTAGTACATAGCGCTCGTCACGCAGCCGCACTCGGGGTGCACGAGGAATTCGGCGTCGGGATGCTCCCGCCGCTTCGCCGCAAGGACGTCCGGAGTCAGCGCGGCGTGGACGTGGCATTCCCCCATCCACACCTCGAGGTCTCGTCCGGTCACCCGGCGCAGGTAACTCCCCAGGAAGAAATCGGGTACGAAGAGCACGGGCACGCCATGAGGCAGGGATTTGACGACCGCGACCGCGTTGCCCGAGGTGCAGCAATAGTCTGCTTCGGCCTTGACCGCTGCGCTGCAGTTCACGTAGGCGACTACGATCCCGTCGGGATGCTCGGCGCGCCATGCCCGCACATCCTCCGGCCGGATCGTGGCGGCGAGCGAGCACCCGGCCTCGGGATCGGGGATGAGCACGCGCTTGTCCGGGTTCGCGATTGCCGCCGTCTCGGCCATGAACTGCACTCCACAGATCACGATCACGGGAGCGTTCAACGCCGTCGCCTGCCGTGCCATCTGGAGGGAGTCGGCCACCACGTCGGCCAGATCCTGGATCTCGGGGATCTGATAGTTATGCGCCAGGATCGCCGCCCGCCGCTCGGCCTTGAGCGCCCGGATTTCTGCCACCAGGTCGTGCGGAGTATTCTGCATTCTCTGAGGTCCCATGCTCGATTCTTCATGATACTCAGGAAGGCCACGTGCCGGCACGCCCGGGTCGCTGACCGGATCTGAGCTCTCGTAGCTCTCCATCTGCCGTGAGCCTGTACGGTGGCTCAGGATTGTACGCCGAATCGATCCTCCTCAAGACGGCGAGACTCACGAATTATCGCTCTGAAGACCGACGGAGCAGGCAGTGACCTCCTCCATGAAGGGCAACAAAAAGGCCCCCGATCCTCTCGGGAGCCGGAACGACGTTGCCGCGCGCGGCAACGTCGTTTACGGCATCAAGTGCAGCAGCCGGTCAATCCGGTCCTGCTCTCCTTTGAGAAAATACCCGTCGGCGTAGGTGAGCAGCGCTGCCGGGCCCCACTCGGGATCCGTGGGGTGCACCACGTCCTGCTCAGACAGTCCGACCGTGGGCGCGAGGAGTTGCAATGTGCGCAAGACGCGTTCGTAGTCGTGCACGGCAGTCGCGAAACGGGCGCGCAGGGCCGCGATCTCGCGCGCCAATCGTAGCCGCTGGCGCAGGCACTGCCTGAATTGGCTGGACCGGTCCAGCAGCGGTTGGGGCGGTGGATTCATCCCGATGGTCATAGAGCCCAGTGGACGTAGACCCTCGAAACGTCCAACGAACTGATCTACTCCGCAAGCGTCGCAGAGGAGCAACGGTGCCTTGGTCACACGGCGTTTCGTGACGAGACCGTGAACGCGATTTGACAGAACAGCCCCTGCGCGTTACCTCCTCCCTCGCTCCGACACGCTTCCGGCCGTTGCGTGCTCGGCCCCACCGTTTTGAGGGAGAAGGCGTATGAGACGGCTTCGGTGCATTGTCGGTGCGCTCCCGGCTGTGCTCTGGATCGCACCATTACTCGCGCAACAGCCCACCGGCACACTTCGCGGACGCATTACCGATGCGGCGTCGCAACAGCCGCTCGCGGGGGCGACGATCAGCGTCGGCACTCACCGCGCGCTGTCTCAGGGGGACGGTCGTTACGTCGTCGCGGCGGTGCCCGCGGGTACGGACTCCCTCCGGGCGAGACTGATCGGGTACGCGCGTGCGGCGCAGCAGGTGACGGTCGCGGGAGGCGATACGCTCACCGTCGATTTCGCCCTAACCGCACAAGCAGTGAGCCTCTCGGAAATCGTCGTAACGGGCTACGGGACGCAGCAGGCGGGCAACATCACCGGGGCCGTGACGCAGGTCTCGGCGGCGGAGTTCAATACCGGCCGCATTATCACCCCGCAGGCGCTCATTCAGGGCAAGGTTGCCGGCGTGCAGGTCGTGGACAACAACCAACCCGGCGGTGCTCTCAAGATCCGGATTCGCGGCGCAACGTCGGTCAACGCGAGCAGCGACCCGCTCTACGTCATCGACGGCATGCCGGTGACCAGCGTTCTCTCGGCAGGCCAGGACACCCTCAGCCGGGACCCCTTCAACTTCATCAATCCCGCGGACATCGAGAGTATCACGGTGTTGAAGGACGCGTCGGCCGCGGCGATCTACGGCGCGAACGCCGCCAACGGCGTCGTGCTGATCACGACCAAGAAGTCCAGGCAACACGGGCCGGAGATCGAGTACACCACCAGTGTGTCCTCCTCGTCGGTCACGCGGGTCCCGTCCGTGCTCGACGCGGATCAATTCCGGGCGGCGGTGGCGGCGCAAGCGCCGACGAGAAGCGCCAGCCTGGGCAGCGCGAACACCAACTGGTTCGACCTCATCGACCACAAGGCCTTCGGGCAGCAGCACGACGTGGTCGTCTCGGGCGTGGGCCAAAACAGCAACTACCGGTTCTCCGTTGGCTACCTCAATCAGGACGGGATCATCCGGACGAGCTCGACCGAGCGGCTCTCCCTGGGCGTGAGCTACCAACAGATCCTCCTGAACGACAACCTGGACATAAGGACCAACTTGCGCGGGTCCCGCTCCTCCGAGGAGTTCCAGGCGAGCGACGTGCTCGGTAACGCCGCGGCGATGGCGCCCACGCAACCGGTCTATGACCCGACCAACGCGACCGGCTACTTCGACTGGCCGACGACCGGTGCGTCGGCGAGCAACCCGGTGGCGAGCCTGAACCGGTCCGTGAGCCAGGGCTCCACCTGGCGCAGCGTCGGCAACCTACAGGGGGCTTACCACCTTCCGTTCCTGCGGAGCCTCACGGCCAACGCCAACCTCGGGTACGATCTCACTCAAGCCAACACCCAGACGTTCGTCCCGAACGACTTGGCCGCGCAGATCCGACAGGGCCAGGGTTTTCTGAGTTTCTCGGACCGAAACCAGTCGAGCCTGGTGAGTGAGTGGTACCTGAACTATTCGGCCCCGATCATTGCGGTGCCCGGCAATATCGATCTCACGGCCGGCTACTCGTATAGCACCTCGCACGCCGAGAACCCGTATTTCCAGGAGACCCGCCTTCCGACCAACCTGCTCGGTATCAACGGCGTGGTGGTGGATTCGACTTCGGTGGTCCAGAACAGCAACTACGTCGTCGATTACAAGCTGATCTCCTTCTTCGGGCGCTTCAATTACAACCTGAACGACCGCTACCTCCTGGCAGGGAGCGTCCGTCGCGACGGGTCGTCGCGCTTCGGGCCCGGCCATCAGTGGGGCACCTTCCCCTCGGTGTCAGTGGCCTGGCGGATCTCGCAGGAGCCGTTCCTGAGGACCGTCACCGCGCTCTCGGACCTCAAGATCCGGGCGTCATGGGCGAAGACCGGCAACCAGGCGTTCGGCGACTACCTGCAATACCCGACATACACGTTCAGCAACGGCCAGGCGCAGTACTACTTCGGCGGCCAATTCATCCCAACGATCCGGCCGGGGGCGGTGGACCCGGACATCCACTGGGAAAGCACCAAGTCGTACAACGTCGGCGTGGACTACGCGCTCTTCGGTCAGCGGATCAGCGGTGCCATCGACTGGTACACCAAGAACACCAGTGACCTGATCTTTACCGTGCCCGTCGCCGCCGGGACTAATTTCACAAACCTCCTCACGACCAATGTCGGCACCATGAGGAACCGGGGGATCGAGTTCAGCCTCAGCGCCAAAATCCTGGAGGCGCGCGCCGAGGGCCTGGGCTGGACGGCGGACTTCACGGTCAGCCACAACGGCAACGAGCTGCTCAGCATCAACCCGAACCAGAGCGTCTCCCTGATCAACGTCGGCGGCATCGGGGGCGGCACGGGTAATACCATTCAGGTGCTGAAGCCGGGCGAGCCGATCTACTCGTTCTTTGTCTGCCAGCAATTCTACCAGAACGGGAAGCCGGTCCAGAACACGTATGTGCCGCTGGTCCAGAACGCGGCCGGTGACAGCACCGTCCAGGGCTGCGCCAACGACCTGCGGCCGTTCCACTCCCCCTGGCCGACCGTGGAGCTGGGGCACACGTCGTATTTCACGTTCCGCAACTTCGACCTCGGCTTCACGCTGCGGGCGCAGCTGGGCAACTACGTCTACAACAACGTGGCGGCCTCCAACGGCTCGTACCAGAACATCACGTCCAGCAATGTGACGCCGACCAACATGGACGCGTCGGTCCTGACGACCGGCTTCACGGCGCCCCAATACCTGTCGGATTACTATGTGCGCAAGGCGTCGTTCCTGCGGATGGATAACATCACGCTCGGCTACGCGTTCCAGTACGGTGGTCGGCCGTGGCGCGCGTACGCGACGGTCCAGAACGCCTTCACGATCACCGGCTACGATGGCGTCGATCCGACCGCAGGGCTGAACGGCATTGATAACAACATCTATCCCCGCTCGCGCACGTTCAGCGGGGGTCTGAGCGTCCGGTTCTAGTCCAGCGCCATGCAGACGCACCATTCGAGAAGGGACCAAGATATGAACCGCAGAACAGTCAAGGCCTTCGCCGTCACCGCGACGCTGCTTGCGGTCGTGGTCGGCTGCACGGACCCGACGGTGGCCCCGAAGAGCGCCGTGACCGGCGCCAACATCTGGGCCGACCCGAACGCCTATGCGGAGTACATGGCGAAGCTGTACGCTGGACTGGTCGTGACCTCCCAGATCGGCCCCAACGATCCCGGGTTCCAGAACGGGGACATCAAGTTGATCGACGAGGGCACATCGGAATTCCTGCGGCTGAACTGGTATCTGCAGGAACTCCCGACGGACGAGGCCGTGATCGGCTGGAACGATCCCGGCGTCCCAGACCTGAATAGATGGCAGTGGGGTTCCACCAACACCATCAGCCAGGCGATGTACTACCGTGCCTATTTCGAGACCGTCCTGGCGAACGAGTTCCTGCGCCAAACCAGCCCAGACTTACTGACCTCGCGGGGCGTCAGTGCGACGCTCAGGGCGCGGATTCAGAACTACCGCGCCGAAGCGCGATTCCTGCGCGCGTTCGCTTACTGGGTGGGGCTGGATTTCTTCGGGAACATCCCGCTCGTGACCGAGGCCGACCCCATCGGCGGCCCGCCACCGAAGCAGGTCGCGCGCGACAGCCTGTACCGTTACGTCGTGAGCGAGCTGAAGGCGATCTTGGACTCGCTGCCGACCCCCGCGGGGCAGACTACCTACGGCCGCGCGACGCCCGCAGCGGCGAAGATGCTGCTTGCGGAGCTGTACCTGAACGCGGGCGTGTACACGGGCACGGACGACTATGCCGACGCGCTGAGCGCCGTGTCCGACGTCATCAACGCGGGCCTGTACACCCTGGAAAGCAATTATCGGCACAACTTCACGGCCGACAACAACACCTCGACCGAGGTGATCTGGGCCGCTATCCAGGACGGCACGCATACCCAGACGTGGGGAGGGATGACGTTCCTGGTCCACGCCAGCTGCGGGGGCAGCATGCAGGCCGCGTGGTACGGCGTGGACTACTGCTGGGGCGGCTACCGGCTGAAGCAGCAGGCGTCCCGCCGGTTCAGCGCCGGCGACTCGCGCGGGTCGTTCATCTACGACAGCATGGCGGCGGTGGACTCCACGACTGCTCAGCGGGCTCGCGATTCGGTCACAATAGGTGCGGACACGGCGGGAGACCCCGGGCACCCAAACAGCAAGAATCATTGGACGCAAATCGACAAGAGCGTGACGGATTCCGTCATCGACATCGCTTCATTCAACTTTGGCGTCGCCGGGCCCAAGTTCACGAACAAGACGTCCACCGGTGGCCCCGGCTCGCAAACGACGATGATCGACACGGATTTCCCGATCTTCCGCCTCGGCGAGGCATACCTCATTTACGCCGAAGCCGCCGTGCGGACGGGCACGAACGTGGCCCAGGGAGTGACCTACTTCAACAATCTCCGGGAGCGCGCCTTCGGCGCTGCCACGCACGACGTCACGGCGGCCCAGATGACGCTCGACACCATCCTGGCCGAGCGGGGCCGTGAGCTGTTGTTCGAGGCCCGCCGCCGGACCGATCTGATTCGGTTCGGCATGTTCACTGGGAACAGCCTCCTCTGGGCGTGGAAGGGCAACCAGCCAGGCGGGGTGACGACGGATGCGCATTTCAATCTGTACGCGATCCCCCTGAACGAGCTCAGTGCGAACCCGAACCTGAAGCAGAATCCGGGCTTCTGAGCGCAGTCGGACCATCGCGCACCTCGGGCCCGCAGCTCCGCCGCCTCGGCGGCGGAGCTGCGTTGCTTACCGCCGCGCTCGCCGCCGCTGCGGCGGGCCAGTCTCCGTCAGGTCCCGCGTGGACGGGCGGCGCCGTCTGTTACGAGATCTTCGTCCGCTCGTTCTTCGACAGCGACGGCGACGGCATCGGAGACCTGAACGGGCTCATCCGCAAGCTCGGCTACATCGACAGCCTCGGTGCCTCCTGCATTTGGCTCATGCCCGTGGCCCAATCGCCCAGCTACCATGGCTACGACGTTAGCGACTACTACCGCGTCGCGCCGGCCTACGGCACGAACGCGGACTTCAAGCGGCTGGTCGCCGAAGCACACCGCCGCCGGATCAAGGTACTCGTGGACATAGTCCTGAACCACACGTCGAACGAGAATCCCTGGTTCCAGGCGGCGCTTAAGGACACCACCTCGCCCTATCGCAGCTGGTATCGGTTCTCACCGACCGCGTTGGGGAAAGGCCCCTGGGGTGCGGAGGCGTGGCACCATTCCCCGGTGCGGGACGAGTACTACTACGGCGTCTTCTGGAGTGGGATGCCGGACTTGAACTACGAGACTCCCGCTGTGCAACAGGAGGCGATGAAGATCGCCACCTTCTGGCTGCGCGAGATGGGAGCGGACGGCTTCCGCCTGGATGCGGTGCCGTACCTGTTGGAAGAAGGGAGCTGCCTCGCCGGATGCCCCGGCACGCACGCGTTCCTGCGCGCGTACGCGGCGCACATCCGCGGTCTGAAGCCCGACGCCTACACGGTGGGCGAGGTGTGGGGAAGCATCGACCAGACGCTGCCGTACTACCCCGACCAGCTTACGTCGTACTTCGGCTTTGAGCTGGCCGATTCACTGCTCTCCGTCGTGCGCACCGGGAAAGCGGCCGGCCTCCTTCCCGGATTCCTCAGGTTGCAGGGCACCGTGCCTCCGTACCGATGGTCGCCGTTCCTGTCAAACCACGACCAGACCCGCACCATGACCACGCTGGGCGGCGACGTCGCCCGTGCGAAGTTGGCGGCCACCCTCCTCCTCACGCTGCCCGGCTTGCCATTCGTCTATTACGGCGAGGAGATTGGGATGACCGGAGACAAACCGGACGAGCGGCTGCGCACGCCGATGCAATGGAGTCCCCGCCCGGGCGTGGGTTTCACGAACGGCACGCCGTGGGAGGCCGCGCAGCCCGATTCGATGACGGTGAACGTGGCGCTCGAGCATTCGGACCCGGCATCCCTCCTCAATCTCTATCGGCGGCTGATCCACCTGCGCAAGGAGAACGGCGCACTCGGTACCGGTACGCTGGTCGCTCTCGATGCCTCGAGCTCCCGGGTCGCGGCATACTTGCGACGTACCGGAGAACAGGCCGTCCTCGTCATCGCGAACCTCAGTGATTCGGCGGTCTCACGGGTTTCGATCGGCTCGACAGGGCAGTCAGTTCTTCGGGCGGGGACGTACGCAGCGCGAAACTTGCTCGGCGGGCCCGACGGCGCGATGCTGACGGTGGGCCCGGACGGGCGGCTTACGGGCTATGTGCCGGCTCCCGGCCCCATTGGCTCGAGAGAGAGCCTGGTCCTCGACCTCGTGCGCCGCTAGCGACCTGACGTACCGGCCTAGGGCCGCACCGTGGCGTGGCTGCCCACCAGGTTGGTCGTGATCTCGAAGTCCACAATATCCCCGGGAGCGAGGACGAGTTGGTCGGACTGGACACGCGGGCCGGCGCCGGTGGCCTGGGCCACGAACTGTACCTGACCGCCTGTGGCGATCATCCCCGGGCGGAGCTCGAAGTGGCGGGGGACTCCCGGGGCCACAGTCCCCAGCCGGTAGGACGTTCCGCCACCGACTGCGTAGATCTCCATCGCGCTCTGGTAATTGTTGGTCACATACACGGTGACGGGCGCCGCCTGCGGCTGCAATTGTCCGGGGTCCGTCGCCGTGCCGCTGCCATGCGGGCATCCGAAGGTGGTCATCACCAGTGCCGCGATCACCAACCGCATGCCGCGTTGCATCGCGCGTCCCCTGCGTCGGTAGACGAACCCCCGTCCCTGGCGCAATATATGGTCCCGAGCCGGTGCCGCACCCTGAAGCAAGCCCGTGGTACCTCACCCGGCATCACCAGGAGCACCACCTATGTCTCCCTGCCCATGGGTCCGTCGCGCCACTCGTCATCTCGCGCCCGGTGTCCTCTGCGCGACGCTCGGCGCGGGCAGCGCCACCGCCCAGGCCGTGGTCAGGGTGGCTTCTCCCGACGGACGGAATCAGGTGACCTTTCAGATCAAGGACGGCAGGGCATACTACGACCTGCAGCGCGACGGGCGCGCGCTGATCCTCCCCTCACTCCTCGGCTTCGAGTTCAAGGGAGCACCGCCGCTCCGGGACAGCCTGCGCATCACCGACACCACCCGCGACACACACGACGAAACGTGGACCCAGCCGTGGGGCGAGGTGGCCCGGGTGCGTGACCAGCACAACGAGCTGGCCGTGGCCGTCCAAGAGACCGCATCCCCGAAGCGGCGGTTCACCGTGCGGGTCCGAGCCTTCAACGATGGCGTGGGCTTCCGCTACGAGCTCCCCGAGCAGCCCGGCCTCGGTGCGTTCGAGATAACGGACGAGCTCACGGAGTTCGCCCTGGCCGACAATGCCAAAGCGTGGTGGATCCCGTCCAACCGGCCGCGACTGGATCGCTCGGAAGAGCTGTTCTCGTCGTCCCCCGTGAGCACGCTGGACAGCGTGCAGACGCCGCTCACGCTCGAGTTCACGGACGGCCACAGCTGCATGGTGATCCACGAGGCCGACCTCGAGAACTACGCGCGGATGTTTCTCGCCGGACCGCGCATGGAAGGCCGTACCCTGCGAGCGGCGCTCGCTCCAATGGCGGACGGAGTCAAGGTCCGAGGCCATACGCCGTTCGTGACGCCGTGGCGCACGATCCAGGTGGCCGACCACGTCACCGATCTCGCGCCCTCGGTGCTCGGCCTCAACCTCAATCCACCGAACGCTCTCCCCAAGACCGACTGGATCAAGCCGATGAAGTACGTCGGGATCTGGTGGGGGATGCATTTGGGCATCCTCACCTGGAGCTCGGGACCGAAGCACGGAGCCACGACGGCCAACGCGAAACGGATGATCGACTTCGCCGCCGCCAACGGGTTCGGCGGTGTGCTCGTCGAGGGGTGGAACACCGGCTGGGACGGCGACTGGATCAAGAACCGCGACGCCTTCTCGTTCACGCAGGCGTATCCCGATTACGACCTGCCGGAAGTCGCCCGGTACGCCAGGTCGAAGGGCGTGCGGCTGATCTTCCACAACGAGACGTCCGGAGGCATCCAGAATTACGAGCACCAGTTGGATACCGCGTACGCATTGTACCAGTCACTGGGCGTGGACGCGATCAAGACCGGATACGTCGCCGATATGACGAGCGAGGGCCACTCCCATTACTCGCAGTTCATGGTGCGGCATTACCGCCACGTGATCGAGGAGGCGGCGAAGCACGGCATCGCACTCGACGTGCACGAGCCGATGCACGACACCGGCGAGCGCCGCACCTACCCGAACATGATGACCCGCGAGGGCGCGCGCGGGCAGGAATACAACGCCTGGAGCGGCGACGGCGGCAACCCGCCCGAGCACGAGACGATCCTCTTCTTTACGCGCATGCTGGACGGGCCGATGGACTTCACGCCGGGGATTTTTGATATCCTCGAGCGCTCGAGTGGACACGCCCGCCGGGCCGACGAGCCGCGCGTGCGCACGACCATCGCGAAGCAGCTTGCCCTGTACGTGGTGCTCTACTCGCCGCTCCAGATGGCGGCCGATCTTCCCGAGAACTACGCGAATCAACCTGCGTTCCAGTTCATCCGGGACGTCGCAGTGGATTGGGACACGACCCGTGTGATCGATGGCCGAATCGGCGACTACGTGGTGGTGGCGCGGCGAGAACGCGGCGGCCAGACCTGGTTCCTGGGAGCCATCAGCGACGAACAGGCCCGCACTCTCGACGTCCCGCTTTCGTTCTTGAAGCCGGGTGGGCGCTACGTCGCCGAGATCTACGCCGACGGCCCGGAGGCCGACTGGCTCGACAACCCCTTCCCCGTGACGATCACGCGCCGTCCGGTGACCTCGGCGACCCGGCTGCGCATCATCCTGGCGCCCGGGGGTGGCCAGGCGATCCGTATCCGCCCGGTGCCGTGACCTCATGGACGAGCTGAAGGCCCTCCGATCCCTCGCCACGGAGCTGGGGGTTCACACCCGCTACACCGACGGCCTGGGGAAGAAAATCACGGTGGTACCCGAGACGCTGGTCCGCGTCTGCGCCGCGCTGGGCGCGCCGATCACCCGCGTCTCCGACGCCTCCCGCGCGCTGGAGGCACATCGCGCCGCCAAGGCCGCGCAGCGGCTGCCACCCGTCGTCGTGGCCTGGGACGGCATCCTCCCGCCCCTTGCGCTCACGCACGCCGAGATCCGGTACGAGACGGGAGAGCTCGTCCCCGCGGGCACGCGCTCGCTCCCCATGGGATATCACCGCATCGACGGCTGCACGATCATCGCCGCTCCGGTCGAAGCGTGGCGCCGGCCGGGGTCCCATCGCAGCTGGGGCGTGGGGACGCATCTCGCCGCGTTACGCTCTCGGCGCAGCCGTTCGCTGGGCGACCTCCGAGACCTCGAGTCCCTGTGCCGTTGGGTACGTGAGCAGGGCGGGGACCTCGTCACCGTCCTTCCGATCCTGCCCACCTTCAACTGCGACCCACCAGATCCGAGCCCCTACTCACCCGTGAGCCGGCTGTTCTGGTCGGAGCTGATCCTGGATCTCGAGGGCGCGCATCGACCCGCGGGAGACGTGACCGCGCTCGACGTCACGCGGGGAGACGCCGAAGTCCGCGCGGCCCTGGCGCAGCACCCGGTTCCCGATACGGCGCTCCAGGATGGTGAGCTGGTTCGCTATGCGCATTTCCGAGGCGCGCAGAAGCGGCTCGGCAGGAATTGGCGAAACTGGCCGGCGTCGGCCCGCGCCGGACGGCTCGGGGTCGAGCACCTGGACGCGGAGGAAGAGCGATATCACCTCGTGGCGCAGACGCTCGTACGACGCCAGCTCCACGACCTGCGAGAGCGGCTGGATCGCGACGGGATGCGCCTGGGACTCGATCTGGCCGTGGGCGTTCATCCCGACGGATACGATCCCTGGTCGCGGCAGGAATTGTTCGGGGACGGGATGTCCGTGGGCGCTCCGCCCGACCCGGGATTTCCGAGCGGGCAGGACTGGGGCTTTTCGCCGGTGCTGCCGGAGGCCTCACGGCGTGAGGGTCATCGGTACCTCGCGGCGTCGATCGCGCATCAGGCGCGCCTCGCGGGCGTCCTCCGCGTCGACCACATCATGGCGTGGACGCGCCTCTACTGGATCCCGCACGGGATGGGGCTCCACGAAGGAACGTACGTGTCCTATCCCGCCGAGGAGCTGTTCGCGATTCTCACGCTCGAGTCGCACCGCCACCACTGCGAAGTGGTGGGCGAGAACCTCGGCAACGTTCCGCCTGAAATCGACGAGGCGCTCCCGCGTCACCGCATCTGGGGGATGTACTTGGCGCAGTTCCAAGACTGGAGCGGCAAGGACGGCGGTGATTTCCCGGCACCGCCAACCGACCGCGACGTGGCGCTCATCGGCACGCACGACACGCCGACGTTCGCGGGATGGCTCGCCGGGAACGATATCGGCGAGCGGGTGCGGTACGGCCTCCTGGCCGAGCAGACAGCCCCGCACGTCCGGCAGGAGCGCTCCCAGACCGGCGAGGCCCTCGCGAAGCGCTTCGACCGCGCGAGCGACCCGCGCGCGCTGCTGGCCGATCTGCTCGAGTGGCTCGGCCGGTCGGCGAGTCCACTCGTCGTCCCCTGGCTCGAGGATCTCTGGCTCGAAGACCAGGGCGTCAACTTGCCCGGTACGCCCTCGTCGGTACGCCCCAACTGGCAACGTCCGATGCGGCGACTGCTCGACGAGATCTTCTCGGACGCCGAGATTGACGGACTGATCCGTCTGCTCGCACGCGCGCGAACCGGCGGTTAACCGAGGACGATCGACGATGGGGTCCCCCACGACTCCCGTGCGGACGAAGCCACGGCTCTCGTTCTGGCAAATCTGGAACATGAGCTTTGGCTTCCTGGGCATTCAGTTCGGCTTCGCGCTCCAGAACGCGAACGTGAGCCGGATCTTCGAGACGCTAGGCGCCAAGGTCGAGAACATCCCCCTCCTGTGGATCGCGGCGCCGGCGACCGGGCTCCTCGTCCAGCCCGTCGTCGGCTACTTCAGCGACCGGACCTGGAACCGGCTCGGCCGCCGGCGGCCCTACTTTCTGAGCGGTGCCATTCTTGCCTCACTGGCGCTCATCGTCATGCCGAACTCCCCGTCGCTGTGGGTGGCGGCCGGGATGCTCTGGATCCTGGACGCCTCGATCAACATCTCGATGGAGCCGTTCCGCGCTTTCGTGGGGGATAACCTCCCCTCGACGCAGCGGGTCACCGGGTTCGCGCTCCAGAGCTTTTTCATCGGGACCGGCGCGGTCGTGGCGTCGATGCTCCCCTGGCTTCTCACCACCCGGTTCGGCGTCAGCAACGAGGCACCGCCGCACATGATTCCCGACTCCGTGCGCCTCTCGTTCTACCTCGGCGCCGCGGTCTTCTTCGCCGCCGTGCTGTGGACGGTGCTGCGATCGCACGAGTACTCGCCCGAGGAGGCGGGGAGCTTCGCGGAGAACCAGGCGCGTGAGGGCCAGGTCCGCGCGCAACGGACGGAGGAGGAGTACGCGGACAACGGCCGCAGGCAGATCCGCCTGGGCGGGACATTGCTCATCGTCGGTGCGCTGCTCGGCGCCTGGTTGGCGTTCGAGCGGATCTACCAGGTGATGATCTTGTCGGCGGGGATCGGCGTCGTGGGGGTGCTGCTCATCGTCGGCGGTATGATGCAGCGCGACGGCCGGTACGACAACGGCTTCGTCACCATCCTGAACGACTTCCTCGACATGCCGCGGACGATGAAGCAGCTCGCCTGGGCGCAGTTTTTCTCGTGGTTCGCGCTCTTCGCCATGTGGATCTATACGACCGCGGCGGTCACGAGTCACGTCTACGGCACCACCGACACGACTTCGGCGCTGTACAACGAAGGGGCGAACTGGGTGGGGGTCGGCTTCGGCGCGTACAACGGCGTGGCCGCGGTGGTCGCGTTCGGTATCCCGCCGCTCGCGAGATGGTCCAGCCCGAAAGTGGCACACGTCATCTGCCTCGTCTGCGGCGCGCTGGGATTGTTCTCCATCTATTTCCTCACGGACCCACGCTACCTGCTTGGCTCGATGGTGGGCCTGGGAATCGCGTGGGCGAGCATTCTCTCGATGCCGTACGCAATCCTCACGGGGTCGTTGCCGCCGTCGAAGCTCGGGTACTACATGGGGGTCTTCAATTTCTTCATCGTGATCCCCCAGATCGTCGCTGCGGCGGTGCTCGGCTTCATCGTGGGGCGATTCTTCGGCGGCGAGGCGATCTACGCGATGCTGATCGGCGGCGCGTCGCTCCTCGGGGCGGCAGCCTTGATGCTGCGCGTGCAGGATGATGACCAACCGGCCGCGAAATCATGACGATCTCGAGACGGTCGCTCCGGGTCACTCTCCTGTGGGGACTCACCCTCACCAATCCCTCCGCCGCGCAGCGACAGCGCCTCTCGATGGACCCCGCCTGGCGGTTCGCGCTGGGAGACCACCAGGGTGCCGAAGCGCCGGCGTTCGACGACGCCAGGTGGCGCAGGCTCGACCTGCCGCACGATTGGAGCATCGAGGGCACGCCGAACCGCGATGCTCCCGGCGGGGGGCGCATCGGCTACTTCCCCGCGGGGATCGGCTGGTACCGGAAGGCGTTTCGACTCCCTGCCGGCACGCGCGGGCGCGAGGCGTGGCTCGAGTTCGACGGCGTCTACATGAACTCGGACGTCTGGATCAACGGCTTCCGCCTGGGGAAACGACCCTACGGATTCATCAGCTTCGCGTACGACATCACGAAACACGTCGTACCGGGCGTGAACGTGATTGCCGTGCGCGTGGACAATTCGCTCCAGCCCAACTCCCGCTGGTACACGGGGAGCGGCATCTATCGGCACGTGTGGCTGGCGCTCGTCGATCCGCTGCATGTGGGCCACTGGGGCGTCTACGTGACGACGCCGCGCGTGGACTCGGGCAGCGCGGACGTGGTCGTGCGCACGCAGGTCGAGAACGACCAGACCGTGGCACGCCAGGGCATCATTCGCTCCGTGGTCCGCGATGGGGCTGGCCGGGACGTCGCGCGCGCCGAAACGTCGTTCTCGCTGCCCCCCGGGCAGCGCGCGGCGCTCGAGCAGCACCTCCCGGTGCTCTCACCGCGGCTTTGGTCGGTGGCGACCCCCAATCTCTACGTCCTCAGGTCGGAGGTGCTCGTCGGCGGGCGGACCACCGATGCCACGACGACGCCCTTCGGCATCCGCACGATTGCGTACGACAAGGACCGCGGCTTCCTGCTGAACGGCCGGCGCCTGAAGATGAAAGGCGTCAACCTGCACCACGACGGCGGCGCCGTGGGGGCGGCCGTGCCGGAGCGCATTTGGGAGCGACGGCTCGCGCTCCTTAAGGCCATGGGGGCGAACGCGATCCGCACGTCGCATAACCCGCCCGCGCCCGAGTTTCTGGACCTCTGCGACCGCCTGGGCTTCCTCGTGGTGGCGGAAGCCTTCGACGAATGGACCATCGGCAAGGTCCCGGAGGGCTATCACCGCTACTTCTCGGAGTGGGGAGAGCGTGACCTCACCGACTTCGTGCACCGGGATCGGAATCATCCTTCGATCGTCCTCTGGAGCGCCGGCAACGAAATCGGCGAGCAGAGTACACCGGAGGGGCCGCAGGTGTTGAGCCGGCTCGTTGGCATCTTCCACCGTGAAGACCCCACGCGGCCGGTCACCACCGGCAACGACAACATCGCGGCAGACGGCCATCCGGCCACGCTGGCGTTCCTCGGTGCCGAGGATGTCGTCGGCTACAACTACGTGGACCGCTGGCACGAGCGGCGCGAGATCTTCGCCGAGCCGGACCGGCACGACCACCCGGACTGGAAGATGATCGGCACGGAGAGCGGCTCCGTGTTCCAGACGTTCGACGAGCGTTACTCTCTCGGAAACGACTCGGAGGTCGTGCGACCCAACTACACGACCGGCATGCTCCAGGCCGAGCGGCGCTGGAAGTGGGTCGCGATGCGTGACTACTTCGCGGGCGACTTCCTGTGGACAGGCATCGACTACCTGGGCGAGAGTATCTGGCCCTTCAAGGGCTTCGCGTCCGGGGCGCTGGACATCACCGGGCACCCCAAGGATGCCTACTATCTCTACCAGAGTCTGTGGACGGATCAGCCCGTGCTCCACCTGTTCCCGCACTGGAACTGGCCAGGGCGGGCCGGCCAGGTGATCCCGGTGGTGGCGTACACCAACTGTAACCGCGTCGAGCTGTTCTTGAACGGTCGCTCGTTGGGCGAGAAGCGCATCGAGTTCCCGGCACAGGGGACATCCGGCGGCTGGAATACGTACGCGCAGCCGGTCGTCAACGTGACGACGAACGATTTGCACCTGAGCTGGGACGTGCCGTACGAGCCGGGGGTGCTCCGGGCGGTCGGCCGCCGGCGGGATGGCGCGGTGGCATGTGAGGCCGAGGTGCGCACCGCTGGGCCGCCAGTCGCCCTCCGGCTCACCGTCGACCGCGATACCATCGGCGCAGAGCCGCCCGACGTGTCCCTCGTCGATCTTGCGATCGTGGACGCGAGCGGCACAGTGGTTCCGACCGCCGACAATACGGTGCGGTTCGCCGCGACAGGTGGAGCCATCCTCGCGATCGACAACGCCGACCTGCAGGACCATGATGCGTATCAGCTCGACCATCGTCGCGCATTCAACGGTCGCGGGCTGGTGATCCTGCGCGCCACGCAGGGCGGGCGGCTCCGCCTCACCGCCAGTGCGGATGGTTTGCAGGACGCCAGCGTGACGATCTTCGTGCGCAGGGGCACCACGCCCGAGGCGGTCCCGTCGGCCCGATAATGCCCCGTCCGGCGGTTCTCTCCCTCGTTGTGCTCACCATGTTTCTCCGCCCCGCTCACGCCCAGCGGGCGAATCGAGCCGTCTACATCGACAACCAGGGCGTCATTCGCTGGAAGGACGACAAGCGGGAGGTCGCGCTCTTCGGCGCGAACTACGTCCTGCCGACCGCCTCCGACTATCGGGCAGCCGGGTATCTCCACGCCGATCGCAAGGCGATGATCGACGAGGACATGGCGCAGTTCGCCCGGATGGGTTGGGACGGTCTCCGGCTGACCTTCTGGGGCGACTGGGAGGCTTCCGACAGCGCTGGCAACTTGCTCGCCAACGACCACCTGGACCTCCTGGACTACCTCATCGCCCGCGCGCGGGAGCACGGCATCTACATGCTCTTCAGCCCGATCCAGCTCTACGGGTCGAACTGGCCGGACGCGCTGCAGGATACCACACAGCCGGGCTTCGGCCGGCGTTTTGGCAAGGCTCGGATGGGCACGGAGGCCGCGGCGATCGCCGCGCAGGTGAACTACCTGCGCCAGATCCTGAATCACGTGAATCCGTATACGGGCGTGGCGCTCAAGGACGAGCCCGCTATCCCCTTCATCGAGCTCGTGAACGAGCCGTGGCATCACCCCGAGGACCTCGAGGGATCGGTTCGGTACATCAACACCCTCACCGACGCGGTGCGCAGCACGGGGTGCGCGAAGCTCGTCTTTTACAACGTGAGCCAGGACTTCCGAATCGGCGAAGCGATCCGACGATCGAAGGCGCAGGGCGTGACGTTCGGCTGGTATCCCACCGGCCTGAACGCCGGGCACGAGCTGGAAGGCAATCATCTCCGCGCGGTCGACACATTCCCCGACATGCTGCGGCCGGAGCTGGGGCGGCTGCCCCGGATCGTCTATGAGTTCGACAGCCCCGACCTGCGCACCGGCACAATGTATCCGGCGATGGCGCGGACGTTCCGGGCCGTGGGCGCGCAGTTCGCCGCCATGTTCGCCTACGACATGCTGAAAACCGCGTCGCGCAACCTCGGCTGGCAGACGCATTACCTCAACCTGGTCTACACGCCACGCAAAGCGATGAGCGCGGTCATCGCGGCCGAGGTGATGCACCGCCTGCCGCGCCTGCGCTCGTACGGACGCTATCCGGAGAACACGCACTTCGGCGATTTCCGGGTCTCGTACGACGGCGACTGGAGCGCGCTGACTGCGTTCGACGCGTTTCTCTACGCTGGGTCGACGCGCGCGACCCCACCCGACCCGGCCGCGCTGCGTCGCATCGCCGGCTACGGCTCCTCCTCGATCGTGACGTACGACGGGGAGGGCATCTACTTCCTCGACAAGGTGCGTCCAGGTGTCTGGCGCCTTGAGGTCTACCCCGACGCCGTACCCGTCGGCGACCCGTTCGAGCCGCCCAGCGCCGACAAGATCGTGACGCGTGCGATCAGCCGCGCCTGGGCGATGACGGTCACGCTCCCCGATCTCGGTGACGCGTTTATGGTACAGCCGGTCACCAAAGGGGGTCGGGCGGTCGGGCGGTCAGAGCGTGGGCGGTTCACGGTTACGCCCGGCGTCTACGTGTTGAGCGCCTCCGGATCCGTCGACAGCACCACGCTGCCCGCGCGGATAGGCAATGTCGGTTTCACGGAATACCATCCGCCTCCCGCCGAGACCCTAGCCCCTTCAGTGCAGTCACTCACCGCGCCCGAATACCTCGCCGGGCGCGACGCCGAGCTCGTTGCTCGCGTCGTGGAATCCACCCCGGCTGACTCAGCAGTGCTCTACATCCGGCCGACCCCGGGGGGCACGGGGGGCTTCTATCGTGGCTTCGTGATGCACCGTGTCCGCGGCTACCTATACGCCGCCACCGTGCCGGCGAGCGTCCTCCGGGAGGGGCCATACGAGTTCGTGATCACGCTCTGCCGCGGGGATTCATTCCTCACATTCCCGGCCAGCTCGCACTCGAAGCCGACGGACTGGAACTATCACGGCCAGGGGTCCTGGAAGCTCGACGTGGTCAGCCCTGAGACGCCGCTGCGGCTGTTCACCCCGGGCGCGGACGCCGCCCGGTTGGCCTTCACCCGCATCGGCGACGCGGGGCGACGCGGGCTCTTCCGCCTCGCGCTGTCCGCTGTGACGGGCCGGCCGGTGTTCCACCTCGCGTTGCCCGTGGACTCGAGCGGCTGGAGCCCGGCCGACTACACGGCGTCGTTGCCGATCGGAAGCCGGATCAGGGCTCGGCGGGAGACCCTCGCTCGCGCGGATGAGATGGACGTGCGGCTGCGCGGCCTTGGGCCACGCCAGATCCTGTATGTCACGCTCATGGAGGACGACGGCACGAGCTGGTGCGCCACGATCACAGTCGACAGCACCTGGCATGAGCAGCCGGTCTCGCTCGCGGCCTTCACCATCGGCCGTGGCGTCCTGCTTCCGGAGGGCTTTCCCGGCGAGTGGAACTACTGGGTGGGACCGGCGGCAGGGCGGGGGGGAAGCGGCGACCGCCCGCGACTTGACCGGATGGAGCGCCTGCAGCTCTCCCTTCGGCGAGAGGACGGCGTCAAGGTGACACCGGACAAGTACGGTGTGGAGGTGGAAGCGATCCTGCTGAGATTCGGCCGTCGCTGACTCTCACCCCTCACGCGAGCCCCTTTCGCGCGCCCGCACGGCGAGCACGAGCATACCGACTCCAAACGCGAGAAGCACGAGGCCCCACCAGAGATTCACGTTGATCCCGAGCGATCGCTCGTAGATCGCCTTGTCCGACGTGAGGCCGAACAGCACGAAGATCGCCCCGTAAATCCCGAACATCAGCCCGATCGGGAGCCGCAGGTCAAGTTTCATCGCGTCACCAGAAGATGACGTTGAGGGTGAGGGTGAGGCCGAGCGCGATTGCGCCCAGGGTGACGGGCCGCTGGTACCACGGCATTGCGCCGTCCTTCTGGCGCGGGGTCAGGGCATAGACCAACCCTTGGAGATCCTCGTCCGACTTGTGGCGCCGGGTGGCGAGCGAGATCACGATCGTCGCCGTGAAGCAGGCGGTCCAGGCGAAGATGGCGCTCCAGAAGTTCTGCGCCATCTCGCTCGGATAGGTATGGAGCACGGCGCCCAGAAACCCGCCTTTCAAGCCGGGTACCGCGCCGTATGGCAGCGTGAGCCCATGCTGGATCGCGGCGGCCGCGGTCCCGGTCAGGAGCCCGAAGAACGCGCCGTGGCCGGTGGTCCGACGCCAGAACATCCCCAGCAGGAACGTCGCGAACAACGGAGCGTTCACGAACGCAAAGACGAGCTGGAGCATGTCCATGATGTTGTTGAACCGCGTCGTCGCGTACGCGGCGGCCCCACTGAGGACGATTCCGAACACCGTCGCCGTGTGGCCCATGCGCAGGTAGTGCGCGTCGGACTGCCCGGGCCGGAGATAGGACTGGTAGATATCGTACGTCCACACGGTGTTGAAGGCCGTGACGTTCCCCGCCATCCCCGACATGAACGAGGCCATCAGCGCCGTGAGCCCGAGCCCCAGGAGGCCGGACGGCAGGTAATGCGCCAACATCACGGGGACAGCGAGGTTGTAGTTGGGCGTGCCGTCGCTCTCGAGGGGAAGGAAGCCCCCTTGGCTGACGTGCAGCGCGATGGCCAGCATGCCGGGCAGGATCACCAGGAACGGAAAGAGCATCTTCGGAAACGCCGCGAGGAGCGGCGTGCGGCGCGCGGCGGCCATCGAGTCGGCGGCCATCGCGCGCTGGATGACGAGGAAGTCCGTGCACCAGTAGCCAAACGACAGCACGAAGCCGAGGCCCATCACCATCCCGAACCACTCGACACCCATCGGGTTGGCGGAAGGGGAGCCCATGTGGCGCCACGATTCGGACCAGGCGCCGGCCGGGTACCCGGCGTTCGTGGCCACGGTCGCGAGCTTCGTCGTCAGCCCGGCCCAGCCCCCGGCGTCCTTCAGGCCGAGCAGCACGAGCGGCAAGAACCCCAGCACGATGAGGAAGAACTGCAACACCTCGTTGTAGATCGCGGAGGTCAGGCCGCCAAGGAAGATGTAGGCGAGGACGATCACGCCCGACAGCAGCACGCTCGCGTTGAAGTTCCATCCGAGCACGAGCTCGAGCAGCTTCGCGAACGCGTACATCGAGATCCCGGACGAGAACACCGTCATCACGGCGAACGTCATGGCGTTGAAGCCACGGGTCTTCTCGTCGAAGCGGAGCTTCAGGTACTCCGGGACGGAGCGAGCCCGCGAGCCGTAGTAGAACGGCATCATGAAGATGCCGACGAACACCATCGCGGGGATGGCGCCGACCCAGTAGAAGTGGCTCGTCATCATGCCGTACTTGGCGCCGGAGGCGCCCATCCCGATCACTTCCTGGGCGCCGAGGTTTGCCGAGATGAATGCGAGCCCGGCGATCCACGCTGGAATGGACCGGCCGGAGAGGAAGAAGTCCTCGCTGCTCCGGACAAAACGCCTCAGCATCCAACCAATGCCGAGCACGAACGCGAGGTACAGCAGCAGCACGGTGTAATCGACCCAGCCGAGCCGAATCATCGCATGAAGGTAGCGTGCCCCCTTCGAACGGGCGAACTTGGGAGTGCACAGCCGTGAGCATATACACGCTCAACAACGCCCACGGGATCGAGCTCCAGGTTCTCGACTATGGCGGGATCATTGTCTCGCTCAAGGTGCCGGATCGCACCGGCCGGCTCGATGACATCGTCCTGGGCTTCGACTCACTGTCGGACTACCAGCGGGCGTCCCCGTATTTCGGCGCCATCATCGGCCGGTATGGCAACCGCATCGCTCGCGGGCAGTTCACGCTCGACGGCCGGACGTACACGCTCGCCACCAACAACGGTCCGAATCACCTGCACGGCGGTCTGAAGGGCTTCGACAAGGTCGTCTGGGACGTGTCACCGTTCGAGCGGGAGGACTCGGTCGGTCTGGTGTTTCGCTACACGAGCCCGGACGGCGAGGAAGGGTACCCCGGCACGCTGCGGGCCACCGTGACCTACACGCTGACCGAGCAAAGCGAGCTGGTCTTCGACTACTACGCCACCGCCGACTGGCCCACTCCCGTCAACCTCACCCAGCACAGCTACTTCAACCTGGCCGGGGACGGCCGGGGCGACGTGCTGGGCCACCTGGTCACGCTCAAGGCCGATTTTTTCACGCCGGTCGACTCCACGCTGATCCCCACGGGCGAGATCCGGAGCGTGGAGGGAACACCATTCGACTTCCGCACGCCCACGCCGATCGGCGCGCGCATCGACCAGGACGACGAGCAGCTGCGTTACGGGGAGGGGTACGATCACAACTTCGTGCTGAACAAGGGCGGCAAGGACGGCAACGCCGACGCCCCGAGCTTGGCTGCTCGGGTCTTTGACCCAACGAGCGGCAGAGTGATGAAGATCTACACGACGGAGCCGGGACTGCAGTTTTACTCCGGCAACTTCCTTGACGGCACCCTGCGCGGGAAGAAAGGCGTGTCCTACCGGCGCCGCTACGGCTTCGCGATGGAGACCCAGCACTTCCCGGACTCGCCGAACCAGCCCCAGTTTCCGTCGACGATTCTGGTACCGGGCAGGGAATACCGCTCGCGAACAGTGTTACGGTTCAGTGTAGACTGACGACCGGCAGCGCACTTCGCAGCGCCGATCGCGTCGAGTGCGTACCTTGTGGATGGGCGTGTCCTGCATGACCACTTGACGCACTTCCGCGGCTCCGGGGTAGTATTCCCGTAACGGCTGCAAGGCGGTCCCCATGATCTTCTCCCTCGTCGTCGCTTTCCTTCAGGCGCCCGCTCCCCTGCCGTCCCCGCCCATTGAGGCCGACGCGAGACCCGTGCGCGTCTGGCTCGGGACGACCGGGTCGCTCGTGCGCGGTCAATCGGTGCCGGTCTTCGTCCAGGCGGCGCAGGACGGTGACCTGGTCGTGCTGCACCGGAGGACCGACGGACGGATTGAGGTCCTGTTCCCTTCCAATCCTACCGCGGATCCGTTCGTCCGCTCGGGGACCTACGAGATACGGGGCGCCGGCGACCGCGCGGCCTGGGTCGTCTCGGAGCCGGATGGCAGCGGGATGATCCTCGCTGCCCTGTCGGTGGATCCGCTGCGGTTCGACGAGTTCGTGCGCTCGGCGGCCTGGAACCCGAACGCGCTCGTGCCGTCCTGGAACGACACGAATGCCGAGGGCGCTTTGTCGGACATCGTCCAGCGGATGCTCGGCGATGGCGCGTTCAATTACGACCTCCTCACGTATACCGTCGCGCCACCGTTGTACGCGCAACAGCCCTCCCTCCCATCACCCCCCATCTCGCCGGATCTAGCGCAGGGCGATGAGCAGCAGCCGGATACGACACCCAATTACGGCTCGTACCCGGTCTGTCTCAATTGCACGTTCGTCGGGTATGAGGAGATCGTCATCGCCCCGCAGCACCTGGGTGGGCGACACATCCGCCAGCAGGACGAGGGAATTTGTGGCATTCACACGTCGTGCGCCGAGTCCCAGAAGACGCACGCCCTCGCGCTCCCACAGGCGATGGCTTCGTCGCCGGTCATGCCGCGGGGTCGAGCGCCGGTCGGTCCGCCTCAGTATCGGTCACGGATATCGCCCGCCGGTCCCGTCGCGTCGGCCGCGCCGCGGACGCGCGGCGCTTCCACGCCCCTGACGCATGTGAGATTTACCTCGCTCTCCGTGCCCGAGTCGGAGCGACGAGCGGTCTTGACGATGGCTGCGGGCGGCATGCCTCCGGCTAATGATGAAACGCGGCGCGATGGCGAGCGGGTAGTGGGCGTGGCGCGTGGAGAGGGCGCAGGGGTCGGGGGCAGCGTCGGGAGCCGGGCAATGGCGACTGCGGGGCATGCGGAGCGCGCCGCCACCGTGATGTCGAGACAGCGCGCGGAAGCCCAACCCGCTGCCCGGAGCGGCACCACAGCGGTCGCGAGCGGTAGAGTGGCGGTCGGTGCCAGGCGGGGGATCGCGCTTCCACCAGTGGTCCTCCAGGGCGCCCAGGCTCGCGTGCCCTCGAATCGCGCAGGCACTCGGCGGCGCTAGAGGCGCCACGACGCTACGTTGTACGCGCCTGCGTACCACGTAGCGTCGTAGCGTCGTAGCGTCGTATGACGAATTATTGACCGACCGTAAAATCAATTCGCTTCAGGACGGCCCCTGCCGCGTCCCGGATCTCCACGTGCCATGCGCCGGTCCAGTCGGCCGGCACCGTCTTCCGACTCCAGGTGCGCCACGGCGACCCGCCTACTTGCAGCTCGACGTCGCCGACTTGCGTGTCCCCGTGGAACCACACGTGGTGGAGGCTCGCCCCGCCGGCGCCCGTCACCTTCGTCCAGCAGATCAGCTGACTCACGTCGGCGGGAAACGCGCTACCGGTGTCCTGCGGCTGCCGATCCATCACCGCCTTGGCGATCGCCGCCTCGTCGACCGTGATCTGGGCGGCCGGGGCGGGGGTGGGGGCGGGGGCGGGGGCGGCGGCTTTCGAGGTGTCCTGGGCCGCCAGCCCGCGGCCCATCACGAGAGACAGGGCCAACAACGTGCCGATATGCTTCATGACGGCTCTCCTGCTGGGGTTGTCGATTGTACGGCCCGGCGGCGTCGATGTTCCAGCCACGTTCCCAGCGTCGCGGCGATCAAAACACCGACGCCCGCCCCTCCGAGCTGGAACCGTACGTGGTACTCCCGCTGCCGTCCGGCGCACTTTCCGGAGAAGAGCGCGCCGACCATCGCGCCGCACGAGCCCTGGATCGTCGTGAAGTAGTGGCCCGCGCCCGCCGCGAACAGCAGCGGCAATGCGCAGAGGATGAGGTTGCGGAGAAAGATCTTCATCGGGAGCCCATCAGGTAGAGGAACACGTAGTTGTAGATGCCGGTGATGAGGGCGAGCGCCCACGTAAGCACGACGTACGGGCCCGTATGACGATGCAGCCAGCGCAGCCGTGGCGTCGCGCGGCTCGCGAGCTGCCACGCGATTCCCACGAGCGTCGTGACGGCGAACGTCAAATGGATCTTGAAGAACGGGAGCGCGACGAGCGCCGGCCGGCGTGGGCTCGGGGCCATGAGGAAAGAGAAGCCGATCACCACGAGGACCTCGATGACGATGCTCACAGTCATCAGGGTCACATGCAGCGGAATCTGGCCGCGTCGCGCGCGGGTAGCGGCAAATATCACGAGCGGGGGCCCGATGACCGCCCAGGCGAGCGCCACGGCGGCCTGGGGCGGCGCGCTCACCGCCCGCGCTCGACCTTCCACCGGTCGACCACGCGCGCCTCATCCCCTGTCCCTCGCACGACGTGGTACACGTCGAATTGCGCCACCGCGAGGCACGAGTGGTTCGGTACCAGCTCGAGCCGGCTCCCTACCTTGTATCGTCCTTCCAGCTCGGCGGCGGACCCGGCGCGGATCAGGCCGTGCTCCTGTGAGAGCGTCGCTACCGTGAGCTCTGGCGCCCCGCGGACCGCGCCCATGGCTTGTGGCCCCACGTGCGCCGGCCCGGGATCCTTCGACAGCTCGAGCGCCCCCGCGTCGACGATGAAGTGCGATGCGCCGGGCTGGTGCGAGACCACCGTCGCGAGCACGGTGACACCCACGTCGGCGGGCTCGCAGCAGCCGATCAGGACCATGGTCCGATCGTAGAACAGGTAATTGCCGGGACGGGCTTCGGTGACGCCGGCCAAATCGAGCACGGCAGCCATCGCCGGCGTCGAGCCGACGCTCACCTCGCGGACCGGCACGCCCTGCTCCCGGAGTCGCCCCGCGAACCCGACCATGATGCTCCGCTCCTCCTCGGCGACGCGGGCCGCTTCGGCCTCGCTCGTGGTCCGGTACGCGTGACCGGAGTGACTCAGGATGCCGTCGAACACCAACTGGCGCTCGGCCCCTAGCTCGCGCGCCACCTCCACGGCGTATGGCGACGTTGGATCCACGCCGGCCCGATGGTAGCCGCAGTCCACCTTCAGCCAGACGTGCAGTCCCGACCCCGCGAGCGCCCGAGCCGTGCCGAGGTCGTCTACGACGACCCGGAGCGTCGCGCCCGTCTCCTGCGCGATCCGCCGTGCATGAGGGATGTGGCTCGGATCTATCGGGAACGCCCAGGTGAGATCGTCGACCCCGGCCCGGGCGAACACCTCGGCCTCGACGAGCGTCGCGACCGTGAGGCCGCGCGCCCCGTGCTTCAGCTGGAGGCGTCCGAGCTCCACGCATTTGTGCGTCTTGGCGTGCGGGCGGAGGCGGACGCCGAGCTTCCGGGCACGGTCTGCCATGTGCGCGAGGTTGCGCTCCACCACGTCCAGGTGGAGGAGCAGCGCGGGCGTCTCCAGGTCGTACATCTCCCCTCTCCCCTCTCCCCTCTCCCATTCTCCTAGCGAACGATGTGGAACTCGGTCTGCCGGCGCAGGATCCAGTTCATCTTACCGTCCGCGCCGAGCTCCGCGTCTTCCTCCTGCGCGGAGCGGACCGGCTGGTTCCCCCATTCGGGCACGGGGGTGGTGGCCTGCAGCTCTATCGAGAACCAGCTGTTGGGCAGGAGGCGGACGTCCCCCCGGCCGGGTACGCCTTCCTGGTGGTCCCACAAACCGATGAGCGGTCCAGCGCCGTGCCCGCGGTCGCCGATGGGATGACTGTAAATCGTGCCCGTGAGTCCTGCGGCGCGCATCCGCGCGAGTGCCGCCGCGAGAACCTCATTTCCGGTACGGCCCGGCTGCATTTCACCGAGCAGGATGTCCTGGAGACGATTCGAGTTTCGGAGGGCCCGTTTGAGGCCTTCGGGTGCGTCCCGCTCACCGGGTCGCAGCACGTATCCCATATGCTGCGTATCGGTGTTCAGCCCGAGCGCGGTGATCCCAAAGTCGCAGTGCAGCACGTCACCGCGCTGAATCACGACCGAGCCTGAGTCCGAGAGATCCACGCCCCGCCGCTGCACGTCCACGTCGGTGTGGAACCAGGTCCCAAAGCCCAGATCGTTCACCCGCTGGCGCATCCACCACGCGACGTCGTCGGTGGTCGTCTTTCCCGGCGTGATCACGGCGTTCGAAAACGCGGTGTCGATCGTCCCCCAGACAACCTCCATCAAGCGACGATACACCGGGACCATCGCCGGCGCCCGGAGCTCTTGGTACTCGAGTGCCAGGTTCTCGGCCCGCACAATCCGGGGGCGATAACGGTCGGGTAGCACCGCCTGGAGCTGCTCCCATTCCCCCGCCGACAGGCCGTCCGAAAAGGCATGCGTCGCAGAGATGTTCACCGCTATGGTCGACGGATCCCGCTCCTCGATCACGCGCCGCAGCAGGTCCCACTGGGCTTGCCCCACCAGCTCGGGTCGCCGTCCGATCGAAGGGTCGATCGTCTCCCGCGCGTGATACGCGTCATACAGCCCGCCCTGCGACGTGCCGCCGAGCGCGAGCCGCTCGAGGGGCTGTCCGGGCCCACGATCGTAGAACACGTAGATCGTACGGCGCCGCGCAAAGAACGTGGTGGCGGAGACGAGGGAAGAGAACACCGGGTCCTCGTTGTACTCGCGCATCGGCACCACCCACATAGCCACATGGTACTGTCGCATCAGGCGAGGCAACACGGAGTCGAGCCGGTAGCGGAGCCACTCCTGCTCGACGGCCGCCTGCTCGCGCAGCGTGCCGAGCGGTCGCATCGGGGTGGACGTGAGCGACGAGCCGGTGGAGGGGCCCTGGAGGAGGAGGGTCGAGAGCGCGAAAACGGCGAAGGTCATGGCGATCGTGGTACCGGTTGAGGTGAACGAAGCCGATCGAGGACGAGGATGGCGAAGAGCAGCAGGCTGCCCCACGTGTAATTGGCCGCGCTGATGAACCATAGCCATCGAGGATAGAGGCCGAACGTCAGGACTCCCGACGTGAGCACACCTGCGATCCACAACGCCGCGCGCCGGGGGCGGGCAGGGGCGGCTGGGTGTCCCGTCAGCGCAGCGAGCCACGCCGGCAGCGCTAACGTGTGGTAGTACAACCAGGCGATCGGTGATAGCAGCACGGCTGCGAGAGCCGCGATGGCGATGCCATCGAGATGTGCATCGATCGAACGGCGGATGGCCACGGCACCAGCCCCCAGACACGCCAGGGAGAGCGCCGCGATGGCCGTCGCCGGCCAGCCGAAGAATGTCGCAAAGCCAGGGATAGACTGGGATCCGGCTGTGCCGAGCGTCGCCGCTTCCCGCGCGAGGCGGGCCCAGTCGAGGACGGCGTGCACGGCACCCACGAGCCCGTACGGGAGCATCGCCCCGAGCGTGAGCCCTCCGGCGACGGCGACGCCGATGAGCAGTCCACGCCAGCGGCCGGTGCAGATGAAATAGAGGAACATGAGGGCGGGGAACGCCTTGATCGCCGTCGCCAGGCCCAGCCAAGCGCCCGCGCGCGTTTCGCGTCCCGCTCGAAGCTCGGCGGCGGTCGCGAGGACGAGTGCGAGGAGAATCGGCGTGATATTGAGGTGCTCAAAGTTGCTCTGGAGCGGCTTGCCGACGGCGGCGACGGCGATGGCCACGGGCGCCCACCCGCGCGTCCAGCGCCGCGCGAGGGCGAGGCTGCCGCCGAGGCACGAGACGTTGAGGATCGCCCAGAGAGCCTTCGCCACCCCCATGCTGGCGCGCGAGACGAGCGCGAACGGGACGAGGCCGAGCGCCGTGAAGGGAGGCCACCAGATTCCCTTGCCAGGCAACGCATCATAGAGCGGGACGCCGTGGAGCAGTCGCTCGCTCTGGCTCAGCTCGGCCGCGAAGTCGCCGCCCTTGTGCACCCCGATGGGAATCACGACGGCCGCGTAGCAGACACCGATCCCGAGCAGCCAGCGGCGCTCTCTCGGGGTCAACCCCTCCACACCCCCACCGCGAGTGCGAGCCATCCTCCGAGGAACGCGAGCCCGCCGAGCGGCGTCACCGCTCCAAAGGCGCGCGCGCCGGTCCATGCGTAGAGATAGAGCGAGCCCGAGAACACAATCGTCCCGATCACGAACAGCCATCCCGCAGCGCGCACGGTCGGCGCCGGCCAGCGGGTGCTCGCCCAGGCGACGAGGAGCAGCGCGAGGGCGTGATACATCTGATATCGGGCGCCGGTCTCGAACGCGGTGAGCAGATCGGGAGCGAGCCGCGCGCGCAGGGCGTGGGCGCCGAACGCGCCCGCGGCGACCGCCAAGAGCGCCGACGTCGCGCCGAGCGCGGCGAAAAGCCGGTCCATCAATCGAGCCGGCGGCCCGTCACTTCGATGCGACGGTAACGCTCGATCCGGCCCGACCCGCCGACGAACGTCGACGCGAACCAGCTCGTGAGTCCGACGATAATGGAGCCGAGGATGGCGGGGCCCAGACCGCTCAGGGTGAACCCCGGCATGAGCCACGCGACCACGGCGAGCGAGATGCCGTTCACCACGAGGATGAACAGACCGAGGGTGAGGACCGTCAGCGGCAACGTCAGGATGAGAATCACGGGTCTGATCACCGCGTTCACGATGCCAAGCAACAGCGCCGCGATGAGCAGGTTGCCCCAGCCGTCGAGCTGGACGCCGGGGACGATCTTCGCAGCCGCCCAGAGCCCGAGGGCCGTGATCAGGAGCCGAAAGAGGAACCCTTTCATGGCTGCTTCCTCGCTCGCCACAAAGACCAAAGGGCCACGGCGGGGCCAGCCACCCCCGCTATCCAGAGCCACGGGCGAATGGCGCGGAACGCCGTCGGTGACGTGCCGAAATACAGGCCGGCATCCTCCTTTGGGAGCCGCGGCAGCACGACGGCGAGAAACGCCGCGTCGATCAAGACCACTCCCAGCACCACGATCCCGATCACCGCCAGCACGCGGGTGGGGTAGCGGAGCAGAGCGCGCGCGCCTCCCCACCAGATCGCCAGCGCGAGGACGGCTCCGGAAGCCCAAATGGCGGGGTCGTGAATGAGCGCTCCGGCGACCACGACCCAAGTGAATCCGCCAAGCGCCGCGCCGCCCATTGCGCCGTACGCCGCCATGCGCTGTCCGTTCATGGGCGCCTCCCGTTCCGTGCCGTTCCCAAAGATAGCCGCCCCGCCACGAACCGCGCGGTCACCCCGGGGCGTACCTCCACGCCCAGTCGCGAGTCGAACAGAATCGCACCCACCAGCGAGTCGCCCACCCGCGTGGCGCCGATGCCCGCGAACGGCCCGAGGTCCGCGGGCCAGCCATGGATCAGGGCCTGGTCGGGCTGCCCTTCCCACGTCACGGCCAGCGTCTCCGCGCGTGGCACGGCGAAAATCAGGGTCCCGCCGAAGCGGCACGTCCGGTCCACTACGACGCGTCCCGTATCGAGGTCGACGTCGACGAGCTTGAACCGATCCCCGAGCTCGGGGAGGGTGAGCGTGTCGCCGCGCGCGACGCGCCAGTGGCCCACGTACCGTTGGGCGAACTTGGCCTGGAGGTGCATCCGCGGCGATGCGCACGGGTTGGACGGCCCGCACGCGGCGAGCGCGGCTAGCAGGGAGGGCCAGACCGCGCCTCTCACTGGGGAACGCTGTCTGTCGCCCGAGTCCGCGCGTTGGTCGAGTCGGCGGCCCTCATCGCGCTGCCGATCCCGCCGGCCCCCGGGATCGATGACTTCGCGAGAATCGAATCCCGCTGTCGCTCGGTGAGGGTGTCTCGGGCACCATTACGGGCCGCGCCGCCCCCGCAGCCGAGCATGAGGACGAACACCATCAAGAGAGAGCGAGTCATGCCTCTCATACTAGCGACCCACCCCCCGCCGCACGAGCACCCCGTACGCGACGAGGTTCACCACCAGGACCAGCGTTCCGAGCGTCGCCTGGCCCGGCCGGCTCAGGCCCGCCGGATACAGTACCGGAATGACGTAGTGCTCCACGAAGCCACCCGCATACCCCTCCAGCCCGGCGCGCGCGCGCAGCGCGTTCTCGAGCGGCGTGAGCGGACACACCCAGCCGCCGTACTCGATCGCGATTCCCCACAGCGCACAGGGGACGTGCGCCCAGACGACGCCGCGCCACCGCCACGTGAGGAAGCCGCCCAGCACCACGAAGACGACGAACGCGACGTGCAGCAGGACCACGCAATCGGCAAGCAGGCGGTAGAGCATTTTCAAGGTTCTCTTATACGACAAAAGCCCCCGCCGGACCAGAGATTCGGCGGGGGCGATCACGTGCTCGAGGCTTGTCAGGCGCCCATGAGACGCTCACACGGGTGGAACAGGTCCTCGATAGCTGCTTCCAGGCGATCCGGCAAATCGAACAACTGCTGGAGCGCATTCAGCTCGTCGGGCGAGAGCCCGGTCCCATCTGCGTGCCGCACCTGAATACTGTTGCTCGTCGCCGTTGCCGTGCCGGTGATGGTGGCGAAGGGCGCCCCGTTCACAGAGACGGTCAGGTCGGCCGTCACCGTCGCCGGCGACACCACGACCGTGACGGTCCCCTGGACTCTCACCGTCTCGGCGCCGCGTGTCACGCTGAAGTCTATTGTCAGCGTGGCATCGTTCGCATCCGGTGTGGCGAGCGTCTCGTGCAGCGCCACGCTCACCGCTGGATTGTCGAGGCTCCAGGTGACGTCGATCTGGGCGTCGGGATTGTCGGTCGTGAGGTTCGTCGCGGAGAATGACGCGTTGAACGTAAGCGTATGCGTCCCGTCGCTCACGAAGCCCACCGCGGTCGCGCTAAACGCCGTCGCGGGATTTCCCGTCACCGTCCCGGTCACCGTGTAGTTGGCGTACGTCGTGCCGGGGCTCGCCGGGGTCCCGCCGTTCACGATGACTTGGAGGGAGTTCGTGTTCCCGCTGCTTAGGTCGATGAGATCGACGTAGCCCGTGGCGACCGGAGGCTCGACCACGTTCTCGGTGACGGGGTCGATGGCGTACAGGATGATTCGAACGCCGTTGGCCGGTGCCGCCGGCGTGGCGTTCGGATCTTCTACGTACTGATGCGTGTTCACGTCCCAAACGAAGGTCTTGCCGAGCACCGTCGGCGGGATGACGCTGGCGCTTATCCCCCCGCTCAGCGCACCGGCGGCCGTACGGAGCGCCTGGAGTCTCGCGGGAGCATTCGCGTAGGGCTGCGTCGTTGTGCGGGGCGGCAGGATCGGTGCGGCGCTCAGTAGGGCCCCGGCGGGTGTGGCCACGGCGACGGGCGAACCTGTCGCGACGCGCAGCGCCCCGAAGCTCTGGAATGTGGGCGACGCGAAGACGGCGCCGACAGTCTGGAGGTCGGTGCTGAGTTGTGCGGGGTCGGACAGGTGCGCCTGCGGACCGGTGCTTTCGCTGCATGCGACCGTGACAAGGGCGGCGGCGGTCGCGAGGGCCCACCAGGGGCGGCAATACGCTGGCATGCGGTACCTCCGGGCGTTGCGGCAATAGTGTCGGGACGTGCGGCCTTCCCGCTTGCAACGTAGCCGGGCGCGGATCGAGCGGACAGTGACGGAGCGCACGACCGAGTCGGTCGAGGGGGGACGGGGAAGGGGGAGGGGGTTTAGCGGGGCTTAGGAGATGACGCCGCCGCCGAGGAGGCGGCCGTTGGCGTCGTAGAGCGCGCCGGACTGTCCCGGTGTGATGGCGCGCACCGGCTGCGCCAGGTCGAGCGCCAGCGTGTCGTCGCCCACGCTCGAAACACGGCCGGGCACCGCGCGAGAGCGGTACCGGCACTGCACGAAGACGGCGTCGCGTGGGGCGAGCGGCTCGGCGAGCCAGTTCACCTCGGTGAGCGTGACCGCGTGGCCGAAGAGGGCGTCGCCTGAGCCGATCACGACTTCACGCGTGTCGGGCCGGATTTCGACGACGTACATCGGCTCGGGAAAGCCGCCAGGCAGCCCGCGGCGCTGCCCGACGGTGTAGCGCGCGAAGCCCCCGTGTTCTCCCACGACTTCGCCGCCCACGGTGACGAGGGGTCCGGGCGTCAGGGCCGGCGCATCGGCGCCCAGGTGGCGCTCGAGCACGCTCACGTAATCGTCGTCGGGGACGAAGCAGATCTCCACCGACTCGGGTTTCTCTGCGGTGACGAGCCCCAGCCGCCGCGCGACCTCACGCGTCTCTCGCTTGGTGAGCGCGCCCACCGGCGTGAGCATCCGCGCCACGACGGCCCGGTCGATGCCCCAGAGAAAGTACGACTGATCCTTTCGGGTGTCGCGTCCGCGGAACAGCGCGCGGTCGCGCGCGATTGCGTAGTGACCGGTGGCGATGTACGCGCAGTCGAGCGCGTCGGCGTGGTACCGGAAGTCGCGAAACTTTGTGAACGAGTTGCAGCGGACGCACGGGATCGGCGTCCGGCCGCGGGCGTACTCGGACACGAAGTCCGCAATTACGTCGCGGCCGAAGCGGTCTTCCAGATTGAGTACGTAGTGCGGGATGTTGAGCCTGTGCGCGACGAGCCGCGCGTCGGTGATCGAATCGAGGGAGCAGCACGGGCGGTCAGGCACGCTGTCGCCGTAGCAGAACAGCTTCATGGTGGCACCCACGACGTCGTACCCCGCGTCCACGAGCAGCGCGGCGGCGACGGAGCTGTCCACCCCGCCCGACATGGCGACGAGAACCCTCTCCGTCACCTAGCCCTCCCCCCCCTGATCACCGGTGTAACACCGCGGACAGGGCCCTCACCTTCTCGACAATTCGCGGGAGAGCCGCGACCGTCGCCTCAACGTCCTCCATGGTGTTGTCCTTCCCGAAGGAGAAACGCAGCGCTGCCACGCCCAGCTCGCGTGGCACCCCCATCGCCGTGAGCACGTGCGAGGGCTCGACGGCCCCGGTCGAGCACGCGGAGCCGGAGGAGCAGGCGATCCCGGCCAGATCGAGGTGCATCAGCAACGCCTCGCTGTCCGTGCCGGGTACGGACACGTTGGAGACGTGCGGCGCCCGCGGGCTGCGGGCGGCGTTGATCACGGCGTCGGGCACGACGGCCAGCAGGCGGCGCTCGAGCTCGTCGCGCAGCGCGGCCACGCGGAGCGCGAACTCGGCCTGCTCGCGCGCCGCGAGCTCCACCGCCCTCCCGAGCGCCACGATCCCGGGCACGTTCTCCGTGCCGGGCCGGATGCCGAACTGCTGGCCGCCACCGTGGATGATCGCCTCGACCACGTGCCGGTCGCGCACGATGAGCGCTCCGATTCCCTTCGGGGCGCCGATCTTGTGACCGGAGAGGGTGAGCAGCGTGCACGGAACATCGCGGAGCGAGACGGGGATCTTCCCGAAGGCTTGCACGGCGTCCACGTGGAACGGGACGCCGGCCTCGCAACATCGTGCCGCGAGCCCCGCGACCGCCTGTATCGTGCCGACCTCGTTGTTGACCCACATCACGCAGGCGACGGCGATGCCACGCCCGAGTGCTTCGTCCAACGCTTCCTCCGACACGCCGCCCGCCCCGTCCACCGGAAGGACAATTTCCTCACCCCCGAGGTGGACCACGGCATGGGCGGCCGCGAGCACCGCCTTGTGCTCGATGGCCGACACGGCCACGCGGAACGGTCCGCCGCGATCACGAGCCGCGAGCGCGGTGCCGATCACCGCCAGGTTGTCCGCTTCGGTGCCGCCCGAGGTGAAGATCACCTGTCCCGGCTCGGCACCCAGGGCCTCGGCGATGGCCCGCTTCGCCTCTTCCACCCCCGCGCGGGCCGCCCGTCCGAAGCGGTGCGCCGAGGACGGATTGCCGAAGGCATCGCGCCCCAGGTAGGGGAGCATCGCCTCGAGCACCTCCGGCCGTACCGGCGTCGTGGCGGCATTGTCGAGATAGACGAGGCGCTTGGGCATGCGGGAAATCTAGAAGCTACAGGGACTGCACGCCAAGCTGGAGCACGTCCTGCACTTCGAGCGTCTCGTAGCAGAAGAAGGGCTCGCCGTACGCCCTGCGGATAAGCGAGCCGTAGTGCGCCGATTGCACGCGGATCAGCTCGTAGAGGTCCTGCCCGGTGGGATGGATCTCGCCGGCGGCCTTCGCGCCGTCGAATTGCGACGCGTAGCAGCCGATCGCCGCCATCTTGGTCTCGAACGCGTCCGAAATGTCCACGACGAACGAGGGCTTCACGGGGTCCTCCCGATACGCGAGCGAGTAGAGCACCTTGAATGGGCGGTGGGCCACGCCTGGCGTTCCGTACTTCGCGAGGCCGGCGAGGTAGCAAGCGTCGCGCCCCAGCTCGGACGCGATGCGATGATCGGGGTGTCGCCCCACGGGGAAGGGCAGGATGACCACGCGGGGGCGGGTGGCGCGGATCAGCTCGACCAGCCGGGCGCGTGACGGCTCGTCGTTCTGGAGGTGCGCATCGGGGAGCCCGGCGTTGAGGCGCACGTGGACGCCGAGGACTTTCGTGGCGCGATCCGCTTCGGCAGCGCGGGTGGCCGCGTCGCCGCGGGTGCCGCTCTCGCCCTGCGTGAGATCGAGGATGCCCACCCGGTGGCCCGCGTTGACGGCCTTCACCAGCGTGCCGCCGCATGTCAGCTCGACGTCGTCGCGGTGCGCCGCGATCGCGAGGAGATCGACTCGTTGGTCGGGCATGGTCATTAACCCCGTTCTCATTCGTATCTCAACGCCTCAACGGGATCCAGCTTCGCCGCCCTCGCCGCGGGCGCGATGCCGAAAACGAGGCCGACCGTGATCGACACGACCGTCGCGATCGCCGCACTCCACACCGGCACGGTAGTGCTGAAGTCGAGCAGGCGCTTAAGGAACTCCCCGGCGCCGATGCCCAGCACGATGCCGAGGATGCCACCCATCAACGTCAGCGTAGCCGCCTCGACCAGGAACTGCCAGAGCACCTCGCGGCGCGTGGCGCCCATGGCCTTCCGCAAGCCGATCTCCCGGGTGCGGCTCGTGACCGACACCATCATGATCGCCATGACCCCGATGCCGCCCACGAGCAGCGCGATGCTCGAGAGCACGAGCATCACGAGAAAGAAGGCGGACGTCAGGCTGTCGAAGATGCCGAGGACTTGATCCGACGTCAGCATGTCGAAGCTGTTGGCGTCGCCGACCCGCAGGCCGCGGAGACGCCGGAGCTGCAACGTGGCGGCGTCCATCGCGCGGGCGACGCTCACCTCAGGTCGGGGCTTCACGAGGATGATGAGGCCGTTCACGGGGTCGATCGGGAAACGCTCGCGCGCCGCCTCGAAGGGCACGATGCCGGCTATCTCGGGCGCGCCGGGGACCTCGAAGATGTTCGTCGGCCGCTGCCACACGCCGATCACGCGGAACGGGCGGCCGCCGATGCGCGCGATCTCCCCGATCGGATCGCGCGGCCCGAACAGCCGGTCCACCGTTCGCCGCTCGATGACGGCCACCGGCGCTCCGCTCCGCAGCTCGGCCGTCGTGAAGACTCGACCGCCGACCAGCTCACCGCCGAGGATCTCCATGTAGCGATCGTCCGCGCCGAACACCCCCAGGATCTGCGTGCGCACGCCGCTGTATTCGAAGCGATAGAACAGCTGCGTCCAGATCGCCGCGTAGTGAATTTCGGGCAGCCGGGCGATCGCCTCGGCCTCCTCCGGCCTCAGGGCGGGGCGGATCCGGACTTCGCGTGGGAGAGCGTCCGGGTTGAGGGGCGTGGTCGAGAGGTAGCGCAGGATCCGGAACGTGGTCGGCCCCACCACTTCGAGCGTGTTGACGATCTGCTCCCGAAAGCCCGCCACGATCGACGCCATGGCCATGACTGTGGCGATCCCGATGACGACGCCGAGGATCGTGAGGCCCGAGCGAAGCTTGTTCGCCCGGAGCTGGTCCACGGCGATCAACCACCCTTCGCGAATCGAGTGCAGGGCCATGTTACTCCGCGCGCAGGGCTTCGATCGGGTCGAGGCGCGCGGCCCGATGCGCGGGGTAGACGCCGAACACGATGCCGACGCTCACGCCCAGGCCCAGCGCCACCGCGATCGACCAGGCGGTGACGCGGGCGGGGAGCGGTGATGCGACCTCGACCAATGCTGCGAGCGCGGCGCCCGCCACGAGCCCGACCACGCCGCCGAGCAGGGACAGCATCGCCGACTCCGCGAGGAACTGTCGCCGAATGTCCCGCCGGGAGGCCCCGAGCGACTTGCGGATCCCGATCTCGCGGGTCCGCTCGGTGACGCTCATGAGCATGATGTTCATGATCACGATGCCGCCGACGACGATGCCGATTCCCACGACCGCCGGCACGACGGTGAAGATCACGCGGGTGAGCTTGGCCCAGAAGGCGATCAACCCTTCCCCGGTATCGACGGTGAAGTCGTCGTCCCGTCCCGGCCGGAGCCGGTGCGCGATCCGCATCGCTTCTTCGGCGCGGAGCATGCCGCCGGCCACGCCGGCGGCGGTGGGCATCTTGACCGAGATGACAGTGGTCTGCCGCCGGCCGTACAGGCTTTCGAAGGTGGTGAGCGGGAGCATGACGAACCCGTCCCAGGATTGCCCCAGCACCGTGCCTTTCTTCGCGATGACGCCTTTGACCAGGAGCTGCGCGCCGCGGACCCGAATAGCGCTCCCGACGGCGAGCTCGGGAGCGCCGAACAGCTTCTCCGCGACGTCGAAGCCGAGCACCGCGAGGAGCCGCCGCTGTTGCTCGTCCACGTCCGTGAACGGCGCCCCGGCCGCGAAGGTGTAGTCCTGCACGACCACGAACGGCGGTGTCACACCGAACACGAGGACGTCGCCCACGGTGCGGTTCCGCCACTGCACGTCGGCCATCGGCGTGGGCCACCCGGACTGCAGCGAGATCGCCTGCGCATCGGGCAAGGCTCGTTCCACGTACGAGACGTCCTCGGGCCCGATGATCGGCCGGCGCTGGATCTTCTTCAACTCTTCGTCGTCGATGAACCCGACTTGGATCGGGTCGCGCCGGATCTGAAAGGCGTTGACCCCGACGATCGCGCCCGCGATCCGCTCGCGCACGTACGCGTTCATGCCCTGGATGACGGCCACGACCGCCACCAGGAAGCCGACGGACACGATGATCCCGAGCAGCGTGAAGAAGGATCGAAGCTTGTTGCTCCACGCCGTCTGGAGCGCCTGGAGAATGGCTTCGGAGAGGGGCATGGGGCTAAAACTTAACGGGAAACGGGTAACGGGAAACGCGCGCGTCGACGACACGTTTCCCGTTTCTCGTTTTCCGTTTCCCCGCTATTCGTACCGCAATGCTTCTATGGGATCAAGCCTCGCCGCCTTATTCGCCGGATACAGTCCGAATCCGATGCCGGTGAGGGCGGAGGCGGCCAGCGCCGCGAAAATGGACCAGAGCGGTACGTGCGCCGGAATCGGCGTCATCTGGGCGACGGCGAGCGCGACCAGACCGCCGAACAGCATCCCGACGGCGCCCCCCACGAGCGTGAGGGTCGAGGCCTCGACGAGGAACTGCCACTGGATCGCGCGCCGCGTCGCGCCGAGAGCCTTGCGCACGCCGATCTCCCGCGTGCGCTCGGTGACCGAGATCATCATGATCGCGACCACGCCGACGCCCCCGACCATGAGCGCGATCGATGAAAGCACGAGCATCACGAGGAAGAACATGCCGCTGACCTTGTTCCACGCGTCGAGCAGCTTGTCCTGGGTGACGATGGAGAAGTTGTTCTCCTGCCCCGGCTTGAGTCCCCGGAGCGAGCGGAGCGTCGCCACCACTTCGTCCATCGACTCCTGCTGCGTGTAGGCGGGGGCCGGGGCGACCGCAAGCCGCATCCATCCCTTCACGTAGGGAACGTGTTTGACGAACGCTCCGTGCGGGATGCCGACCCACGGAGGCGTCGCACCGCTGAAGAGGTTCGGTGGAGGGACGTAAACACCGATCACCTTGAACGACGCGCCGGCGACGTGGACCGTCTGGCCGATTGGGTCGCGCCCGCGGAACAGCTGTTCCTCGAGCTTGGTGTTGATGACCGCGACCGCATCGTTGGCCATATCCTCGAGGCGGGTGAACGTGCGTCCCGGATGGACATCACCGCCGTTCACCTCCACCCACTGCGAGGACACCCCTGAGGCGTCCACGGACTCGAGTCGCCGGTCGCCGTACTCCACGGTCGCGGAGCTTTCATCCCGCCGCGTGACGTAGCGGACGGACGGCAACAGGGCGATCCGGTCCGCCTCGACCTCTGTGATCGTGGGATTCCGCCGCCACGGGCTGGACTCGTCGGAGCCGTCCGAGACGTTCACTCCCGCCTGAAAGAACCGCCAGACCAGAAACGTCCGCGGCGCGATGGACTCGATGGTGCTCGACACGCTCTGGTTGATCCCGCTGATCATCGCGGCGATCACCATGACGACCGTCACGCCGATGGCGACGCCGAGGATGGTCAACGCCGCCCGCCGCTTGTTGCCGCGCAGCGAGTCGAGCGCGATGCCGACGCCTTCGAACAGGCCCCCGCCGGTCATGTCTCGTGCCGTAGGGCGGCGATCGGGTCGAGTCGCGCGGCGCGGCTCGCCGGGTACACACCGGCCAGGATCCCGACGCCGCCGCCCAGGACGACGCCCACCAGGATCGACCAGGGCGCGACCGCAGCTGGGAGGGGGGTCAGCGCGGCGACCGCGCCCGCCAGTCCGATACCCAGCGCGACGCCCGCCGTGGCCCCAACCGTGGCGAGCGTCGTGGCCTCGACCAGGAACTGCCGGAGGATGTCGCGTCGCCGTGCCCCCAGCGACTTGCGGATGCCGATCTCACGGGTGCGCTCCGCCACGGCCATCAGCATGATGTTCATGATGACGATCCCTCCCACCACGAGCGACACCGCCACGAGGCCCGGCAACGCCACGAACAGCACGCGGCTGATCTTGCCCCAGAAATCGAGCACCTCGTCCGCCGTCTCCAGGGTGAAATCGTCGGGCTGGCGCGGCCGCAGGTGGCGCCGGTTGCGCATGATCGCCTCGGCCTGCGCCATCGCCTCTCGCATCTCGACCTCCGAGCTCGCCTTCATCGCGACGGCGTCCACCATGCGTGGCTCGCTGACGTAGCTCTTGAGCGGAGCGCTCGCCGGCGCGACTGCAAACTTGTCGAGCGACAGGCCGAACAGATTGCCCTGCTTCTCGACCACGCCGATCACCCGGTACGGAAGGTCGAAGATCTTCACATCGCGGCCGATCGGATCCTGGCCCTCGAACAGCTTGTCGGCCAGCTCGAACCCGAGCACCACGACGGGCACGCCGGCCTGCACCTCCTGTCCCGTGAAGGGGCGCCCCCGCTCGATGGCGAGCGCGCGGATGTCGAAGTACAGCTCGGTCGCCGCGGTGACCTGCACGTCCTTGGCCTGCTTGCGGCCGGCCACGAGGCTGGTGCGGGTGCTCGATTCCCATGCGGCGAGCACCGGGACCGTCACGCCCCGCATGACCGCCTGCGCGTCGTCATAAGACACGCGGGGGCGCCGGCGCCACACGCGCCACATGGAGTCGGTCACGTTGCCGAGCTGGACGTCCGGGAACTGTCGCAGGCGGAACGTGTTCACGCCGAGGATGGTTCCGGCGAACTTGTCCGTCATGTAGCGGTTCATGCCTTGCACGACCGACACCACGGCGATGAGAAACATCACGCCGATGAACACACCGATGATCGAGAAGGCGCTCTTGAGCTTCTGGGCCCGGATGGTCTGCAGGGCGAGGCGGACCGCCTCCAGGAAGGCCATCTATTCGTAGCGCAGCGCCTCGACTGGATCCAGTCGCGACGCCTTGTTCGCGGGATACAGACCGAAGACGATACCGGTGAGCGCGGCCGCGGCCAGGGCGGCCAGCACGGAGCCGAGCGGCACGTTCGCCGGGATCGGCGTGAGATGCGCGATAGCGAACGCTACCAGGCCGCCGACCAGCATGCCGACCGCGCCGCCCACGAGCGTGAGCGTAGCCGCCTCGACCAGGAACTGCCACAGGATCTCGCGCCGAGTGGCGCCCAACGCCTTGCGCACCCCGATCTCGCGCGTGCGCTCGGTGACCGAGATCATCATGATCGCGACGACGCCCACGCCGCCTACCATGAGGCCGACGCTCGAGAGCGCGAACATCACCATGCGAAACAGCAGCGTGGTTTGATTGAGCTTCTCGAGGAACCGGTCCTGGCTCACGACCGAGAAGTTCTCCGGCTGGCCCGGGCGCAACCCGCGGTGGGTGCGCAGGGCGACGGTCACGTCCTCCATCGCCTGTTCTGTCGTGGCATCCTCGGTTGGTCCGACCAGGAAATCCATCCAGCCCTTCCAGTAGTCGAGGTACTTCACCATGGTCTGGTGCGGAATGATCGCTTCCGGGTTATCGCCCTCACCGAACAGGGACGGTGGGGGATTGAACAACCCGATGACCGTGAACGGCACACCCTGGATCTTCAAGCGCTGGCCGATCGGATCGCGCTGGCCGAACAGCATCTCGGCGAGCTTCTGGTTGATTACGACGACGGTGTTGGTCGCCTGATCTTCCACTTCCGTGAACGAGCGGCCGGGGGACACGTCCCCGCCGGCCACCTTGGGCCAGGCGGCGCTGCGCCCCCGGATGCTCACCGAGCCCATGGTGCGGTTCTCGAACTGGATGTCGGCGACCGTGCCCTCGTCCAGCGATACGAAGCTGACCGACGGCAGCGTTTGGATCAGTTTCGCGTCTTCGATCTTCATGGGTGGGTTGCGGCGCCAGGGGCTGGACTCGTCCGAGCCGTCGGACACCGTCACGCCCGCCGACCACCAGCGCGCCACGTAGAACGTCTTCGGCCCCGACTGCTCCAGCATGTCGGAGACGCCCTTGTTGAAGCCCGAGATCAGCGCGCCGATGACCATGACCACCATGACGCCGATCGCCACCCCCAGGATGGTGAGGGCCGCGCGCATCTTGTGCGCGCGCAGCGATTCGAGCGCGATGCCGACGCCTTCGAGCAAGGGAGTCACGCGCTACTCCTGTCGCAGCGCCGCGATCGGATCGAGCCGCGACGCGCGGCTCGCCGGGTACACCCCGGCGAGGATCCCCACCGCCATGCCGAGCGTCACGCCGAGCACCACGGAGGCAGGGGAGACCGAGGCCGGCAGGGGGGTGGCCGCGTTCAGGAGGATGGACAGGGCGATCCCGGTCACGATGCCGAATGACGCGCCGACGGTCGCGAGCGTCGTGGCCTCGGCGAGGAACTGTCCCAGGATATCGCGGCGCCGGGCGCCGAGCGACTTGCGGATCCCGATTTCTCGGGTGCGCTCCGCCACCGCCATCAGCATGATGTTCATGATGACAATGCCGCCGACCACGAGGGCCACGCCGACCAGACCGGGCCCGACGTAGTACAGGATCCTGCTGATCTTGCTCCAGAAATCGAGCACACCCGCCGCGGTCTCGAGGCTGAAGTTGTCGGCCGCGCCGGGCCGCAGGTGGCGCCGGCTGCGCATGATCGCTTCGGTCTGGTCCATCGCTTCCTGCATCTCCGCGATCGATCCGGCCTTCACGATGAGCGCGTCGACGACACGCGGCGGATTGACCTCGCGCTGGATGGGGGACGTCGCGGGCGCGACGACGAACTTGTCGAGCGAGAGTCCGAACAGGTTGCCCTGCCGCTCCACGACGCCGATCACGCGATACGGAATGCCGTGAATCCGGACGGAACGGTCCAGCGGGTCCTGGCCCTCGAACACCTTCTCGGCCAGGTCATGCCCCATGACGGCCACCGGGACCCCCGCTCGTACCTCCTGGGCGGTGAACGCGCGGCCTTCCTCGATCCTCAGGCTTTTGATGTCGAAGTAGCGCTCGCCCGCACCCTGAAGGTTGACGTCCTTCACCTGCTTGCGCCCATACTCGACGGCGCCCCGGTCTTCCGAGTACCACGACGTCACGACGGGGACCGTCAGCCCTCGGTCCACGGCGTCGGCATCCTCGAAGGTGATGCGCGGGCGGCTCCGCCAGGCTCGCCACAGCGAGTCGCTGACGTCGACGTTGACGTTGGGACGCTTGCGCAGGTGGAAGGTATTCACACCGATCAGCGTGCCCGCGAATTTCTCGGTCATGTAGCGGTTCATGCCGTTCACGATCGACCAGGCGGCGATCAGGAATGTGACGCCGATGAAGACGCCGATCAGGGAGAAGCCGCTCTTCAGTTTCTGCGCCCGGATCGTCTGCAGGGCGAGCCGGACCGCCTCCCAGACCGGCATCTACGCCGCTTGACGCTGATCGGTGGCGATCACACCGTCGCGCAGCGTCACGACCCGCGCGGCCTGGGCGGCGATGTCGTGCTCGTGCGTGACCATGACGATCGTCTGGCCCTGCCCGTGCAGGTCCCGGAACACGGCCATGATCTCGGCGCTCGTGGTCGAGTCGAGATTGCCGGTGGGCTCGTCGGCGAGGAGGATGGACGGCTCGTTCACGAGGGCGCGCGCGATCGCGACGCGCTGGCGCTGCCCGCCGGAGAGCTCGTTGGGCCGGTGCGCCATGCGATCGCCCAAGCCGACCCGCTCGAGCGCCCGGGCCGCCTGCGCGCGCCGCTCCCGCGCCCCCAGCCCCGCGTAGATCAGCGGGAGCTCCACGTTATGCAGCGCACTCGCGCGCGGCAGCAGGTTGAATGTCTGAAAGACGAACCCGATCTCCTTGTTGCGGATACGGGCCAGCTCGTCGTCGTCCAGGTCGGACACTTTCTGGGAGTTGAGCCAGTACTCGCCGGCGGTGGGGGTGTCGAGGCACCCGATCAGGTTCATGAACGTCGACTTCCCCGAGCCCGACGGGCCCATCACGGCGACGTATTCGTTCCGCTTGATCTGGAGGCTCACGCCCCGCAACGCGCGCACGACTTCGCCGCCCATGTCGTAGTCACGCGCCAGCTTGTGCGTGAGGATGATGATGTCGGGCAGCGGCGTGTCGCCCGTCCGGAACGTCTGGCTGACGGGCGCCGTCATGACGCGGCCTTCTTCTTCAGCGAGTCGGCCGACGGTTTCATCGCCCGCACCCGGGCACCTTCCTTGAGATCGCGGATCGCCTGGTAGGGCCCGCCCACGATCGTCTCGCCCTCCTTCAGGCCGTCCGTCACCTCGAAGTACTCGTCCCCCGCGATGCCCACCTTCACCGGCCGGAAACTCGCCACGCCATCCTTCACGATGAAGACGCCCTCGGTTTCCTTCTTCTTGCGAGCGGTCGTCGTATCGACCGGACGATTCTCCGTGGACACCGGCTTGTTCTCGCGCACCGTGAGCGAGATGATCGGGATCGACAACGCATTCTTGCGTGTGTCGGTCACGATTCGCGCGGTGGCCGAGAGATCCGGCCGGATGTCGGCGGGCGGCTTGTCCAGCGTGATTTCGACCTCGTAATCCACGGCCCGGTCGTTCTGACCGGTGGCGGTCGAGGTCGCGTCACGCACGCTCGAGTCGGAGACCTTGGTCACCCGCCCGATGAACGCGGTGTCGGGGAAGGCGTCGATCGAGACCTCGACCGAATCGCCCAAGTGGACGCGCACCACGTCCGTTTCGTCGACTTTCACCTTGGCCTGAATCACGGAGAGGTCGGACACGGTCAGCAGCAGGCCGATGTCCTTCGAGAACGTGCTCGGCACGGCCACCTCGCCCTCCTCCACGGCGAGCCGGGTGACACGGCCGGTCATCGGGGCAACGAGCGTCGTCTTGCGCAGGTTGTCACGCGCCGACTGGACCGCCGCGCGGGCCTGGTCGACCTGGTGTTGCGCGGCGGTGAGGTTCGCCTCGGCGACGTCGAACGCCGTCTGCGCCTGCTCGAGCTGCTCCTGGGAGATGAGGTTCGGGTTCTGCGTGTGCAGCTCCTTGGTGCGGCCGAGGGCACGGTCGGCCTGATCGCGAGTGGCCTTCGCCTGCACGGCCGCGGCCTGGGACGACGCCATCGTGGCTGTCGCCTGCTGCAGGTTCGCCTCGTAGACCGTCGGGTCGATCTGGATGAGGAACTGCCCCTGCTTGACGAAATCGCCCTCGCGGACCGCGATCTTGGTGATCCGACCCGTGATGTCGGCCGACACGTCGACCTTCTTCTTGGGCTGGATCTTGCCGCTCGCGGTGACGGCGGCGACCAGGTCGCGGTGGCCGACCTTCTCGAACCGGACTTCCTGCCCCCGGTCCCGTCGCGCGCCGGCGCTGATCACCACGAGCCCCACGATCAGCACCGCGGCCCCTGCTCCCACCAGCACCTTGCCTCGTTTAGACATGGCAGTCCGATCCTTCCCTTACCGCAGCGGCCGGCCGACCGCGGCTTCGAGCGCGGCCAGCGCCTTGTGATAGTCGTAGACAGCGTTGATATAGTCGGTCTCCGCCCGCAGGGCGGCCACCTGAGCGTCGAGCAGCTCGAAGAACGTCCCCGAGCCGACGCGATAGCGCTCCGTGGCGAGCTGCAGCTGTTCGCGCGCCGCGGTGCGGCTGGTATCCTGAATGGCGATCGCCTGATAGTCCGTCTGGAGGGTGAGGTACGCCTGGCTCACCTCGGTCTGCACTTGCAGCCCGCGCGCCCGCACCGACTCCTGCAGGTCCTGCTGTTGCGCTTTCGCCTGCGACACCTGAAGCGCCTGACTGAAATTGCCCCACAGCGGGATGCTCACAGTAAGCCGCGCCTGAAAGGGCTGCGGCGTGAAATTGAAGGGGTACCGGGTATTCTGGACGCGGATTGCCGCCTTCTGCGCGGCCGTGTCCTGATAGAAGACCGCGCACGGCGCCATCGGCGATCCCGTGTTGAGCCAATTGGCGTTGGCGTAACGGCACAGCGAGTCGTTCGAGGCCGCCTGCGCGTCGACCAATGCGAGGGAGCCGCTGACATCCGACAACTTCTGTGCGAACCCGGACCACCCCGCCGACAGCGAGACGGACGGTGCGTAGCTCGAGGTCGCGGCCTTCACGCCCCAGCCCGCCGCGCTCTCGCGCTCGCGTAACGCCCGGAGCGCCGGGTTCTGCTGCTCGGCCATGGCCAACAGGTCACCGAGCCGCCACGTGGGCGTCTGTACCGCAAACGTGTCGGTGAGCTGCACGTTCGCGACCGGCACCGGGGCGGTGACACCGATGTCCTGGAACAAGCGCAGCTTCTCCACGTCGACGGCGGTCCGGGCGCGCAGCAACGCCACCTCGGCCTGACCTCGCGCCACCTGTGCCTGCCGGACGTCGATGAGCGACGTGCGACCCACATCGTAACGGGCCTGGGCGAGCTTCAAGAACTCCTCGTCGTGCTGGAGCTGCTGCCGGGCCACCTCCGAGTTGTCCCGCGCCTGCAGCACGGTCACATATTGCTGGGTGACGCCTGTGACGAGGTTCGTTTCGGCGCCCGTGAGGTCGGCGTCGGCCGCGTTGAGCTGGGCCTTGCGCATGCCGGGCTGGCTCAGCGTCTGTCCGTTCACGGTCCAGTCGAGCAGGAAGCTGTAGCTCGACGACCAGGTCGAGACGCTTTGCGAGAAGCTCGAGGTGAGGAAGTTCTGCTCGCCGGGGCCCGCGTAACTGACGCCACCCGAGGCGGTGACCGTGGGCAACCAGAGGCTCGTCCAGGCGTTGCGGACGCCCCAGGCAGCCGGCGACCGGTCGTGAATCGTCTGGCGATAGGCGGGGTTGTGCTGGCGGGCAAGCGAAATCGCGTCGGCGAGGGAAAGGGTCGCGGGAACCGGTTGCTGGCAGACGGCGATTGCCGGGCAGACGACGAGCCCGACGGACAACAACAAAGGCCTCATGGAGATCCTTGGACTAGTCGTTAGGACGTCCCCTCATACGGGTCGCGGACGGGGGGGTTTCGACTGCCTCCGCCGGGCGCGCCCCGGCCGGCGAGAATCTAACCTGCGTCGCGGGCTGGGACGAAGGCCTTCAGGACGCGGGCGCCCGCTCGACCACGAGGCGCCGTGACGGGATCTCCACCTTGGTGAGGCGCCCATCGGTGCCAAGCCAGACGTGCACCAACCGGTTGTCCCCCCCTGACACAATGATGTGCCGCAATGATGCAGGGTCGCGGTTTAGCGTCGTGGGCTCGACCCCGAGATCCTGTGCGGTGAGGACATCCCGCCGCCCGGCGCGCGGGAACAGCCCCGTCACGGCCACGGGCCGCGCACGGGCCTGCCAGGCCACGGGGAGGTAAAGGGCGAACACGGAGTCGTCCAACACGGCCGCAGGTGACGGGGCCGGCAGCTCACGCGCTCGCTCCGTCTTTCGACCCAGCACGCGGACGGCGAACCGCCCTCGAGCAAGCTGTCCCAGGATGCGGAGCGGCTCGCGCGGGTCCGCGACGTTGTACTCCAGGCTCGCGGGGTTCGAATCGGGCCCGAGCTCCACGATCGGATCGAGCACCACCACTGGGCGGGTCCGGTTGTAGCGCGCGGTGCTGGCGAGCGTCCAGCGATTGCCCCCCCCCCCGGCCGTCCGTAACGCCGTGAGCCGGAACCCTTCCCGCGCGATCTCCACCGTGTCCTCGCGGATGACCAGGGTCCCTTCGTCCACGGGCGCTTGGAGCGCCAGGAGCACGAGCAGCAGCGCGGTCATGGGACCGGCGCCCCAAGCACTCGCGTCGCAATGCGCTCGCGAATCATCTTATACAGCCGTTCCCCCTTCTCACGCGTAGCGATTGAGGGCCGGCCGAGCGAGCCGGGGGAGCGCTTGGGGAGGGGAAGGGAGCTCAGGCGTCCCCGCACGTAGCGGCTGCGTTGGCGCTCTGGGACCGCGAAGTCCTGCGCGCGCTCCATGCGGACGAGCTCAGGGGCGAGGTACAGGAGCAGGGAGGTGTCCAGCTCGCCACCGTGCGTCGGTCCCTCCGGGTCCTCCAGGTCCTTTGAGAAGTCGAGGGCGAAGACGTCCACGGTGAAGACCCGGGCACTGCCGGTGCGCAGCGTGGACAGGGCTTCCTGGTGCGGGTCGTGGCCGTGGGCGGTAAGGATGATGAAGCTGTCGACGCCCGCCTGCTCCCAGGAGCCCAGCAGGTCGTTCATCCATCGGTGCAGTGTCTTGCGGCGGACCGATGCATTGCCGGGGAACGGCCGGGTGGTGACGGTGTTGACGCCATATTCGATAGTCGGGGCGCGCAGGATCTCGAACTCGGCCGAGAGGTCGTCGGCCAGGCGCTCGACGATGATGCTGTCGCAACCGAGGGGAAGGTGGGGACCGTGCTGCTCGCAGGTGCCCACCGGGACGAGGAGGCGGGCATCACGCTCGAGTATGAAGCGCACTTCGTCGGGAGCGAGGGTCTTGAGGTGCAGCGGCGCGCTCATGTAGTGCTCGGGGGCTGCGCGGCGGCGGCGGGCGCCGCCGAGTGGCTGCACGGCAACGCCGCGGCTTGGGCGTGGGCAGCCGGTGCGGCGGGCGTCGTGGCTGCCGCGCTCGCACTCGGGCGGAAGCTCCCTCCGGCGCGCACGGCGGGGGCCGCCATCGCCTGCCTGGCGCTCGGCATCGTCCTGGTTACCGGCGTCCTCGAGATCCGGCGCATCGAGTGTTGCTGGCCGGACGTGCGGGCAGGACGCATGCCCCAGGATTCCTCGGAGCTGAAAGGCGCGCTCGCCGCGGCGGTCGCCGAAGCGCGACGGCTCGCGGAGCGTGGCATGACCGTCGCCCTGCTGCCGCGGGATGTCGAGTTCGAGCGGCTCCAGGATGCCGTACGGTCCGGCTCGCGGACGCCGGGCGTCGAGCGGGGCGTCGCGATCCTGGCCTCCGACGGCGAGCCGCTCGCCTGGGCCGGCCGCCACCGATTCGTTCCCGCACGTGACACCGCGGAGCTGCGCGCCGTCATCACACCATTCTACGTGGCGCTCGAGGCCCGGCGCCAGACGCGAGGCGGCGGTACGGCGGTGGGAACGGTCCTGCTCGATGCCGCGCCGGCGGCGCCTGATCGCGGCCGGGCCGTGAGCGCGCGGTTCGAGCAGGCACACGGCGTGGCGCTGCGGTTCTACGCCCCCCGCCTTGCGCCCCACGATCCCGACGTCTTCGACTATTGTCCGACCAGCTGCGAGCGCGGGGATACGCTCTTCAGCGTCGAGCCTGTGGCGCCGGCGCAGGGGGATGCGAAGCTCGCCGTGTGGCGAGCCGCGGCGCTGCGCGCGGCCGTCGCGCTCGGGGTTACACTGATCCTCCTGCTCGTCGCGGCGCCCGCGGGCGCGTGGCGGTGGCTGGTCGTGCTCGTCGCCGCATGGTGCGCGGCAAGCGCTCCGCTCGGCCTGCCCGGGCGTGCCGCGGAGCTCTTCTCGCCCGCCGTGTTCTACCGTTCCGCGCTCGGCGCCTTTAGCGCGTCGGCGGGATCACTTGCGGTCCTCGGCGTCGTCGCGCTCCTCGCGGCGAGCGCACTGTGGCGTCGCGGACTGGAGCGACGCTGGTGGCACGTGACCGGAGCCGCGTTGCTCGTGCTCGCAGCGCCGTATCTCGTGCGCTATCTGGGTCGCGGCATCGCCCCTCCCGCGGGCGGCGCCGGATTCGCGCTGTGGATGGCCTGGGAGGCGGCGGTCGCCGGCGCGGCGATGGCCCTGATTCTCGGCGCGGCGGCGCTCGTCCGAGGCCCCGCGGAACCTGCGCGCGTGCCCTGGGCCCTCCCCGTCGCTTGCGTGTGGGCCGCCCTCGCGGGGCTCGCCGGGCTGTGGCTCTGGAACCCGTACGGTGCCTGGCCGGAGTGGTACACGTTCGTGTGGATCCCTGCGCTCGTGGGCGTGTTGGTGCCGGCGCCGCGCCGCTGGGCAGTGCTCGCCATCGCCACGGTGGCCGGCACGGCGGCCGCGCTGGTCACATGGGGTGCCGTGGTGGAGGGCCGCCTCCGGCTCGCCGAACGTGACGCGCAGGGGCTGGGTCGCACCACCGACCCCGCCGCCGTATCACTGCTCGAGCGCCTCGGACGCACCCCGCCCGCCATGGCGCCCCGTACTCCCGGCCAGCTCTACGCGTGGTGGCTCGCCTCGCCGCTCGCGGCGGATGACTACCCCGCGACCCTCACCTTGTGGACCCGCACCGGCGAGCCCGAGGCCGAGATCCGACTGGCGAGCGTCGACCTGCCGCCCGCCCTCGTCGCGGCGCTCGTTCGCTCGCCCGAGACTCGACGGGGGAGTCCCCGCGTGGAGCGCCTGGATCGTACTCCGGGCGTGCACTATGTGCTCTTAGTCCCGCTCGACTCGGGCGAGGTGCTGACGGTGGGGGTGGGTCCGCGCACTTGGCTCATTCCGGCGGCGCGCGTTGCGCGGTTCCTCGGCGGAGAGCTCGGAGTGACGCCCCCCTATCAGATCTTTCTGTCCCTCCCCTCGCACGGGCCGCCCGCCGCGACCGCTCGTGTGATCTGGACGCGCGCCGGCTGGTCGGCGCGTGGCGAGCGGCGGATCGAACCCCCAGGCGGCGTGCGGCATGTGCACCTGCGGGTGGACTTGCGCGACCCGTGGGCGCTGGCGGTGCGCGGCGCGTTGGTCGTGTTGCTCGACGCGGCCCTGCTCGCCGGGTGCTGGCTTCTGAGCCTCGTGCTGGCCGGGGAATGGCGGCCTCACCTCGCCCCCCTCCTCACCACGCTGCGCACGAGTCATCGCGCGCGCCTTGCCACCGCCCTCAGCGCGTTCATCGTCGTACCGGTGCTGCTGTTCGCGGTCTGGAGCTTCGCGCGCCTCGCCGACGAGGCCCGGCGAGCGGGCGACCTGCTCATCAGCCAGACACTGCGCGATGCGGCAGCCACGGCGGAGCTGGTCGCCGCCGAGCGGCCGACGGCCGTAGCCCGGTCCATCGTCGAGCTGGGTGATCGTCTGGATGCGGACCTGTGGCTGTATCGCGACGGGCTTCTCGCCGGCACGAGCGCGCCGGTGTTGGAGGAGCTGGGGCTGGTCGACCCGTTCCTCGCGCCCGACGTGTTCGTGCGACTCGCCCTTCGGGACGAGCTCGAGGTCACCGATGACGAGCGCACCGCGGGGCGCTCGATCCGGATCGGTTACCTCGTGGTGCTCCCCGGCCCGCCACAGGTTCAGGGCATTCTCGCGGCTCCGCAGCTGCTCGATGACGAGCGGGTGCGCCAGCAGCAGGAGGACCTGGCCCTCGTGCTGATCCTCGCGACCATCGCCGGTCTCGTCGCCGCGGTGTTGCTCGCCGGCCTCGCGGCGCGAGAGCTCGCCCGCCCGGTGGCAGCGCTGCGCGAAGCGGCGGGAGCGGTGGGGCGGGGAGCCGCCCTGCCCGCGTTCCCGCCCGGCGCGCCGCGGGAGTTCCAGCCCGTGATCTCGGCATTCGAGCGAATGGCGTCCGACGTGAAGCGGAGCCAGGCGGCCCTGGAGGAAGCGCGTGAGCGTACGGCCCGGGTGCTGGCCAACGTGGCCACCGGCGTCATCGCGGTGGACGACGGGCTCCGGGTCACGATGGCGAACCCGCGTGCCGCCGAGCTCCTCGGGGCGGGGGCGCCACTCGCCCCCGGCGACCTGCTGCCTCAGACTGCCTCGGACGAATGGCACGGCGTGTGGAACGCGGTGGCCGAGTTCCTTCGATCCCGGAGCGAGCGTATTGCCGACCGCGAATTCGTCGTGGCCGGTCGGCAGATTCGCGTGCAGCTCGCGCCGCTCGGGCCGGCGCCCGACGGGTGCGTCGTCGCGCTCGACGACGCGACCGCGCTCACCCGCGCCGCCCGGGTGCTCGCGTGGGGCGAAATGGCGCGCCAGGTCGCGCACGAGATCAAGAACCCACTCACGCCCATCCGGCTCGGGATCCAGCATCTCCAGAAGGCGCGGGACAAGGAGGGCGGACGCGCCTTCGACGCCACACTGGCCGAGACGGCGGAGCGGATTCTCGCGGAGATCGACCGGCTCGACGCTATCGCACGCGCCTTCTCGCGCTTCGCTTCGCCCGCGGTGGAAGCCTCACCCCTCGAGCCGGTCGATCTCCGCGCCGTGGCGCGCGAGGTGGTGCACCTCTATACGCTCGGCGGTGCGGAAGCGGGGTCGCAGGTCGAGCTCGCCGGGGAGCAGGGGGCAGGAATCCGGGTGCAGGCCCGGAGAGATGAGGTCAAGGAGGTGCTCGTGAACCTCCTCGAGAACGCCCGTAACGCCGGGGCCCGGCACATTGTGGTCCGCATGTCGGACGATGGGTGCCGGCTCGCGGTGGAGGACAACGGCAGCGGCATCGCGCCCGAGGCCCTCGCGCACGTGTTCGACCCTGCGTTCTCGACCACGTCGAGCGGGTCCGGACTCGGCCTCGCCATCGCTCGTCGGCTGGTGGAAAGCTGGGGCGGGACCATCGGGCTCACGAGCCGTCAGGGAGCGGGTACGACCGTGGCCATCACGTTCCAGGTCGCCTCCACGCGGCACGATTCGTGACGGGGCTCACGCCCGTCCAGGGCGGTTTGTACGATCATTCCCACCCTTGGGGCCGGTCGAAGGCCATCCTTCGCGAGGAGCGCCGTGCGTACATCGGTCGTCGGGACAGGGGTCGCAGTCCTGACCCTGGGATGGGCAGCCCAGGTCGCCGGGCAGGGGCTGGTGTTCGACGCGCGCCGAGTCGGTATGGGCGGACTGGCCCTCGGCCGATCGAGCAGTCTCGTTCGCTATAACGTCGCCTACCGCGCCGTACCGGCGAACAGCGATCGGCGCGGCGAACCGAAGGTGACGATCCCCATTCCCCTGGGCTTGATTCAGTTCCTCCACGACCATCCCAACATCACGAAGGATCCCGCGTTCAATCCGGACTCCACGGGCTTCAACCCCATCCTGGTCGTCAACACACTGCTCAACCTCCCCATCTATTACGAGGTGAAGCAGGCACCGACACCCACGAACGACGTGATCTTCGGCATAGGCAGGGATTCCCTGCGCGCCAATCTCGGTGCGGCGGCGCAGATCGTCCCCGAAGATCAGTTCGGCATCGGGGGCTCGAGCCGGCCGCTCGACCCGGGCATCGGCATCAGAGGCGTGCGTCTCAGCGTGATGGGGTGGCTGCATGACGAGGTGGGGTTCCAGCTCGGGGATAACCTGCTCGGATTTCTGCGAGACTCACAGCCCGCGAGCGCCAATACCGCTTACACGGTAAACGGGGACGGGATACTGGAAGGGGGGCTTGCGCCGAGTATCGCGTACGCCGGGCGGATCGCCGGCGATTCGACCATGGGATTCTACGTGGGCGCGGCGGCTCACTATTACTTGGGAATTGCGTACGCGCGCACGAGCGGTGTGGGTGGATTTCGCACGGGCAACCCCATCCTCGGCGCACCGGTCAGGCCGACGATCACCGCCGTCACCGATTATTCCAAGGCGGGCAACGCACTCGGCCACGGCGTGGGTGGTGACGTGGGCGTAGCCTGGGTATCAGGCCCGATCGAGTTGGGCGTGGGCGTCAACGACATCGGCGCCACCCTCACGTGGAGCGACACGCGCCGCGATACGCTCCTCTACGATACGACCAGCAACGCGCTCCGCACCACACCAGGACCGAACCACTTCACGACTAAGACCAAGCTGCCGGTGTCGTACATCGCGAACGTAGCGTACAGCGTGGGGCTGACCACCTTGGGAGCGGATGTGTTGAACGCCGGGCGCGGCACGACGATTCACGTGGGCGGAGAGCAACGGGTCGGTCTCTTCTCGCTGCGAGGTGGGGTGGCGCGGGATCAGCGGAAGCGGATCGAGTTCGGGTGGGGCGGGGGGCTTCGCTTTGCAGCGATCGGCTTCGACGTGGGGTTCTGGACCCACACCAACTCCATCTCGAACGAGCGTGGTATCACTATGGCGACCTCGTTGTCGATCTACTAGCGGGAGGCGCACATGCGCGGGATGGGTCGATGGATAGCGTGCCTCGCGGTAGCGGCAGCGACGGGCTGCGGCCAGGGACACGTGATTTTCAATGTGGACGCGCTGAGCTTCCTCCGCCCCTCCGGGGATGACAACATTCCCTATGATCTGCCTGGGGGGTTCACCGCTGACTCGAGTGTGGCCCAGTTCTTCGCGCTCCCGGGCGGGCTCGGTAAGTCGACCATAAACACCGTCTCGATCACGGCCGCCGCAGCGATCGTGAACGCCACCGGGGGCGGGAATATGGTCTTCGACGTCTTCTTTTCGAAGAAGCAAGCCGGGTTATTCACCGGTACACCCTATGTGTCGGCGGCCAGCGGACCGGTCTCCGGCGTGGATTCGGTCCCGCTGCTTCCGCCGACAACCGTGTCGCCCGGAGACACAGTGTTCAATAGCGACTCCGTCTGGGTGGGTATACGCGCACACCTTACGTCAAACCCTCCCCTACTGCCCCACATGACCGGCCGGCTGCGCCTGACCGAGCTCTCCGTGCATATCGTGATCAACGACAAGATCTTCTAGCGCCCCCTCTCGTCACGGGCCTTATATTGGGCGCGTGAGCAGCGGATATCAGCGCAGGCAGACGACGGTCGTGGACGTCGCGGGTGTGAAGGTGGGCGGCACGCACCCGATCGTCGTCCAATCGATGACCAACACCGACACCGCGGACGTGGACGCCACCGCGGCGCAGGTGCGGGCCCTGCATCAGGCGGGAAGCGAGCTGGTGCGGGTCACGGTCAACAACGACGCCGCCGCGCAAGCCGTGCCCGCCATCGTGGCCCAGGTGGACGTGCCGATCATCGGCGACTTCCACTACAACGGCCACCTGCTGCTGACGAAATACCCCGCGTGTGCCGCCGCCCTCGCCAAGTACCGCATCAATCCCGGAAACGTCGGCGCCAAGCGGCGCGACGAGAACTTCCGCACGATCATCGACGTCGCCCTCACCCACGGCAAGCCCGTGCGGATCGGGGTGAACTGGGGGAGCCTCGACCAGCAGCTGCTCACGGAGATGATGGACGAGAACGCGAGCCGGCCCGATCCGCTCGACGCCCGCGACGTGATGATCGAAGCGATGGTGGCGAGCGCGACCCGATCGGCCGCGCTCGCCGAGGAGTGTGGCCTGCCACACGAGTGCATCATCCTCTCGGCCAAGGTGTCAGGGGTGCAGGATCTCGTAGAGGTCTATCGCCGGCTGGCGGACCGCTCCGACTATCCCCTGCATCTCGGGCTCACGGAGGCGGGCATGGGTGCGAAAGGAATCATCGCCAGTGCGGCGGGCATGGCGATTCTGTTGCAGGAGGGTATCGGGGACACGATCCGCGTGTCCCTCACCCCACGGCCGGGCGGAGACCGGACGGAAGAGGTGCACGTGGCGCAACAGATCCTCCAGTCCCTCGGCCTCCGGAGCTTCACGCCGCAGGTGTCGGCGTGTCCCGGCTGCGGTCGCACCACGTCCACCTTCTTTCAGGAGATGGCCGAGCAGATTCAGGGGCACCTGAAGCAGCAAATGGCGGCGTGGCGCGGGCGATATCCCGGCGTCGAGGCGCTCCGCGTGGCGGTCATGGGGTGCGTCGTGAACGGTCCCGGGGAGTCGAAGCACGCCGACATCGGGATCTCGCTGCCGGGCACGTTCGAGGAGCCGAAGGCTCCGGTGTACGTCGACGGTCGCCTGAAGGTGACGCTCAAGGGCGACTCGATCGTGGCTGACTTCCTGAAGATCCTCGAGGAGTACGTCGAAGCCCGCTACGGCGCGGGCACGGGAGCAATCGCGGGTTAGGCGATCCGGGTGCCGAGCGGCACGTCGCGATCCGGGTGCACGAGCACGATGTCTCCGTCGCCGAGCACCACGCCCAACGTCAGGACCTCCGAAAAAAAAGTCGCGATCTGCCGCGGCGGGAAGTTCACGACCGCGAGAACCAGCTTCCCTTCGAGATCGGCCTTATCGTAGTACTTCGTGATCTGCGCGCTCGACGTCTTGATCCCGAGCTCGCCGAAGTCGATGCGGAGCTGGTACGCGGGTTTCTTCGCCTTCGGGAAATCGTCCACCTGCACGATCCGGCCGACGCGGATGTCGACGTTGGCGAAATCGTCGTACGTGATGCCTGACATGCCGGAATCTCGCGTCCGGCCTACGCGGGCGCCACACCTTCCACCTCAAGGGCACCACGGGTCAAGAGAGAAGGGCGCGAAGGGCGTCTTCCCCCCTGGTGGCCCGATCATCCTCATACTGTTTTGTCGAGAGCCCGTTTGCGCACTCCACCCGCAGCGTCTCGATCTGCCCCTTCTTGACGCTTCCTTGACTCGTCCGGGCGATGGTGTTGTGCACACAACCCAAAGGAGCCTCCATGAAGCGCTTCGCTCTTCACGCCGTCGCACTTCTCACCATCGCGGCGTGCCAGGACCAAACCGTCGCGCCCACGGCCGCCCGACCGTCCTTCAGCACGATGCCGTCTGTTGCGTGTCCTGCGAGCCCAACCTTCATCGTGACCGATGAAGCAAGCTTGCGCGCAGCCCTCGCAGCAGCGAGCCCCGGCGCGGTGATCGCGATCCGTGGCATGGTCGGGATTGCGGCCGATGTCTTTGTCGAAACCCCGAATGTGACACTCACATGTGCATCGGCGGGCGCCGGTCTGTTTGCGCTGAGCCCCTCCTTGGACGCGTTGATCTTGGTTGATCTGGGTGGCTCGGGCGCCGTTGTGGACGGCCTCGTGCTAGATGCGAGTGCAGTCTCTGTCAACGGTTTTGGGGCGTACTTCGCTGGAGATGCTTTTGGACCAGGTCTACCTGTGCCCAACGTGCGGTTCACACACAACACAGTCACGTGTGGCCCAGGCGGCTGCACCCTCCTCGCGGGCACATCCGGTGCGGTGATCTCCAACAACACTTTCACCTCGGCCGGATCCTTCACCGGGGTTCACGTGCAGTTGGGCGTTGACAACCTTGACAGCGTTCGGATCGAAGGAAACACGATTGTCGCGACGGCGCCGTCCACCGATTTCCGGTTCGGTGGGATTCGGGTTGTAGGCGCGCGCCATGTGGTCATCCGGGACAACATCGTCACGGGACCATGGGCTAACTCGTTGAGCCTCGCGACGCTTTCCACGAGCACCATCACAAACAATCAGTTGAACGGGGCCGCAATCTACGGCATCGGGCTCACGAGAAATCCCCTTCTGACAACATTCGTGCTGAACAGCACCTTTAGCTCGAACGTGGTCCACGGTGCCGCAAGCGGCGGCATATTCGCGAGGAAGGCGTGCGGAAACGTCTTCGCGGGGAACAACCTTCAGGGAAACGGGAGCAATATCGGCCTGATCTTCCCCGACACGTCGGGGGCGAACACCGTGGTCGGCAACCCGAGCCTCGTCGTGGACAATGGAGCGTACGACTGCACCGGTGACGGGGTAAACGACCCCAACATCATCACGGGCGCGGGAGCGGTGATGCACGGCGTGAACCTGGGCCGGGTGGTGAGCGACGCGGTCGTGAGCTCGAACCGCCTCCAGTAGCGAATTAGCGTCGGGTTCGCACGCAACAACGCGGCCTTGCCTGCGTTGAAACGGTGACGCCCTGGGCCGCAAGTCCGCCCATCGTTGGGCCTCATGTGCTCACGACGGACGTCGCCGAGTCCCCCCTCTCCGCCACGCGGAGAGGGGGTCAGAGGGTGAGGACGTGCTCGCCCGGGTCCGTTCGGCGGCCGTCTTGGGGATCGACGCCTATCTCGTGGATGTCGAGACCGACATCGCCAACGGCCTCCCCACGTTCGTCACGGTCGGCCTCCCGCTCGGCGCGGTGAAGGAGGGCCGGGAGCGCGTGTACGCCGCGCTGGCCAACACGGGCTACACGTTCCCGCTCAAGCGGATTACGGTGAATCTGGCCCCGGCCGACATTCGCAAGGACGGCTCGGCATTCGACCTGCCGATCGCGGTCGGCATCCTCGCCGCCACGGAGCAAATCTCGCCCGCCCGCCTGGGCCGGGTCGCGGTGCTCGGCGAGCTGGGGCTCGAAGGTGCGATTCGGCCGGTTCGAGGGGCGCTGCCCGTCGCGCTTGCGGCGCGCGCTGCGGGGCTCGAGGCGCTCGTCCTGCCGCGCGAGAATCTGCCGGAAGCCGGTGTGGTGTCGGGCGTCCGGGTTCTCGGCGCCGGCACCCTGGCCGAGCTGGCTGACTTTCTGGATGGCCGAGCGGAGCTGCCCGAAGCACAGGTCGATCTGGCCGCGCTCCTTGCCGAGCGGGCCAAGGGCGACGTCGACTTCGCGGAGGTGAAAGGGCAGGCCCACGCGAAGCGAGCGCTCGAGGTGGCCGCGGCGGGCGGGCACAACATTTTGATGATTGGCCCGCCTGGCAGCGGGAAGACCATGCTCGCGCGACGGTTGCCGACCATTCTCCCGAACATGAGCCTCGACGAGGCGCTCGAAACGACGAAGATCCACTCGGTCGCGGGCGTGTTGCCACTCGGTGAGTCGCTCGTGGCTCGGCGCCCGTTTCGTGCGCCGCATCACACGATTTCGGATGCGGGGCTGATCGGCGGCGGCTCGTATCCCCGGCCGGGTGAGGTGAGCCTCGCGCACGGCGGCGTGCTGTTCCTGGACGAGCTCCCCGAATTCCGCAAGAATGTGCTCGAGGTGCTGCGCCAACCGATGGAAGATGGAGTCGTCACCATCGCGCGCGCCGCGATGAGCCTGACCTATCCGGCGCGCTTCATGCTCGCCGCGGCAATGAACCCGTGTCCGTGCGGCTATTTCGGCGATCCACACCACAATTGCGTCTGCGGGCCGCTCGGCGTGGAGCGCTACCTCGCCCGGGTCTCGGGCCCGCTGCTCGATCGCATCGACATTCACCTCGAGGTGCCCGCGGTGAAGTATCGCGCCCTCGCGGACCAGGGTGGCGGTGAGCCGAGCGAGGCGGTGCGGGAGCGGGTGGACCGGGCGCGGACGGTGCAGCGCGAGCGGTTCGCGCCGCGTCCGGGCGTCTACGCGAACGCCCACATGTCGGCCCGCGACATCCGCACCTGCTGCCGCATTTCGGACGGGGCCGATGCGCTGCTCCGGACCGCGATCACGCGCCTCGCCCTCTCGGCGCGGGCGTACCACCGGATCCTCAAGATCGCCCGTACCATCGCCGATCTCGAGGGCGCGGCGGACCTGGAGCCCAAGCACGTAAGCGAGGCGATTCAGTATCGCAGCCTGGACCGCCGGGGACTCGCCTAGCACGGCTCTCGAGTCCTAGTCGCGGCGCATGTATGTTCCCCCGTCCCCAGCCCGCGCTCCTCATGCTTACCACGCACGGCGGCACACCGACCCTCCTCGGACTTCCCTACGACGGGAGCTCCTCTTTCCGCAAGGGCCCGGCGGGCGCTCCGCCGGTGATCCGCCAGGCGCTGCATTCGCCCGCCGGGAATCCATGGACGGAAACCGGCGTGGACCTCGGGGCGGACGGCGCGCTGGGCGACGCGGGCGACGTCCCGCTCACGACCGGCGCCGATGCGCGGACGAAGATCGAGGCGTCGGTGCGGACGCTGCTCGAGTCCGGCGGCCGCCCGATCGTGCTTGGGGGCGACCACTCGATCTCCTATCCGGTCGTCCGGGCGGTGCGCTGGTTCCACCCGCGTCTCTCCATCCTCCACTTCGACGCGCATCCGGATCTCTACCCGGAGTTCGAGGGCGACCGCTTCTCGCACGCGTGTCCCTTCGCGCGCGTCCTGGAGGAAAAGCTGGCGGATCAGCTGGTGCAGGTGGGCATCCGCACCATGAACGCGATCCAGCGCCAGCAGGCGGAGCGCTTCGGCGTCGACGTGATCGACATGCGCGCGTGGAGTGCCGGCCGGCGCCCCGCGCTCCGGAATCCCGTGTACATCTCCATCGATCTTGATGCGTTCGACCCGGCCTTTGCGCCGGGCGTATCGCACCGCGAGCCCGGCGGCCTCACCGTCCGCGAGGTGCTGACGGTCGCGCAGGGCGTGCGCGTGCCGATCGTGGGTGCGGACGTCGTCGAGTTCAATCCGGAGCTCGACCCGAGCGGGGTGACGGCGACCGTGTGCGCGAAGCTCGTGAAGGAGCTCGCGGGGAAGATGATCAGTTCGGCGGGATCGTGAGCTGGATGACGTCGCCGGGCTTGACGGAAATCGTCTCGCTGATCGGGTTGCCCCGGCCACCGATCGGGTGGACCTCGACCTGCACCTCGGTCCCATACCCGATCAGCTCGGGCTTCACCATCAAGATTTGCTTCGAGAGCCCGGGCACCGTGCCGAGCCGGATGCGCTGGCCGCCGCGGATCAGGTACACGTTCATGTCGAGAAAATTCTGGTTGTCCACGCTGAGCGCGGTCTCGGCCAGGGGGTTTATGGGCTCGACCGCTCGGCGGTGACAGGCCACGGCGGCCAGGCCCACTAATAGGACCGCGCAGAGTGAACGCATAATAGGTAAGTATACCCTCGCGGCTGGCGCCGTGCCGGGCCGCCCCCTATCCTTCTCCCGCACCTCACCCACTCGCCATGATCGACTGGCTCCAAATTCATCTCGGCATGAACCCCGAGCTGCAGATGCGCCTCTTCGCCACGCTCGGGACCGTGGCCGGGCTGTGGGTCCTGCACAAGCTCATTCTCGCGGTGGTGTACCGGCGCGTGCGGGACCCGTGGAGCCGCTACCGGTGGCGCAAGACCCTCACCTACGTGTTCATGGCGGCCGGCATCGTCATCGTCGGCCGCATGTGGTTCGCCGGAATCCAGGCGCTGGCGACGTTCTTCGGCCTGCTCTCCGCCGGTCTCGCGATTGCCCTGAAGGAGCCGGTGTCGAACCTCGCCGGATGGGCCTTCATCATGTGGCGGCGGCCGTTCGAGGTCGGCGACCGGGTCCAGATCGGCTCGCACGCCGGGGACGTGATCGACCTGGGCGTGTTCCAGTTCACGCTCAATGAAATCGGTGCCTGGGTGAACGCCGACCAGTCCACGGGGCGGATCATCCACGTCCCCAATGGCAAGGTGTTCACCGATCCGGTCGCCAACTACAACAAGGGCTTCCGCTATATCTGGAACGAGGTACCGGTCGTGGTGACGTTCGAGAGCGACTGGCGAACGGCCAAGCAGATCCTGGGCAGGATCGCCGTCAAGCACGCGGAGCATCTCACCGCACAAGCGGAGCAGGAGCTGCTCGCCGCCTCCCAGCAGTACCTCATCAACTACCGTAAGCTGACGCCGATCGTGTACACCAGTGTGGTCGACTTCGGCGTGCAGCTGACGATTCGTTACCTGATCGAGCCTCGGAAGCGCCGGGGCACGGAGCACGCGATCTGGGAGGACATTCTCACGGAGTTCGCCGCGTGCCAGGACATCGACCTGGCGTACCACACGACGCGGTCATTCAAGTACACGGAGGAAGGGAAACCGGGATTGCGGGCGCCGTCCATGACGCCGGATGCTCACAGCACGTCGCCGGTGGACGACTGACGCCGGTTATTGCTCCAGCACGTCGTAGTGCGCGACGGTGGGCTCGAGCTCCAGCAGGTAGTCGCGGTCCTCCGGATAATAGTGAGCACGCTCCACGTCCTCGCCGGCGAAGATCCGGATCGCGTCCATCGAGTCCCAATACGAAATGAAGACGAAGTGCGTCTCGCCGCCCACCGTGCGCCGCAGCACCTCAACGCCTCGGTTCCCCGGCGTCGAGCGACACTCTTTGACTCCGGTGCGGCGAAGGTAGAGCGCGTAGGCGTCGCCCTTCGCGGCGGGCACCGCGCCGTGCCAGTACCGCGCGATCAGGGGACGCTTAGATGCGGTCGAGCTCGCTGACGGTCCGTTCATTGCGGACGTTCCCCGTGTTGAGCGTGGACTTGGGCTCGAGCAGGAGCACGTGCGTCTCCTCGGCGGCGATCGGCAGGTGCTCGACGCCGTGCGGCACGATCGCGAACTCGCCTTCTTCCAGCCAGACGTCGCGATCTCGAAACTTAATCAGCAATCGGCCCTTCACGACGAGGAAGAGCTCGTCCTCCGCTTCGTGATGGTGCCACACGAACTCGCCTTTGAGCTTGACCAGCTTGACGTAATGGTCGTTGACCTCGCCCACGATCTTCGGGCTCCAGAGATCATCAAAAGACCTGAACTTTTGAGCCAGGCTGACGCTGCGCATGACGCGCTCCTCAGGTGGTGGCGCCTTGGCCGGCGGTCGAACTGTCGCGTCCCGCGGTCACCGTTCCCTCATTCCGCCCTTCCGCCCGTCCGACTGATCGCTTGATTCTATGCGAGAACTGGATCCACACGACCGCGCCGATGATGAGCGCCATGGCGAGGAACGTCCGGGCGGTCACGGGCTCGCGCAGAATCAACCAGCCGAGCAGTACCGCGATCACCGGGTTCACATACGCGTACGTACCGATGATGGTCGCCGAGGCGTTGCGCAGCGCGTAGGTATACGCACTGTAGCCGACGATCGATCCGAACACCACGAGGTACGCGAGCGCGCCGACGCCGCGGCCCGTGAGGTGCCACCGGCTCCACTCACCGAGCAGCGTGCCGACGAGGGCGGTCGCCGCGCCGCCCACGACCATTTGGATCGCCGCGCCGATATAGGGGCTCGTCTCCGTGTGGTGCCGCTTGCCGTACACCGATCCGATCGACCAGGAAGCGCTGGCGCACGTGAGCGCGATGGGCCCGCGCAAATCAGCCCGGAGGATCTCGGCCGGGCTCGCGCCCACGAGCAGCGTGGTACCCAGGAAGCCGAGCACCAGTCCCGCCACGACGCGCCAGTTCAGATCCCCCGAGCCGCCGGGAATGATCGCATCGAAGAACGCCATCCACAGCGCGACGGTCACGACGAAGATGCTCGCAATTCCCGAAGCGATATACTGCTCGGCCCACACGACGAACGCGTTGCCACCGGCGAGCAGCAGCACACCGACGATCGCCTGAGTACGCCAGTCCACGGCGCGGCGCGGCAACGTATCCCCCAGCGCGAGCGCCACCGCGAGCAGTAGCAGCCCGGCGATGACGAACCGCAGGCCGGCAAACAGGAACGGCGGCAGGACGCCGACGCCTACGCGGATGGCGAGGTAGGTCGAGCCCCAGACCACGCAGACGATCAGGTACGCGACGAGCGCCTTCCCGCGCAGCCCCGCCATCAATCGGGCTCCACCGGGACGAACCCCGGCTTCTCGAACAAGGTGCTCAAGACGATCGTCGTGCGCGTGTCCATTCGCGCCTGCGACGAAGGACCCCGCAGGTCGCGCAGCAGACCCTGCAGGCTTTCGAGATCCGGTGCCGCCACCTTCAAGATGTAGCAGTCCTCGCCCGCGACGTGGTGACATTCGAGGACGCCGGGATGCTTCTCCATCTCCCGCATCCTCGGCTCGTCGCCGACGTAGTCGGAATTCCCGTAGCGAACGGCGACGAACGCCGTCACCGGGAACCCCGCCTTCACGCGATCCACCCGCGCGCCATACCCCGTGATGTATCCTGCTTCCTCGAGTCGCTTCACGCGCTCCATGACGGCGGGTCTGGACAACCCGACTTCATCCGCCACCGCCTGATAGCTCGATCGACCATCGGTCGCGAGCAGACGCAGAATCTTGCGATCGACGGCATCCAACTCGGTCTTGTGCGCCATTTCGGAGCCCCGATAGGGTCGTGACCTACTAGACGTCGACGTTCAGTACCATTGGTGAACGTATCATAAGATTAGCAGGTTTCCGACCTACGAACTATCCGGTTTTGATGGGTGCATTGTCCTTTGATGGAGACAGTGTAAATCGGTAGTATTCCGCCATGTCCGCCGCCCTCACGAAGCTCTCCGGCCTCGTGCGCAGCTTCCGGTCCGCCCTCGTCGGCTACTCGGGTGGTGTCGACTCGGCGCTCCTGGCGGTCGTCCTGCGCCGAGAACTCGGACGAGGTCGGATGCTGGCGGTGATCGGCCGGAGCGCCTCCTATCCCGCAGCCCAATGGGCTGCGGCGCAGGCCGTTGCGGCGCAGTTCGATGTGCCGCTGCTCGAGCTCGAGACGCACGAGCTGGAAGATCCCGCGTACGTCGCGAACCCCACGAACCGTTGTTTCTTCTGCAAGACGGAGCTGTGGCGGCGGCTCGTGCCGGTGGCGCAGGCGCGCGGCCTCGCCGTGGTGTGCGATGGCACGAACGCCGACGATCTGCGCGAGCACCGCCCCGGCTACGCCGCCGGACGTGCCGCCGGCGTGCGAGCGCCGCTCGCCGAGGCCGGCCTCACCAAGGCGGACGTCCGCGACGCGGCGCGGGCCCTCGGGCTTCCCGTGTGGAACGCGCCCGCGGCGCCCTGCCTGTCGAGCCGGGTGGCGTACGGTCTGTCGATCACACCGCGGCGGCTCGAGCAGGTGGAGCAGGCGGAAGCGTACCTGCGTGAGCTCGGTGTCAGCGGTGACCTCCGGGTGCGTCACCATGGCGAGGGGGAGGGAGCTCGCATCGAGGTGGAGCCACGCTGGATCCCGTGGGTGACCGATCGGCTCTCCTTCGTGCGGGAGCGCTTCCAAGCTCTGGGTTTTGCCCGGGTGGACGTCGATTCGCGTGGCTATCGCCGCGGGAGCCTGCTGGCCGAGCGGGCCTCTCCCGAGCGCGCGTGAGGCTGTTCGTCGCGCTGAACCTTCCGTCGTCCGTACGCGATGCGTTGTGGGGAGCCGCCGCGCCACTCCGGGATCTCGGCCTCCCCGTGAAGTGGGTGCGCGGGGACGGCATCCACGTTACCCTCAAGTTTCTGGGCGACGTCGATGACGCCCGGGAACCAGAGCTCCGGGGCGCGCTCGGCCGGGCGGTGGCCGGGGCCCACACGCTCCCCCTCGCGCTGGGCGGCTTCGGTGTATTTCCGGACTTCCGCAGGCCGCGTGTCATCTGGACGGGCATCGCGCCCGAGCCGGGGCTCGAGATTCTGCAAGACCAGGTGGAGCGGGAGTTCGCCCCGCTCGGGTTCCCGACCGAGGCTCGGGCGTTCCGGCCGCACGTGACGCTGGGGCGCGCGTCCCGCGAGGCGCGGGCGGGCGCCTTCGCCGGCTTGGAGGCGGCGCTCGCCCGCCTTACGTTCGCCGAGACGGCGCTCGTGAATTCCGTCGATCTGATGCAGAGCACGCTCCAATCGGGAGGTGCGGTGTACCACGTGAGACACCGTGAACGGCTGCCTTAAGGGACTCTTCCGCCTCGCGCTCCTCACCGTCGTGTTCGCGATGGCGCTCGTCGCGTGGTGGTTCCGGGAGCCGATCCTGCACGCGGCGTCCCGCTGGCTCGGACCTCGGCGCACCGCGCTCCCGCCGGTGAGCGACACGGCAGTGGGGGCGCCGACCCCGAAAGCCCTCTCCTCGAGCCAGACGAAGTATGAAAAGCTCAAGAAGCCCGTCGGCCCCGACTCGGTGGTCCTGTCTCCGAATGAAATCGCGTCCATGATCGGGAGCGGGATCGACTGGTCGGTGCGCAAGAGCTTCGACTCGCTCCGCGTGGAGCTGCTCGAGGGAACGGTCGCGGTGTACTGCCGGCTCGACACGAGGGTCATCCCACCGGACGCGATTGGGCCCCTCGCCGGTATGCTCAACCCTATGGAGCCCCTCCGGATCGCGGGGCCGCTTCGCATCGACCGGCCCGGCGTGGCGCACTTCACGGTGCAGGAGCTGTCGCTGCGCGGTTTCCCGTTCCCGGGGCAGGTCGTGAAGCAGCTGGCGCAACGCATGGCAGGAGCTGACTCCACTGGCGCCGTGCCCCTTCGCGTCTCTCCTACGTTCCTCGACGTGGCGATTCATCCCACGGGCGTGGTGCTGTACCGGCATCGGCGGAGGAGCTCGTGAACCGGCGCGTGCTCGTAGTGGACGACGAAAAGGGCATCCGCGAGGCGCTCCAGCAGGTGCTCGAGTACGAGAAAATCGAGGTGCAGGCCTGCGCGTCGGGAGCGGAAGCGCTGGTGCGCTACGCCGAATTCCGCCCGCATCTCGTCTTCCTCGACGTCAAGATGCAAGGGATGGACGGACTCGAGACGCTGCGCAAGCTGCGCGAGCTCGACCCGCGCGCGCAGGTCGTCATGATTTCCGGCCACGGGACCATCCAGACCGCGGTGGAGGCGACGCAGCTCGGCGCCTACGACTTCCTCGAGAAGCCCCTGGACACCGACCGCATCCTGCTCACCCTGCGAAACGCCCTGCAGCATCTCGACCTGACCAGCGAGAACGTCCGGCTCAAGGCCGAGGTGCACGCGCAGTACGAGATCGTGGGCTCGAGCCGCGGCGTGAAACAGGTGATCGAGCGCATCGAGAAGGTCGCGCCGACCGCCGCCCGCGTGCTCATCACCGGGGAGAACGGCACGGGCAAGGAGCTCGTGGCGCGCGCCATCCACACGCTCTCGCCGCGCGCGCGGGGGCCCTTCGTGGAGGTCAACTGCGCCGCCATTCCCACCGAGCTGATCGAGAGCGAGCTCTTCGGCCACATGAAGGGAAGCTTCACGGGCGCGTTCGCCGACCGCGCCGGGAAGTTCGAGCTGGCGGACGGCGGCACGCTGTTCCTGGACGAAATCGGCGACATGAGCCTCTCGGCGCAGGCCAAGGTGCTCCGCGCACTGGAGGAGGGCGTCATCTCCCGGGTCGGCTCGGGGAAGACGCTCGAGGTGGACGTGCGCGTCGTCGCGGCCACGAACAAAGATTTACAGGCAGAGATCGCGGCCGGACGCTTTCGCGAAGACCTGCTTTACCGCCTCAACGTCGTGCCCATCGACGTACCACCGCTGCGCGCGCGCCGCGGCGACGTGCCGCAGCTGGTCGAGCACTTCGTCGCCCAGTTGGGGCGCACCGGCGGGCTCGCCGCCAAACGGTTCGATCCCGAGGCCGTGAAGCGGCTCGCCGCGTACGATTGGCCGGGGAACATCCGCGAACTCCGCAACGCCATAGAGCGGCTGCTCATCCTCGCGTCCGGAAACGTGGTGAGCGTGGACGACGTCGAGCGCGTGGCCGGCGTGGGGGCGGGGGTGGCGGCGGGGGCGGGGGATGGCGGAGGGGTCGCGGGACGCGGCACCACTGCGGCGGACGTCGCGGGCGCGCCCTGGATGCGCGCCGCCACGTTCGAGGAGTTCAAGCAAGTGGCGGAGCGCACGTACATTTTGGCGAAGCTCAAAGAGAACGACTGGAATGTGTCGGAGACGGCGCGCACATTGGAGATGCCGCGCAGCAATCTCTATAAGAAGATCGAGCGCTACGGGCTGGCCCGGGAGGCGTAGTGGCGGACATACAGAAGGAGCGGGACTGGGATAAACAGATGGCCGAGGTGGATCGGCTGCTGAAGAAGCTGCCGGACGCCGATCCCACGCTCGGCCGGGGAAGTGGCGCCGAGCCGACGCTCCGGCGGCCGGCCGTTGCGCCGGGCGTCGCCGCGGGCGGAGGCGCGCTGTACGGCGCGGCGGGTCGACTCGGGACGTGGCTGAAAGTGGGGCTCGGCGTCCTGATCGGCATCGGCGTCGCGCCCGGCGTCTGGCCGTATACCCATGGGTGTGGGTTGCGCGTGATCTTCTACCTCTTGGGGGTGACGACGGTCGTGGCCGCCGGCGTGTGGGCCAGCGTCTCGTCCTGGAGACGACGCCTTGGATTCGCGCACGTGATCTCTCAAGTACTCATCGTCTGGGGCATCCTCCTGATGACGCGCGAAGTACTGCCGCGCGTCGGCGCCAAGGCGGAAGCCCTTTGGCTCTGTCCCGACGTTCCACAGCCCCGCTAACACCCGACACCTGACGCGTATGCCCGAGAACTTCAAGAACTTCATCGCCGGCGAGTGGGTGGCCCCCCGAACGCGCGCCTATTTCGAGAACCGCAATCCGGCGGAGTGGAGCGACGTCATCGGGTGCTTCCCGCGGTCCGGGCCCGAGGACGTCGCCCGCGCGGTGGAGTCGGCCAAGCGCGGGTTCGCCCGGTGGTCCAAGACTCCGGCCCCGATCCGCGGCGAGGTGCTCCATCGCGTCGGCGACCTGCTGGTCCAGCGCAAAGAAGCGATTGCGGCGGCTATGACCCGCGAGATGGGCAAGGTGCTGGCCGAGACGCGGGGGGACGTGCAGGAAGGCATCGATACCGCGCACTACGCGCACACGGAAGGCCGCCGGCTCTTCGGGCGCACCGTGCCATCGGAGCTTCGCAACAAGTGGGCAATGAGCTTCCGGCGCCCGGTCGGCGTGGCGGGGCTCATCACGCCCTTCAATTTTCCGATGGCGATTCCGACCTGGAAGATGTTCCCCGCGCTGCTGTGCGGAAATGCCGTGATCTTCAAGCCGGCCGAGGACGTCCCCCACACCGCTCATCTGTTAGTGGAGATCCTGCTCGACGCCGGCCTGCCGCCTGAAGTGGTGCAGCTGTTGCACGGCGAAGGGTCCGTCATCGGGAAGGCGATGGTCGAGCATCCCGACGTCCCCGTCATCTCCTTCACCGGCTCGACCGAGACCGGCTCGATAATCGGGACCACGTGCGGCCGGATGCACAAACGCCTCTCGCTCGAGATGGGCGGGAAGAACGCCATGATCGTGATGGACGACGCCGATCTGGAGCTGGCGCTCGACGGCGTGCTGTGGGGCGCGTTCGGTACGACCGGGCAGCGCTGCACCGCCACGAGCCGGCTGGTGGTGCACGAGCGGGTACACGACCGGTTCATGAAGATGGTGTGCGATCGGGCGGACGCGTTACGGCTCGGGCCCGGACTCGATCCCAATACCGAGGTCGGTCCGCTCATCAACGAGGAGGCGAGAAAAAAGGTCGACTACTACGTCGGCGTCGGGCGGGATGAGGGGGCGCAGGTGCTGATCGGCGGCAAATCCGCTTCGGGGAAGGGGCTCGAGCGCGGCTGGTTTTACCGGCCCACGGTGCTCGGGGGGGTCAAGCCCGGGATGCGCGTCGAGCAGGAAGAGATCTTCGGGCCGGTGCTCTCGGTGATCAAGGTCGGCTCTCTCGACGAAGCGATCCGCGTGAACAACGACGTGAAGTACGGACTCTCGAGCTCGCTGTATACCCGGGACGTCAACGGCGCGTTTCGCGCGATGGGCGAGCTCGATACCGGAATCACGTACGTGAACGCACCCACCATCGGCGCGGAAGCGCACCTTCCGTTCGGCGGCGTCAAGCAGACCGGCAACGGCCATCGGGAGGGCGGCTGGGAGGTGTACGATTTCTACTCGGAGACCAAGGTCATCTACGTCGATTTCTCCGGGAAGCTCCAGCGCGCACAGATCGACACCGAGGGTTGAGCCCCGCGCGCGACGGATTGCCCCGCCTCGCAACACGAAGGTGACGCGGCTCACGCCGGCTGCATTACAGTGCGTCGGTGGAGCACGAATCGCTGGTGATCGTCCTCTCAATGGGCGGCTCGCCGCTCGCGCCGACGGCGTTGGACGGGCTCGCCGACGTGGCGGTGGCATGGGTTCGGGTGGAGCACGAGGGCGACGCCGCGTGTTTGGCGGCCCGGGTCCGGCACCGCGATCCCCCGGACGATTTCCGACAGCGGGTTCGGCGCTGGGGGGCGGCCCGCGGATGGGCCGTGACTGTTGCGCCTGGCCGACGGCCTGGCTAAAGTAAAAGCCATGCATCACTTGGGGGCCCCGCGGTTTGACTCGGGCGCGCACGGCGCGCCGGGTCCCGTCGCCCCCTCCGTCTCTCCCGCCGCCCCGGCGCTCGCCGCGCCGCCCGAGCCACGCCGTTCGCGTCTCGCGCGCTGGTTCGATAACTGGATGCGGTCGCTGGGCATGGCGCTCGTTCTCTTCCTCATCATTCGCACCTTCCTCATCGAAGCATTTCAAATTCCGTCGGGCAGCATGGAGCGCACGCTGCTGGCGGGCGATTTCTTGTTCGTGAACAAGGCGGTCTACGGCGCGCAGATCCCGGGCACCAAGGCACGGCTCCCCGGCTTCGAGTCCCCGCGACGCGGCGACGTCATCGTGTTCGCCTATCCGAAGAATCCCGAACTCAATTACGTGAAGCGGGTGATCGGCATCCCCGGCGACACGGTGGAGATGCATCGGGGCGCGGTTCGGGTGAACGGCCGTATGGTGGCGGAGCCGTACGTGCAGCGCGTGGACCCACGAGACATCTACGATCCCGAATTCAACTGGCAGCGGGACTACCTGGTGGGCGGTCCCGCGGCGGCGCGCACCTATCACCCGACGCGCGATACGTGGGGTCCGATCGCCGTCCCGGCGGGGAAGTATTTCGTGCTGGGCGACAATCGCGACAACTCGGCGGATTCCCGATACTGGGGCTTTGTGGACGCGGCGGCCGTCAAGGGGCGGCCGCTCGTCGTGTACTTCAGCTACGACCGGGAGGCGCACGACGCGCTTCCCTGGCTGACCGATATTCGCTGGCACCGGTTGGGATCGATCATCCGGTAGGTATCGTCAGGCGTCGTCCACGCCCGGAGAGGTGACTAGGCCATGCAACTGAATACGGCGAAACGCGCCTCGTTCGACGAGGGGTCGCTCGATCAGTATCTACGGGAGATCAGTCAGTACCCCTTAATCACCAGGGAAGAAGAAGTCACCCTGGCCCAGCGGATCAAGCAGAACGACGAGGAGGCGCTCGACAAGCTCGTGCGCTCGAACCTCCGCTTCGTCGTCTCCGTCGCGAAGAAGTACCAGAATCAGGGCGTGTCGCTCTCGGACCTGATCAACGAAGGCAACCTGGGTTTGATCCGGGCCGCGCACAAGTTCGACGAAACCAAAGGCATCAAGTTCATCTCCTACGCCGTGTGGTGGATCCGCCAGGCCATTCTCCAGGCCTTGGCCGAGCAATCGCGCATCGTGCGCGTTCCCCTCAACCGGGCGGGTACGCTGCATCGCATCGGTAAGCGGTCGTCCGCGCTGCTCCAGGAGCTCGGTCGCGAGCCGACCGTGGAAGAGATCGCCGAAGGGATGGACATCTCCGAGGACGAGGTGGCGAAGACGCTGTCCATCTCGCAGGCCCATCTCTCGCTCGACGCACCCCTCACCCCGGGCGAGGACAACAAGCTCCTCGACTACCTCCCGGACACGACCAGCCCTGGTCCCGACGACGAGATCTTCGAGCACGCCCTTACCGAATCGATCGAGGAAGTGTTGGCGACACTCAAGGAGCGGGAGGCCAAGATCCTCCGGCTCTACTTCGGCCTCGAGGGCCAGGAGCCGATGACGCTCGAGGAGATTGGCTCGCTGCTCGGCATCACGCGGGAGCGGGTGCGGCAGATCAAAGAGAAGGCGCTGGCGAGACTCCGTCACGTCTCGAGGGCCCGCGCGCTCGAAAGCTTCCTGTTCTAGGTCCGGGGCGGGTACATTACCGCCCTATGGCCAGCGTCGCTTCCTTCGATGTCTCCACCGGCGCCGACCTCCAAGAGGTCGACAACGCCGTCAATCAAGCCACCAAAGAGGTCGCGCAGCGCTACGACTTCAAGGGCTCGAAAGCCTCGATCGCGTTCGACCGCGTCAAGGCGACGCTGACTCTGGTCGCCGACGACGACTTCAAGATGAAGGCGCTGCTCGACGTGCTGCAGTCGAAGCTGATCAAGCGCGGCGTCCCCGTGAAGAACCTGGAGCTCGGTGCCATCACGCCCGCGGCCAACGATACCGTGCGGCGCGAGATCAAGCTCACCCAGGGCATCCCGCAGGAAAAGGCGAAGGCGATCGTCAAAGCGATCAAGGACCGGAAGTTCAAGAAGGCGCAGGCCTCCATCCAGGGCGACGAGATTCGTGTGCAGGCGCCGTCCAAGGATGAGCTCCAAGAGGTGATCGGCTTCCTGCGGGCGCAGGACTTCGGTCTCGAGCTCCGCTTCGGGAACTACCGCGGATGAAGCTCGGCGTCATTTCGCTCGGGTGCGACAAGGCGACAGTCGACTCCGAGCGGCTCGTGGGAGCGCTGGTGGGACACGGAGCGGTCGTGACGCCCGACCTGCCCGGTGCCGACGTCATTCTCGTCAACACCTGTGGCTTCATCGACGCGGCCAAGCAGGAATCCATCGACGCGATCCTCTCAGCCGCAAGTCTCAAGGCGCAAGGCGTGAAGGCGGTCGTGGCGGTCGGTTGCCTGGTGCAGCGCTACAAGCAAGAGCTGCAACGCGAGATCCCCGAGGTCGACCTGTTCCTCGGCTTCTCGGACCTCCATCATCTCGTCCCCGAGCTCGCCCAACGGGGCCTGATCGACGACCCGGTCGCCGCTCACCCCGGTGTGCGGCAGTTCCTCGGGGACCAGCCCCACGTGCGCTACCTGAAGATCTCCGAGGGGTGCGACCACACGTGCGCGTTCTGCGCGATCCCGTTGATGCGGGGGAAGCACCGCTCCGAGCCGCTCGAGCGGCTGGTGCGAGAGGCGCAGACGCTCGAGGCGCAGGGAGCGCGGGAGATCAACCTCGTCGCCCAGGATCTCGGCCACTACGGTCGGGACCTGGGGCGGGGGGGATGGGGGGGCGGGGGCGCCAGGCTCCCGGAGCTGCTCGAGGCGCTGCTCGCCGGTACGTCGGTCCCGTGGTACCGGTTGCTGTACGTCTACTCCGCGGGTCTGACCGACCGGCTCGTCGAGCTGATGGGACGGAATGCGCGCATCCTCCCCTACATCGATATGCCGATCCAGCACGCCTCCGATCGCATGCTCGAGCGCATGCGCCGGCCGGAGCGGCGGACCACACTCCGCGAGAAGCTCCGCTGGCTCCGGAGCGCGATCCCCGACCTGGCGATCCGCACCACGTGCCTCGTGGGTTTCCCCGGCGAGACCGATCAGGACTTCCGAGACCTGCTCGAGTTCCTGGACGAGGCGCAGTTCGACCGGTTGGGCGCGTTCGCGTACTCGCCGCAGGAGGGGACCCGCGCCGCGGCATATGCGGACGACGTCCCCGACGCGGTGAAGCGCGAGCGCCTGGAGGAGCTGCTGGAGGTACAGCGGGCGATCTCGGCCGAGCGGCTCGCCCGCTTCGTGGGCCGGGAAACACCCGTGCTCGTGGACCGGATAGCGGATCCGGATGAGGAGGGAGCCACCCACGTCGGACGCGTGCCCTGGCAAGCGGATGACGTGGACGGCGTAACCCACCTGGAACGCGGTGGGTGGGGCGCGCCGGGGAGCTTCGTGCGGGCACGAATCACGGCGAGCGAGGACTACGATTTCCGGGCGGTGGCCCTGACGTGAGCCGATCGGAGGAGCTCTTCGAGCGGGCGAAATCCGTGCTTCCCGGTGGGGTGAATTCGCCGGTGCGGGCGTTCCGGGCGGTAGGCGGGACGCCCTTTTTCGTCGCCGGCGCCAAGGGCGCCCGGCTCATCGACGCGGACGGGAAATCGTACCTCGACTACGTCTGCTCGTGGGGCCCGCTGATCCTGGGACACGCGCATCCGGCGGTGCTCGACGCGATTCGCGCGGCCGCCGAGAGGGGCTGGACCTATGGCGCGCCCTGCGAAGCGGAAGTCGAGCTCGCCGAGCTCGTGCGCTGCCGCATGCCGGCCGTCGAAATGGTGCGCTTCGTCAATTCGGGGACCGAGGCGACCATGGCGGCCGTGCGGCTCGCGCGGGCCGCGACGCGCCGCGACGCGGTCCTCAAGTTCGAGGGCTGCTACCACGGCCACGCCGACAGCTTTCTGGTGAAGGCGGGGAGCGGCGTGGCAACGCTCGGGCTCCCCGACAGTCCGGGCGTACCTGCTGCCGTTGCCGGCCTCACCGTGACGCTGCCGTTCAACGACGGGGCGGCCGTCGAAGCGCTGTTCCAGCGACGCGGCGACACCCTTGCTGCCGTGATCGTCGAGCCGTACGTCGGGAACTGCGGCTTCATCGCTCCCGAGCCGGGGTTCCATGCCGCGCTCCGCGGGCTATGCGACCAGCACGGCGCCCTATTGATCTTCGATGAAGTAATGACGGGCTTCCGCGTGGCAGCGGGTGGCGCCCAGGAGCGCCTTCGCGTACGCCCCGATCTGACCACGCTCGGCAAGATCGTCGGCGGGGGAATGCCGGTCGGAGCGTACGGCGGCCGTGCGGACTTGATGCGACTCGTGGCGCCCGAGGGTCCAGTCTATCAGGCGGGGACGCTCGCGGGGAATCCGGTGGCGATGGCGGCCGGGCTCGCCACATTGCGTCAGACGGAACGTCCGGGCTTCTACGAGACACTCGAGCGCCGAACCGCCCGGCTGGTCGCGGGTATAGGGGACGCCGCACGCCGCCACGCGGTTCCGATGACCGCGGGACACGCGGGGTCGCTTTGGGGCTCGTACTTCACGGCCGGCCCGGTGCGCAACTTCGCGGAGGCCAAGCGCTCGGACACCGCGCTCTTCGCGCGCTGGCACCGGGCGGCGCTCGGGCGCGGCGTGTTCCTCGCCCCCTCGGCGTTCGAGGCGGGATTCGTCTCCAGCGCACATACCGATGCCGATATCGATTACACCATCGCACAACTCGACGCGGCCCTGGGCGAAGCGCTCGCTGACTAGCCTGCTCCTCGTCGCGGCGTGCACCGGCGGGCGGCCCGCTCCCGTGACGCCAGGCCCCGAGCCCGAGCTGCGCATCGGGCTCGCCGTCGGCGCCTCGAGCGTGACTCTCGGGGGCGACGGCGAGCTGTTCGTCACCGACGACACGAACGGCGAGCCAGTCGCCTCTATTCCGGCTGGGGCGAGCTGGACGGTGGTGCCCGACACGCCCGGCGTCCACCTGGTCAAGGCCGACGGCTCCCGCTCGGAACGTCACGCCGGGTTCTCGGCGGTCAACGTCACCGAGAACCGATTCGCCATGGCGAACGGGCGCCGCTATCGGGGTCGGGTGAATGTGATTCGCGACGCCTCCGGGCTCACGCTCATGAATCGCGTGCCGGTCGAGAGCTACCTCGCGGGTGTGATCGGCGGGGAAATGGGTCCGCGTCGTGGCGACGAGCGACAGGCGATGCTCGCGCAGGCCGTAGTCTCACGCACCTTCGCCCTGCGCAATCGCGGTCGCTGGGAGTCGCAGGGCTTCGACGCGTGGGCCGACGTCCGCGACCAGGTGTACGCCGGAGTCGCCGGAGAAACACCCGCCGCGTGGGAAGCCCTGCGCGCCACCCGCGGGGAGGTGGTGCGCTATGACGGCGAGCTCGTGGACGCGTTTTTCCATTCCACGTGCGGGGGGTCGACGGCGGACGTGCAAGAGGCATTCAGGAACGCGCGGTCCCAACCCTACCTCCATCCCGTGTCGGACGCATCCGGCGGCAGCCACTACTACTGTGATCTCTCGCCGCGCTTTCGCTGGCGCGAGGAATGGGATGCCGCGAAGCTGCGCACTATATTGTCGCGAACGCTCCCGGCGGTGATGAACGTCGAGGGCGGCGGGCTGCAACGCATCACCGACATCGAGATCACGCATACGACCTCCTCCGGACGCGTGGGGGAGCTACGGATCGCCTTCGAGCACGGCGATGTGCGCGTCCCGGGCTCGGACGTGCGCGCGGTGCTGCGGCCCCAGCCCGATCAGCAGCTCGGGAGCTCCGCGTTCCGCTTGTCGGTGACCAGGGACGGCGGCCAAGTGACTCGCGTCGTGGTCGTGGGGTCGGGTTGGGGGCACGGCGTGGGGTTCTGTCAGTGGGGAGCGGTGGGCCGGGCGCGCGCGGGCCAGAACTACGAGAAAATCGTCACGACCTACTTCCCGGGGACCAATGTCGAACGCTTGTACTAAGCCGGTAAAGCGGACAGGCGGTCGGGCGGTCGGAGGAGGCATGCTGGCGGTGGTGCTGCTGGCCGCCGTACCGCCCGTCCGCCTTACCGCCCAATCCGTCCTCGAGCAGTTCTCCTACGATAACTTGAAGCCCAGCGCACTCCAGCTCGACGTCGGGCCGCTCGGGGGCAGCAACATTCGCGGCACGCTCACCGGTGGCTTGCGGCTGGACTACGGCCTCATCGCTCCGCACGTGCGCGTGCTCCTCGGCGTCTCGTACTACAAGGCCGATTTCAGCTCAGCGGCGCGCGCGCGCTTCGAGCAACGTCTCAAGAGCGTGGTCATCGACCCCTCGGGCGACGATACGATCAGCCTCGGGCGGATCACGTGGAGCGATGTCACAGGGGACGTAGACCTCCAATACGTCCTGCCGCAGAGTCACACCGTCACGGCCTACATGGGGATCGGGATTGGCGCCCACGTCCGGCATGGCAGCGGCGCCGCGATCAACGGGACGTTCGTCCAGGATGCCCTGAACGAGATCACGGCGGGCCTGAACGGGACGATCGGGACCGAGATCGGCGCGGGGCAGTGGCGGCTCAGCCTCGAAGGACGCGGCGTCCTGTCGAGTGGAGTATCGACCGCGTCGCTCCGGACAGGGGTCGTTTATCGATGGGGGGCGAAGCGGCGCGGGAGCGGCCGGTGAGCGATCCGGTGCGCGTCGCGGTCATTGGGGCGGGCGCGATCGCACAGGTGGCGCATCTCCCGGTGCTGCGGCGGCTGCCGGGCGTCGAGGTCTGCGCGATCTGCGATTCGGACATCGGGAAAGCCCAGGCGCTCGCCACGCGCTTCGACGTCAGGGAGACGTTCGACGACATCGAGGAGGTCTTGAAGTACGCCCGCCCGGCGGCCGTCGCCATCTGCACACCGAACCACCTGCACGAGATCCACGTCGTCTCGGCCCTGGCCGCCGGGGCGCACGTGCTGTGCGAGCGACCGCTCGCGCTCACGCTCGCTGGGGTGGAGCGCGTTCTGCAGGCGAGCGAGAAATACGGCAAACGGGTCATGGTCGGGATGAACCATCGCTTCCGCTCGGACGTGCAGGCGGTGCGCGGCTTCCTCGCGGGCGGCGACCTTGGCGTCCTGCAGGCGATCCGCTGCGGCTGGTACACGTTTCAGCCCAGCCGCAACATCGTGGCCTGGCGGCTGCGGCGGCAGGAAGCCGGCGGCGGCGCGTTTCTCGATCTGGGGCTGCAGCTCCTCGACCTCGGGCTCTGGCTCGCCGGATGGCCCGCGCCCAAACGTATCGCCGCGCACACGATGGCGCAGGCCAAGGACGGCGTCGAAGACCTCGCGACCGCACTGGTCGTGTGCGAAAACGGCGTGTCGCTCTCGATCGACGTGACCTGGCGTCATATGGGAGAAGCCGAGCGCTTCTGGTTCGATCTGGTGGGCACGAAAGGCTCGGCCAGCGTGCAGCCGTTGCGCGTGTTCAAGGAGCTCCACGGCAGCGTCACCGACGTGACGCCCAGGGGCGCGACGGGGCGCGAGACGCCGTTTGCTCAATCCTACCGTGCCGAGTGGACGTACTTCCTCGCCGTGATGCGAGGGGACGTGAACGCGCCGCCACCGCGGGATCAGCTGGCCCTCCACCGCGTCCTCGACGCCGTGTACCGCTCCGCCGACGAAGGGCGCGACGTGCTCCTGTGATGGCGCTCAGTCCCACGCGGCGGGCGGCGGCTCTCGTCGTAGTGGGCGCAGCTCTTCTTGCCGCCAGCTACCCGCCGTTCGCCTTGCCCGTGCTGAGCTTCGTCGCCGTGGCGCCCGGCGTGATCCTGCTCCGTCGCTTCGAGCAGGAGCGCGACCTGCGCGGGGCGCTCCGCTGGGGGTTCTGGTACGGCTTCGCGAGCCAGGCAGCGGTGCTCTATTGGTTGGTGGTCGCCCTCTGGCATTTCACGCCGCTGTCGGCGCTCGGCTACCTGGCCACGATCACGATCTTCGGCCTGTGGCATGCGCTCCTCTTCTGGTTCGTGACACGCGCGCGCCTTCACCTGCCGACGGCACCGCTGTGGGTCGTGTTCCCGGTCGCCTGGACGGCCGTCGAATGGGCGGTGGGTCACCAGGGGGACATCCGGTTCCCGTGGCTGGGCCTCGGCACGTCGCTCGGCGACGCGCCGACCCTGGTGCAATGGGCCGACATGGCCGGAGCCCGCGGAGTGACGTTGTGGCTGGTCTGGTGCAACGTGATGGTCGTGGAAGCACTGCTCGGGGAGAAGGGAGAGGGGAGAGGTTCGTTCCGGTGGCGCCCCGGTGCCGCGCTGCTCGCGACGGTCGCGGTTGCTTGGGGTTATGGCGTCTGGCGCGTGCGCACCCTTCCGATGCGCGAAGTCGGGACCGTTGGCTTGATCCAGCCCAACGAAGGCTTCCGAGAGAAATGGGACCCCGGTCACGCGGACAGTATCGTAGCCAAGCTTCTAAGCATGTCACGGGCGCTCGAGGCAGAGCGCAGCCCGAAGCTCCTCATCTGGCCCGAGGCCGCCATCCCGGGCTACTTCTTCGAGCACCCGGCGTGGCCCACCGCCATCGGTGGCCTGGCTCGGGAAACCCGCACGCCGATCCTCACCGGTGGTCTGTACGCGGAGTTTCGCCCAGGTGGGTCAGTCGATTACTTCAACGCCGCGTTTTACTTCGATACGACCGGGCGGTGGCAGCCGTACCCCGTATACCAAAAGCATTTTCTGGTGCCGATCGTGGAGCGCGTGCCGTTCATCCCACCGCGCTGGCTGCAGCTCAAGTGGTTCGGCGGGTTCGGTATCGGGCGCGGCCTGCCGCTCTACGCCAGCCCGCTCGGGCGGTTCGGCGTGATGATCTGTTACGAGTCGGCGTTTGAGAGTCTCGCCCGCGGCTACCGCGAGAGCGGCGCCGAGTTCCTGGTGAACATCACGAACGATGCGTGGTACGGGCGCACGGCCGGTCCATATCAGCATGGCGCGCACCTCGTGATGCGGGCGATCGAGACGCGCGCTGGGATCGCGCGGGCGGCCAACGACGGCATCTCCGAGCTCGTCGATCCGCTGGGTCGCACCTCGATCGAGACCGGGCTGGAGCAGGAGGCCGCGGTAGCGGGTGTCCTTCGCACCAGCGACGTGATACCGCTGTACGTGCGGTGGGGCGATTGGGTCGGGACGCTGGTCGTCCTCGTCACGCTCGGGCTGGCGGGCGTGCTGGCGGTGGCCAAATGGCGAGCGGGGCGGATATGAGATTGGGGGAGGGGTGGTGCGTGTAGGGGTGGACGTCGGCGGGACCTTCACCGATCTCGTCGTCATCGCCGAGGATGGCGAGATCGCCGTCCGCAAGGTCGCCACGACACCCTCCGACCCGTCCGTAGGATTGCGGCGCGCCCTGCACGCGGTAAGTGGGGCGGTGGACGTGCTGATTCACGGCACCACCATCGCCACCAACGCGTTGCTCGAGCGGCGCGGCGCGCGCGTGGCCCTGGTCACCACGAGAGGTTTTGAGGACCTGTTGTGGCTCCGCCGGCAGGATCGGGCCGCGCTATACGACCTGGCTCGGGACCACCCGCCCCCGCTCGTGGCCCGCTCCGACGTCGTCGGCGTCGCCGAACGGGCCGGTCCCATGGCTGTGATCGAACCGCTCACGGACGACGAGGTCGCGCGGGTGGTCGGGGCGGTCAAAGGGCTCGCCCCCGAGGCGGTGGCGATCGCGCTCCTGTTCGCGTTCCGCCATCCGCAGCACGAGCAGCGGCTCGCAGGAGCCCTGCGGGGGGCGCTCCCCGACCTCCCGATCGCCACGAGTCACGAAGTGCTTCCGGTGTTTCGCGAGTTCGAGCGCGCAAGCACGACGACGGTCGAGGCGTATCTCCGTCCCAGCGTTTCGGCGTATCTGGTCAGGCTTGAGCGCGACATGCGGGATCGCGGCGTGGGGACGGTCCGCGTCATGACGTCCAGCGGCGGTACCCTGTCGCCGCCGGCCGCGGCCGCGCGCTCCGCGTCGCTCGCCCTGTCCGGCCCGGCCGGCGGCGTGGTCGGGGCTCGCTTGATCGGCACGGCGGTCGGCCTGCGCGACCTGCTGACCTTGGACATGGGCGGCACCAGCGCCGACGCGAGCCTCGTACGTGGCGGCCTTCCGCATGGCGAGAGTGCCGGGAGCGTCGCGGGTATTCCGCTCGCCCTGCCCGCCATCTTGATCGAGACCGTGAGCGCCGGTGGCGGCAGCGTCGCGCGCGTGGATGAGGGCGGGGCGTTGAAGGTCGGGCCCGAGAGCGCCGGGGCGGTTCCCGGCCCGGCGTGCTATGGACGTGGCGGTGAGCGGCCGACCGTGACGGATGCCTGTCTCGCGCTGCGCTGGCTCGACGCCCAACATCCACTCGCGGACGAAGTCCGGCTCGACCGGGACGCCGCGGAGCGGGCGCTCCGCACGCTCGCCCCGTCTGCGGGTGAGGACCCCGCCGCGATCGCCGCCGGGATCGTCGCGGTCGCCGCCGCCGTCATGGCGCGCGCGCTCAAGCGCGTGAGCGTGGCCCGGGGACTCGATCCCCGTCGCATGGCGCTGCTGCCGTTCGGCGGCGCCGGCCCGCTGTTCGGGTGTCAGCTCGCCGATGCCCTGGGGATGGGCAAAGTCGTCATTCCCCCGCACCCCGGAACCCTCTCCGCCATGGGGCTCGCGTCGGCGGCGGAGCGCGTCGATCGGATCGCCTCGTTTCATCGCCTGCTCGACGACCTGGCGGCCGCGGACGTGGCCGGCGCATTCGCACCGCTCCTCGACGCCGGGGCGCGCGCGTTGGCCGGTGGCGCCTTGCTCCGCTACGCGGACTGCCGCTTTGCCGGTCAGGGCTATGAAATGACAGTGCCCATCACGGACGACGATCCGCGCCGGATTCGGCAGGGGTTTCTCGCCGAGCACCGCGCGCGGTACGGGCACGCCGGCGACGGCCAAACCGTCGAGCTCGTGAATCTTCGCGTGGTCGCCCAGCGTGAGGGGCCGGTGCCGCGGTTCGCGGGCACGCGGCGCGACGTCCGCCACCCCGGAGCCAGCCGCCCGATCACGCTTCGCGGCCAGCGCGTGACCGCGTCCGTCTGGGCGCTGGATGAGCTCGCGCCGGGCGTTACGCTCGCGGGCCCGGCGATCCTCGCGGGTCGGGACGCGACCGCGCTGGTCGAACCGGGGTGGCGGGGCGCGGTGCACGAGTCCGGCGCCCTCGTGCTGGAGCGCGCATGAGTCTCGATGCCGTCGGCCTCGAGGTCATGGGACACGCCTTCGCGTCGGTTGCCGAAGAGATGGGATTGGTGCTCATTCACTCCGCCGTGTCCCCCAACATTCGAGAGCGTCGCGATTGCTCGGCCGCGCTGTTCGACCCCGAAGGCGAGATGATCGCGCAGGCCGCCCACATTCCGGTGCATCTCGGGGCAATGCACGAGTCTGTCGCGGCCGTGCGCACGCTGTCGCCGGGGCCCGGTGAAGTCTTCATCTTGAATGATCCGTACACGGGCGGTTCGCATCTCCCGGATTTGACCGTCATCGGCGTCATCGAGCTCGATGGGGCGGTGGGTGGGTACAGCGTGGTCCGGGCGCATCATTCGGATGTGGGCGGCGTCCAGGCGGGCAGCATGCCCGCCGGAGCGCGCGAGATCTTCGCCGAGGGCATCATTGTGCCGCCCCTGCGGCTGACGCCCGAGATTGAGCGGTTCCTGCTCGCCAACGTCCGGACGCCGGACGCCCGGCGCGCCGATCTGGCGGCGCAGCGGGCTGCGGTCGAGCGCGGGGCCGACGGGTTACGCGCGCTCGCGGCGCGCTACGGATCGGCGGCGGTGCGCGCGGCGGCATGTGATCTCCTGGACTACGCGGAGCGTCGCGCGCGCGAAGCGCTTGGCCGCCTGGGCACCGTGGACGTGGTCGCCAGCGATTGGTTGGAAGGCGACGGCGTGGACGACGCCGATCTCGAAATCCGGGTGCGGGTCGAGATCCGTGATGGCGCGTTCCATGTCGATTTCACGGGAAGTGCGCCGGCTGCCCGCGGCAACGTCAATTGCCCGCTCGCGGTCGCGCGCTCGGCGGCGCTCTTCGTGGTGCGGACGCTTCTCCCCGAGGATGTCCCGACCAACGGTGGCGTGCAGCGCGCGGTCAGCGTCACGGCGCCCGTGGGCTGTCTCGTCAACGCGCGCTTCCCGAGCGCGGTCGCCGCCGGCAACGTCGAAACGTCGCAGCGCATCGTCGATACCCTGTTCCTCGCGCTGGGCGCGGGTGGTCTGCCGGTCCCGGCGCAGGGGCAAGGTACGATGAACAACGTGACGTTCGGGGGGATCGGGGCTCGGGGGTCGGTCCTCGAGACGGGCTGGACGTATTACGAGACGATCGGGGGTGGTCAGGGAGCGAGCCAAGGCGCCGCAGGACCGTCCGGCGTGCACGTCGGCATGTCGAACACGCGGAACACCCCGATCGAGGTGCTGGAGATGGAGTATCCCTTACGGCTTAAGTCTTACGGCTTGCGACGGGGGAGTGGTGGCGTGGGGCAGTGGACGGGGGGCGACGGGGTGGTGCGGGAGTTCGAGGCGCTCGCGCCGATGGAAGCGGGGATCCTTGCGGAGCGGCGGCGGCGCGGGCCGCGTGGAGCCGCGGGCGGTCGCGATGGCGCTCCGGGCGCCACGCTGTTGAACGGGGTGGCGCTCGGGTCCAAGGTGAGCGTGTCGCTGGTCCCGGGAGACGCGCTTCGCATCGAGACGCCGGGAGGTGGTGGATGGGGAGAGGAAGGTGAGGGACAGGCCCAACCACAACACGGAGATGACCGATGACCTGGGTGCTGGTGGCGCTGATCGGCCTGGTGGCGGGCGTGGTGTCGGGGTTGTTCGGCGTCGGGGGAGCGGTGGTGATCGTGCCGGCGCTGGTGCTGCTCCTGAAGCTGCCGCAGCACACGGCGAACGGAACGTCGCTTGCCTCCTTGCTCCTTCCGGTCGGCCTGCTCGGCGCGATCGAGTATTACCGGCGGGGGCAGGTCAACATCCCCTATGCCATCATCATCGCCGTCGGGCTCTTTCTCGGGGCGTTCGCGGGCGCGCATTTGGCCGGTGGGTTGTCGGACACCACCCTGCGAAAGGCGTTCGGGGCGCTCCTGCTGGTTGTAGCGGGAAAACTGCTCCTCAGCTAGGCGTTCAGCTCGAACACCTTCGCATCGACGAACAGCCGGAACAGCTCCCGGTCGAGCTGCCCGATGCGCACTTCCTCGGTCATGATATCGAGTGCCGGCGCCGGCGCCACGGCGGGCTTGTACGGTCGGTCGGCCGCGGTGAGGGCGTCGAAGATGTCACTGATCGTCATCATCCGGGTTTGAATCGGAATTGCCTCGCCAGTCACCCGTCGGGGGTAGCCCCCCCCGTCCAGCTTTTCGTGGTGCCCGTACGCGATGATCGGGATGTGTTGCAGCTCGCGGGTCCACGGGATCTGCTGTAGAAACCGGTACGTGTGGGTCACGTGACTTTCGATCTCCAGGCGCTCGGTCTCGTCGAGTGAGCCCTTGGGGATCGTGAGGTAGCGTAGCTCCTCCTCGCTCAGCAGGGCGTGGGCCTGGCCCGTGGAATCCTCGTACGTATAGCGCGCCAGCTCGAGCAGCTCGTCGAAGCGGCCAGCCGGCATTACCGTCGGCTCGTTGGCCTCGAGCACGGCGTGGAGGAAGCGGTCCAGCGACCCGATCCCTGCCCGCTGCTCCTCCTCGAGCGCCCGAAGAAAGCCATCGTAGCCCTCCCGTCCGTGCGCCTCGAGGAATTCGGCGCGCCGCTTCCAGAAGTCTCGCTCCGCCGTCCGACGCACGAAGTCGTGGCGTCCCTTGATCAGGTCGAGGTGGAGCGGGTAGAGCTTTTTCGCCTTGACCAGCACTTCTTCCCGCACGCCGACCTTGCCGAAGTCGTGAAGCAACCCGGCGTACCGGATCTCGCGCAACTGCTCCCGCGTGAACCTCACCGCGCGGTAGATCCCTTCGTCCGCGCGGTCGACCACCCCCGCGAGCTCGACCGTCATGTTGGCGACCCGTCCGGAGTGACCGAAGGTAGTGGGATCGCGCTGCTCGATCGCGTGCACCGCCGCCTTGACGAACCCCTCGAATAGCCGCTCGATCTCCTCGTACAGCCGGCTGTTTTCCATCGCCACCGCCGCCTGGCCGGCGAGGGCCGTCACCAGCTCCACGGTGCGTTTCGAGTACGGCACCACCTGCTGCTCCACGTCCGACGGGCTGGCGAGCATGGCCTCCGGATTGCGCTTCCGGTTGATGAGCTGCAGGACGCCAATCACTTCCTCCTTGTGATCCTTCATCGGGATCACGAGCATGGACTTGGTGCGGTAGCCATTGCGCTCGTCGAAGGAGCGGTTGATGCTGTATTCCACATCCGGCGGGAGGAAGTACGCGTCATCGATCACGAGCGGCTCGCCTGTCACCGCCGTGTAGCCCGCCAGACTCGTGCGGTCGACCGGAATCGTGAACTCGACGAAGGGGGCTTCGGGCTTCGAGTAGGTCTGGGCATGCCGGAACCGCAAACGTTTCGGACCCTGCTCGGCCGTTTCGACGAGGTAGAGGCTCCCCGCATCGGACGACGTGATACGGCGGGCCTGCGTGAGGATCAGGTCCAGCAGAGCCTTCAGGTCGCGCTCGGTCCCGAGCGCCACGCCGATACGCGTCAGCTCACCGATCTCGCGACTGCGGCTCGCCGCCTCCCCACGCGCCCGTGCGGTCTCCATGCGGGCGGCGGCCTCCCGATACCCCGCCCGCACGGCCACGAGCAGCTGTCGCGGACCGGGGGGGTAGCGGACGAAACCGGACAACAGCTCGGACGGCATCGCCGGCGGGAGGTCCTCCTCTCCGTCGCGGCCGAGCGCCACGATCGCGCCGCCTGCGTCCACGAACGCCCGGAGCACGTCGAGGGGAAACAGCGACCGGCACTCCGAGTCGAGCACGAACACGGTGGGACGCTCGTCCACGCCGAGGTCTCGCGGAAGGCGCGTGGCCCGGGCCTCGATCTGGGCTGCGTCGAGGATCGGTCGAATGCCCGCCGGGTCCCAGGCGGGCGAGTGGAGCAGGAGGTATCTCACGACGAGGAATGCGCGGCGCCGTACGTCGCCCGCGCCGTATCACCTCATGAGTTCTTGACGCGTTGGAGTCCCTGTTGCGCCTCGGCGTACTCCGGAAAGACCGCCAGCGCCCGTTGATACATCTCGATGGCCTTGTCTTTCTGACCCCGATCCTGATACAGCAGCGCCTTGGAGTAGAACGTCAGCGCTTCCGTCGGGATCTGCCGGCTCATACGCTGGTCCGACGCCTGCTTGGGGAGCGGCGGCAGGTTCGTGTCCTTCATGAGCCGCGTGGCCATGTTTCGGATGATGTCGAACAGGTGCTCCCGTTGCATCAGGTCCGATTCCACCTTCACGATCTCGCCGGTCTCGGCGTTGACGATGCGCGCGTCGAGGCGGAAGTCGCCGTAGAAATCGATAAACGCACCGGTGATGACGTAGCGCGCCCCGGCGCGCTTGCCGACCTTTGCGGCGGTCTGGGGATCCAGGCGGCTCGTCGCGCCGAGATTCTGCTCCTCGAGGAGCTTCTGGATCTCAGTGCGCTCCACGACGCGCGCCGCGGGATTGGCCGCGAGCTCGGAAATGAGCATCCCCGCGATGCCCTTCTGGAGCGCGTCGAAGTTCTCTTTGTCCTGTCCGTACGACCCGCCGTTGTCGAACGGCATCACGGCGATTCCCGGACGGCTGTCCTGGCCCCGACCCTGCGCGCCCAGCCCCCGGGCTGCGCCCGACCCGACCAACGCGAGCGACAGGAACACGGCGAGCCGACGCGAACGCAGATGATCCCGCATCACAGGGTCAGGGTCATTCCTTCCTGCGCCGCCAGCACTTCGGCGGGCAGACCCTTCGACCTCGCCTGCCGGCGGGCCGCGGCGAGCAGGGCGTCGATCGCCTCATCGCCGTGCTCGGGCTCGTGGTGAAAGAGCACCAGCCGTTTCACGCCGGCGTCGCCCGCGAGCGCCACTGCCTCCTCGAACGTCGAGTGGCCCCACCCGCGGTGCTCCTCGAGCTCTTCGGGGGTGTACATCGCGTCGTGAATCAGGAGTTCCACGCCTCTCAAGAACGTCACCAACTCCTTCCGCCACGCCGGGCCCGTGTTGTAATGCCCTCCCGGCCCGAGCTCGTTGTCCGTCACGTACGCCATGCTCGGGCCGCCCGCCACCGGCGTGAGCCGGTAGCCGAGCGTCGTGCCCGGGTGACGGAGCTGCATCGACCGCACGCGGAACGGGCCCACCGTGAACTCGCCGGGCTCGACCTGCTGCACCGTGAGCTTTGCCGAGAGCGCGTCCAGGGGGACCGGAAACACCGCCGGGTCCATTTGCTGGCGGAGAATCGCCTCGAGCGACGTCGTTCCCTGGCGCGAGCCCCAGATGCGCACGGCGTTCCCCGGCGCGAAGAACGGCTTGAAGTGTGGCAGCCCCTGGATATGGTCCCAGTGCGCGTGCGACAGCAGGATCTCCGCCCGCACCGCGCCGTTCTGGTCCTCCACGAGCTCCCGTCCCAGGGCGCGGATGCCGGTGCCGGCGTCGAGGATCACCAGCTGGCCCTCGCCCGCAGGGGTGCCCTCCACCGCCACACACGGCGTGTTGCCGCCGTAGCGCGCGGTGTGCGCTCCCGGGGTGGGGATGGAGCCGCGTGTCCCCCAGAAGGTCACCGTGTAGGCCATCTGTACCGGCAACGCCGTACCCTTGAGCTAAGTTATGGAAAATGCGAGACGTAGAACAAGCCGACGCCTCACCCGGCCCTCGTGACCCACCTCACGACCGACCGGCAGACGCTTCCAGCGCGGCGCGGTCGCGAATGAGGATCTCGCGGCGACTGATCTCGATGTAACCCTTTTCAACCAGTTCCCGCATGGTCCGGCTCACGGTCTCGCGCGAAGAGCCGATCATCTGAGCGATCGTGTGGTGCGTCAAACGACGCGTGATGCGCTCCGAGCCCGCCTCGTCGGCGAGCTCGAGCAGCAGCTGGGCGACGCGGCCGTTCACGTCCAGCAGTACGAGGCTCCCCACCTTCTCGTCCACCCGCCGGAGCCGCCGCGAGAGCTCCCGCAAGAGGCCCATGGCAATCCCGGGTGACTGCTGGAGGATCGCCTGGAAGTCCTCGCGCCGGATCACCAGCAGGTTCGAGTCTTCCATGGCGATCACGTGGGCGGATCTGGGCTCCTCGTCGATGAGGGACATCTCGCCGAAGAAGTCCCCCTCGCCCAGAACGGAGAGGATGACCTCCCGTCCGTCCTCGCCGATCAGCACGACCTTAACCTGGCCCTTGGCGACCACATAGAGGGCATCCCCCGGGTCGTCCTCGAACAGGATGACGGAGTTGCGAGGATAGCTTCGTTCGCGGGTGATGTCGGCGACCCGCTCGAGCTCCGCGGGCGCCAATTGGCTGAACAGCGGGACCTTCTGGAGGATGGTGGTGACCGACACGATAGCGGGCCCCTGGGGCTCGGGCTTGGGGTTGGAGGCTGGCTGGTCGGGGGCAAGCTTACGTCCAAGCGGGGCCGGTGTCAATTCGGAGCGGGGCCCGACGCTTGCTGCCAACTTATGGTGCCAGTTATATTTCCGCCCTTCGTGTCGTTCGACTTTCAGTCAAGGATCGAGAGCAGTGAAACCCGGGATTCACCCCAAATATCGGCGGGCGACCGTCCAGTGCGCCTGCGGCAACACCTTCGTCACGAGCTCCACCGTGCCCGTGATCCATGTCGAGGTCTGTGCCAAGTGCCACCCGTACTTCACCGGCAAGCAGAAGCTCGTGGACACGGCCGGACGGGTGGAGCGTTTCCGCCAGAAATACCGGGCCGAAAAGGCCTCGGGCTGACGCGTGGAGGCCCGACTCCGCCAGGCGCTCGCGCGGGCGGAGGAGGTCGCCCGAGAGCTGGCCGACCCCGAGACCGCGCGGCAACCGGCCAAGCTCAAGCAACTGGGTCGAGAGCACGCCCGCCTCGACCAGATCCGCCAGACCCACGACCGGCTCCAGCGGCTCGAGGGCGAGCTGGTGCAGGCGCGCGAGTTGCTTCAGGATCGTGATCCGGAGCTGTCCCAGCTGGCGCGGGCCGATGTGGAACGCCTGCGGCCCGAGATCGGCCGGCTGGAGCAGCGCCTCACCGAGCTCCTCACCCCCGTGGACCCGTTGGCGGATCGCGATGCCATCGTCGAGATACGGGCGGGAACCGGGGGCGACGAGGCCGCGCTGTTCGCGGCCGACCTGTTCCGCATGTACACGCGATTCTGCGAGCGCCGCGGCTGGAAGGTGGAGGTCGACTCGCTTTCGGAGGGCACCCTGGGGGGCCTGAAGGAAGCGATCTTCACGGCCCGCGGCCCTGGTGTGTACGGGACGCTCCGGTACGAATCCGGTGTACACCGTGTCCAGCGCGTCCCCGTCACCGAGTCGCAGGGGCGGATCCATACGTCCGCCGCGACCGTCGCGGTGCTGCCCGAGGCGGAGGAGGTCGACGTGAAGATCGAGGATAAGGACCTCCGGATCGACGTCTTCCGATCGCAGGGGCCCGGCGGCCAGAGCGTCAATACGACCGACAGCGCCGTACGCATCACGCACCTGCCGACCAATCTCGTGGTGCAGTGCCAGGATCAGAAGAGCCAGCTGCAGAACAAGATCAAGGCGCTGGAGGTGCTGCGGTCGCGGCTGCTGGACAAGATGCTCGCCGAGCAGGAGACCGCTCGCGCCCGTGAGCGGCGAGCTCAAGTCGGCACGGGTGACCGCTCCGCCAAGATCCGGACATACAACTTCCCGCAAAACCGGGTGACGGATCATCGCATCCATTACACGGTGCACAACCTCTCCGAGGTGCTGGATGGCAACCTCGACGAGTTGATCGGCGCGCTGCGGCTCGCGGGCGAAAAGGAGCGTCTCAGTGCCTGATCGCGCGCTTCTCGAACGGACCCGCACTATCGCGGACGCGCTCGGCGACGCTGCCAAGCGGCTCGCGGGCGCGGGAGTGGCCGACGCCAGGCGCGAGGCGCGCGCGCTCTGGGCGACGGTTGCAGGCACGACGCCGGGGGACGTCTGGCTCGCGCGCCACCGCACTCCCGCTCCCGAAATCGCAAGGCGCTTCGGTCAGGCGGTCGAGCGTCGCACGAGCGGGGCCCCGTTCGCCTACGCCGCCGGGAGAGTGGACTTCCGGACGCTCCACCTGAAGATCGACGAGCGCGCGCTGATTCCCCGACCGGAGACCGAAGGGCTCGTCGATCTCGTACTGCGGACCCTGCGGACGGGCCACGGGCAACGGGCAACCGGAGGGACAGTCGCGGACATCGGCACCGGGTGTGGCTGCATTGCCCTAGCCCTCGCTGTGGAAGGCGATTTCGATCGCATCATCGCCGTCGAGCGTGCCCGGGCCGCCGCGGCGCTCGCGCGGGAGAATGTCGCGCTGGCGCGGCCGTCCGTGCCGGTCGAAATTCGCGAGGGCGACCTGCTCGCCCCGCTCGCGGGTGAGCGACTGCGCGCGATCGTGTCGAATCCTCCGTACCTGACGATGACGGAGTATCTGGACCTCGATCCGGCTGTGCGTCTGTGGGAGCCACGCGAGGCGCTGGTCAGCGGCCCAAATGGGCTCGACGCAACGCGGGCTCTCCTCGGCGGCGCTCGGGCGCTGCTCGAGCCCGGCGGGTTCGTGGCGCTCGAGATCGACGAGCGGCGCGCGGACGCCGCCCAGGAGCTGGCGCGAGAATACGGCTGGCCGCGGGTGACCGTGTATGACGACCTATTTGGCCGGCCGCGGTTTCTGCTGGCCCGTCTCGAGGAGGACGCGTGATCGACCAGAAGGCACAGGAACTCGGACGGCTCCTGGGTCAGAGTGATGAATACAAGGCGCTGCTGCGCGCGAGCGACCGGATGAAAGAAGACCCGACATGCCGGGAACTGCTCGCCGAGGTCGAGCGCATCGCGGGGACCATCGAGCGAGCGTCTCAGGAAGGGCGGGAACCCACGAAGGACCAGGTGGAACAGTACGATCGGGCGCTGCAGAGCGTCCAGGGGAATCCGGTGTATCAGCAGGTCGTGGCCGCGCAGGCGAACTTCGAGAAGATGATGGCCAAGGTCAACGCGCGGATCTACGAGGGTATGAAACAGGGGGCGGCGAGCCCCATCATCACGCTGGGCTAGATGGAGTCGCGGGGGGGGCCTGGCGTGTTCATCGTCGTAGAAGGCCCCGAGGGCGCCGGCAAGTCGACCCTGGCTCGGTGGCTCGGGGCGCGCCTGGTGGCCGAGGGACTCCGGGTGGTCCCGGTCCGGGAACCGGGTGGGACGCCGGTGGCGGAAGCGGCGCGCAAAGTGGCGCTCAAGTTTCCCCACGGGATGTCACCGGCCGCGGAGCTGTTCCTGTTTCTTGCGGCCCGGGCGGACCTGGTCGAGCGGGTGATCCGGCCCGCACTCGAGGCGGGGCAGGTGGTCGTGGCCGATCGGTTCGACCTGTCGACGATGGCGTATCAAGTGGCAGGGGCGGGTCTGCCGCTGGCGGAGGTGACGCAGGCCATCCGGCTCGCGACGGGCGGCCTGGTCCCGGACGTGACGCTGGTACTCGATGTTCCGGTGGAGCTCGGGCGCGCACGGCAGCGCGCGGCGCGCAAGGTGCAGGATCGGTTCGAGCGGCAGGACGACGCGTTCCATCATCGGGTGCGCGAGGCGTACCGTCGAGCCCAGGGGCCCGGAGTGGTGCACCTGGACGCGACGCAGCCGAAAACATTCGTGCAGGACGCCGCCTGGCGCGAGGTCATGGCGGCGACTGCGCTCTCAACACGAGGGACCTCATGAAGCTGCGCAATGTTGTAATAGTCACTGCCGCGGCCGGCCTGGCCCTGGCGACGGGCGGGTGGTTTCTCCAGCGGCAAGCCGAGCCCACCGGCTCCGTCTACCAGCAGGCGCGTTTGTTCGAAGACGTGCTCGCTCACGTCGCTGATTTCTACGTGGACTCGATCGACGAGCGGCGGCTGTATCAGATGGCGATCGACGGGATGCTGGACCAGCTGCACGATCCCTATTCCGTGTTCCTGAAGCGCGACGACTTCCGCGCGCTGAACGAGCAGACCACGGGCAACTACGGCGGCCTCGGCATTCAGATCGAGGTGCGGGACGGCTGGATCACGGTCGTGGCGCCACTGCCCGACACGCCCGCCGAGCGGGCGGGCATCCAATCCGGGGATCAGATCATCGCGCTGGACGCGCGCTCGACGGAGGGCTGGAAACAGGACCAGGCTGTGAAGGAGCTGCGCGGTCCCGCGGGCAGCCCGGTCGAGCTTCGCGTCCGCCGGGTCGGCATCGAGCAGCCGCTCACCTTCAAGCTCACGCGGGCCACGATCCACGTGCGCTCCGTGCAGGTCTCGATGATGCTCGACGACAAGGTCGGCTACGTGCTCCTCTCCACGGTGAGCGAGAGCTCGGCGCCGGAGCTGACGCAGGCGATCACCGATCTCACCAAACAGGGCATGAAATCGCTGATCCTGGACCTGCGGAGCAATCCCGGGGGCGTGCTCGACCAGGGCGTCGGGGTGAGCGAGCTGTTCCTCGACCCCGGACAGGAAGTGGTGGAGACCCGCGGTCGCGCGCCCAACATTTCGAGGACCTATCGGGACGCCAAGCCACAGCCGTGGCCCGGCCTTCCGATCGTCGTGCTCGTGAATGGCTTCAGCGCCAGTGCGGCCGAGATCATCGCGGGGGCGCTCCAGGATCACGACCGGGCCGTGGTGGTCGGTACGCCGACCTTCGGGAAGGGGCTGGTGCAATCGCTGTGGCAGCTCACTCCCGAGACGGCGCTGAAGATCACGACGGCGCGCTGGTACACACCGAGCGGCCGGACCATTCAGCGCAAGAGCAAGAACGAGGAAGATCAGCTCGCGCAGGCCGAGGCCGCCGAGCTGGGACGCGACACGACCAAGACCGACTCCACGCAGATCTTCCATACGGATCGCGGGCGCGTGCTCCTGGGCGGGGGTGGCATCCGGCCGGATCTGTTCGTAGCGCCAGATACCTTCGACACGGCGGAGCGCGCGTTCATCCGGGCCCTGGGCAACAAGATCACGACCTACCAGGACGTGCGCACGGCCTACGCACTCGAGGTCAAGACGTCGGGGCGCGTGAAGAGTCCAACCTTTGTGGTCACGCCCGACATGGCTGACGAAGTGATCAAGCGGGTGCGCGCGCGCGGCGTGGCGGTGCCGGACAGCGTCCTCACGGGCGCCCGAGAAGTCATCTCGCAGGACTTGGGCTACGAGATCGCACGCTACGTGTTCGGCCGCCCGGCCGAGGTGCGGCGACAGCGGGATGAGGACCGGCAGGTGCGGGCCGCGCTCGCTCTGGCGCGCCGCGCCAAGACGCCCCAGGACCTCCTCGCCCTCGCGATGGCGCAACCGGCCGGCACGAACCGGAACTAGCGTGCGTGGCCGCACCCGGTCCGTCGCGGTCCCGGTGCTCGGGATCATCGGGCCGGGCCGCGTCGGCGTGGGACTGGCGCTCGCGCTCGCCGCCAAAGGCTTCGACGTCCGATTGCACGGGCGCAGCAAGAAGCCTGTGCCCAAGCCGCTCGCCCTCACCGTGGGCCCGGAGACTGAGCCGCCCGCCTGGATCGCCCAGGCGGGCGTCGTCATTCTCGCGGTACGCGACGACGCGATTACGCCGCTTGCCGCCATGCTGGCGCGCTCCGGCGCCGTACGCGCGGAGCAGGTGGTGCTGCACCTGTCCGGGTCCCAGGGGCAAGAGGCGCTCGCGCCGCTCGTGGGGTCCCGTGCTGCCCTGGGATCGTTCCACCCACTCCAAACCATTTCTGAGCCGGAGCGCGCCGCGGAACGGCTGCAGGGCGCCTGGGTCGCGGTCGAGGGCATGCCCCGCGCCGTGCAGACGGCCGAGGGCCTGGCGCAGGACCTCGGGATGCGCCCGTTTCGCCTCCCTGCTAACGCCAAGGCGATCTATCACGCGGGCGCCGTCTTCGCGTCGAACTACTTCGTGGTGGTCGAGGCGGTGGCCCAGCGACTCCTGCGGCACGCCGGCCTGTCCGACGCGGACGCGTGGCAGGCCCTGCGCCCACTGGTCGAGGGAACGCTCGAAAATCTCGAACAGCAGCAGCCGATCGCTGCCCTCACCGGGCCCGTGACCCGGGGCGACGAGACGACCGTCCGCCGCCACCTCGACGCGCTGACCGCAGACGATGCGATGCTGTATCGAGTGCTGGGACGGGCGGCGCTCGAGCTCGCGCAGAAGCGCGGGATGGACGCAGCCACCGCAGCGCGCGTGGCTGCGGCGTTGGCTACTGATCTACCACCCGTACTCCGGCCGGGGGTGAAAACGTGAGCTCGCGTCGAGGGACCCCCCGGTTCACCTCGAGGTTCCGTAGGATCACCGTCCGCTCCTGACCGGACGCCTCGGTGATGTCTAGACGGTACACCAGCCCGTCCTCCCGCCCCACCCAGATCACCGCTTCGCTGTAAGGCTGGTCGTGCCCCTTCGGCACGAGCCGGATCACGTCCACGGACGTGTGCTCGAGCGAGTCCGCGCGCACGTAATGCGCGGTGTAGCGCTCGCGCGGCTGCTCCACGAATTGCCCGATGAGATTGGGCCCCGTGGTGCCGTACTCCGGAATGCGCGACCGGATGACCTGGCCGGGCGTGGTGCTCGGCGTATAGAGCCACAGGAAGCGGCCATCCGCGACGATGCGGTCGCCCTTCGGATCGGTGAATCGCATGGCAAACCGGCTGGGGCGCATCTGGTAAAGCCGGCCGTGGGTCGTGTCGGGCGTGCCGATCAGCGGGTTCGTGATCACCTGCACGAAATCCGCTGAGAGGCTCGTGATGGTCTGGTAAGTCTGGCTGGCGTGGTCGAGAATCGGCCAGGGATCGGGTGCCTGCGAGCGGGCCAGAAGCGCGAGCGCGAGGATTGCGGATTGCGTCACGCCCCCACCGACGCCGGTTCTGCGACCCTCCGACCGATCACATCCGCAATCACCCGGATCTCGCGCATCAGCTGCGCGAACTGCTCGGGGAACAGCGTCTGCGCGCCATCTGAGAGCGCCTGCTCCGGGTTCGGGTGCACTTCCACCATAAGCCCGTCCGCGCCAGCGGCCACCGCCGCGCGCGCCATCGGAATGACTTTGTCGCGCAGCCCCGTACCGTGCGACGGATCCGCGATGATGGGGAGGTGCGACAGCTTGTGGACCACGGGAATCGCGGTGAGGTCGAAGACGTTTCGCGTGGCCGTGTCGAACCCGCGAATCCCGCGCTCGCAGAGGATCACGTCGTGGTTTCCTTCGGCCAGTACGTACTCGGCGGAGAGCAGGAGCTCCTCGATCGTGGCGGCCATACCGCGCTTCAGGAGGACCGCCTTCTTGGCCCGGCCAGCCGCCTTGAGCAGGGTCGAGTTCTGCATGTTGCGGGCACCGATCTGGATGATGTCCGCGACCTCGGCAACGTAGCCCAGGCCTTCCGGGTCCATGGCTTCGGTGCAGATCAAGAGGCCCGTTTCCTCGCGCGCCTTGGCGAGCAGCTTGAGTCCCGGCCGGCCCAGCCCCTGGAACGCGTAGGGCGATGTGCGCGGCTTCCAGGCCCCGCCGCGCAGGATCACGGCGCCCGCGTCCTTCACCAGGCGGGCCGCCTCGATGATCTGCCGCTCGCTTTCGACGGAGCAGGGCCCAGCGATCGTCACGACCTCGGTGCCGCCGACCGTCACGCCGCCGGGGAGCCGGACGACCGTATTCTCGGCCTTCCATTCGCGGCTCACCTGTTTGTACGGCTTGGTGACGTGGATGACGTCCTGCACGCCGGGAAGGCCTTCGAGCCGCGACGCGTCCACCCGCCCGTCGTTGCCAACCAGGCCCACGGCGGTGCGCTGCGCACCGGGCATGGGTCGCGCTTTGTAGCCCATCTCCTCAATCACGGCGATGACGCGACGGACTTCGTCCTCGCTCGCGCCATGTCGCATGACGATCAGCACTACTTGCCTCCCCCTCCGATGGTGAACCGGTCGCCGTCCTTGGCCGCCGTGATCCGGCCGGTGAACCGGGCCCCCGCCGCTCGGGCCGGGTCCGAAGTTTCTACCGGCGGATAGAAGTGCGTCAAGACGAGGTGGCGTGCCCCGGCATCTCTCGCGAGTTCACCTGCCTGCTCCGGCGTCAGATGGATGTCCAGCGCCATCTCCTTGGGGAGCGAGCACTCCGCGAGCAGGACATCCGCGCCGCCCGCCCACCGGGCGAGCTCGCTGGAGGGGCCGGTATCGCCCGTGTAGACGAGCCGGCCCTCGGGCGCGGTCAGCGACAGCGCGACGCTCTCAGGCGTGTGCGGGACCGGGAACGTTTCGAGGCTGACGTCGCGATCGAGGGGAAACGGCTCGCCGTCCTGTACGTCGAGGATGCCGATCGGGAATCCGGGGTCGAGCAGCCAGGGGCCGTAGCCCTCGGCGAGCTGCTTGATGAGCCGCACGACGCCGCGCGGACCCAGGATCACGAGGGGCTCCTGGCGCGGCGGCATCGTGGTGTACTTGAGCGCGTACACGAGCATCGGGAGCTCGCCCCAATGATCCGGATGGAAGTGCGACAGCACGACGTGGCTCACTTGGTGCCACGGGAGGCCGAACTGGGCGAGGCGGTGCAGGGTGCCCGCCCCGCAGTCGAGGAGGATCTTGAGACTGCCCCGCGCCACCCAATGGCACGCGGACGTGCGGGTCGCCGAGGGCGCGACCGTCCCCGTACCGACGGTGACGAGGTCCACTCAGGCCGGCTCCATCTGGCCGAGGCGGACGCCCACGATGGTCGAAACGCCTGGTTCCTGCATCGTGACGCCGTAGACCGCGTCGGCCGCCTGCATGGTGCGCGGATTGTGGGTGATGACGATGAACTGCGTCAGGTCCTTGAACTCGGCGAGCAGGCGCACGTACCGGCCCACGTTGGCGTCATCGAGCGGGGCGTCCACCTCGTCGAGCAGGCAGAAGGGGCTCGGCTTGGTCAGAAAGATAGCAAACAAGAGCGACACCGCGACCAGCGTCCGCTCGCCCGACGAGAGCAGATGGATTCGCTGCGTGCGTTTGCCTCGTGGGGCGGCGTGGATCTCGATCTCGCTCTCGAGCGGCTCGTCCTCGTTGGCGAGGCGCACGTCGCATTCGCCACCGCCAAACAGCGTCTGGAACACCGTGCGAAAATTCTCGCGCACCTTGCCGAACGACTCGAGGAACAACGTCTTGGCCGTCTGATCGATCTCCCGCGCCGCCTGCTGGAGCGACTGGCGTGCGGCCACGAGGTCGTCTCGCTGGGTCATGAGGAACTCGAGGCGCTTCGTTTCTTCGGCGTGCTCGTCCACCGCGAGTGCGTTCACGGGCCCGACCGCGTCGATGGCGCTGCGCAGCCGCTCGTCCTCCTGGCGCAGCCACTCGAGATCGCCTGCGACCTCGGGTGCCTCGGCGAGGAGTCGGTCGAGGGGTTTGCGCCACTCGGCCTCGACCCGTGCGACCACTCCCGCGCGCCGGCCGAGGACCTCCGTCCGCTCGAGCTCGAGCTTGTGCTCGTCGGCGCCGCGCGCGTCGACCGCACGCCGGACCTCGTCCAGCGCCGCTTCCCCTTGTGCCAGGCTCGCCTCGGCCTGCTCCACCTGCGACCCGGCCTCGCGGGCCGCCCGCTCCAGGGCGCCGAGCGCGTGGCGCCGCTCCTTGAGCGTGTCCTCCCACTGGGCCCGCTGCGCCGTGAGGGTGGCGGCCTCGCGCTCGAGTTCGTCCATCTCCCGAGCGAGCGCGGCCGCTTGGTCGCGCGCCTCCTGGGCCGCCGCCGCCGCGCGGCCCGATCGCTCCTGGGCGGCGGCGAGCCGCGCCTCGACCTGCGCCGCATCCACCTGCCACTGCACGCGCTGCTCGCGCGCCGCTTCCTGCTGCGCCTCGAGATCGACGAGCCGCGCCCGCTCTCCGCCTAACCGCTCGTCCAGGCGGACGCGCTCGACCTCGTGTCGCTCGAGGTCTCCGTGCAGCGCTGCCAGGCGGGCTTCCACTTCCTCGAGCCGCGTCGACAGCCGCTCGACCTGCGCCGTGACGTCCGCCGCCTCTCGCTGCGCGTGGGCCGCCGCGCGCTCGGCGTCTCCCTTCAACACCCCGCCCTCGAGCTCCCCTTGGCGCGCCCGCTCGGCCTGCGCCCCGGCCTCGACGAACGCGGCTTCAGCGGCGCTGAGCTCGCTGAGCGTGCGCTCGAGCGTGGCGGCGGTGGCGTCGCGACGCGCCTCCGCCTCACGCGCGTCCTGACCGAGCGACTCGAGCTCGGCACGCCGCTCCAGCGGCCCGTTTCCTCCGGCTCCGTTCGCGCTCGCGAGGAAGACCGCGCCGTTCGCGCGGCGCAACGCGTTCCCGCCTTCGAGCACCTCGTGCCCCGCGAGCAGGGCCCGCACCCAGGCGGCCGCCGGTCCATCCACCCGCAGGGAGTCCTGCAGCGGATGGCCGTCCGCCGCGAGGCGGGGGCCCGGCACGGCCGGCAGAAGGACCAGGGGGCCCGGCTGTGCGCGCGTGTGCCACTGCCTGATGGCGTCGACGGCGGCGGCGTCTCGCACCAGGACGGCGTGCAACCACTCGCCCAGCAGCTGCTCGGCGAGGGTCGCGTCGCTGCGGCTGGTCCGCACGAAGTCCGACAGCGGGCCGATCACTGCGTCGCCGAATTCCTTCTTGGCCTTGAGCAGGGCGCGCGCGGCCGGAGCGAGGCCGGCGCGCTCCCGCTCGAGCTCGGCGATGGCGTCGCGTCGCGCGGTCACCTGGGCGAGCGCCTCCTCCGCCTGACGGCGCGCCGTGCGACCGTGCGTCTCCCGCTCCTTGAGCTCGGCCACGCGCCGTCGCGCCGCCTCGAGCGCCTCGACCGCCTGCGCCGCCTCGCGTGCCTGTGTCGCGGCGCGGTGCGCCAGCGTGCGCACTTCCATCGTGGCGGCCCGCTCCGCCGCGTCGCGGGTGAGCCGCTCCTGCGAGGCGTGCGCCACTTGCTGGCGCAGCTCTGCCCGCTCCCGCTCGAGCGCCGCGCGCTCACCCTCGAGCGCCCGGAACGCCTCCGCCCGGCGCTGCAGGTCTTCCTCCAGCTCGCGAACGGCGGTGCGCTGCGCCAGCAAGCCGTCACGGCCCGCCTGCTCGAGCGCCGTGCGGCCGGCGAGCTCCTGGCCGACGGACGCGAGGTCCCGCTCGGCCGCGGCGTGCTCTGCGGCCGCCGCCGCCCGCTCCCGTTCCGCCTGCACCGCGCGCGCTTCTTCCTGCTCCCGGCGTTGCGCCGCGGTGGCGCGCCGTTGCCCGGCGTTGCGCAGCCGCTCGGCCGCGAGCGCCAGATCGCCCTCGAGGCGCCCCACTTCGAGCTTGGCGTCGGCCAGGCGGCGCTCGACTTCGGTGCGACGCGCCTCGCCCGTATGGCGCGCCTGGGCCCGTGCCTCGCGCTCCCGCTCCGCTTCGGTGAGTCGCCCGCGCTCCGCCGGAAGCGCGGCCGCCAGATGCTCGGCCCGCTGGCCGAGCCCGCCCAGTGCGAGATCGAGATCCTCGAGCTCGCGCCGCACCAGCGTCATCGCCACGCCGAAGCGCTCCTCGATCATCTTGCCGTAGCGCTCCGCCTTCCCGCGCTGACGGGCCAGGCTCCGGACTTGGGTTTGCACTTCACTGACCAGGTCGTCGAGCCGGGCAAGGTCCGCCGCGGTTTCCTCGAGCCGCCGCTCGGTGCTCTTCTTTCGGTCGCGATACAACCCGATCCCCGCGGCCTCCTCGAACAGCGCGCGGCGCTCCTCCGCTTTTTCGGAGAGCAGGGCGTCGATCATCTTGGCTTCCATGACGACTGCCGCGTCGGCCCCCAGTCCGGTGCCGCGCAGCAGATCCTGCACGTCGCGCAGCCGCACCGGTGACTGGTTGAGCAGGTATTCGCTCTGCCCGGAGCGGGAGAGCCGTCGCGTCACGACCACTTCCTGGTAGGCGACCGGCAGCGTTCCGTCCGAGTTGTCGAACACCAGCGACACCTCGGCCACGTTCACCGGACGGCGGCCGGTCGAGCCCTGGAAGATGACGTCCTCCATCTTGCCGCCCCGCAGCAAGCGCGGCGACTGCTCGCCCAGCACCCAGCGCACGGCATCGGAGATGTTCGACTTCCCGCATCCGTTCGGCCCCACGATGGCGGTGACCCCCGCCTCAAACGGCAGCTCCACCGTCCCTGCAAAGGACTTGAATCCCGCCAGCTCCAGCCGGGTCAATCTCATGGTGTGGTTGTCATCCGGGTGACGAGAGTGGCCGAGACGCCGGCGCGCTTGAGTTGGTTCTCGAGAACCGTGGCCTGCTCAGGAGTTTCGAAGGCGCCCACGAGGAGCCGTGCCGAATCCCAGGCGACCGCGGCGATCCCGCGAGCTCGCAGTCTGTCCGTCCGGACGCCCCCGCCGCCCTGCCGGCTGAGGGCGAGGGAATAGGGAGCCCGCAGCACATCGCCCTGGCCGCGATCGGCGAGCTGGCGCGCCCACAGGCCTACGCGCGCGCTCAACGCGGAGTCGCGCGTCGGATATGCGCCCGCGAACACGCGGTACCACACCGTCGCATCACCGCGGCCCCCACCCCCGATCGCGACGGGCGTGACGAAGGGCGTCACGCCCTGCGCGTTCAGGCGGTCCGCCAGCGCGAGCGCTTTATCGAGCTCGGCGTAGGCGGCGAGCTGCACCGTCCACGAAAGGGAGTCGGCGTGGGGCGCGGGAGCGGCGGCCACGGGGCGGGCCCGTGGGGTGTGCGCAGGCGCCGGCCGCGCCGGTGTCGGCGCATGCTCGGCTCCGCGTACCAGCAGCCCCCACCCGCCGGCTGCGCCGGCGACGAGGGTCGCTGCGATCACGACCGGGCGCGTCCGCCGCCGCGCCGGCCGCCGTGCGGCGGAGGCGGAAATACGGCCGGGCGGCGGCGCGACCGAGCGCGTGTCCGGGCCGGGGGTCCACCGCTCTCGCACCACACCGAGCAGCGGGACGCCGCGCTCCATGGCCGCCGCGATGCCCTGGCCGATCGAGGACTCGGGCTCGTAGCCATCGGGCGAAAGCACGATCAGTCCGTCCGGGACTGCGGAGAGACGGGCGAGCGCGCCAGCCGAGAGGAAAAGGATCAGGAGCGCGTCTTCCACCTTGAAGCCGCCGTGCAGTTTCTTCCATCGCGGATTCGCGAACAGATCACCCGCATGCGCAGTGACGGCGCCCGCGGCAATGAAGAACACGTGATCGATCTCATGCGCGGCCTTCGTGAGCGACACGTCGTACTCGAACGCGTCGACGATCCCTTCCGTGGGCGCGAGTCCCACCGTCTCGTGCAGCATCGGGTGCTCGAGCCACAGGTCGACGAGCGCCACGCGACGACCGTTCAGGGCGGCCGCCCGCGCCACGTCCCAGGCCGCGCCAGCAGCCCACTTGAGATCGCCGGTCGCCGGGACGAGGGCGATGAGCGCCTGCCCGGTGACCAAGGACGGCACCAGCGCGTCGAGACGCGACCGGGGCAGGGGTCGACCGGTCACGGGGTGGGCGTAGGCTGGTAGATCCAGAATGGCCGGCCGAGCTTCCGACCGATCGCTTCGGCCTGGGCGCGCGTGGGATAGGGGCCAAGGACCACGCGGTAGCCATCGTCGGGATTCTTGGGGTCGAGCACTCGGGCCGCGAGACCCGCGCGGGTGAGCTGCTGTGCCATCTCCGACGACCACGCCTCGTTCTGCGACGTCGACACCTGCACGTACATCGGGCCCTCAGGCCCGGCCGTGTCGGACGCGACCGGCCCCCCGGACGGCGCTCCCGAGCCATCCGCGTCGGCGAACGCGCCGCGATATGCGCCCCGCGGGCGCCACGCCGTGAGCGTCCACAGATCGGCCCCGCCGCCTTTCACCCTTCCCGTCTCGACGAGCGAGTCCGGGCGGTAGGCCACCACGTCGTCTCCCTGGCGGACGAGGAGCACGCCTTCCGGTGCGATCGCCGGCAGGTCCACGCGCCAGACGCAGGGCACCGACCCCACCAGTCGCTTCACCGGCAGATCCACCACCCACACCGAATCGCCGGCGCTCGGCTTGGCCAGGAGCCAGCGCCCCAGCGGATCGAGCCGGATGGCGGTCGCGGGCAACGGCAGGGCCACGCCGTCGATCTCTTCGCGCTCGTAGCGATCGATGGCCGCGAGTCCGGGCTCGGTGCGGCGCGCCACGTAGATGCGATGGCCGGACGGTGAAAACACGAGGGCTCGCGGATGGTCGGGCAACCGGATGAATGCGGCGTCACGTCGACCGAGGGGATCCATTAGGACCACGCCCGAATCGGCGGCGACGGCGACGAGGTCGCCCCAGCGCGTTGCGGCCACGTCGCTCCCCGCCGGAAGCGCTCGACTCGTCGCCGGCTGATCGGCGGCGGCGGTGACGAGGTTCGGCGGCTCGGCAACGACCAGCCGCTGATCGGCGGCTCCGAACAACTGCAGCGGTACACCGGGCAGTGGTTGCGGCCATGCGACGCGGAAGCGTCGCGCCACGGACACGACCCGCCGCTTGGCGTCGACGGTGTAGAGCGTACCGTCCGGGCCAAGGGTGGCCTGCTCGATTCCGCTCGCCACGGTATCTACACGTGCGCTCCCCAAGTCCAGGGCGAGCACGTCGTACTTGGCGGTCGAGTCCGTTGGGACGCTCTTGGCCCTTTTTCCCTTCTGGGCTTTCTGAGCCGTCGTGTCCTTGGTGGGCGTCGTGACGTAGAGGAACTCGGCTTCGGCGTCGAGCCCGATCACCCGCCCGACGGGAGGGAGCTTGCCCCGCATGGCGGTCGGGATCTCCGCCAGGCCCGGCAAGCGATAGGCGCGGGGCACGCCCCCCTTTGCCGGGATACGAATGGCGACGCCCGTGGTGCGGGCGGCGCTCGCCGCCGCCTTGCTAACCGATTGCTTGACCGGTGGTTGGGAGGGGGACGACGATTCCGCGGGCGCCCGGGACCTACAGCCCCAGAGCGCCAGGCTGGTGAGCAGCAAGTACGATCTCGGGATACGCAAATGGCCTCGCCGGACAAGATAGGCAACCGGCGAGGCCAGGACAAGTGTTTAAGCGATGCGGAGTTAGAACGTTGGGCCGAGGCTCACCGTCCAGTACGACGTGTTGTAGGTCGGCCGGCTGAGCGGCTTGGTGTAGTCGAACCGCAGCACCACGAAGCCAAGGAGGTTCATCCGGATCGATGCGCCCCAGCTGCGCAGCGGCTCGCGATAGATCTCGGGGTCCCGGCCGTTGCGGTTCAGCACGACACACGACCCGGGGGTCCCATCGCAGGACGTGCCGTTCCAGGCGAGCCCCGCATCGTAGAAGATGGCGCCCTCGATGGGCGGCAGCCCCACCGGCAGGAAGCCAAGCACCAGGCTGCGGGTCAACGGGAAGCGCAGCTCCGCGTTCACGACGGCGATCTTCGAGCCGATGAGCTGGTCGAGCGACGGGCAGCCGGATGCTCCCGTGTTCGAGGTCGGCTCGGTGATGCACTCGTGGTTGATGACCGAGCCCGAGGTGTACCCGCGGATCAGCTCGGTGCTCCCGAGGAACTGGGGGAACAAGTTGGCATCGCGCCCGTAGCGACCGTAGAACACACCGCGGAGCGCGAGCGTGAACGGCCGGGCAAAGAAGTAGCGCCGCCAATCGGCCAGCCCCTCCGTGAAATGCCACGCGCCGTAGGTGGGTGAGACCTGCATCCGCCAGCGGGATCCCGCGAACGGGCCCACCCACCCGAACAGTGAGTTGTCGTGGACCAGCGCGATCTGCGGGCCGTAATAACTCACGGATGCGAGGTCCTCGGTCACCGGGTCGCCGAGCGGAAATCCGTTGCCAAACTGGTCGACCACGTACTGCTGCGACAGGATCGCCTGATCGATGTTGGCGAAATGGGCCCCGAGCTCCACGCGCGTGAAGCGGTTGAACGGATAGTAAGATTGCGCGAAGACGTCGCGAATCACGAAGCGCTCGATCCGCGGGGTGATGATTTGCGTCGTCCCGCTGGGGTTCGTCGTGTCGGGCCCGACGAGGGTCGGCAGGTAGAAGTAGAGGGGCTCCTGCGACCCGCCGATCGCCCAGTTCATCCGGTGCGATTGATTGATATAGGCCGCGAGCACCTGCGCTTCGCTCAGCCGGCCATTCACGGCGCCCGAGAACACCAGGGTGTGGTTCCCCAGGATGTCGGACAGCGAGATGGCGGTGCCGCCGAAGAAGCCGCGACCGAAGTTGTCTCGCTCGTAGCCGATGGTCGGCCGCGCCACGTAATCCGGCGTGAAGCGGGTGTGATACGGCTTGAACGTGAACTCGCTCGTGTCCGGCAGCGCGGGCGAGGAGTCGATGAGCGTTTTCACCGAGATCGCCGCGGGCGCCGAAGAATCAGACGTCTGCGGCGTGGTGCCGGACGAGCGGAAGCCCGTCGGGGACCGGTAGATCGACGCGCCGGCCCGCGACTCCGCGGGCGTCTGGTTGGACGCCGCCGCAGACGACGTGGGTTCCGTTCCGGTGATAGCGCGGCGCTCCGCGGCCACGAGCGAAGCCACGAGCGGCGTCGCGGGGGCGCGGTATGGCTGACGCTTGAGCGAGCGCGGATTATCCAGCCCGTAGACGTTGTACTCGCCGTCCTCGTAGTAGGCGAAGGCCAGCCGGTCCGCCTCGTGCGCCCACGATAGGCAGGGCGACAGCGGCGTGATGCCGGACACGCCGGTGTAGACGTTCGTGAGCTGATAGATGTTTTTGTCGGTGAAGTCATAGAGAAACAGGTTGCTGATGCCGCTCCGGTCCGACACGAAGGCCAGCGACCGTCCGTCCGGCGCCCAGACGGGATTGATGTTCCTGCCGTCGTCCATGTGATCGAGGAGCTCGATCGTGCCCTTGTCGAGGTGATACAGCGCGATCCGCATGTTGCCGAACTTGAGATCGTCGAAGTTCGTCGCCGGGCCGCGGTCGGTCGCGAACGCGATCGTCTTCCCGTCGGGCGACCACGACGGCTGGAGATCCGCGTACTTGTCGTGCGTGAGGCGGTGGAGATTCGAGCCGTCCGCGTTGACCACGAACAGGTCCGACAAACCTTCGTCGTATCCGGTGAACACCAGCTGCTTCCCGTCCGGCGACCAGGAGGGCGTCGTGAGGCCGCTCAGCGGGATGCGGATACGCCGGACCTCCTCGTCCTTCTTGATGTCCAGAATGACGAGGTCGTCGCGATCCTTGTGCTTCGCCGCGATTGCGAAATAGCGGCCGTCGGGCGAGAAGTAGCCGGCGGAATAGATGAAGCGCAGGCTCTCGAAGTTGCTCGAGAGGGTGGACTTCACGAGCCGGCGGATGACCTTGCCGGTCTCCGCGTCGGCTAGGTAGAGATCGACAAAAAAGGAGTTCTTCTCGCTGAAGTACGCGATCTGGTGACCGTCGGGCGTGAGCGCGGGCGCGATGTGCAGCGTGCCCTCCGAGCGCTTCTCCGTGAGCACCGGCTGTGCGATCCGCCGGGCGCGGTAGTGATCCGCGAGCTGGGGGAGATATGTCGTCTGCACCGCGTCGCGCCATTCGCTCATGAGATCGTCGAGCGTCACGCCCAGTGTGCGCTTAAAGGCGCCTTCGACGCCCCCCGTGAGCGACGCCTGGAGGATCTGCCCGATTGCCTCGTCACCCCACTTCTCCCCGACGTAGGCCCAGATCGCATGTCCGAAATAGTACGGGAAGACCCGCTCGTAGGTCAGGTCCTGTAGCGTGGGCAGGTGTCCCTCCAGCGAGGCATCACGCAGCCACATCGCCGTAAGCGGGTCAATCGGTCCGACCGAGAGGTACTCGGCCATCCCTTCCATGAACCAGCCGGGCGGGTTGACATTGATGAGCGTCTGCATGCCCCCGCCGACGCGGCCGCGGGAGTACACGTCGTACTGGAACTGGTGCACCATCTCGTGGCCGATGACGTGCTCGAGCTCCGCGTACGATCCGGTGAAAGGGAGCACCATGCGGTGCTTGAAGAACTCCGTCACGCCTCCCAGGCCTTCGCCGGTCGCGTCGATGATGTTCGTCTGTTGGAAGTCGGATTGCGACGCGTATAGGATGATCGGCTTCCGGCCCTGGAACTGGTGGTGAAGGATGCGGGACAGCCGTGCATACCAGCGCTCGGCCATCCGCGCGGCGTCCAACGCTCCGGTCCGCTCGGCCGGGTAGTAGTAGACGTCGAAGTGCTCGGTTTGGATGATCCTGAAGTCGAAGGAGCTGTACTGGACCTTGTTCTGGCCGAAGTACTGCGCCACGAGCGGCGCCACGCCGAAGAGCGCGAGCGCCGCCGCAATCCCACCGATGCGTCGCATGAACGTCATCCTTTCGCCCCACTCTCGGGGGCGCCCGCGGCGAGCACGGGTGCGTCGCCCCACAGGCGCTCGAGCTGGTAGAACTCGCGCAGCTCTGGATGAAAAACGTGCACTACGAAATCCACGTAATCCAACAGTACCCATCGTCCCTGCGTGAGCCCCTCGACATGATGCGGCACGATGCCGCGGGGTGCCAGCGCGGTCATCAGGTGCTCCGCCATGCCCCGCACGTGGGCGTCCGACGTTCCCGACACGATCACGAAGTAGTCGGCTGCCGCAGTCAGTCCACGCAGGTCCAGCACGATCGCGTCGATCGCCTTGCGGTCGGCGAGGGCCGAGGTGACGAGCCGGAGCGCCACCTCTGCTTCGCCACCTCCCCGCCCGGCGGGGCGCCCGCTGCGCTTGCTAGTCATAGCGGGTCCGTCATCCGTTTGTTCCGTCTTGGACCCGACAAACGCCCGCCGGCGCCGACATCGGCGCCGTCGGCCACCGTCCCACTCCTAGGTATGGCCACGCTCGCCCTGATGTTGAGCTTGGCGCCGACCCGCCCCCCAATGCCCGAGGTCACGCGCGCGTCGCTACTCCTTGACCACGCTCACTTGGATTTCTGGTCGCACGTCGGGGTGCAGCTTGATCCCGACCCGGAACTCGCCCAACTCGCGGATCGGCTCGGGGAGGTCCACCTTGCGCTTGTCCACGTGGATGCCGAGCTCCTCGAGCTTCCGCTGGATGTCACTCGCGGTGACCGAGCCGTACAGCTTGTCCTCTTCCCCCACCTTCACCGCGAAGCTCAGGCGTACCTCGGCGATGCGGCCGGCTTCCGTTTCGGCGGCACCCTTCTCGGCGGCGCGCTGCTGGGCGATCCGATCGGCCTCGTACGCGATCTTCTTCTTGTTCGCCTCGGTGGCCGGGTATGCCAGGCCCTTCGGGAGCAGGTAATTGCGGGCGTACCCGTCCTTGACCTTCACCACCTCGCCCGCCGCCCCCAGGTGCTGAACGCTTTCTCTCAGGATCACTTCCATCCGTTCATCTCCTCAATGGTTCAAGACGGCCACTTGGGAGAGCGGGGTGCGGGCGATGAGCCCGTGAGCCCGCCAGGCCAGCGCCAGCCCTGCCAGGGTCTCGAGCACCAGCCACAGCGGCCATACCGCGAGCAGCCGCACCGCGGGCTCGAACGCCGGGTAGAGGCCCGGCACGACCTCGACCACGTAACGCGCGACGCGGCTCGCGCCCCGGGTCGCTTCCCACTGCACTTCCCTCCAAACCGCCCCTCCCACCCCCGTCCCCGCCGCCGCTCGCAGATTCACCAGGAGCAGCAGACCGATCGCGGCGTACAGACAGGCACGCAGCGCCAGGGGCCAGAACACGGGCGGCCGCAGCTTGGCGCCGACGACGAACGCGAGGGTCACGAGCACGATCCACCCGCGACTCAGCGCGTCGAGTGATCCCTGGCCCCGCACTGCGAGCAGCGCAATCCCGGCACCGCCCGAGACCGCCGCGGCCAACCACTCCCCGCGGGATCGCGGTCGCGCCATGATCAGGAGCCCCGCGAACGGCAGCGCCACGAAGCTCACCGGCGCCACGGCGGCGAACAGCAGGACGCCGGCCGCCAGGCGCCAGCGCGTCAGCCGACGTACCCTTTGATGTACGGCAACAGGGCAAGCTGGCGCGCGCGCTTGATCGCGGTCGCGAGCTGACGCTGGTGCCGCGCGCACATCCCCGACAGGCGGCTCGGCAGGATCTTGCCGCGCTCGGTAAGAAAGCGGCCCAGGGTGCGATCGTCCTTGTAGTCGAGCACGCGCACCCCGGACTCGCACACCGGGCAGGTCTTGGCGGGCCGTCTCATGCCTCATCCTCCTCGATTTCATCCACCACATCCGCGGCGATCACCGCCGGCGCGGCTTCAGGCTTCGCCGGCAGGCCCTCCGACACCACGACCAGAAACCGGATCACGCCCTCGTCGAGCTTCACGGCGCGCTCGTACTCGGGCAGCAGATCGGCCGCGGTTTCGTATTGGGCAACCACGTAATAGCCCGTGTCCTTCTTCTTGATCGGGTAGGCCAACGAGCGCTTGCCCCACTGGGCGAGGTTCGTGATGGTGCCCTTGCCGTCCTTGGTGAGGAGCGAGTGGAACCGATCCAGCCGTTCCGTGATCGCGGGCTCTTCCAGCGCGGGGTCGAAAATGTAGACGGTCTCGTAGCGACGAGCCATGCCACCTCCCTTTGGTCATGGGCGACCCGGCGCTGGTGCGGCACCGAGTAGGGGATTCTTGAAGCGGGAGGAAAGATAGAAGGGGGCGTGGGAGCTCGGTAGAGGGCGCGAACACGGAGGAATAGATGCCCGAACAAAAAGGTATATGTCCGACGTTGATGATTGTAAGGTCACCGCGTCGTCGCCGCGTCGCGTCGCGGACACGGGCGCCGAGCCGACACGTGATGTGCCTCACAGCACTGGCCGTCGCGTAATGCCCGCTTTTGATGCCGTCTTGACGGGACGTGATTACCGTCACGCTACCATATGGGCGAGCCAATCATCCTTGGGGTAACGAGTTGTCCGGGTCGCCGGTCAAAGCAGGAGGGCTGGCACCTGACTTGCCCCTCACGAGGGCAGGCAATCGAACCCCGGCGATCGAGACCGGGGACTGGCGAAGGAAGGTCGGATGCACGCTTGGGGGGCAGGGATGTTCTCGCGCGCGATGCGCGCTTTGGCAGCGGCGACCGGGCTGATGGTTCTGCTCGCGCTGCAGCCCGAGCCTGCCCGTCTCATCGAGGCGGCGTCGATGCATGGCAGCTCGCACGCGCGCGCCCTCATTCTATCCGACCAGGCGCGACGCTACCTCGCGCTGGAGTACCGGTCATATCCCACGGAATTCATGGGCTGCATGATCGGTGAGGTCCGCGGCAACGCCGTACTGGTGAGCCGCATCGCGCCGGCCGACGTGGATCCGGCTCAGTCCACGGCCACGGCGGTGCTCCCGAAGCAGACGTGCGAAGATGCGGGATGGAAGGAAACGGTGGGGATGATCCACAGTCACCCGACCGGCGAGCGTTGCTGGTATTTCTTCCCGGGCACTCAGGTGCCGAGCTCGGACGCCGAATCGTTCGGTCGGCAGCCCTATCCGGTGGACGCGATCATGTGCGGGGACCGCGTCGTGTGGATCAGCCGCGATATGGTGCAGCAGCAGGTCCGCCTGTCGGTGCGAGGGGCGGACGGTCGTCCGGCTGCGAGCCCGCACAAGCGCGGCAACCGGATCCACGCGGGCGCTGCGTCGCCCGACGGGCAGGACTAGCCGCACCTTAGACGTTGAACCGAAACAGCAGGATGTCGCCGTCCTTCACGACGTAATCTCGTCCCTCGCTCCGGACCAGTCCCTGCTCGCGCGCCGCCTTGTAGGAGCCAACGCGCGCGAAGTCTTCGTACGCCACTGTCTCGGCGCGGATGAACCCGCGCTGGAAATCAGAGTGGATTTCGCCCGCCGCGTCGAAGGCCGTGCCATCGCGATGCATGGTCCAGGCGCGGACTTCGTTTTCGCCCACGGTGAAGAAGGTCTGTAGGCCGAGCAGCCGATAGCCTGCGTGGATGAGCCGATCGAGTCCCGCCTCGCTTACGCCGGCACTCGCGAGGTACTCCTGGCGCTCGGTTCCTGACAGCTCGCCCAGCTCGGCCTCGAACTTGGCGGAGAAGGGGACGATCTCCGCTTCCTCGTGGTGGGCCTGGACGGCGGCGCGCAGTTTGTCGAGCCACGGGCCGCCGCCCCGGGCGAGATCGTCTTCGTTCACGTTGGCGGCGTAGAGGATCGGCTTCGCGGTGAGCAGGCCGAGCTGGCGCAGGAACTTGACGGCGTCGTCGCTCTCGCCGGCCTCGCGCGCGCCGCGCCCGGCGTTGAGCTCGGTCACGACGCGTTCCAGCACGACCAGCTCGGCCTGCGCGTCCTTGTCACCCGCCCGCGCGGTCTTGCGGGTCTTGTCGAGCCGGCGCTCGACGACCGCGAGGTCGGCCAGCGCCAGCTCGCTCGTAATGACGTCGTGGTCCCGCACCGGGTCCACCGGCCCCATCACGTGCACCACGTCGGGGTCGTCGAAGCAGCGGATGACATGCACCACCGCATCGACTTCGCGGATGTGCGACAGGAACTGATTGCCCAATCCCTCGCCCTGGGACGCGCCCTTGACGAGGCCCGCGATGTCCACGAATTCGACCACCGCCGGGACCTTCTTCTTGGGCCGGACGACCTCGTTCAGCCGCTCGAGGCGCGCGTCGGGCACCTCCACCACGCCGACGTTCGGCTCGACGGTGCAGAAGGGGTAGTTCTCCGCGGCCGCCGCCTTGGACGACGTGAGGGCGTTGAACAGGGTGGATTTCCCGACGTTGGGAAGCCCGACGATCCCGAGGCGCAGCACTCAGCCCGCGCCCTCGGCAACCCACCTGGTGATGGCCTCCACCATCTCGGGGATCAGCGCCTCGACTTGCTCCCGCTGCTCGGGCGTGAACGGCGCGAGCACGTACTCGGACCAGTCACTCACGCCCTCGGGCAGCGGTCCCACGCCGATGCGCAAGCGCGCGTACTGCTGGGATTGGAGCGCGGCCTCGATGCTCTTCAGGCCGTTGTGCCCGCCCGCGGAGCCCTCGGCGCGCAGGCGGAACGTGCCGGTCGGGATGCGAAACTCGTCCCCCAGGACGAGGAGATCCCTCGTGGGATCGAACGCGGGGTCCGCGCGCAGCGACGCGAGGGCCGCGCCGCTGGCGTTCATGTAGGTGGTGGGCTTGAGCACGCGCACCGGCACGCCGTCGCCCACGACGCCCTCGGTAAAACGCGCGCGCTCGCCGCGGCGAAAGGGGGGGAACCCCCAGTGCGCGACGAGCGCATCGGCCAGCCAGTAGCCCGCGTTGTGGCGCGTCGCCGCGTACTCTGGCCCCGGATTGCCGAGGCCGACCACGGCGCGCAAGCGTCAGCTCTCTTTGCCGCCCTTGGGCTTCTCCGTCTTTTCGGCCTTCGCGGGAGCGGCGCCGCCGGCGCCTTTCGCCTCGGGCTTGGCTGGCGCGCCCCCTCCACCCTCGGCGGCCACCCCGCCCTCGCCCTCTTCCTCTTCGCCCTCGCGCACCTTCCGGATGAGCTCGGGCTCGGCCACTTCCGCCGCGGCCTCGGGTGTGGGCACGGCGACTTCCTCGGCGCGGGGTGGCACCACCGTCGCGATCGTCAGCTCCGCCTCCGTGAGGATCTTGGCGTTCGGGATGCTCAAATCCCGCACGTGGAGCGAGTCGCCGATCTTGAGGGCCGTCACATCGAGCTCGACCCGGTCGGGGATGTTCTCGGGCAGCACCTCGATCTCCACCTCACGGGTCACTTGGTCGAGCACGCCGCCGGCGTTGCGTACGCCGTCGGGATTGCCCATCAGGTGCACCGGCACTTTGAGCTTGACCTTCTCGGTCGCGTGGATCTCGTAGAAATCCACGTGGATGATGTCGGGCCGGATCGGGTGGCGCTGGATCTCGCGGATCAGCGTCTTGGCGGTCTTGCCGTCCACCGAGAGCTCGATGATCGTGCTGGCGGGCTCGACCCCGTGCAGCGCCTTCTCGAGGGCCTTGGCCTCGAGCTCAAGCGGCTGCGCTTCCCGTCCGTGGCCGTAGATCACCGCGGGCACCTTACCGCGGAAGCGCGCCTGGCGCGCGCCGCCCTTTCCGGTGGCCTGCCGGGGACTCGCCGAGAGAGAAACAGTTTGAGCCATACGCTATCCGTCGTCCGTTGTCCGTTCAGTCGAAGAGCGAGCTGACCGATTGATTCGAGTGCTCGTAGCCGATGGCCTTGGCCATCAGGCCCGCGATCGACAGCACCTTCAGCTTCTCGAAGCAGCGCTCCTCGGCGATGTGGATCGTGTTGGTCACTGCGACCTCGTTGATCGCCGACGCGCGCAGCCGCTCCACCGCCGGTCCCGAGAGGAGCGCATGCGACGCGAACGCATAAATGTTGCGCGCGCCGAGCCCCTTGAGCGCCGCTGCCGCCTCGGTGATCGTTCCCGCCGTGTCGACCATATCGTCGGGGATGAGGCAGTCCTTGTCGGCGACTTCACCCACCACATTGACGACCTCGGCGACGTTCGCCGACGGGCGGCGCTTATCGATGATCGCGAGCGACGCGTTGAGCCGCTTGGCGAACCCCCGCGCCATTTTCGCCGAGCCCACGTCCGGCGCCACCACCACCGGGTCGTACAGCTGCTTCTGGCGGAAGTGGCTCACGAACACCGGCGCCGCGTACAGGTGATCCACCGGGATGTCGAAGAACCCCTGTAGCTGGTGGGAATGGAAGTCCATTCCCAGCACGCGGTCCGCGCCCGCGTGCGTGATCAGGTTCGCCATGAGCTTGGCGCTGATCGCCACGCGCGGCTGGTCCTTGCGGTCCTGGCGCGCGTAGCCGAAGTACGGCAGCACCGCCGTGATCCGAGCCGCGCTCGCCCGCCGCGCCGCGTCGATCAGCAGCAGCAGCTCCATCAGGTTCTCCGCCGGCGGGTTGGTCGGCTGGATGATGAACACATCCCGGCCGCGCACGTTTTCGTCGATCTTGACGAAGATTTCCCCGTCGGCAAAGCGCCGGATCGTCACCGCACAGAGCGGCTGCCCCAAGTGCTGAGCCATCTCCTCGGCGAGAGGCCGGTTGGCCGTCCCGGCGAGGAGCAACAGCTGGCTCCGCGAGAGCGAGAGGTCCGCCATGTGAGCCCTGCAAAATAGACGGCAAACTGCACGAAGCCAAGGGGTTACTTCTTGGTCGGCATCGGCTTGGTCGGCATCAGCGAGCGGCCGGTCGGCGTTACTCCGTCCACGTCCCAAACGTTCATGCGGTACACGGTCGCGCCCTCGCCACCCGTGCCCGCCAGGTGGCGCGCCAGGAAGGCGCCCGCAGTCGAGTCGAACGCCAGCGAGAGCAGCACGCCGCGCGCGCTCCGCACGGCGAGACGGCGCGCGGGGCGCGCTGTTCGGGTGGAATCGCTCTCCCGCGGCGTCGCGAACCCCGTCGCCGTGATCGCCTTCAGGCGCTCCAGGTAGCGGGCGACCGCGCCCGAGTCCGTAGCGGCGCCGTTCACCTTCCAGGTCTTGCCGGCGCGGGTCAGGGCATAGCGGTCCCTGCCCCGCACCACCTCCACCACGGCGATGCTGTCGGGCGCGAGAGCCGCGATGCGCTTGTCGCGCCAATCGTCGAGCGTGCGGTCGACCAGCGCGCCGAGCTGTCCGCGCCACAGGTACACGTGTTTATCGCCGGGCCGGCGAACGTACGCGCTCTGGAAGTCGGTGGGGCGCGTGCCCACGATGAGCTCGAGCAGCGGCTTGCCGCCGCGCCCCCCCCGGAGGCGCAGCCGGCGGCCGCCCGCGCTGTCCACCTGCAAGCGCGTAAAGGAAGACGAGTCCTGCGCCACGAGCTCCGGGTGCACCGTGTCCCGGAGCGCCTGGAACAGCTCGGTCACACTCGCGAGTGCCGCGCGGTGACCGTTGACGGTCCAGTCCGAGGCGGACTGCCGCGCGAGGGCGATCGTATCCGACGCCTTCACGATCGTGATCGAGTCCACGTCGGTCTGAGCCGGTGCCCGCAAGTCGAGCGACCCGCGCACCGAGTCCGAGCCGCGGGAGAAGAGCGCGCTCCCGCCCCACAGCAGCAGCAGGAGGACCAGGCCGCCAGCGATGAGCTTGAGTTGCGTCGCACTCATGCGCTCATGCCGTCCCCGCCGCGGCGCTCGCGAGCGGTCGATAGACGCGGCGCGTGATCTGGTGGCGGCGCCACAGTCGCGCGATGCCGAGCGCGATCAGGAGCAACGGCGCACCGATCGTGTTGCCGTATTTCACGGCGCTCCGTTTCATAATGCTCGTGAACACGAGCGGCGCCGGCGCGCGGTTCTTCGAACGGATGGCGATGAGCGCTTCGTCCTGCGCCAGCCAGTCGATCGCGTTCTGCACGAACACCATGTTCTCGGGGGAGTTGCGCGCGTAGCGGTCGCTCGCGAAGTCCGCCGTGCCCACCACCACGATCCGCCCGCGCTGCTGCGGGGGGGTCGCGGACGGGCTCACGGCGAGTGCGACGATGCGGAGGCGCAGGCTGTCCCGGCTGAACTGGCGGTCGGGGCTGATGAACGCCGTGGTTTCTTGCGCGCCGCCCGCGCGGCTGGTCACGAGCAAGGGCGTCACCGTGCCCGGCTGCGCATGGGTGGTGTCGATCTGGCTCGCCCACGGTAACAGCACGCCCGGGAGGTCGGCGTTCACCGGGGAGGCCCTGGTGCTGATCGCGCGGAGCCAGAGGGGATAGGACACGAGGACCTGGCCGAACTGCGCGGGAAGACCCACCTGGGCATTCGACGCGAGGTCGTACACCATGTTCGAAGCGATCGACACGCCGTAGGGCTTGAGGAGCTCGTTCCACCCGACCGGCCGCGAGAACGCGAACGGACCCTGAGGCGAGAGCTGCATCCCGCTGGCCATCAGGAGCAGGCTGCCGCCCCGGTCGAGGAACGCACGGAACCGTGCCGTCGCGGCGCTGCTCAACGACTCGGGCGTGCCCGCGACGGCGATCACCTTGACCTGTGGCGGGATCACGGTGTCCGTGAGCTGAAACGACTGGACCATGTAGTTGTGTCCGAGCTGGTCGCGCAGCGCGGTGAAGGCGCGTTGGCTCCGGGCCGAGACCGCGTCCCCGATTTCCGCGAACGCGATCGCCGGCCGCTCGGGACGCGTGAGCGCGCGAATGTCGGACGTGAGCCGATACTCCAGGTCGCCGGTCTGCTGCACGAACGGAATGGTCTTGACCCCGTCGGCGTAGCGGATCGCGATCCCCAAATACCCCTGCTTGACCTGCAGCTCGCCCTGCCCGAGCACGTTGAATTGCACGGGGTCGATGCCGAGGGCGCCGGCGTCACGCCGGGCGGAGCTGTCGGTGGCCGGGTCCTGGATGACGAGCTTCACTTTGCTGCGGCCCGCCGCGCGATAGTCGCGCAGCAGGTCGTCCACGTCGCGCTTGAGGAACGTCACCTCGGCCGGCAGCTCGGCGGAGACGAACAGCTTGATGGTGACCAGGTCGGGCAGGGTGCGCAGGACCTGCCGCGTCGTGGGCGACAGGGTGTAGGCCCGGCCCGGGGTGAGGTCGAGCCGGCCGCCGATGTTCCCGCCGAAGAGGTTCACAACGACGACCGCGGCCGCGAGCAGGACGGTGCCGAGACGCAGCCGCTGGACCGAGGGGCCGTGCGCCGTGAGCTTGCGGGACTGGAGCACGAAGTAGGCGAAGACGAGGAACAGCGCGGCGAGCGTGACGAAATACACGCCATCCCGCAGGTCGAGCACGCCGCGATCGATCTGGCTGAAGTGCGACAGCACGCCGAGCGACGCGGCGATCGCGCCCAGCCGCGGCGGCAGGCCGACGATCAGCTGGTCGAGGCCGACGAAGATCAGGACGAACATCACGAACACGCCGACGATGAACGCCGTGATCTGATTACGCGTGACGCTCGAGGCCCAGACGCCCACGGCGGCGAGGCCCGTCGCGAGGAGGCCAGCGCCCACGTACTGCGCGACCACGATCCCGAGCTCGGGCGCCGTGCCGAGCGCGAGGCCGAGCGGGATGGTGACCGTGAGGGCGAGCGCGATGAGCAGGAACAGCACCTGCCCGACGTACTTGCCGAGCAGGAGCTCCAGCTCGGTGATCGGCTGCGCCAGCACCACCTCGAGCGTACCCGAGCGGCTGTCTTCCGCGAGCGCGCGCATCGTGACCGCGGGGATGAGGAAGAGAAACAGCCACGGCAGGAAGTCGAGCATGGGGCGCAGCGAAGCGACGCCGTAGGCATCCTGTTGGCGGAAGAACAAGAAGCTGTTGAGTCCCACGAACACCACGAGCAGGATGTACGCGGTCGGCTGGTCGAACAGCGCCTTCAGCTCGCGCCAGGCGATGATGCGGATCGCGCGCATGCGGGTCAACTGGTGAGCTGGTGGAAGAGCTCCTCGAGGCTGCCCGCCTCCTGATGGAGCTCGTACAGCGTCCAGCCGCGGGCTTTGGCGAGCCCGAAGATTTCGGGCCGGAGGTCGGTCGCGCGATCGGCGGTGATCGTGAGGGCGACGCGACCGTCCGCAGCTTCGGACGAGGGGCTCACGCGGCGCACGCCGGGGAGCTTCGTGAGCGCGTCGGCGGCCGTGGCTCCGCCTCCCGTTTCCGCGAGCTCGACCGCGATCTCGACCGTGCCCTCGGCCTGTTGCATCAGCCGATCCACCGGCCCGTCGGCCACGATCTTGCCGCGGCTGATCACGAGCAGCCGCGAGCACATGTGCCGGACCTCGGAGAGCACGTGGGTGGAAAGCATCACCGTCCGATCCCGGCCCAGCGCGGCGATCAGGCGGCGGATCTCCACACGCTGATTGGGGTCGAGCCCCTCGGTGGGCTCGTCGAGCACCAGCAGGTCGGGGCGGTGCAGGATCGCCTGCGCCAGCCCCACCCGTTGGCGGAAGCCCTTCGAGAGCTCGCCGATGGGTCGGTAAAACACGGTTTCGACACTGGTCGCGGTCACGGCCTCGTCGATCGCCCTATCTCGCGCCGATCCATCGAGCTCTCGCAGATCGGCGATGAAGGTGAGGTAGTCACACACCAGCATGTCCGGGTACAGCGGGTTGTTCTCGGGGAGGTAGCCGATCCGGCGCTTGGCGGCGCGCCCCGCCTCGGCGAGCGGCGTGCCGTCCAGCGTGATCGTCCCGGTATCCGGCTCGTAGTACTGGGTGATCAGGCGCATGGTGGTGGACTTGCCGGCGCCATTGGGCCCGAGGAAGCCCACGACTTGCCCGCGGTCGACCGCGAACGACACCTGATCGACGGCCGTCACGTCGCCGAACCGTTTCGAAACGGTATCGAGTGAGAGGAATGTCATAGGCGGCAAAATGCTAACAAGCTCGCGCGGGGTTCTTCAACCCCTCCACGCCGCCCTGGTTCCCGGCGATTTACAGGGACTTGAGGAAGGCGACGACCGCCGCACGGTCCGCGGTGGGTAGGGCCTTGAAGCGGTCGCGAGCCCCGGCGCCTTCGCCACCGTGCAGCTCGATCGCCTGATCGAGAGTGGCCGCCCGCCCGTCGTGGAGGAAATGCTGGATGTCCCGGAGCCCGAGCAGCGGCTCCGTCCGGAAGTCGGCGGGGCCGGCGAGCCCGAGGCAGATGTCCTCCAGATCCGGTCCCATGTCGTGGAGCAGCAGGTCGGTGTACGCGAAAAACTCCCGTCGATTGAGCGCGGCGATCGGGCTCGCCCCGCTACGGAGTGTAGGGAAATGGCAGCTCGTGCACCCGATCTTCGAAAAGAGGTCACGGCCCCGGCGGCCATCCCGGGTCAGCTTGGTCGGCGTGGGGTCGGCGAGGAAGCGCACGAAGTCGTCGGTAAGGTCGAGCTCTTCCTGCCTGATCTCGGGATCGGCGGTCGAGTCGACGCCCGGTGGAATCGGCTTTCCGCCGATGTTCTCCTCGGTGGGCTGCGCCGGGTTCGTGATTCCCATCTCGGCGACGAACGCACCAGCGTTGAACTCCGCCAGGGTCGGGACAAACGCCTTGCGGCCGAACCGGCCGATCCGTCCGTCCAGCGAGCGGTTGGGTCGCCCGTGCACGCCGTCGTGGTTTCGGTCTTCTGAATCGGCGTAGGCGAGGATCGCCGAATCGGGCACCAAATCGAGCAGCCCGCGGGCAAACACGACGGGCGTGGTGCGCGACGCCCGCGCGTTCGCCGATGGGGGGAACGGCTCCCGGTCGATCCCGAGCGCCGCCTTCAGGGCGGGCGTGGTGTGCAGCTGGATGACCGGGCCGCCCTCCTGGACGAGCGGGTCGCACATGCCGCCCTTGAAGGCAGTCGCGTGCACCTCGACCTCGTCGCCCGTCCCGCCGGCCACCGGGTCCTCGTGGCACTCGCCGCAGGCCGTCGAGTTGAAGAGCGGCCCGAGGCCGGTGTGGGGCGTGAACACGCTGTCGAAGACTTCCTTGCCGCGGTTGAACCGGGCGAGCTGCTCGGCGGTGAGGCCGGGAAGCGGGTCGCCGGGCTTCACGGGCTTCTTACAGCCCACGGCGAGGAGCAGGAAGAGGGCGGCCGCGACCCGCGGGCGGGTCACCGCGCGGGCGCCTCGAGCTTCTCGATCCGATCGACCACGAGCCCGGCGCTCGTGCGGTGGCATTCGACTGTCACGATGTCCCCGGGCTTCACGTCGGCCATCCGAAGCCCGGCCGTCGGAGCGCTGGTATGCACCGCTGGCCCTGCGCTCAGATGAACGAGCCGTAGCGACATCCCGACACCGGTGATCAAGTCGAGCGTGCCCGTCGAGGCGTTCACGGCGTGCACCGTCCCGCGGTACGTATATGACGGAGCAGGCTGCGCGGCTGATTGCGTCCGGTTCCCGGCAGGTCCGGAGATGGCGAGCGGGGTGAGCAGGATAGCGCACAGCGCAGCTATCCGGGTCTTACGAAGCATGGAGCCTCCCGGGTCGGGTTCCGCTCGCATAGTGGCGACCCCGGCCCCGTGAGTCAACGTGGCGGGTCCGCGACAGCCTAGGGAGCGAACTTGTCGACCTGTTCCGCGGCCTGGTTGATCACGCCCGCTTCGGCGGTGAGCGCCTGGGCCGCCGCGCCGATCTGTTGCCCCGCCTCTGTCCAGTTCTTCTGCTCGATCGCCTCGCGCACGCCCGGCAGCGTTTTCACGCCGTACCCCGTGTAGAACCCGGGCGCATACACCAGATGGCGGTACCAGGGTCGCCGCGGCAAGCCGGTGGCGGCCGTGAGGGCGCGCTCGGCCTGTCGCAGCGTGGCGTTCAGCGTACCGACGTCCGGCTTCCCGAATGAGCTCCCATTTGCCTGCGCCTTCGCGAACGCCCGCTCGTAGCGCTCCGCCGCACGGGTGAGGGCGTCCGCCGCGTCGTCCAGCGGAGCGAAGTTGAGGTGCGGCCCGGCCGGCTCGCGCGCCGGCGGCACGAGCGGCTGCCAGGGGTCCGAGGTGGCCGTGAAGACCCCATCGTCGAGCTCGCGATTCCGCTCCTGAATTTGGTCCCGCGTCTCGGTCGCGAGCTTCTCGACCTCCTTCACGTAGCGCCCGACCGTCTCCGCGAAGTTCGTGAACTGATAGGGGACCACATCGGCGTCGGCGAGGCGCATGACCGCAGTGCCGATCGTCTGAGCGAGGGCGCGACCGTACACGAACGACGTGTCGTCGAAGGTCGTGTACCACTTGAAGTCGTCGTAGATCGAATGGTAGATGCCGCCGCCGCCCTCGCCCCCGAAACCCAGGTTCAGAGTCGCGATGCCCACGTGCTGGAGGAACGGCGTGTAGTCCGACCCGGACCCGAGCGCGTCGATGCGCAGATCCGCCCGCTGCCGCGCTTCCTGGCGCTCGTCGGCCGTCTTCGCGTCCGCGACGGCCCGCAGCTGGTCGCGCTTCCAGACGCTGAGCTTGGTCTCCGGATCCTCGATGTCCCGCGCCACGTCGTTGATGAACTGCTCGAGAGAATGCGAGCCACCCACCTCGAGGTAGCCGCGGTTGTTGGTGTCGCTGTTCAAGTAGGCCACGGCCTTGGTGGCGAGCTCGTCCGCGTGCGCCTCTACCCATTCGGTCGAGCCGAGCAGCGCGGGCTCCTCGCCGTCCCAGGCGGCGTAGATGATCGTGCGGCGCGGCTTCCAGCCCTGCTTGAGCAGCAGGCCGTACGCGCGGGCCTCCTCGATCAGCGGCGCTTGCCCGGAGAGCGGGTCCTCGGCGCCGTTCACCCACGCGTCGTGGTGGTTGCCGCGGATCACCCATTCGTCGGGGGCCGACGCGCCCGGGATGCGCGCGATCACGTCGTAGAGCGTCTTCAGGCTCCAGTCGGACTTGAGGCGCAGGTGCACCTTGGCAGGGCCGGGCCCGACGTGATAGGTGATGCCGAGGCCGCCGCGCCACTCCTGGGGAGCGACGCGCCCGCCGAGCGCGGCGAGCAGGGGTTGTGCATCGCCGTACGAGATCGGCAGGACGGGGATCTTGGTGATCGTGGCCGCTTCGCCGATCGGTAGCCGTTTGGCGTCCTTGGTCGCGCCGACGCCCGGGGTCAGCGGGTCACCCGGGTAGAGCGGCATGTCCATCACGCTGCCGCGCTGCACGCCATCCTTCGGGCGCCACGGACCCTGGGGATAGACTGCGCCCTGCGTGTAGCCGTCTTCCCGAGGGTCGGAATAGATGATGCACCCCACGGCGCCGTGCTCGGCCGCGACCTTGGGCTTGATGCCGCGCCACGAGCCGAAGTACCGCGCGATGACGATGGCACCCTTCACCGAGACGCCCATCCGCTCGAGCCGCTCGTAGTCCGCCGGCACACCGAAGTTCACGTACACGAGCGGGGCAGTGACGTCGCCGTCGATCGAATACGCGTTATAGGTGGGCAGCTGCTCGGCCACCTGGCTGGAGGTCGGATCGCCAGGAACCGCGGGCTCTTGCAGCTTCGCCCGGAACGTCGTCGGGGCGACGAGCTCGACGACGCGCTCCTTGGGCGTGGGGAAGAGCACGTCGAAGTTTTCGATGTGCGCGTCGAGACCAAAGCTCTTGAACTTCGCCAGGATCCACTCCGCGTTGTCCTTGTCGTACGGCGAGCCGACGTGGTGGGGCCGGGCGGAGAGGCGGCGCATGTACTCGCGCAGCGAGTCGGGCGAGGGGATCGCGCGGAACTTGGCTTCCCACTCGCGCTCGGCTTTGGCCGACTCGACGGTGAAGCCGCGGAGCTCATCGGCTGGGGAGGGGGCAAGTGCGAGCAGGAGCGCGCCGAAACCGAGCGCGACCATCGGACGAGCAATCAGGCGCATGTGAAACCGACCTCGTGGCGAGAGGAAGGGGTCAAGGCGTACGAATGCGCGGATTGTTTATCAGCTTTCCGCGAAATCATCAAGCCCTAGTATTCGAGCTCGTGCCGAGTGTAGACCTCGCCGCGCCGGACGACGAGCGCGATCTCGCGAAGGTGGCGTACGTCGGCGAGCGGGTCGGCGTCCAGCACGAGGAGGTCGGCCACGGCGCCCGGGGTTAGCGTGCCGGTGCTGTCCAGCCCCACGGCCCGCGCGGCGTTCCGCGTGGCGGCGACGAGCACGTCGCGGGGCGAGAGGCCCGACGCCTCCATCGCCTCGACCTCCATGAACACCGATGCACCGTGCAACGTGAGCGGGTTGCCCGCATCGGTGCCAAGGGCGACGGGGATGCCGGCCTCGAACACCCGTTTCAGGTTCGCCGCGCCGTTGACTCGGGACGTGCTCGTGCGCGCGGCGCGATCGCGCAGCGCGGCATCGCTCGGGCGCTGCGCCAGTGCCACGGTGTCGGTGGCGAGCGCTTTAGCGCGGGTGGCGGGATCGACGCACGCGAGAGGCTGGTGGTCGCGCTCGAACCGGCGTGCCGCCACCTGGCTGTAGCCGTCCAGGACGGTCAGCGTCGGCACGTAGATCGCGCCGCTGCGGCGCGCGAGATCGATGAACTCGGAATCCACGGGAGCGGACCAGACCGAATGCACCAGCACGCGCGCGCCCGCCCGCAGCGCGTCCTTCGCCTCCCAGAGTCCCGTGGCGTGGACGATGAGGGGGAGGCCCACCTTCCGAGCTTCGTCGCCGGCCGCGTGCACCAGTGCCGAGACACGCGCCGTGTCCGGTGGCTGGGGCGGCATGATGTACCACACTTTGATGGCCGCGGCGCCCCATGCCTCATGCGCCTGCACCGCCCGGCGTACGGTGGCCTCGTCCGACATATAGATGAACTGGCGCTGATCGGGCAGATTGAGCCAGTGATCGATGGTCGAGAGCAGCGATCCAGCGGCCATCACGCGTGGTGCCGTCGTGGCCCGAGCCGTCCGCTGCTGGAGCTCGAGTGTCCACGGATAGCCGCCCACGTCGAAGACCGAGGTGACACCGCTACACAGATAGGAGCGGAAGAATCGCTCGGGCCGGGCCTGGAGCGCCGCCTCTACCTGATCGTAGGGATAGCGCTCCCGCAGGTCGAGGGCATCGGGTCGTCCGTCCACCCACCCGGTTTGCGAGAAGTGGACGTGAGTGTCGATGAGACCCGGAGTGATCCACTTGCCGTCGGCGTGCACGGTGTCGGCGTCGCCGGGAATGGCGCAACGCGTCCGTGGTCCCGCGCAGGCGATGCGCCCGTCGCGCAGGACCACCACGGCGTCGCGCACCGGGGCAGCGCCGGTCCCGTCCACGAGCGTGGCCCCGACGAGCGCCACGGGTGGGGGCGCCGCGTCGGGCGTCGGGAAGGCGGTCGTCACCGCGACCTTCCAGCCGTCCCTCGTGCGCACGAAGACCCGCTCGCTCACGCCCCGGACACTGCCGCTCGAGTCCACGACGCGGTACCGGTATACGCCATAGGCGACGTCCGGCGTCACGGGGACAATGCGGAGCTGGGTCGCGACCAGGGTGTCGGGCCAGGAGGCGCCGGCCCCGGCGGCAAAGGAGTCGTAGCCCTGGCGGAGCCCGTCGGGGCCGACACGTGCAAGCGCCGGCGTGTGGAGGTAGTGCGAGAGGTACGCGGCGCGATTTCGCGTGTGGATCGCCGCGATGTTGCCCTTGAACGCGTCGAGCGGGCCGTTCTGAGCCCGGAGCGGGACGGCAAGGAAGACGGCCAGGACGAAACGGATCGATTTCACGGCACCGGTCCTTTGAGATAGCTTGATTCGACTCGGGCAAAGCGGTTCAGTCAAGGAGGGACGAGATGCGCGCTACGCGGGGAGTGTCGGTGCTCGGCCTGGTCTGGTGCCTCGTGGGACCGGGTCTTCTTGCGCAAGCGGCCCCTGCTTCAAGAGCTCGAGCTCCACGAGTGGCAACTGCCCGACCGGTCGCACCGTCGCGGGGGTCGTCGCGGGCGGTGGCGCGGTGGGCGCGGGATCGGGACGGTGATGCGCCCGGAGCGCTGGGTGCCCATCGGCTGGAGACGTATGCGAGCGAGCGTCGGACCGGGTGAGGCTCATCTGGAGATCGAGTTCTGAGCGGCGATTGGCCCCGATGGATTCGAACCATCATTCCCAGATCCAAAGTCTGGTGTCCTGCCGTTGGACGAGGGGCCAGCGATGTTGCAGCGCCTCAACTTAGCGCCAGCCACGACCCGGTAGAAGGGGCTTCTGTGCAGGGGACCGTGTCACGACGGCGCGAGTGCGCCGCGTGCCAGGCGAGGACACGCAATCCTTCCTTCCTCGCGAGCGCCCGCACCTTCTAATGCTTGTTACGCAGCGCTCTTCGGTAGACGACCGGGGTCGTTCATAGTTCCCGGTGCGAAGAAACGGCGGAGCCCTCGACCCACCGCCACCAGGACTCCAAAGACGAGAGTCAGCACCAGAATCTGAATCGGAAACGAGAACACGCTCCCAGCGGCAAGTAAGAGCCCTCCAACCCTGCTGGTTCACCTCAGACACCTTGAAAGTGCAGCCAGCCGGGTGCGCGTGTCAGCGATCCGACCCGAGGTGATTCAAAAAGCAACGCCGCACGGAACGGACCACGGGCTCCGCGCGTATATGCGAGGGGTCCGTCGCCAGCGCTCGTAACGATGACCGTCAACGCCTCTCCCGTCTGGTCTACCGACCGCCGAGTCGGTCAGCGTCGCCATCTGCCATGGCGGCGCCGCGGCGTGGACCGCCGGCAGGCGAGCGCATATGCGCTACCGGAGCGCCGGCGCAAGCTCGCTGATCGCCGCTCAGGGACGGACCGTCGGGAGCTGTAACGAGACTTCAGGAATACCCGCAAGCACGCAACGCAATCGACGCAGGCCGGTGTCTCACCATGCATCTCTCCCGTGAGGTCCCATGCGAGCGCCGATCGTCGTCCTGCTCGTCCCAGTCCTCGTGGCGGCGCCGTTGCCCGCGCAGACCGCACAAGGAAGCGCAGCCGACCTTGCCGGGCTGTGGGAAGCGAAGCTCCGTTTCGGTCCCGACATCCGCGGCCCCTTGATCCTCGAGCGCGCGAGCGGCACATGGCGCGCGGAAATCGCGGGTCGAGGCACCGCGGCTCGCCTCGCGGGCGACACCATCACGTTCGAGCTTCCCGACGGTCGCGGCGCCTTCCGAGGACAGTTGAAATCGCAGCGAGCGCGCATTGTCGGCCACTGGATTCAGCCGGTCACAGTCACGAATGGATCTGCGTACGCGTCGCCCGTGACCCTCACGCGTCTAGGCACGGCGGAACGGTGGCGGGGCGACGTGGATCCCCTCGCCGACGAATTCACGATGTACTTAAAGGTCGAGCCCAGCGCGGAGGGCTCGATGCGCGCGTTCCTCGTGAACCCCGAGCGGAACATCGGGCGATTCACGCGGGTCGCGTCGCTCGAGCGCGCGGGGCAGGTGGTGCGTCTCCTCGCCGCCCCGGCGCACGGACAGGCGGGGAGCGAGCTGGCCGAGGGCGTGCTGCGCGACGACGTCCTGTCGATCCCGCTCCGTGGGGGCACATACGATTTCCGCCGTGTGGATAGGGACGCGGCGAGCGATTTCTATCCACGCGGACGGCCAGGCGTGGGCGCCGCGTATGCCTACCGCGCGCCGATCGCCCTGGACGACGGCTGGCCCGTCGGCACGCCCGAACAGGTCGGCTTGTCTCGCGCGGCGCTCGAGACGTTCGTGCGCACGCTCATCGACTCCCCCCTCGACAGCGTGAGCTCCCCGGAGATCCACGGCGTGCTCATCGCCCGGCACGGGACCCTCGTGCTCGAGGAATACTTTCACGGCGAGCACCGCGACAAGCCGCACGACACCCGCTCGGCGGGCAAGAGCCTGACCGCGACGCTGCTCGGCGCGGCGATCTACGCCGGCGTCCCGCTGAGCCCCAGCTCGCTCGTCTATCAGGTGATGAACGGCGGTACGCTTGCGAGGGATCTCGAGCCGCGCAAGCGGGTGCTGACCATGGAACACCTGCTCACCATGAGCTCCGGGCTCGACTGCGACGACTCGGACCCGAACTCGCCGGGCAACGAGGACGCAATCACCCAGCAGACCGACGAGCCCGACTGGTGGAAGCTCACGCTCGCCCTGAAGATGATCCGCGATCCCGGGGAGCGCGCCGTGTACTGCAGCGTGCAGCCGAATCTGATCGGCGGAGTGCTGCGGAAGGCCGCCGGACGTCCGCTCCCGGAGCTGTTTCATGACCTCGTCGCCGAGCCGCTCGGGATCCGCCAATACTGGATGAACCTGACGCCGACCGGGGACGCGTACATGGGCGGCGGTGTGCGATTTCTGCCGCGCGACTTCATGAAGCTGGGGCAGCTCATGATCAACGGCGGCACGTGGCACGGCCGGCGCGTTGTCAGCGCGGCGTGGGCCAAGCGCGCGACGTCGCCGCTCGTGCAACTGGGCAATCAGAAGTACGGGTATCTGTGGTGGGTGATGGAGTATCCCTACAGGGGTCGGACGATCCAGGCGTTTTACGCGGGCGGCAACGGCGGGCAGGTCGTGATGGGGATCCCGGCGCTCGATCTCGCGGTGGCGTTCTACGGCGGGAATTACAATGATCCGGTGATGTTCCAGGTGCAGCGGCGGTGGGTGCCAGAGTTCGTGTTGCCGGCGGTGGTGGGGAACTAGGGCCCCAGCACCACCCCCTGCGTCTGGCCGTGCTTCGTTTGGACATCGTAGGCGCGGTTCCGGGCGCGGCCGTCCGCCACGATGTCCTCGCCGGTCCGCGACGCCAGCGCATCGAGCGCGGCACACGTGGGGGCGCGCAGCCCTGAGAGCGCTCTGTACAAGTCACCGGCGTTTCGCTCGGCGATCGCGCGGTGTCCGGCCTCGTGCGTCTTCACGTGCTCGAGGTAGGTGCGCCACGTTTGACGCAGGCTCGTGGGTGCCGTGGCCGGGGGCGTCCAGCGCGGCAGTGTGACGCTCAGGTTGAGCGTGACCTTGAGGTCACTCAGCGCGCAGCTCGAGTCGCCCGGCGCCCCCGGCACCGGCTTGTAAGTCCATTGCAGATCCCACACCGTCAGGGCATCGAGAGACGTGCCACTCGCGTCCTTGGGGCCGAGGCGGTTTATCCCCTCGCGGAGCGCCCCTGCACTCGAGCCGTCGATGTCGTAGTACTGCTCGCGACCGGTGATCGACACGCGGGCAACGGCTGGAGCGGCCCCCGGCGCAGGGGCCGGCGCCGCTTCGGGTGGAGGAGAGGAGCCCCCGCAAGCGGAGAGGAGCAGGGCGACGGCCAGCGTCGCGGGTCGGCGCATGGCCGTCACTAGGCCAGGGTGATGTCCTGCTCGACCACGAGATCGGTCGGCAATCCCTGAATTTCGAGGCGGGCGCGCGCCTTGATGGTTTCCGTTCCCTTGAGCTTTCCGGCGGCGAGCGCCGTATCGACGCTCCGTTCGATCTCGCGCTGCGCGGTCACCCCGAAATGCTTGAGGAACTTGCGGACCGAGAGGTTGAACGCTTCCTCGTTCATGGCGTCACCTTGAAGACCTGATCGTGCTGGCGCACGCGATCGTTCACCTTGATCGCGACTTCGTCTCCGGCCTTGGCCTGCGCAACCTTCTGATGGTTCACTTCCATGGACGCGATCGGCTCGGTGAAGTCCGTGGTATGGCCGTGGAAGCGGATGCTCTCGCCCACCGCCAGCGTACCTTCCGCCAGCCGCACGACGGCCACGCCCGGCCCCTTGAAGTAGTGCACCACGGTCCCCACCAGTTGTTCGGGCATCGGTTCCTCCGTGCGTTCCGAACCACAATATGATGCGGGCCTGAGGACCGCTACGGCAACACCTCGACGGGCGCCGGCGCCGCTGGGGGACTGGCGAGTGTACGGGTCTTGATCAGTCCCTGCCGCTTTTCGCCCAGCGTCATGGCGGCGTCGTCGCGACGGCGCTTGTCTCCGTAGACCGCCGCCACCGCGCTGCCCGAGCCGCAGAGCCGCACCCAGTAGGGATGTGTCCCGGCGAGGCGCTCGAACAGCGCACGCAGCGGCGGGTGCTTGCCGAAGACGGGAATCTCGAAATCGTTGCCGCCCAGCCGGCCGATGCTGCCCCAGGCCGCGAATACCTCGGCGTCGAGTACGACGGGCCCACGCGAATGGGGATCGGGGTGCATCTCGTCCCACCAGCGATAGGCGTCAGGAGTGGCGACGCCGACCGGCGGAGAAGGCATCGCGATCAGGGCCGGCATGGCGGGCGGCGGGGCGAACCGAAACAGCCGTTCGCCCCGGCCCCATGCCACCGCGCAGGGCGCGCCGCTCGCGAAGAAGGCAACGTCGGCGCCGAGGCGGGTCGCGAAGTACAGCAGCTCGTGCGAGGGGACGGCGTTGCCTGCGAGCAGGTTCACGGCATGGAGCGCGGCCGCCGCGTCGCTCGAGCCGCCGCCCAACCCAGCGCGCACGGGGATCCGTTTCGTCAGCTCGAGCGCGACGCCGAATTTCTGCCCGGTCGCCTCGAGCACGGCGCGCGCCGCGCGCACGGCGAGATTCTCCTCGGACGGTCCCAGATCCGGTCCGTGAACGGTCAGCGCGACGTCTCTGGCGGTGCGCGTGACCACGAGCTCGTCCGCGAGCTCGAGCAGCGCGAAGGCGGTCTCGATCTGGTGAAACCCGGTCGGCGCTTCCCGGGCGAGAATGCGCAGGAAGAGATTCACCTTGGCGTGCGCCACGACCCGCACGGCGTCCGTCAGGGTCCCGCTCCTTCCCCGCTCGCCGCCGGCTCCGCGGGCCCTACCCGGCGCAGATCGCTCAAGTGCAGCCGCATGGTCGCGAGGGACCTGAGACCGAGCAGCGTAATCGGCAGCAATGTGGACACGTGGTATGTGACGGCGTAAGCGAGGGCCAGGCTTGGCGTGATGCCATAGATCTGCAGCGTCAGCTGTGTCGCCTTTTCGAACACGCCGAAAAAGCCGGCAGAAGCCGGGACGGCCACCGCGAACCCGAGGATTCCCTGGAGCAACAGCGCGCCCTCGAGTGGAACGCTCAACCCGAACGCGCGGAAGCACACGGCGAACGAGGCCGCATTGGTGAGCCACAGCACGAGCGACCAGAAGAGCATCGCCCCGAACCGGCCGGGTCGCTTGAGCACCTCGAGGCCCGCTACCAGTCCCTCCGCCACGCTGGCAAGACGCTCGGCGTACCGGGATGGGAGCACGGCTCGGGTCACGCGCTCGAACAGCGCAAGCCACGGCGCCGGTCGGAGCACGATGACGAGCGCAATCACGAACAGGGCGCCGAACAGCACCGCCGTTCGCGCGGCGAGGCGCGAGAGCGGCATCCCCATCAAGGTCGACGTCCGAGGAAACGACGGCGCCGCGATCGCGAGCGCCATCAGCCCGAGCATCACGAGCGCGTCGAAGACGCGCTCCACGGCGATCGACGCCAGCGCCGTCGTGAACCGCACCGGCACCTGGCGGCTCGCGACGTACGCGCGTGCGAACTCCCCGGCTCGGGCCGGGAGGATGTTGTTCGCCATGAACCCGATCGCGACGGCGTGCCACAGCGGTCCCGGGGGCAGGGGCGCCTCGTCCTTGTCCCGGAGGATCACACGCCAGCGGATCAGACGGAGGGGGAATGTGAGTGTCGCGAGTACGACCGTGACCAAGAGCAGGATCGGGTCGACGGCGCGCAGACCCGCCAGGACCTCGCTCCAGTGGGTCCCGCGCACGGCCCACGCCAGGAACGCGGCCGTGACCGCCAGGCCCAGGACCCAGGCTCTTCCCCAACGGGAGGAAGAGGGGCGGCTAGGTGCCGGCGGTGGGAGGGGGTTCGAGGGCGAGGGCAACGAGGTCGCAGACTTCGTCGACGAGGGCGCGCAGGCTGTCGCCCGACGTCTGCTTCGCCACTTCACGCAGCTCCTGGGCGCGCTTGAGCGCGCGGTCGCCGCGATAGAGCAGCGTGCGCACGTCCACCGCTCCCGCGTCCCCCGCTCCAGCCGTCGCTGGGCGCGCCGTGTCGCGCGGGGGCGCGAGCAGCTCCTCGAGCGACGCGGCTCCGATGCCGGCCCCGGTCATCCGCTGGTACGCGCTCCAGGACCCCACGAGGTCAGGCGTCTCGGGCACTGCCTCTGGAGCTCGCGCAGGGGCGGGGGCTCGAGGCGCAGGCGCACGGGGCGGAGCCGGAGGCGCCGGCGGAACGGGGGGCGGCGCAGGAGCCCGTGACGCGGTGGGAGCGAGCGCTTCGATCGGCACGATCGGTGACCACGCGGCCGGACTCGGGGCAGGCGCGGGTGCGGGCGCTCCCGGCTTCAAGTTCCGAACCGCCGCGGTCAACCCGTCGAGCTCGGCAGCGAGCGTTTCTTCGTCGCCGGCGCTCGAGCGGGCGAGCAGGTCGCCCGCCTGGCGCAGCAGCGCCGCGAAGGCGGCCGCGCTCCTCACCGCGATGCCGGAAGCCACCGCTTCCCGCGCCGCGATGGCGAACTGCGCCACGCGGTCGGCCAGCGCGCCGCCGCCCGCGTTCGCGAGCGCGCGAAACGTGGTGCCGAGGGTATGGGCACGGAGCTCGCGCTGAGTGGCGGAGGGGGCACGCTCCAGCGAGTCCGCCGCCTGGCGCAGGTGCTCGCCGTGACTCACGAGCTCGAGCCGGCCGAGCGTGGACGGGCGCGCCGCGGGCACGCCGCGCGAGACGATGTGTGGTCCCGAATCACTGTAATAGAGCGCGCCGATGGACACGACGTCGGGCTCGCTCTCCATGAACTGGACCAGCAATCCCGCGAACTGGCGGAAGTCCGCGCTTTCAGGGTCGGGCCGGCCGCGGTCGGCCACCTCGCGCGCCGCGCGGGCGATGGCCGCGGCGGCCGTCTTGAACAGCTCGCCCACGTTGATGTGCGGCTCGAGTCCCGAGTTCGACAACTCGCCGGTCGCCCGCTCGATGCCCTCGAGCAGGTCGGGGAGCGGGGGGAGATCGTTGACGGCTGCCAGACCGCGCAATGGTTGAAGCGTGCGGAGCACGATTGGCAACGGGTCGGGCGCCGCGGGGTTGGCCGTGAGCGCCTGCGCGGCGCGGTCGAGCGCGCTGGCGATCGCCGCCCCCTCGCGGGCCACGAACGCGCGCACGCCCGCGTCGAGGCCAAGCGCTTCGGCCGCCCGGACCTGAGCCGATGGCCGCCCGGCGTGCTGCTCCAGCTCCTGTGCCAGCCCTTCGGCCTTGACGGTATCGGCGTCGGTCCAGGCCCTCGCCTGGCGCACGAAGATCTTCAGGTCGTCCACGCCGCGCAGCGCGAGCTGTCTGGTCTGGGGATCCCAGGCGCGCCGTCCCTCGCGCAGGGCCCGCGTCAGCGCCTCGAGACCGGCGGCGGCGCGCGCGATCGCCTGCTGGTTGGCCATCAGCGCGCTGCCGCGCAGCGCCCGGGCGAGCCGCACCAGCTCGTCGGCGCTCGGGCTCTCGCTCCCGAGGAGGGCGTCGAGCCGCTCGAGATACTCCCCCGCCTCGAGGGCGAAGAAGTCGTGCATGCCGAGCGGCTTCTGAGGGGGCGTCATGGAGGTATCAAGCTAGGAAGGGTGATACGGGTGGTCAAACTTGGGAGCGGGGAGCAGGGAGCGGTACCCTCCGCGGCGCCATTACGTACCGCTCCCCGCTCCCCGCTCCCGTGCTTCATCGACGAGTGCGCGCATCCGCCGCACTGCCTCCTCCATTCCCCAGAAGATGGCGTTGCTGACGATCGAGTGCCCGATGTTGAGCTCCTCGATCTCCGGAATGGCCGCGACCGGCTGCACGTTCTGATAGGTCAGGCCGTGGCCCGCGTGGACGGCGAGCCCGCGCGCACGCGCGTGGGCGGCGGCGCGCGCGAGCGCGCGCAGCGCCGCGTCGCTTTTCCGCCACGTCTGCGCATAGCGGCCGGTGTGCAGCTCGATCGCCGGCACGCCGAGCGCGGCCGCGCGGTCGATGGTCCGGAGGTCGGGATCGATGAAGAGACTGACGCGGATGTCTCGGGCGGTGAGCGGCGCAATGGCGGCACGTACGCGGGCGTCCGACCCGTGCAGCGCGAGGCCGCCCTCAGTGGTGATCTCGCGGCGACGCTCGGGGACGAGCGTCGCCTGGAACGGCCGCAGGCGTGCGGCGATGCGCACGATCTCGGGCGCCGCACCGAGCTCGAGATTCAGGACCGAGTGCACCGCGCCGCGCAGCGCGCGCACGTCGGCATCCTGAATGTGCCGTCGATCCTCACGCAGATGCACCGTGATGCCATCCGCGCCGCCGCGCTCCGCGGCGGCCGCTGCCTGGACGGGGTCCGGCTCGTCGGCACCGCGCGCCTCGCGGACCGTCGCGACGTGATCAATGTTGACGTAGAGCCGCATGTCCTCTTACCTTCGGATCACTCCGTTCACACTCGAGGTATCGCTCGTGAGACCACGACTGGCCGTGCTCGTCGCGCTGGGCGCCCTCGCGTGCGGGAGTCCAGGACCCGACAAGGTCGCGCCGCAATCTCCTCAGCAGACGCTCACCCAATTCATGTCGGCGGTAAAGGCGAACGATATCTCGCGGATGGGCACCCTCTGGGGTTCGGACCGCGGCCCGGCCGCGAGCTGGATGAAGAGCGACGAGTTGAAGGAGCGCCTCACCGTGATCCAGAAATACCTGGACCACGCTGGGTACCGCTTGGTCGAAGGGCCGCTTCCCGTCGCGGGTCACGACAATACCATGAGCTTTCGCGTCGAACTCCAGCGGGCGAACGGGTGCAGCGTCGTGTTCCCCGTCGATCTGGTGCGCGCCAAGGGCGGCGGTTGGGTGGTGAATGACGTGCATCTCGCGAGCCTCTCGACGCCGGGCGGGGCGTGCCGTCAGTGAGCAGGGGGAACGTTCCGCACCCGCCGCGCGTTACTTACTCCGTCAGCTCTAGCAGAATGCCGGCCGTCGCCTTCGGATGGACGAACGCGATGCGCCGGCCGCCGGCGCCCCGCCGCGGCACTTCGTCCACCAGACGGTATCCGTGCGCTCGGCAGCGTTCGAGCGCACGGTCGAGATCCGGCACACGGTAGCACACGTGATGGATCCCCGGCCCGCGCGTCGCGAGGAATCTCGCGACCGGCCCGATCGGTTCACGCGGCTCGAGGAGCTCGACGTGGACGTCGCCCAGGGCCAGACTGACGATCGTCGCACCGTCCGCGGTCTCGGGGCGTCCGGGCTCGAGGCCGAGGACGTCCCGATAGAAGGGGAGGGCGGCGTCGATCGATGGAACGGCGATGCCGATGTGCGCGACCCGGGCGGTTGACACGGTCATGTCGACCGTGAACATAACGATTGCACGAAAGGGAGTGGAGAGGTCATGGCAGCGGAGAATCTGACGGCGGTCACGGACGCGACGTTTGGGGTGGAGGTCGAAGAGCACAAGGGACTCGCGATCGTGGACTTCTGGGCTACCTGGTGCGGCCCGTGCCATATGGTGGCGCCGATCCTGGATCAGCTCGCCGGTGAATACCAGGGCAAGCTGAAAGTGACCAAAGTGGACGTGGACGCCAACCAGAAGACGGCGATGCGCTTCAACGTACGGTCGATTCCGAGTATTCTATTCTTCAAGGACGGCCGGCATGTGGACACGCTGGTGGGCGCGTACCCGAAGGCGGCCTTCGAGCAAAAGATCCAGCAGCATCTGTCGTAGCATCCTCCCCGGAGGACCATGCGCGCGAGCACCGCTCGCCTGATGAATTCGCCGGTTCGCCTTGCGGAGCTGACGTTCCCGCAGGTGAACCGGCTGATTCATCGGACCCGCCTGGCGTTCATTCATCTCGACAACCTGCTCGCGTTCGCCAAACGCGACCGCGACGGCCGCGTGGACGGCTACATCACGGCGTATCTCCCCGACGAGTGCCTGCTGCTGTTCTTCCGGAAGGGCGAGGCGGTCAGTGCCGCCTCGTTGCACACCGCGGGCCGGCAGGTAATCACGATCACCGAGGCCCTGAAGCGGATGCGCGCCGAGGTCGAGCGGGGCGAGCTGACCTACGCGGCGGCGCCGATGGAGCAGCTTGCCTGGATGTACCAGGCGTGCGCCGTGCCCGTCGACATGCGGATTGTGGACCCGGCGCAGCCCGGCGCGTTTTTCGCGGCGTTTGCGCGCGACAAGGCCAGCGGCATCCTCGAGCTCATGTCGAACGGTCGCGTCTCGTACGTGCGCTTCGACCAGGGCCGATATCACGGCGGCTACTTCTGCGACAAGCCGGACGTGATGGCCATCCCGAAGTTCCTCGAGTCGCAGTTCCACGCCGGCCCCGACGGGCAGCCGCCGGTCCTCACGGCGGCCGTGTTTCCCTACGTGGCCGAGCTTCCGCAGCAGGCGCCGAACGCGCTCATCAACACCTACCGCGAGCTGTACTGGCGCATCGTCGACGAGGTGGACAAGGAGTTCCCAGGCGAGGCCAAGCGGCGAGCCCAGAAAGTGAGCGCCGGCATCCGGGAGGCGCACAAGGCGATCACCATTTTGTCCGCGGCGCGCGGGGCCGAGACGCCCGAGGCGGTCGTGCAGCCCGAGGAGCTGTCGAGCGCCTTGACCGACTGGTCGCTGCAGCTGCTCGAGGGCGTCGAAGTGATGATGCCGGGCACGGCGCCAAAGATCCTGCGTGAAGCCACGCGCGAGCACCGGTACGTGCTGCAGTCGGCCGGATTCTACAATCGCCTGCCGTGGCAGGTAACGTGGTGAGATGGCGGGGACCCTGTACGTCGTCGCGACGCCGCTCGGCAACCTCGATGATCTCTCGCCCCGCGCCGCCGCCACGCTGACGCGCGTCGCCGCGGTCGCAGCCGAAGACACCCGCCACACCAAGCCGTTGCTCGCGCACGTGGGCTCCCGCGCCGTGCTCCTCAGCTTTCACGCGCATTCGAGCGACGCGGCGCTGCGCCGCATCCTCCACCTTCTGGGGAGCGGCAAGGATGTAGCGCTCGTGACCGACGCGGGCACTCCCGCGGTGAGCGATCCCGGAGGCGTGCTCGTCGCGGCCGCCCGGGCGCGCGACGTCCCGGTGGTCACGATTCCGGGGCCCACGGCAGTGGCAGCCGCGCTCTCGGTTTCGGGGCTCCCCGCAGACCGCTACCTGTTCCTCGGCTTCCTCCCGCGCAAGGGGGGCGACCGCCGCCGGCTGCTCGACCTGATACTGAAGAGCGAGTGGACCGTGGTGCTGTTCGAGGCTCCGCCGCGCGTCGCCGAGCTGCTCCAAGATCTCGCGACGGTGTGCGGTGGAGATCGCCGGGCCGCCGTGGCCCGCGAGCTGACCAAGGTGTTCGAGGAGACCCGCGTCGGGACCCTCACCGAGCTGGCGGGTTATTACGCCGAAGCGCCGCCCCGCGGCGAAGTGACGGTGGTGGTCGCGGGTACCGGCAAATCCGCGCGCGAAGACCGCACCCTCGCCCCCCCCGATCCGGAAGCGCGCGCCCGCGCATTGCTGGCCCAAGGCATGACCCGTCGCGACGTGGCGGAGCAGGTGGCGGAGGAGACGGGGATCACGCGAAACACGGCGTATCGGCTCGTCAACGAACTATGAACCGCTTGACGATAGCTCTTTGCCTCGTCTGGCTGCCGCTCGCCGGCCGGCCCGATTGCGGATTGCGGATTGCGGATTGCGGATTTCAGGCGACCATGCCGGTCGTAGCCAATCCGCAATTGCCAATCCGCAATCCGCAATTGGCCGCTCTAACGATTGGAAGACTGCATTACGATGGCGGCGGCGACTGGTACGCCGGTCCCTCTTCCCTCCCCAACCTCCTCGCCGCCATCCGCCAACGCACCACGCTGCCGGTGGCCGAGCGGGAGCGGGTCGTAACGCTCACCGGTCCCGAGCTGTGGGACGTGCCTTACCTCTTTATGCGGGGCCACGGCAACGTCCACTTCTCGGACGACGAGGTGAAAGTGCTGCGGCGCTGGCTCGAGCAGGGGGGCTTCCTCCACGCGGACGACGACTACGGCATGGACAAGTCATTCCGCCGCGAGATCGCCCGCGTGTTCCCCGACCATCCCCTGGTTGAGGTCCCGTTGAGCCACCCCATCTATCACGTGGTCTACGACTTTCCCAAGGGGCTCCCCAAGATCCACGAGCACGATGGCTTGCCGGCCCAAGGGTTCGGTATCTTTTTGGGCGACCGCCTGGCCGTATACTATTCCTATCAGACGGACCTGGGCGACGGCTGGGAGGACCCCGAGGTCCACCATGATCCCCCGGAGCTGCATGAGGCCGCGTTGCGCATGGGCGTCAACCTTTTCACCTACGCCGTGAGTTCGACCCGGTGACCGACACCGCGCTGCGGCTGCGGCGGCTCGGCTCGCCGCATGCGCGCGCCCGCGCCGGAGCCGTCCTGCTCACGAGCGCGGGCGTCGTGCTTGCGCTCGCCGGCGCGGGTCTGGCGCTGGCGCCGCGCGTCGCGCCGGTGCTCCTCGCGTGGCTCTTGATCGTGGGAGTGGTGGGGGTGGCGCTATGGGTGGCGCGCCGGGCGCGCCGGATCGTCGGGCCCCCGGTGGTGGGGCGCTTGGTCGAAGCGGCGGCGGGGACGCGCGCGGGAAGCGTGGTCGGACTGCTCGCGCCCCCTCCGGCTGCGACCACTGGCGCGAGCCCGGAGCTGTTGCGGCTGGCGGACCAGCGCGCGGCTGTCGTCGTGACCCGCGCCGCACCGGCGGTGCAGCGAGTTCTGGCGCGCGGGACGAGGGACTGGCTCCTCGCGGGCGCGGTGGCGGCGCTGCTGGGCGCCGCGGTGTTCGTCGCGGCGTCCCCCGCGGCCGGGCGCGCGGCGGCGTTCTGGCATCCGTTCCGTACGCTCGCCGATGCGCGCTCCCCCGTGCGACTCAGCGTGGACCGTACGACGGTACGGCGGGGCGACAGCGTGACGGTTACCGTCGAAGTGCCCGCCGCGACACGGGCCACGCTCTGGACCCGGCGGCCGGGCGAGCCGTGGACACCGGCGCCGCTCACGCTGGACTCGCTGGGACGGGCCGTCCGCCGCGTCGGGCCGCTCGAATCCGATCTGTACCTGCGCGCGTCGAGCGGCACACGCCGGAGCCTCGAGCGACGCGTCACCGTCCAGCTCCCGGCCTTCATCGCAGCGCTACAGCTCACCGCGCGCTACCCCGCCTACCTCTCTCATCCGGACGAGCCGCTCGTGCCCGGCGCGGACACGATCGCGATTCCCGAGGGCACCACGATCCTCACGAGTGGCGCGGCGAGCGTACCCCTCGCGGCCGCCGCATGGCATCACGGCTCGAGGCGCGCGAGTCTGTCCGTCTCGGGAACCGGGTTTATGGGCCGTGTCGAGCCGACCGTGTCCGGCGCATGGGGGCTCGAGCTCGCCACCGTGGACGGGACGCCCCTCGAGGGCTCCGCGCCCGAGCTGCTCCTCCGGGTGATTCCGGATTCCGCACCGGTCGTGACGCTGCCGGTTCCGGGACGCGATACGATGCTCCCGTTGACGCTCAAGCAGCCGCTCGTCATCGACGCGCGCGACGATCACGGACTCACCCGCCTCCAGGTGGTGAGCTGGCGCGCGAGCCAGACCGGGAAGGTGGGAGAAGCGGTTCGCGAGTCGCTCGACGTGTCGGGTGCGGGCGAGCGCGCGATCGTCCAGGCCGAGATCGACGCGGAGCGTCGCGGGTTGCTCCCGGGAGACACGCTGCGGATCCGGGCCGAAGCGTGGGACAACGCGCCCGTGCCGCACGTGGGCCGGAGCGCCGAGATCGCCCTGCGGTTGCCCAGCCTCGAGGAGCTGCGCGCGGCGACTCGCGCGGCGACACGCGACGTCGCGACCGCAGCCGATTCGATCGCGGAGGCGCAGCGCGACCTGGGAACGCGCACCGGCGATCTGGCGCAGCAGCGCTCGCGCGACGCTGCCGGCTCGCGGCGTCCCGGAGACGCGGGGCGGGACGCGACGCTGCCGTTCCAGGCCACCGAGCGGGCGCAGGCGGTGGCGCGGGAGCAGGAGGCGCTGCAGGAGCGGGTGCGGGAGCTGTCGCGCGCGGTCGAGCAGATCGCGCGCGCGGCCCAGGCAGCGGGCCTGGACGACACCGCGTTCCAGGCGCGGCTCCGGGAGGTCCAGGAGCTGCTGCAGCGCGCGGTCACGCCCGAGCTCGCGGCGCGGTTGCGCGAGCTGCAGGAGGCGCTGTTGCGCCTCGATCCGGAAGCGATGCGGCGGGCGCTCGAGCGGCTGGCGGAGGCACAGCAGCAGTTGCGCGCCGAGCTGGAGCGGAGCCAGGAGCTGTTCCGCCGGGCGGCCGTCGAGGGCGCGCTCGCTACGCTCGCGGCGGATGCCGAGGATCTGAAGCGGCGGCAGGCGGAATGGAACCAGGCGGACGCGCCGCATCCCGACAGCGCCGCCGCGGCCCGCCAGCGCGCGCTCGCCGAGCGCGCCGACTCGCTGACCTCGGGGATCGAGCGCGTCGCGACCGACCTCGGCGCCCCCCCCCCTCAAGCCGGCGCACTCGCCCAGCCGCGGCAGGCGGCCCGCGATGCCGGCGCGGCGATGCAGCGCGCCGCGCAGTCCGCCGACCTCGGTCAGGCCCCCGCGGCGGAACAGGCCGGGAGCGAAGCCGAGAACCGGCTCGCCGGCGTGCCTGAAGCGTTGCGCGGCCGGCGCGATTCCCTCGCGCGAGAATGGCGCGGGGAGACGCTCGCGGCGCTCGATCGTGCGCTCTCCGAGACCGCTGCGCTCGCCGAGCGCCAGCAGCGGGTAGCGGAAGCGCTCCGCCGCGGCGAGACCGGGGCCGCGACGCGCGCGCAGCAGGCGTCGGTCGAGGAAGGGACCGACGCCGTGGCTCGTCAAATCCGCGACGCGGCGGGCCGGCACGCGCTCGTCTCGCCCCAGCTCGACGCGGCGCTCGGCTACGCCAGGCGTCAGATGGAGGCGGCGCGGGGCCAGCTCGAGGAAGCGGATCCCAATCCCTCCGAGGCGGCAGGGCTCGCCGAAGACGCCGTCGATGCCCTCAACGCCACGGCCTTGGCGCTCGCCCGCAGCCGCAGCCGCGTCGCCGGGGCGCAGTCGGGGTCCGGCTTCGCCGAGGCGGTCGAGCAGCTCGCGCGGCTGGCGCGGGACCAGCAAGGCTTGAACGCCCAGGCGCAGGGACTCCTGCCGATGATGGGCGCGAGCGGAGAGGCCGTGGCGCAGCAGCTTCGGGCGCTTGCCGCGCGCCAGCGCGCGCTCGCCGAGCAGCTCGAGCGCGTCCAGGCGGGCGGGGCGAGCTCGGCCGCGGGGCCGCTCGCGCAGGAAGCGAAAGAGCTGGCGCGCCAGCTCGAGGCCGGACGCCTCGACCGCCAGACGATCGAGCGCCAGCAGCGCCTGTACCACCGGCTGCTCGACGCCGGGCGCACGCTGTCGAACGACGAGCCGGACGAAAACAAGGAGCGCGTCAGCCGCGCCGCGACGGGAGACAGCGTCCACCTGCCTGCGGTGCTCAAGCCGGGCGCCACCGGAGCGGGCCCCCGCATCCGATACCCCACGTGGGAAGAGCTTCAGGGGCTCACTCCGGAGCAACGCCGCCTGGTGCTCGAATACTTCAAGAGGCTAAATGCTCCGCAGGCGCAGCCGCGCTAAGTGCGCGGGTGAACCCGCGGCTCCTTTACTCGCTGTCGTCGGAGCGTTGCTCTTGCCGCTGGCACCGATCTCGGCCCAGGCGATCGGTCAGGGCTTCGAGCTCGAGCGTGCGGGCCGCTACGACCAGGCCGCGAGCGTCTACTTCGCGACCCTTCGGGCCGAGCCCGCGAACGTGTCGGCGTTGCTCGGCCTCGAACGCGTGCTACCGCCGCTCAATCGGCTGGCCGAGCTGCTCCCCGCCGTTCGGCGGGCCACGGTGGCCAGTCCCACCAACGTGGCGCTGCGGGGGATCCTGCTCCGGACGTACGTCGCGTTGAACGAGCCGGACAGCGCCCGCGCCGTCGCGCTCCGCTGGGCGGCGGCGTCGCCGCGCGACGAAGCTCCCTATCGTGAATGGGCGATCGCGCTCGAGGACGCGCACCGACACGCCGACGCGCGCGCCGTGTTGCTCGCGGGGCGCCAGGCGCTCGGCCGCCCCGGCGTCTACGGGATCGAGCTGGCGGAGCTCAGCCGGCTCACGGGCGATTGGGAGGGCGCGGCCCGGGAGTGGGCGGCGGCTCTGCCTGACGCGCCGGCGCAGCTCACCAACGCCGCCAGCGAGCTCGGGGAAGCGCCGGAAGCAGAACGCGAGCGCATCACGCGGGTGCTCACCGCGGCCGGTCCAACGGGCGAACGAGCGATCCTCACAGGCCGGCTTGCGGCCGAGCTGCTACTCGACTGGGGCCAGGCGGCGCGGGCCTGGACGCTGTTCGCCCCGACCGTCGCGACGCCCTCGTCCGACGCGCTGTTCGCCCTCAAGCGGTTCGCCGACATGGCGGGCGCGCGCGGCACGCCGGACGCACGCCGCGTGCGGGGGCTCGCGCTGGCGCGCTACGGCGAGATGGCGCCCGAGCCCGAGGCGGCGCGGGCATGGGCCGATGCCGCGCGCGCGTTCGTCGAAGCAGGCGACCGCGCGGCCGCGCGCGACGTGCTCGAGCGTGTGGCCCGGGACTCGAGCGCGCCTCCCGACGTGCAGCAGCTCGCGCAGAGCGCCGTGGTCGAGGCCCTGATCGACGGGGGACAGCTCGACGAGGCGGCCCGCCAGCTCGCGAGTGACGGGCGGGTGTCCCCGGACGACCGCGCGGGTCTCTCCCGCCGGCTGGCGCGCGCCCGCCTCCGCGCCGGGGACCTGGACGGCGCCGAGGCGGTCCTGGCGCGGGACTCGAGTGTCGAAGGGCTGGCGGTGGCGGGGTGGATCGCGCTCTATCGCGGGCGACTGAAGCGGGCGCAGGAGCTGTTCCAGGCTGCCGGGCCATACGCTGGCGACCGCCGCGACGCCACCGAGCGCACGGAGATGTTGGCGCTGTTGCAGCAGGTGCCGCTCGACTCGTTCGCCGAGCTGGGCGCCGCGCTGCTGTCGGTGGCGCGCGGCGACTCAGCGGGAGCGGTCGCGGCGCTGTCGCGCGCGGCCAACCGGCTCGGCCCGGCTGGCGGACGCCCGGACGTCCTGCTCGTCGCTGGTCGGATCGCCGGGCGGTTGGGCCCGGAGCAGCAGCGGGCCGCGCTCGCGCTGTTCGACGAAGTCGTGCGGACCGGTGGGCAAGGGGCGGCGGCGCCCGCGGCCGAGCTCGAGTGGGCGCGGTTGCTCGTGCGGCAGGGGCAAACCAGCGACGCGATCCAGCATCTCGAGCACCTGATTCTTTCGTATCCGGGCAGCGCGGTCGTGCCCGAGGCGCGGCGCGAGCTCGAGCGCGCGAAAGGAGCGATTCCGAAGTCGTGAAGCGGAGAGAGTTTCTCGGGACGGTAGGGCGGTATGGCGGTCTGGCGGTAGGGGCGTCGATGGCGCGCCTCCTACCGCCCTACCGCCTTACCGCCATTTCGTCCCTCCTGCTCCCCATGGACGACGCGCAATCCGACCATCTCAAGGCCTATGGCGTGACCTATCGAGTGGTCCAGGCGGGGATCAAGGCTGAGTGGCTCCTCAACTACCGTGGCGGATCGTTCCTCATGCCGGACGGGCCGGCCATTCGCCGCGACGCGACGCTCGCGGGCGTGAGCTTCGAGCCGGTGGACGACGCGCGGGTGACCGCCATTCGTGGAGAGATCGAGGCGAGTAACATGGACGCCGTCCCGCTCGAGAAGGCGCCGAAGGTCGCCGTGTACGTGCCGCCCAACGCGCCGCCCTGGGACGACGCTGTCACCATGGCGCTGCAGTACGCCGGCATCGCGTTCGACAAGGTGTGGGACTTCGAGGTCAGCGCGGGGAAGCTGCCGAGCTACGACTGGCTACACCTGCACCACGAGGACTTCACGGGGCAGTACTCGAAGTTCTATCTCATCTACGCCGGGGCGCCGTGGCTCGCCGAGATGGTGCGATTCAATTCGGACGCGACGAAACGGCTGGGCTTCGCCACGGTGCCCGACTTGAAGAAGGCCATCGCGCGGCGGATCCGCGACTATGTGACCAACGGCGGGTTCCTCTTCGCGATGTGCACCGCGACGGAGACATTAGACCTGGCGCTCGCGGCCGAGCACGTGGACATCGCGGCCGCCTTCGCCGACGGCACGCCGATGGACCCCGACGCCGACCGCAAGCTGGACTGGTCGAAAGCCCTGGCGTTCACCGGGGCCCACGTCGAGCCTAATCCCCAGATCGCGAGCTTCTCGGACATCGACGGGCACCAGGTGAACGCGGGCCCGCGCCGCCAGCCGCTCGGCGCCTTCAAGCTGTTCAACTTCAGCGCCAAGATCGACCCGGTGCCGACCATCCTCGTGCAGAATCATCGCCAGGTGATCCCCGACTTCTACGGCCTCACCACGTCCTTCCTGCGCACCCGCTTGAAGCCCAGCGACGTGGTGCTCGGAGACGAAGAGGGCGCTCCCTGGGTGAAGTACATCAACGGAGACCACGGGAAGGGTACGTGGACGTTCTTCGGTGGACACGACCCGGAGGACCAGCAGCACCAGATCGGCGATCCGCCCACCGATCTGTCGCTGCACCCGCATTCCCCGGGCTACCGGCTGATCCTCAATAACGTGCTCTTCCCGGCGGCCAAGAAGCGCGAGCTCAAGACGTGAGCGCGGAGCGTCTCGCGCCGGCGGTGCGCGAGCTGCTGCGCGCCGAAATCGCCGCCGCGCACGGGCGCGAGGTCTCGTTCGTGGCGCGACCCGACCCCAATGGCCTGATCGTCGAGGCGCGGGTGGTGGCGCGCGGCACCGTGGACGCCGTGCTCGCCCTGCCCGGCGTCGCCGTACGCGGCGAGCTGCTGCTCCACAACCACCCGAGCGGCGTGCTCGAGCCGTCCGGCGCCGATCTCACGGTGGCGGCCCGGCTGCACGACGGCGGCGTGGGGTTCGGGATCGTCGACAACGACGTGACCGACTGCTACGTGGTCGTGGAGTGCGTGCGGCCGCGCGCGACCACGCGGATCGACCCGATCGACGTCGCGGCGCTTCTGGCCCCGAGTGGATCGGTGGCGCGCGCCCTCGGCAGCTTCGAGGACCGGCCCACCCAGCGTGACATGGCGGCGTACGTCGCTGATCTCTACAACGAGGGCGGCGTGGGGATGCTCGAGGCGGGGACTGGGGTGGGGAAGTCGTACGCTTACCTCGTCCCGGCGCTCGTGTGGGCGCGCGAGAACGGCGAGCGGACCGTCGTCTCGACCAACACGATCAACCTCCAGGAGCAGCTGGTCGGGAAGGACCTGCCCATTCTGGCCCGCGCGCTCGGCACCGGCGACCACTCGCCGAGCTTCGCGCTCCTCAAGGGCTGGCGGAACTACGTCTGCCTGTCGCGGCTCGACCAGGCGCGGGAGCAGGAGGACTCGCTGTTCGAGGACGAGCGGCGCGCTGAGCTCGACGCCCTCTCCGCGTGGGCCGCCCGCACCAGCGACGGCTCGCTCGCCGACCTGCCGGACGAGCCGAGCGGCGACGTGTGGGACGCGGTGTCGGCGGAGTCGGACCTGTGCACCCGCCTCAAGTGCCCGCACTTCGACCGCTGTTTCCTGTTTCAGGCTCGGCGTCGCGCGGCGGAGGCGGACGTCGTCGTAGTCAACCATCATTTGCTGGCGTCGGACCTCGCCGTGCGCATGGCGTCGGACAACTGGCAGGAAGCCGCCGTCCTCCCGCCCTACCGCCGGCTCGTGCTCGACGAGGCGCACCACCTGGAGGACGTGGCGGCGATGCACCTCGGAGCGCAGGTGAGCAGGCTCGGGGTGGACCGGCTGCTGTCGCGGCTGGAGAAGAACGGGCGCGGCCTCCTGCCCACGCTGCGCTCGGTGCTGTTCGGTCGCGACGATCTGCTGTCCGCGGCGAGCCGCGACCTGGTGCAGCAGAGTCTCGTGGACGGGCTCGCGGCAGCCCGGCGCGCCGCGGAGGACGTCTTCACCCGGCTCGCGCGGCGCCTCGACCGCGAGCCGGGCCCCGCGCCGGTGCTCCGGCTGCGCGACGAGTTCCTTGAGGATGCCGTTTGGGAGGAAGGCCTCGGGGTGGCGCTCGACAACCTCCTGCTCGCGTTCTCACGCCTCTCCGAGGGAACGGCGATGATCGCCGATCGGCTGGCGCTCGACGACCCCTCGGAGCGGCGTGCGCAGCTGTTGGGTGAGCTGCGCGGCGTGGTCCGACGCCTCGATGCGGCAGCGGCAGGGTTGACGGCGACTCTCCGGCCGCCGCTGGGAGGGCCCGCCGCGGTCCGCTGGCTCGAGCGGCGGGGGCGGAAGACCGTCAACCTCTCGCTCGCCGCCGTGCCACTCGACCTGGCGCCGATACTCAAAGAGAACCTGTTCGACCGGATCGAGACGGTGGTGTTGACGAGCGCCACGCTCGCCGCGGGGGGCGACTTCAGCTACCTCGAGGAGCGGCTCGGACTCGACCTGCCCCCGAGCCGGATGAAGGTGCGCGAGATTCACGCCTCGCCGTTCGATTTCGCCGAGCAATGCCTGTTCGGGATTCCCACCGACTTTCCAGAGCCACGCGACGACGAATCGGGTCACGGCGCTGCGGTGGCGCGGGTGCTCGTCGAATTGGCTCATGCGTCGGACGGCGGCATGTTCGTGTTGTTCACGAGCCACGCGGCGCTGAAGCGCGCGGCGGACGCGGTGCGGAACTCGATCGCGGGTCGCTGGCCGCTCTTCATCCAGGGGGAGGGACAGCGCGATCACCTGCTGCGTCGTTTTCGGGAGGCGGGCTCGGGCATCCTGCTCGGCACGGATTCGTTCTGGGAGGGCGTGGACGTGCCGGGGCGCGCCCTCCGGGTCCTCATCCTGGCTAAACTCCCGTTCAAGGTGCCGAGCGAGCCGCTCACGGCCGCGCGGCTGGAGCGGCTGGAGGCGCGGGGGCTGAACGGATTCGCCCATTACCTTGTTCCCAATGCGGCGCTCAAGCTCAAGCAGGGGTTTGGGCGGCTGATTCGCAGCCGGAGCGACGTCGGTGCGGTGGTGCTGCTCGACCGGCGGGCGGTCACCAAGCCGTACGGGGCGCTGATCCTCGAGGGACTCCCGCGGGCCAGCCGCGTGGTGGGCCACTGGGCGGACGTCTTGGGCGCCTGCGAGGAATTCTTCGCGCGGCACGGGATTGGAGCGGAAGAAAGGGCGGTAGAAGGCGGTAGAGAACGGTAGAGAACGGTAGAGGACGGTAGAGGGGGGCGGACCACCGTAACGGGATGCACTCCCGGGTGGTAAATTCCCGAGGCTTCTCGCGCGTATCTCAGTAGAGGACATGGGTGTGACCCAATTCAGCCGGCGGTTGGCGGCGCTACCGAGCTATCCCATGGCCGAGATTCCGGCGATCAAGCGTCGGCTCGTCCAGCAGGGCGTCGATGTGATCGACGTCGGAGCCGGGGACGCGGACTTCGCGCCGCCCGAGGTGGCCGTGGACGCGCTGAACCGCGCCATTCGCGATCCGGCGATGAGCCGTTACGCGTTTCAGCTCGGGCTGCCTGCCTTCCGCGAGGCCGCCGCGGCATACATGAAGCGCCGGTTCGACGCCCGCTTTGATCCCTTCACCGAGCTGCACCCACTCATCGGATCGAAGGAAGGCATCGCGCACCTCGCCCTCTCGCTGCTCGATCCGGGCGACGTCGCGATCGTTCCCGAGCCCGGGTACGCCGTGTACGAGGGAGGCACCGTGCTCGCCGGCGGGGAGCCGTATCGCTACGCTCTGACACCGCGAACGGGTTTCCTTCTGGAGCTCGACGAGCTCCCCACGGACATCGCCCGCCGCGCCAAGCTCGTTTACCTGAACTACCCCAACAATCCAACCGCCGCGACCGCGTCCCGAGACTACCTCGAGCGCGCCGTCGCGTACTGCCGCAAGCACGGCATCGTCATCGCGTACGACAATCCGTATTGCGAGATCACCTTCGACGCCTACGTGGCCCCGAGCATCTTCGAGATCCCGGGCGCGCGCGAGGTCGCGGTCGAGTTTCACTCGCTCTCGAAGAGCTTCTGCATGACGGGGTGGCGACTCGCGTGGGCGGTGGGGCGGCCGGAGCTGATCGCCGGGCTCGCGCGCGTGAAGAACTATGTGGACACGGGGGCGTTCCTCGCCGTTCAGGCGGCGGGCGCGGCGGTGCTGCCACTGGCCGAGGAGCTGGCGCGCGGCTACGTGGAGCGCTTCAAGGAGCGCCGCGACGGGATGCTACCCGTGCTGCGCTCTCAGGGGTTCGAGCCCGAGACGCCCGCGGCGACGATGTACGTGTGGGTGCCCCTCCCCGACGGGGTCGAGTCCGCGGCGTTCGCGCGCCGCGCGCTCACGGAGGCCGGCGTGGTGACGCTCCCGGGGATCGGGTTCGGCGCCGGTGGGGAAGGGTTCTTCCGGATCGCGCTGACGGTCGGCACGCCGCGGCTGGTCGAGGCCGCCGAGCGGCTGGGAAAGGTGCTCACCGCTGTTTGAGATCCGCAGGCCCCCGGGCACGGTGCGGCGACTCACCTGGGTCGCCAGCGCTGTGGTGCACGGCACCCTCGTCGTGCTCGCGATCACGTCGTCGTGGCAGATCGACCGGCACCAGAGGCTGATCACCATCATCCCGCCGCAGGGCCCCCAGTTCCACGAGCTGCCCCCGTTCGGCGGCACGCGTCGGGGCATCGGCCCGAGCGGGGGCCTCGGTCGACCGCTGCCGAACGCCGCAGTGCCGGACACGACGCCGCCGGCCCCGGCGCCGGTCGGCCGGCCGGACACGATGCTCGCCACGAGCGCGGACGCCGTCGGCCCGCACATCGTCACGCCACCGCAGGTGGGCGACGGGCGCTTGTGGGTGACACCGCGTCCCGCGCTCCCGTCCGAAGTGGCGGACGCGCTGTATCAGCCCCTGGCGGATCGCGACACGGCGGTCGTGCGTCGCCTGCACGCGATGGTGGATTCGCTCAACGTGATCATCGACCAGGATCAGCGCGCGCGGCAGCAGCCCACGTGGACCACGGAGGTGGCGGGCCAGGTCTTCGGCATCGACTCGCAGTTCATCCATGTGGCGGGGATCAAGATTCCCACGGCGGCGCTCGCGCTGCTCCCGATCAGCCTGCCGCAGGGGAACTACGACGAGCAGATGCGCGCCCGCCAGCTGGACGAGATGCGACAGGACCTGATGCAGGCGGCGCGGCGCACCGAGACGCTGCACCTCTTCAAGCAGTACGTGCGCGAGCTGCGGGAGCGCAAACAGGCGGAGCGTGACGCGGAGCGCCGGGCCAAGACGGACACGACGCACGCGAAGGCGGATACGGTCAGCGGAGTGCCGTAGTGGCCTGCTCCAGCCGTTTCAGCGCCCCTTCTTTTCCCACCACGTACAGCAGCTCGTTCACCGGCTCAGACACGGTGCCGCCCGTCAGCGCGATGCGGATCGGCTGGAACACTTTCCCCGCGGCCACGCCGCGCTCTTCAGCCAGCGCGCGCAACCGCTGCTCGAGCGCGCTCGCGGTCCACTCGGTAGCCGCGAGCGCGGCGAGGCTCGCCTCGAGCGAGGCCTTGTAGCCCGCCGGATCCTTCGCGATTGCTTGCTTCGCCTTGTCGTCGAGCTGCACGAACTTCGCATCGAGGCGCACTGCCACCTGGCGTGCCACGTCGATCGTCGTGCGAGAGCGCGTCTTCACTGCCGCGATCGCCTTGAGCACGGCGTCCCGGTTTCCGTTGACTCCGAGGCGCTCGAGTTGCGGCGCCACGAGCGGGTACAGGTCCTCGGCAGAGGTCGCTGAGAGGTACTGCCCGTTCATCCACTCGAGCTTCGTCATGTCGAAGATGGCGCTCTTCTGCTGGATCCCATCGAACGAGAACAGCTGGATCATCTCGTCCTGCGTCATGATCTCGCGGTCGCCGCCCGGGCTCCAGCCGAGCAGGGCCAGGAAGTTGCGCATGGCGGCGGGCAGGATCCCCATGTGCTGGTAGTCGCCGACCGCGGTGGCGCCGTGGCGCTTGGAAAGCTTTTTGCCGTCGGGGCCGTTGATCATCGGCACGTGGCCGAACACCGGCAACGCGGCGCCCAAGGCGCGGTAGAGCGCGATCTGCTTGGGCGTGTTCGAGATGTGATCATCGCCGCGCAGCACGTGGGTGATCCGCATATCGATGTCGTCCACCACCACCGCGAAATTGTAAATCGGCGTGCGATCGGAGCGCAGGATGACGAAATCCTTGATATCCTCGCCCTGGAAGGAGATGCGGCCGTGCACGGCGTCGTCCCAGGCGATCTCACCGGGCGGCAACCGAAACCGGATGGCGCCCTCCTCCATGTACGCCTTCCCCTCTGCCAGGAGTCGGTCGGCCAGCTCCTGATGGCGCGCGAGGCGCGCGCCCTGGAACACCGGCTCCTCGTCCCAGTCGAGCCCGAGCCAGCTGAGCCCATCGAGGATCACCCGGGTGTGCTCGTCGGTCGAGCGGGCCTTGTCGGTGTCCTCGATGCGGAGGAGGAACTGGCCGCCCACGTGGCGGGCATAGAGCCAGTTGAAGAGGGCGGTGCGGGCACCGCCGACGTGGAGGTAGCCGGTGGGGGAGGGGGCGAAGCGGACGCGAACGGGCGTGGCTATGGGAGGAGAGGGATCAGTGTTGAATGATCAATGTCCAATGTCCAATGTCCAATGAGCATTGATCATTCTGCGTTCTACATTGGACATTCTTCAGCACGGAGAGGGGGGGATTCGAACCCCCGATAGAGGTATTAGCCCCTATAACGGTTTAGCAAACCGCCGCCTTCAGCCACTCGGCCACCTCTCCCCACCAGCGGCAGAAGTATCCTCAGAGCCCACCTCGCCAGCAAGGCCGGTCGAGCACAAATCTGCCTCACTTACGCCGCACACCTGTCACGGCAGGGCCACACAAATGTCGTCCCCGCGATACGCCCCCAGGCGTGGCGGAATGCCCGTGATGCTTGTCACGCTGCGCCTTGGTGCTTCGCCCTTCACACCTGGCACCGGCCTTGCCCTGTGCGCAGGCATGACGCGAACGGCGATCATACTGGCTGCGGCGGCGGCACTCGCTGGGTTGTCTACACCGGCGAACGCCCAAGAGGCTGCCCTGAAGAGCTTCAGCTTCGGGGGGACGTCGCACGTCGACCGCCTGCCCAACCCCTTCCTCTCGTCGCTCACCACGGGCGCCCGAAGCATCACGGGGCTTCGCGTGGATCGGCAAGCCCTGCGGGTGGTGGCGGTAACCCAGCCGACGCGCTTGGCGTTGAGCACGGAGGTGATCACCGGGGTCCCGGCACGTGTTTCCTGGAATCAGACGCACACTGCGCTCGCGGGCGCGTTCGTCGTGACCCTGCTGATGGATGCGGCGCAGACCCGCGACCTGGCCCGGCGTGGCTGGCCTGGTTTCCGCGAGGCGAACCCGCTCCTCGGCGACCGGCCGAGCGTGGGTCAGGTGAACACGTACACGGCCATCGCCGGCTTGAGCGTGCTGGGCGCCGCGGCCGCGCTTCCGCCCAAGGTGCGGCCCTGGCTGCTCGGCGCCGCGATCGCTGTGCAAGCGTTCACCGTGACCGGCAGCGTGCAGAACGGCCTCCCGATCCGGTTCTTCTAACCAGCGACCCTCAGTCGTACCCTGCTAACCCAGGCTGTATCGCCACCGCGGCGGGACGCGCAAGTAGAGGTTCACCTGACGCGGATCAGCGCTCACCCGTCGTGAGCGCCGTCGCGACGCTCGTCGTCCCGAGTGTCCACACCACGGCGTGAATCGGTGCGAAAAGGTGCAAGTCTCCCGGGGAGCTCCACCCCGCGATCTGACCCTGCCGGTTGACGGCCAGCGCAACGCTGGGCCCACTCCCCAGGCTGCCGAGATCGATCATCGTCGTGCCGTTCCAGAGGAACGCATGACATCCGACCTCATAGTTGTAGCAGGTGCTCGAGGGGAGGGCGGACTGGCCCACCACCTGGCCGCGGTCGTTCATGGCCATGGCATGGCTGTCCGCACCGCCCAGCGTGCCCAGGCTGCGCATAGTCGTCCCGTCCCAGAAGAACGCCAACTCCTGCGCGGGAAGGACTCCCGCCGAGAAGCCGGCGACCCGTCCCCGCGCGTTGATGGCCGTCGCGCCGCTGAACCAGGACGATGGATCCCCGGGCCAGTCGTCACCCCCCACTGCACCGAGGTCCTGCATCGCGGCACCATCCCAGAAGAACGCGTGCGAGGTGCCGGAGGCGAGACTGCTGACCCCCGCGACCTGTCCCCGCTCGTTGATGATGGTTCCCACGCTGGTGCCACCCCCGAGGGTCCCGAGGTCCATGAGCGTCGTGCCGTTCCAGAGGAACGCATGCGACGCACTGAACCCGGTCACCTGACCGCGGCGGTTGATCGCCAGCGCCCGACCGAGCCCGAGATCACGGAGGGCACCGCGATCCCACACGACGGCGTGGACGTCGCCGGCGACGATTCGGCTGAAACCGACCACCTGGCCGGTCGCGTTGATGGCGGTGGCTTCGCTGTAATCGCCGCCCAGCGTGCCGAGGTCGTGCACCGTCGTGCCGTCCCAGAGGACCGCGTGCCTTTCACCGGAGGCGACGACACTCGTGAACGCCACCTGGCCGGCGTCGTTGAGCGCGATGAACGGCGTACCGAAGGTGCCGCCCGCGAACACGCCGAGATCGCGCATCGCTCCGCCGTCCCAGAAGAACGCGTGGCGCTCGCCGGTCGCGGTCGTGCTGAAGCCGGCCACCTGGCCTCGGGCGTTGATGGCCAGGGCTTCACTGTGGCTGCCCCCGAGGGTGCCGAGGTCCGTGAGGGCGACAGCGGTGACGGCGGCGAGCTCCGGTCGCCCCGGCTCCACCGGATTCAGCGGGCTGCTGCAGCTCGTTGTGAATAGGGAAACGAACAGGGTAGCGATGGCCGAAGGGCAGAGCCCGACGGGTGTTGCAGCGCGCATGGGGCACCTTCTCCCTGATATGCGCTGCCGTGTCGTAGCACATGCGCTGCAGCACGGCAGCGCGGGTGGGCCGAACTCCTCAGCGGCGATTCTCGCTGCAACGTTCGCGCCCCAGACGGTGATCGTCCTCACACCGGTCCTTTGACTTGCCGCGGCGGGGACCGATGGGTCCTTCCTCGGGTCGGCCGCAGCGCTCCTGTTCACCCCTGCCGCAAACGTGTGGGGCGTTGGTTACAGGAATCCGCGCGCCGCGATCCGCCCCCGGCGTCCGTTTCTAACCCGGGCTAAAGCTGGTTCGGGGACGCGTTACCCTTAAGGGGTAATGTTCCCCTCTCTCTCCGCGGTCAATCGCTCGATCATCTCGTGCGCTCGGTGTCCCCGACTCCGCTCCTATTGTCGCCGGATCGCGCGCGAGAAGAAACCGGAATTCGCTGATTGGACCTACTGGGGAAAACCGGTGCCCGGGTTTGGAGATCCCGGTGCCCGGCTCCTGATCGTCGGTCTCGCGCCCGCGGCCCACGGAGCCAACCGGACCGGTCGCATGTTCACGGGCGATTCGAGCGGGCGCTGGCTGTACGAGGCGCTGTACCGCTTCGGGTTCGCGAGCCAGCCGGAATCGCTCACGCGGGACGACGGCCTGACGCTGATCGACTGCTACATCACGGCCGCCGCGCGGTGCGCGCCGCCCGGGAACAAGCCCAGCCGCCTCGAGCTCGACCGGTGCCGGCGCTTTCTCGGCGCCGAGGTGCGGCTGCTCTCACGGGTCCGTGCGGTGGTGACGCTCGGCCGCATCGCGCACGAGAGCTGGCTCAAGGCCGCGGGGTGGTGGGATCGACTGTCGCCGCGGGCGCGACCGGCATTTCGTCACGGCGCGGCGAGCGAGATGCCGGACGGCACGATCGTGATCGCCTCGTATCACCCGAGTCGCCAGAACACGAACACGGGTAAGCTCACCCGTGAGATGTGGTACGATGTTTTTCGGAAGGCGAGGGCGTCGCTCGAGGAGGGGGCTACCGGATCTCGAACTCCGCGCTGACGTCATAGTCGTCCACGGCGCAGACCCCGACGTGGGCGACGTAACGGCCGGGCAGCGGGGCGGCATCGCGGGGTAGACGAATCTGATCGCGGTAGATTCCCGCGCGCTGCACGGCGAAGCGCCGGGCGTCGGGACTTAGGACCTGCGTGGTCGAGTCCCACGTCTTGATGCTGTCCTTGGCGGTCCTGACCCTGATGCACAGGAGGTCGTTGTTCGGTAGCACGTAGAAGATCGGCGTGGAGCGGCGATTGAGGATCGTGTACAACACGAACGGATTTACGCCGGTGTCGTTCCCGTTCGCGTCGCGCCAGCTGAAGCGGTTGGGGATCACGGACAGAGTGACGTCCGCGTGCAGCGTCATGCCGCGGTCCACCGAGGCATGACCGGAGCCGGGTGGCTCGACCTCCTTGGCCCTCTCGATCTCCATCGCGATCGGCGGGTTCCCCCGCTCCGGGGAGCGCGTGACGCGCCCGGTTGCCTCGATGTAGTGGTTGAGGAACTTGCTCCAGCGCTCCGGTTTTCCCACCACCGGCACGACGTAGGTACGCGCGCCCAGTGCCTGCAGGGGGAGCGGCACCACGATGGTCCACACGTCCACCTGGTCGTCTCGCTGGAGGAATCCCTGCGCCGTCACCATCGTGTCGGCCGCCTGCTGCGCCGATGCGAGCGTGGCGGACCCGACGAGGACGACGAATGCGGTGACGGTCCGCATGCTCCAATTCTCCACCCGCGCATAACGATCCGCCAGGGTGCTCCCCCTGGTTACGATCGGGCGCGCGGGGTAATGTATTGTAGAGAAGGTCCCGCGTCGGAGGTCCCACCATGATGCGTTTCGGTCGGCTCGCGTTGATCACCGTCCCCAGCCTCACTCTGCTCTTGTTCCCGTATGTCGCTCGTGCACAACGGTTCGTCGCGTTTGCTGGGGGGACGAACGTCGCGCAGGGTCCGGCGCTGCCGTTTCAGAGTCTGAGCGCCGGACTGGCCGCACAGATGTCCACGGGGTACCGGGTCGCCCCACGGCTCCGCGTGCGGTTCGACGCCCTGGTCAGCCACTTCACGGCGGCCGCCGAACCCGTCGTCTTTCTGGCGCCAGTCTGCCTGCCTCCTTGCGGCGGAAGCGCGGCTCCCGCGGCACCGGCGGGCTCAATCGGAGTGGCTGCTCTAACCGTGAATGAGCTCATCGATGTCATTCCCGCCGCTCAGGGAGGGCCCGGGTTCTACCTGATCGCCGGTGGCGGCGCGTACTACCTCTTTCAGCATCCGACGGCGTCCGCGATGATGCGCTTCGGGCTGTCGGGCGGGGCAGGGGTCGAGCTGCGACTGGAAGGGAATTCCGCGCTGTTCATCGAGGCCCGCTACCATGGGCTCATGAACGCACCGGCCGATTCGCGGTGGCTGGTGCCGGTGACGGTGGGTCTTCGGCTCTAGAGGCTCGGCTGGATTCGGGTGGATGAAGTAGGGCTAGGGGCCAGGGAGTGATCGGAAATGAGGGACTTGAGTCCGTCCGATCGACGTCCCCAGTGTCACAACCGCAGCGACAATCCGAGTTCGACGTGCCGGCCGTCCGGCCGCAAACCGACTCGTCGACCGCCTTCCAATGCTCGCCGCCCACCACGCCGCCCACGATGGCCCCCACCACGGCCCCGATCGGGATGGTGAACCAGTAGATCAGTTCACACAGGTTTTCCTGGCAGGCCTTCGCGCCGCCTTGCGCCTCGACGGAGGCAAACCCCACGAGTGCGCCAGCCGCGGCGCCGCCCAGGAACCCCAGGCCGACGCATTCGCCGCGGTTACGCCCGCAGGCGCCAGGGCTGGTGCTCAAGTCGAGTCGTGTGCCGGCTACGCGTGGGACGTTGACGACCGCCCCGTGGTCGTCACGCAGCACGATGTTTAGGCTGTCGATTGATGTCAGCGTCCCGGTCACTGAGCGGCGAGGGCAAAAGGCCGTACTGAGCTCCTCACAGTCGGGTGTGGGTGTGCTGACGCGGATACGGGCGCCGGATGCCAGGGGGACCGAGTCCTGGGCGTGAACGGCGCCGAGGGGCAGCCCCAGCGAGAGAGCGATGCAGACGCGAAGCGGTTTCATGGGTCACCTCCCGCGCCGAAGGTGGCCCGGCGGTCTCAAGCGGACTTCAAGCGGCTGTCATCGTGTCTGAAACGAGGTCTCCTAACCTCGTGAGACCCGCCACAACACGACGAGCGCGACCACGGCCGGGACGGCGAAGACAACGAGGAAAACCGGGGCCTCCTCGGCGACCGAATACCCGGCCTTGGACACGCCGACCCACATGTTGATCCCTGCGGCGACGAGCCAGATTGGGATGAAGACCTTGGCCGCTGTGGCGAGCGCGGTCGCGGGCGTCGGACCGCCGATCCAACGTGCGATCAGCAGGCAGAGGCCGAGAAGAACAAGGCCGCCGGCGATGACTTTGATTGTGTGGGCCATGGACGCCGGTACTCCTCACTTATCAGGTCAGTGCGCCGCGTCGCGACAGGCTTGGGCGAGCGGCGCGGGTCGGAGAGCCTCACCACGAAGGATGTCCGTCGAAATACGTGTTCGTCGTCAGGCGGCGCAGCCCCGATCCGTCGGGGCGAACGATGTAGATCTCCAAACTATCGAAGCGGTAGTGAGCGGCCGTGGAATCGCGGAACGGAGGGGCGTGGCGGTCGCTCTGGAACACGATCCAGCGGGCATCGGGCGACCAGCGACCGTAGTTGTTGAGCTTGTCGTGATCAGTGGTTACGAACCTGAGGCGCCCGCTGCGGAAATCGAAGAGGGCCAGATCAGCACGGGCGTCCGTGACAGAGCTCTTCCAGGGATAAACGCGGCTGGGGTAGACCGTTAGTAGCAGTTCAGTGCCCTTGGGTGACCATTGCGGGCAGTCGAGGTAGACTGTGTCCGCGGCGAGGACCTGCCGCCGCGAGCCTGAAGCGAGCTCAACAACGAGAATGGCAGAGCCCGAAGGGCTCCAGGTCGCGACGGTAAACTGTTTCCCATCGGGTGCCCACGAAGGATAGCGATACTCGTTGACGGAATCGCTCAGCAGGGCGCGGAGGCCCGAGCCGTCCGTGCCGATGATGTACACGCCCTCGTGCTCATAGTTGGCGCCAGCCGTGAACAGAATGGATTTCCCATCTGGTGACCAATCGGGGAAACCACTCGTTCCCCTCAACTGGGCCGCGATCCGTCGCGGCGTGCCTCCGACAGTGTCGAGCACATACAGTTGGTCGGAATCTCCGAACTCTCGCACGAACGCGATGGCCCGCCCGTCGGGAGACCATCGTGGGAATCCACGCGAGCTGACCGAGTCGCCCTTGATGAGCCGCCGCGTCGTCAGGTCGGCGACATGGAGCGCATACGTGTCTTCGGTGCCGCCATGACGCGTCGCCTGGAACAAAATGTCACGCAGGTGCGTGACGTCGTGCGAGCATCCGAGCGGAAGAAGGGCGGTGGCCGCGATCGCGAGCGCTGCGAGGGGCCGCCTGATACTCACGGTGCCTCCTCGGGCACGCTCGTCAGGCGGAACCCGCACGTGGAGTCGACTGATTCGGCTGCTGGTAGAGACCGATGACGTTTCCGGCCGGATCCCGAAACCGGGCGGTAATTTCCGGTGCGTCGATGCCGATCGGCTGCACGATCTCGCCGCCGTTGGCGCGCACCGCCTTCACCGTCTCGGCGACGCTGTCAACCATGACGTACACGAGCAAGCCGACTTGTGCCGACGGAGGCCGGCCGGTCACCCAAGCGCCGCTGACCTCACCGACGGCGTCGTCGAAGGCGGTCTGACCATCGCCTCGCTGCCTCAGCCGCCAGCCGAAGACCGCCTGGTAGAAGGTGGAGGAGCGACGGACGTCCACCGCAGGGATCTCCAGGTAGCAGATCTTACCGTTTCCCAGAGTTGGTGGCATCAGACCTCGCGTTAGGCGGCAGGTTTCCGTACCAGACGCCACGCCCAAGCGCCGAGCGCCGCGCTCACAGCGATGACGAATATGTCACTGTAGTGAACGTGGCCGCGGTCGATCACTTCGTAGACATGCGCGACCGCGATGGCAGCGAATAGGATGCCCGTGGTAACCAAGTAGGTTCTCATCAGCCGCCCGTACGAAAGGTTTCATGTGCGCGGAGGCCCCGCGGAGCGAGTTGCGCTAATTCGACTGCCCGAGATTCGAGACGTGCGTGTGCACGATTTTCCAGTCTCCGTCACGCTTCTCGAGCACCAGGGTGACCGCCGCGGGCGGCGGGGCCGCCGCGGCCTTGGCAACCTCGAGAGGAGCAGTGGGGGAGATGACGGTCGTCGTGTAGCGGTAGAAACTGGCGATCGCAATCGCGCCATTTGCGTGGAACTTGATCAACCGATCACGATCTTCGGTGAAGGTCTGAATGCCGGGCACGCCCTTTTTCAACGCGTCATAGGCGGCCTGCTGGATGCGCATGTTCATCGCCTGATCCGTCCGGCGACCGGCACCTTGGCCGATCCACACCCGATCCGCGCTCATCAGCTTGGCTTGCGCGGGCATGTCCATGGCGTCTTCCAGGGCACTGTACTGGTCGATCAGCCGATTGATCGCGTCGGTGTCGGCTGGGCGCTGCGCGACGGCGCGGGCCGGGATGATGAGGCTGCCGGCCAACAGGAGGGCGAAACGTGTGCCGGTGGTCACGGGGAGTCTTCCGTCTTGGAAAAGGAGTCTCGCTACGAAGGCCGGGTCGGCCTTGTAGATCGACTCTTCCCTAAAGTGTGCGCATCTTCCAGTGGCGGATAGCCCGTGTCGCCTCGGGGTGTGAAAGGCCGTTAGTCGGCGGGCAGCCGTGCTACTACAGTACGTTCAGCCGAGGGCACAGGACTCGAACCTGTACGGGCTTGCGCCGAGCGGTCTTAACCTCGTTAAGTTAGCAACCGGTCGCATTGCTAACCTTGTGACCCAAGGCTCGATGCTATCGCCGTTGAACGGGCTGAGTGCCCGCGCGCCCCGCCTAAGACGTGCCGCCGGCGCGCTCATCGTGACAGCGATTGCCGCCCTGATCTTCTGGCGCACATCCTATCCAACGATCCACTGGTGGGACTCGGCGGAGTATTCGCTCGCCGCGGGCACGCTGGGTATCGTCGGTCCCCCCGGATCACTGCTCCTGACACTGCTCGGCTGGCCGGTCGCGCGGCTACCGGTGGGCTCCTCCCCGGCGCACCTACTGAACCTGTTGGCTGGCGCGCTGGCAGCCGTGACGACGGGGCTCGTCTACGTCATTGCCGTTCGTCTGCTCCGATTCACCGAGCCATCCGCCACCGAAGGCGACCGACGTGCTCTGGCCGCTTTGGGCGCGGCGCTTGGCGCCTTGACCTTCGCGTTTGGCGCCACACTGTGGGAATACGCGGTTCAGTTCACGCCCTATGTGCTCTCCACAGTATTCGCGGCACTCATTCTGTGGGTGCTGCTGCGTTGGTGGAAAGAGGCCGATCATCCCGACGCGTGGCGCTCGATCGCGCTACTTGGACTCCTCTTCGGACTCGATTTCAGCGTCCACCGGACGAACGCGATGCTGCTTCCTGGGGCGCTCGTGTGGATTCTCTTGCGACACCCCCCGACGTTACGTACCCCGAAGAGCCTGCTGGCCGGGACCGTGGGGTTGCTGCTGGGGCTCGCCGTGCAGCTGCTCATTATCCCGATCGGTATCGGGGCGATGACCCGCTCTCCCCTTTTTTGGGACGCCCCGACCAACTGGTCGCGCTTTTGGGACTACGCGTCGATCCAGCGACTCGGTGGCGGATTCTTGGTTCAACTGTTTCCGCGCAAGGCCGCCTTCTGGTCAGTGCAGGTCAGCGACTTTCTCCGCGTTCTTGGAGCGAACTTCTTTCACTGGAACGGACCGGCCGGTGTGCTCGGCGTCGTGCCAGCCGCCGCGGCGCTCCTGGGACTAACGACCCTGTGGCGCCGCGACCGGCGCCTGGGGATCCGGCATACGCTCGTCCTCTTCCTCCAAGCGGCCATGACCGTGCTCTTCCTCAATATCCCGGCACACTTCTTTCGCACGTTCGACCGCCACTACCTCCCCGTATGCGTGACCATCGCCGTCTTGATGTCCTACGGATTCGCCACGACGATGGGAGCGGCTGCTCAACTGTCGCTGAAGCGGATGCGGCTCGCCGCGGGTGCGGTCGGGATGCTGGTGGTGTTGGTGCCTCTGTCGCAGGTGATAGGCAATTGGACGCGCCGCGACGCTTCCAAGCGCTACGTCACTAAAGAGTTTGCCACCAGCCTGCTCACCTCCCTCCCGCGCGACGCGATTCTGTTCACCGTCGGCGACAACGACACCTTCCCGTTGCTGTATTTCCAGGCTGTGGAGGGTGTCCGGCAGGACGTCACCATCATCAACCTCGCGGTGGCAAATCTGCCGGCATTCGCGGATGAATTACTTCGGCGCGACCCGTCCTTCCCCCTCGCACTATCCAGCGCGGAGCGTGCCGCGCTGAGCGCCCGAGGATCGACTCCCGACACAATCACGATTCCCGTTGCGGGCAGCGCGGAGAGCCTTGGTCTCCCGGTCGGTGCCAAGCCTCCCGCCGCAATCACCGTTACGGTGAAGCCGCAGTTCGGCACGAAGCTGCTGCTGGCTGACATCACCGTACTGGACATCGTGCGCACAAACCGGTGGCGCAGGCCGGTCTGTTTCGCCATCACGGGTACGCCGAGTATGGGGTGACTTGCCCCCTACGCCCGATTAGAGGGGCTGTATTATCGGATCGTACCCACACCCGACCCGCCGGCGGACATTCCGGTGCTGCGGGCCAACTTGCTGGTGCACGCTGACTACCGCGGTTATGCAGATCCAACCGTCCAACTGGACGGCGACGACCGCACGTTCGGTCTTCTGTCCCACCTCGCAGTCACCCGGCTGCTTGAAGCTGACCGGAAGAGCGGTGACATCAACGGGTGTCGGGGGGACGCAGCGGCAGTCTTCGCCGCGATACCTCCGGAGAGACTGGCAATGCCGGCGGGTTACCGAGAGAAAACCCTCTCCGAGTGCAGCGCCGCGCGCTGAACCGCTGAGACAATCGGCGACTTTTGTAGGTCGTTGTATGACAAGAAGCGGAGGGCACAGGACTCGAACCTGTACGGGCTTGCGCCCAGCGGTTTTCAAGACCGCCGCCTTACCAGTTAGGTCTAGCCCTCCAGTGTTACAGGACTTCAACTTACGGTGGCGGGGGACCTCTTAGAAGGGGCTGATTGTGCCACAACTGTGCCGTTGAAGTGCTTCGTCACGGCCTGTGTGTGGTCGGGCCGTTCGCAAAGCGCGCGCGATAGGCACTCGGCGAAACGCCGAAGCGGCGCTCGAACGCGCGGCGGAAGACGTCTTCGCTCACATACCCAACCGATCGCGCGATCGCGTCGATGCCAACACGTCGATGCCCGTTCGACAGTTTCCGGCTCGCGTCCGCCAGGCGGGCTTCTTGGACGAAGGACGCTGGCGTGGTGCCGAACTCACGCTTGAACTCGCGCGCGAAGTGGCGGGGGCTGAGGAAGGTGCGCGCTGCCAGCGCTTCGACTGACAGGTCGGCGAGCAGGTGCGAGTGAATCCACGTGACCAGGTCCGCGAAGCGATTCGTCGCGGTTATCTGAAAATGGAGCGGCTCGGAGAACTGATTCTGCCCCCCGGGGCGCTTCAGATAAACGACCAACTCGCGCGCCACGGCCAGCGCGGCACTTGGTCCCTCGTCCTCTTCGATCAACGCGAGCGAGAGATCAATTCCCGCGGTAATGCCGGCCGACGTGTAGAACTTCCCATCCTTGATGTAGAGCGCGTTGGGGTCGATGCGGAGCTTGGGAAAGCGGTGCGCCATGTCCTGGCTGGCCGTCCAGTGCGTCGACACGCGGCGTCCGTCGAGAAGTCCGGTTGGGCCGAGCGCATGAATGCCAGTGCAGATGCTGGCGATCCGCCGCCAGTGTGGCGCCTGGGCGGTGATCCAGGCCGCGGCTTTCTCGGCGATGCCGGGCCGACGCAACCCTGACCCACCCGGAATCACGAGCGTGTCCAACTCGATCCGGCCTCCGATGATGCGGTCGGCCTTTACCACTATACCGCTGCTGGTCGTGAACCGGCGACCCGTCAGTCCGATGACGACGACATCGTACGGCGGCCAGTGTGCCTGCACCTCACCATTCAGCCGCCGGTTCAGAAACACGTCTGACCGAAACGCATCGCTGGGCCCGAACAGATCAAGCGCCTGGAGACCGTCGAAGCCGAGGAAGCCGATTCGCCGGCTCATTAGGAGCCGCCGCTCGGGGCGGGAAAGTGGACGACCGCGTCATCGATCGGGATCTCGCGTCGCCTGACGGCTTCGACGCGAGACGTGGGTTCGTAGTCTCGCCCGAATCCCAGGAACACAAAGCGGTCGAACACAAACGGAATGCCCTCGGCGGCCAGCGGAGAGGGCGCATCCATGACCTGGAAGTGCAGATGCGGCCCGGTCGTCTGGCCGGAGTTGCCCAGGAGCCCAAGCACCTCGCCGCTGCGTACGTGCTGGCCTGGCTTCACTCGAACGCTGGCGCGAGCGAGGTGGGCGACCATGAAGAACGTGGACGGCCCGATCCGAACAATGACGTAATTGCCTGCAATCCTCGGAATCGACGGGGCAGGCAGCGGCTGATCAGGCGCGTTATCGGCGATGCTGTCCACGACGGCGACGACCTCACCCGAAGCAACCGCATGGACCTGTTCGCCAAACCCCCAGAAGTTCTGCGGTCGCGATCTATTGTCGTGCCACGTGTTCCCATTCGGTCCGATTTCGACCAGGTCCACGGCGAAACGCTGGGAGATCCGCGCTTTCCCATTCAGCGGCACGAGTGCGCGCCGGTGCGGGGAGGAGTTCGATGGGCCATCGCCGACAAGCCAGTCACCGTTCACCAGGGGCGGCGCTAGAACCATCACGCGATCACGCTCGACCGGCGTCACGAGACCATCGATGACGGACGTCACGACCAGGCCGGTCGCTGCGGTCGTGTCTACCACGTCAAACGTTAGTCGCTGACGCAGGGAAGGCGGTAAGGGTCCGGTCGCCCGCACGTCGAGCCATACATACAGTAGGGCGCGTACGCCGGGATCGATGCGCCGCCCGTCCCCGCCGTGGCGGCCGACGGTTTGACACGCGGCGGCCAGTGCGGAGTCCCGGAGCATTGCGAGCGGCCGATCCGCAGCCGAAGTCCCAGAAAATACCTCGAGCGATCGAAGCACGAGCGGTCGCGATCCGAAGTTCGTCACATGGAGTTCGTAGACCAGGACCGGACTGCCGCCTGCGGTCACCGGAGTGGGCGCTTTGGGAACCACGACCTCCACGGGGGTCTGTCGTTGCGTCGCCTGACCACCGAGCGCGACGGGAAGGAAATAGGCCAGCAGTATGGTGCGGACGATGGGCATGGGAGCCTCCGTTCGCGCCAGTGTACGGCGGCGTGCGAATGGCCGCAATGACACTTATCAGACTATTCATGCCACGGGTGAGATGAAACTCCTCGCTCCGTTCGAGCGTCTCAAACACCGCGACGATCCTGGATATCGGGTGTGGGGGGTGGGCGCACGGTGCAGCGACTTCACGGACGTGACGACGACGCACGAGCCCGGGACGAGCTGGATCTGCGCCGTGGGCCGCCGCCCCGCTACCGCTCGGCCGGCGGATTGAACCCGTAGCTCGTGTTCTTGAACACCGAATCCGCAATCACCAGCGCCTTGCTCGCGAGCTCGGGCTGCTTGGCCCGCAATACCTGGCCGAGCGACTGATACAGCAGCCCGTACGTGGCGAGGATTCCCTCCGACGGTCGATCCACCCAGCCACGCGCCCGGTAACGCGCCGCGCTCGCCATGTGATACACGTTGAACGCCAGCGCCTCCGTCCGCGGCACGTTCACGAAGCCGAACACCGGGATGAACTTGATGCTGTCCGACTCGGCGAGCTGCTGGGTGTGCAGCTTGCGCGCAAAGCCGTGCCCCTCGAGATCCCCGGTCAGACCGAACTGGTCCGCGTACGGCCCCACCGTGCGCGAGAAATAGATCGGCCGCCGGCCCATCTGATCCTTGATCGCCTGCAGCACGATCACGTCCGCGCGCTCGAGATACTGGCGGCCCAGCTGCTGCGGGTCGAGCACGACCGTCACACCGCCCAGGCTCACCGCCTGCTTCTCGCCCAGCCAGTACACCGGCTGGAGCGAGTCCCGGATGTACGAATCGGAATAGCCGAGCAGCTTGCCATCCGGCTTGGGCCACGCGCGACCCCGATAGATCGCCGGCGCAGTCGAGGAGTCGAAGGTCGCGAGCGGCCGGCGCTGCAGCTGCCGGAGATACCAGTCCGTGTTCGCGAGCGACAGGTTCACGACCGTCACGTCCTGGCGGATGTGCTCGACTTCCTGCGCGTACCACAGGGGGAACGTGTCGTTGTCTCCCGCGGTCACGAGCACGCCGTACGGCTCCACCGACTGCAGCAGATCGGACGCGAAGTCGCGCGCGAGCGTTTCCCCCTTCCGCGACGCCGTGAGATGGTTCCCCACGAGCGGGACGAGCGCGAGCAGCAACACCGGCGTGGCCACCATCCAGCGTCGCTGCGGGTCGGGCTCGCGATCCTCCAGCGCCTCGTTCACCCATTCCATCAGCGTGGCGAGCCCCATCCCCACCCAGACTCCCCACAGCGCGAACGACGCGATGAAGAAGTAATCCCGCTCGCGCACCTCGCGCTGCAGTTGCGCGTTATCGGGCGCCCACGAGTAGCCGTACTTGAAGTTCAGGTAGAAGATCAGGACCAAGGTGAAGGTGGCCATGAGCGTGGTCATCGCGACCGCCGTGCGCAGGTCCGCCTTGAAGTGGCGGTACGCGCCGAGGCACCCGATGATGAAGAACAGCATGGCGAGCCCGGCGCGGATCTGCGTGCTCCAGTCGCGGCCCCACTGCCACGAGAAGTACTGGATCCACATCCCGATCTGCGCCGTGAGGGTCGCCTGGCGCTGCCACACCGGCGGCTTCCCGTACTGTTGGCGCGTGAGCACGTCCCACAGCGCCGACCAGTTGGTCGGCTCACCTTCGTTGATCGCCGGGAAGTGGGCCGCGCGGATCGGCAGGAACAGATAGACCGATATGCCGACCACCGCGACGACCAGCACCGCGACCGCGAAGTCCCAGTTCCGCGCCTGGATGATCGCGTAGCCCAACGCGCCAAGAAACAGCACGGCGGCGAACTTGAGCGGCGTGGCGCTCTCGAGCCCGCTCGCCACGATCAACGCGTACACGCTGCAGAACACCAACCACTGCGACCACTCGACCCGGCGCGCCCCCACGTCGCTCGGCCGCTGCGACTTAAGCTCCGGAAACAGCAGCACCACCACCACGGGCCCGACCAGCACGCCCATCATGTGATTCGTGGACGTGAGCGCCAGCAAGTACACGATCATCAGCAGATGGTGATCGTGCCCCTCGCCCAGCGGCTGGTCGTCCCAGCGCACGATGAGCCAGAGCACGAGCGCCACGGAGAGGAGCGAGAGCGTGTAGACCTTCTCGTTCACCACCGACTGGTTCCACACCGTGAACGACGTGGCCGCGACGAGCGCCCCCGCCACCGCGGCCAGCCGGCGCGGCCCGCGGGCCGGCACCCAGCCGCGCATCCAGCGCTCGCCCACGAGGAACCAGCACCCCGCCGCGATCGCGCTCGTGACCCCGGCGAGCAGGTTGATCCGCTCCGCGTAGTGCGCCACCCACGGTACGAGGCCCCACGTGTGAGCGATGAGCACGAACAGCGGGTTGCCGGGCGGGTGGGGGATGCCGAGGACGTATGCGGCCGCGATGTACTCCGACGTGTCCCAGAACTGGGTGGTCGGGGCGAGCGTCGCGATATAGATGATCAGGGCGCCGAGGGCGACGAGGCCCGCGAAGAGATAGGGCGGGCCCTCGCGTAGCTCGGCGGCGTACGGCGACGAGGGGGGCGTCGGTTGGTTGGTCATGCTCCCATCACGAGTTAATGCCGGAACTGTCGGATGCCGGTCAACACCATCGCGAGGCCGTGCTGATCGGCCGCGGCGACGACTTTCGCGTCGTTCACGGAGCCGCCGGGCTGGATGATCGCCCGCACCCCCGCCTGAGCCGCCTCTTCTACACCATCGGGGAACGGAAAGAACGCGTCGGAAGCTAACACCGCCCCCGCGGGGTCGTGCCCCTGCTGCCGCGCCTTGTGGACCGCCAGGAACGAGGCGTCCACCCGCGACATCTGGCCCGCGCCGATGCCGATCGCCGCTTCGTCGCGCGCCAGCAGGATGGCGTTCGACTTGACCGCCCCGACCGCCGCCCAGGCGAAACGCAGGTCGCGCCACTCGGTGTCAGTCGGCGCGCGAGCGGTCGCGACCTTCCAGCCGGCCTCGTCCTCGATCTGCGCGACGCGCGTGCGCTGCTGCACCAGGAACCCGCCCCGGATGCGCTTCCAGTCCCAGCCCGCGGGCTCGCCCGTGGGGAGCCGGATCACGCGCAGGTTCTTCTTCTCCCGGAACACGGCCAGGGCCTCGTCGCTGAACGCCGGCGCCACCACCACCTCGACAAACAGCTCGCGCATCGCCTCGGCGCCCTCCCGGTCCAGCCCTGCGTTGAAGGCGATCACCGAGCCGAACGCAGACGTGCGGTCCGTGGCGAGCGCGCGCTCGTACGCCTCCGCCGTCGTGCGCCCGAGCGCGATCCCGCACGGCGTGGTGTGCTTGATGATCGCGCACGCGATGCGGGTCGACCCCTTGCCAGCCCAGGGCGTCACCGCCATGAGCCCGGCGTCCACGTCGAGCAGATTATTGAACGAGAGCTCCTTGCCGTGCAGCTGCTCGAGCTCGCGGATTCCGGGTTCGTGCGTCGCATACAACGCGGCGGGCTGATGTGGGTTCTCGCCGTAGCGGAGCTCCTGGCGGCGCTCGAGCGCCAGCAGGATGCGCTCGGGCCAGCGACCCTCGCCATGCGCCAGATACGTATGAATCGCCGCGTCGTAGGCGGCGGTATGGGCGAAGACTTTCGTGGCCAGGTCCCTTCGTAACCCCGGGCTTGCGCCCGGGGTTAGTGAACCCGATCTGAGGGCATCCAGTACGACGGGATAGTCATCCGGATCCACCACGACGATCACGTCCGCGTGGTTCTTCGCAGCCGAGCGCAGCATCGACGGCCCGCCGATGTCGACCTGCTCGATCGCCTGCTCGAGGGTGACGCCGGGCTTCGCCACCGTCTCGCGAAACGGGTACAGGTTCACCGCGACCAGGTCGATCGGCGTGATGCCGTGCTCGGCCAGCGCCGCGCGGTCGCCCGGATGTGAGCGGCGGGCGAGCAGCCCGCCGTGCACCTTGGGGTGCAGGGTCTTCACGCGGCCGTCCATCATCTCGGGGAATCCGGTGACCTGCTCGATGGGGATCACGGGCACTCCGGCCGCGCGCAGCGCCTCGGCCGTGCCTCCGGTCGACACGATCTCCCAGCCGAGCGCCACGAGACCGCGGGCAAAGTCGACCACCCCGCGCTTGTCCGACACCGACAGCAACGCCCGCGCGGTCACCAGCTCTCGGCGACGGCCTGGATGATGTCGGCGAGGCTCGCGACATCCTTCAAGTCCACCACCTCGGCGGGGGAGTGCGAGTAGCGGAGCGGCCAGCCGATCGCCACGTCCACGACCCCGTACGGCGTGAACACCGACCCGTCGTTGCCGCCGTTCGTCGTGCCCACCTGCAGGGCGATGCCACGCCCGCGTGCGACGCGGACCAGCGAATCGACATACGCGGGCGGGGTGACCGAGGAGTTGTCCAGCGAGCGGGCCACGGCGCCCCGGCCGATCGGGGCTACCGCGAAGTTGGGGAGCTCGAGGGGTGAGTCCGCGGAGACGAAGGTATCGATGGCGTGCACGCGCCGAATGGTGGTGCCGAGCGCGGCCGCCACGGCCTTCGCGCCCTCGAGCCCGATCTCCTCTCGTGTGCTCCAGACGAATATGACAGGATGCTTGAGCGATGTGCGGTTCAGGTGCCGCAGCGCCAGCACCTGCACCGCGTCGCCAACGCGATCGTCGAACGAGCGACCGGTGGCACGCGTTCCGCCGAGCCGGACGTAGTGCTTCGGCATGGTGACGGTGGACCCCGCGCGCACACCGAGCGCCTCGGTCGCCGCACGGGTCGTGGTGCCCACGTCGACCCGAAGCGGCGGCGGGGTGTGGCGCACGAACCCCGAGTCGCGGGGCATGAACACACCCGGCACGTCGCCCTTGTCCGTGTGGACCAGCGCCGGCTGTCCCTCGAAGAGCGACGTGAAGAACCCACCACGCAGCTCGAGCTCGAGCGTGCCGTCGTCGCGAATGCCCCCCCCTGTGACTCGGAACCCGATCTCATCGAGATGCGCCACGAATACGACCGGTGGGCCTCCTGCCTTTGGGCCGACGCGCGCCCACAGATTGCCCGCCGTATCCGTCTCGGTGGTCACCCAGGAGGGCAGCAGGCGCTTTACCGTCTCGCGGACGGGGGCCTCGGAGCCCGAGACGCCGTAGGACTCGACCAACTGGGAGAGGACGGATTGCGTTTCGGAGATACGGGGGGAGTCCTGGGCGGATAGAAGGTTAGCCGGATAGGCGATTAGAAAGAGCACCGCGATGACCGCCTCTCTAACTGTCTTCATCTCCCCTCCATCCAGCTCACGAGATCCTTCACTAGCGCGTCCGCCGCTCTAAGCTCCACGGTCTCCACCGCCGTGTCCTGGTACTTGACCGGCAGGCTGACGATCTTGGTCTCGTCGAACGGGCCGAGCAGCCGGGTCACCGTTTCCAGGCCGGCATTGGCGAAGTAGAGACTTTGCGTAGTGAACGCGATCACCACGGTGCCCCGCACGCTCGGCCGGGACGGGGCGGCGGTCGCGAGCGCCGCGCAGGCAGCGCGCCGTCCGGCGGCGGGTGCGGCGAGGAGCCGGTCGCCGTACAGGTGGGGCTGCTTGGCGAGCGAGACGGGCGCGAGCAGCGCTATGCCGAGTCGCTGCACGTCCGCCGCCGAGCTGGCGCCTATGTCCACGTACGCGTTATCCACCGTGAAGACCGGGTCAGGCGAGCCAGGACCTCCGCGGCCGCGCGTCAGGTGCGTCGACCTCACCGCGACCACGCCGGGCACGGCGCCGCGGGCGCCGAACACCGTGACGCGCTCGCCCTCGAGCTGCTGATCGAACAGTTGATACGCGAGGCGCGCGCCCCCCCCACCCCCGACGCGCCGCAACAGGAGGTAGCCATCGGGCAGGATGTTGCCGACCACGTAGCCCACCTCATCGAGCGGGCAGGTGAGGAGTCGCTTCGGCGCCCCTTGACCCAGGGTCAGCGTGATGTTGCCGGCACGATCGCGCGTGCTGCCCGGCAGGAGCGCGAGGAGCGAGTCACCCATCGCCTGCTCGAGCCCGGTGACGGCGGTCATGGAGGAGAAGCGGAGCGCCAGACTGTCGACGTGGCTCTGGGCCGAAAGGCGACGGAATGACGGAAGGACCGACAGGAAAAGCAGCGCGAGCCGTAGCCTGGTCATGCATCCCCTTTCCGTCGCGTCGTCGTTGCGTCGAAGTCGGGTTCTTTCACGGACACTTTTACGGGCTCGGGCGGAACGCCCCGCCGCGCTAGCTCCAAGACCACCATTGGTAACAGTTGATGCTCCACTTCAAGCACCCGAGCCGCGAGCGAGTCCGGCGTATCGTGGGCCAGGACCGGCACCGGCCATTGGGCGATGATCGGTCCGCGGTCGAATTCCTCATCCACGTAGTGCACCGTCGCGCCCGAGACGCGGGCGCCGCTCGCAAGCACTGCTTCGTGAACCCGGCGGCCGTACATCCCGCGACCGCCGAATCCCGGGAGCAAAGCCGGATGGATATTAATCAGGCGCCAGCGAAACCGCGCAACGACTGAGGCGGGCACGCGCTTCAGGTATCCCGCGAGGACGGCGAGGCGGGCATCGTCGAGCGCGGCCATAAGCTCGTCTGGGTCGGCGGGATTCCGCAGCACGGTGGTGGGCACGTCGGCGCGGCGGGCGCGCTCGAGTGCGCCGGCACCCGCCTGGCTCGAGACGACGCGGACGATCCGGGCGAGCGGCGATTCCCGGAGAGCGTCGAGCAATGACTGCAGATTGGTACCGCCGCCCGACACCAGCGCGGCGACCGGTATCGGGGAGGCGGAGGCGGTCGTCACCGGGTGCAGGGAGCGAGGGAGACGGGCCGCGAGCCGGATACGACGGTGAGGGTGAACCGCCCGGTCGCGAGGCGGTCGCTCGTCGTCACGACGACGACGTAATCCCCCGTCTTCGGAAGTCGCGCGGTGAGTCGCGCATTGCAACGGCCGCCCGAATCGTCGTCCTGGGGGGATGCGGTCTCGAATCCGGGCCCGAGGAGAAAGAGGTACGCGTCGAACGCATCGGACGCGAGGTCGATCGTCACGGTCTGGCCGGCGTGGCCCGCGAGCCGCCACTCCTGTGCGTAGGTATTCTCGGTACGGAGCAGGACGTCGCGGCGGGTGAGGGAGTCGCGCACCGTGTCGCCCAGGGCGATGGTCCTGCGCGCCGCGGCGGGCGCGGCGGAGGCCGGCGACGTCGGGGGGCGGGCCTGAGTAGGCTTGCGTTGCGCGACGAGGCCAGCGCCCGGGACCGCCAGCGCAAGCAGCGCGCTTAGTCTCAAGGGTCCCATGTCATCCCGCAGCGCGAGGCGCAGCCCGCAGGATCGCCGTGGCGGCGGCCGCGAGATCCGCTACCACCGCGAAGCCGAGCGCGCGCGCTTTCCCGACCTGCATGGCGCCGCGCCCCGTCTCGACGAGGAGCCCGCGCCCGCCGAGCGCGAGCGCCGGCGACAGGTCGCTGACCCGGTCGCCCACCCAGTAGCTGCGCCGCAGGTTCAACCCGAGCGCCGCTTCCGCGTCGCGAAACAACTTCACGCCGGGCTTCCGGCATTCGCACGGACCTGTGAACTCCGGGTGATGCGGGCAGAAATATTCGCCGTCGAGCCGGGCGCCCTGCTCGGCGAGCAGCTCCGCGAGCCGGCGCTGGACTGTTCTATAGGCCGTGGCGTCGTACACTCCGCGCGCGATGCCCGATTGGTTCGACACGACGATCACGAGCCAGCCCGCGTGATTGAGCTGGTGGATCGCCTCCGCCGCGCCCGGCAGCAGGCGCACTTTGTCGGGCTCGTGCAGGAACCCGGGCGGCGGATCGTCGACGATCGTGCCGTCGCGGTCCAGGAACACCGCCCGCCGGGCGTGGTCAGCCATCGAGCGCGGCCCGCACCGCCCGCGCTACGGTGTCCAGCTGGTCGGGGAAAATGGTTCTCGGGTCGAGGAGGACGTGGTCGTCCGCGATGCGCGGCACGATGGGCGGGTTTCCCCCTCGCAGCCGCTCTGCGACCGCCGTCGGCGCAAGGCCCGTCGGCTTGAGCCGCAAGAGCCACGTCTTGAGCTTGGCGCCGGGGAACGACCCACCGCCCACTTCGGACTCGCCTTCGATCACGTCGCAGTCTTTGCCCACGCCCTTCTGCAACGCCTCCGCGTCTCGACGCAGCTGAGCGACGTCCGCGGTCAGCAGTCGCAGCACCGGAATCTCGCGCCGGCTCGTTTCCGGATCCCGGTACAGCGCGAGCGTGGCCTCGAGCGCCGCCAACGTGAGCTTGTCGGATCGCACCGCCCGTGCGATCGGGTCGGTGCGGCACGCCTCGATCGCCGTGCGCGAGCCCACCAGGATTCCGGCTTGCGGACCGCCGAGCAGCTTGTCGCCTGAGAAGACGACGGCGTCGACCCCGCTCGCGAGGGCTTCCGTGATGGTCGGCTCGCCCCGAAGTCCCCAGGGCTCGAGATCGAGCAGGAGCCCGCTCCCGAGGTCGTACAGGCTGGTGACGCGCGCCTCGCGCGCGAGCGCCGCCACCTCCCCAGCGGTTACCTCGGCGGTGAACCCGGTCACCTGGAAATTCGACCGGTGCACCTTGAGCAGGAGCCGGGTGTTGGGGGTGATGGCGGCCTTGTAGTCCCGGCCGTGCGTTCGGTTCGTGGTCCCGACCTCGACCAGCTTCGCCCCCGAGCGGGCCATGATGTCCGGCACGCGGAACGCGCCCCCGATCTCGACCAGCTCCCCGCGCGAGACGATCGCCTCGCCGTCGCGCGCCAGCGCCGACAGGGCGACGAGCAAGGCACCCGCCGCGTTGTTCACGACGAGCGCATCCTCCGCGCCGGTCAGCTCCACCAGGAGGTCCCGGCAGAGCGCCTGGCGCGACCCCCGCGTGCCGGCGGACACGTCGTACTCGAGATTCGCGTAGCCAGCCCCGATCCGCTCGATCGCCTGGCGGGCGGCGCGCGCCAGCGGCGCGCGGCCCAGGTTGGTGTGCAGCACTACCCCCGTGGCGTTGATGACGGGCGCGAGCGAGGGAGCGGCGAGCCGGTGCACCCGCCCGAGCACCGCGGCGCCCCAGCCTTCGGGCGGCGCGCCGCCGCCCGAGGCCCGGGCACCCGCGATCGCCTCCCGCACGGCGCGCACGACCAGCGCGCGAGGATGAGCGGCGAGGAGCCCGGCGATATCGGGATCGGTGAGCAGGGCATCGACGGCAGGGAGGCCGCGGCGCAGGTCGGTCATGGGGGTTTCGGAGCCTTCTTCTTGGTGGTGTCGGCGGGCGGCTTCGGCACGGGGACCACGAGCACCCCCTGTGCGTCGGCGCTCACACCGCTCAGGTTAGTGCTGCGCACGCGAACCAGGTACTTCGCGCCGGCCGTGAGTGGCGTCGGGACCTGCACGACCACCCGATCGTAGGGAACCGGGCGCTGCGCGAGGAGCTTGCGCACCCGTGTGGTGTCGCCGGCGGCGGTGGTGTCGCCCGCCGCTCGACCGGCGCGCGCCGGAGGAGCGGGCGGCCGCTGGGCCGCCCCCTTGCGGGCCGTCGTATCGCGATGCGTCGTGTCCTGGAGTCGCTTGAGTGAGTCCTGCAGCCGCTTGAGCGAGTCCGCCACCGCTCGGGCCCGCGCCTGGATCGAGTCGAACTGCCCGGGCCGGAACAGCGCCCGCACCTGCACCCGCGTCGTGTCCGGCAGCGCGAACAGGTGTAGCGCCGAGGTGTCCGGTGGGCGAGCCGGATCGAGCGATTGCGTGAAGGCGATGCGGAATGTGACCGAGTCCACCGGATCCACGCCCTTCACCCGCGGGCCGACCGTGTCGTGCACGAACACCCAGAGGAGGGCGCTCGCCGTCGAATCGACCGCCACGGTCGCCGTGTCGAACGCTTCGCGGCGGTCCTGTCGTCGGTTGCCGTTCTGATCCTGGATCGCCCACACCCGGTAGCGCCCCGGCGGGATGTTCGGAAGCCGGAAGTTCCCGGCCGAATCGGTCAGCGTCACATAGGGGACGGTATCGGGCCGGAGGGCGGCACGAATCACCGCCTGAGGCAGCGTCCGCTGCTCGACCCATGCGAGCGCGGTGCCGGTCAACCCGGCCGTCGGCACGGCGCCGCCGGTGGTGAACACGATCGTCGCCCCCTTCTTGGTGACGTTGCGCCGCAGGTCCGCGATGCCGGGCAACACCTCGAGATGATAGACCCGGTTCGGCTTCCACCCCTCGGCGGGCATGACGTGAATCGCGTCGCGATGCCAGGACACCTTGACGACGCCGCTCCCGCCCACCGGTGACAGCACGATCTTCTGTCCCAGCCCCGTGATGGCGCCTCCGGACGACGCGCCTCCCGGTGCTTCGTCGATCACCTCGTCGAACCGAATCACCGCGGCGCCGTGCAGGTCGGGCACCACCGCGCCGGACTCGGGGACCGTGCGCAGGATGGCGGCCGGCGTGGTGCGGGGCGGGCCGCCCGGCGGGTCGCCGGTCTGCGCGCAGGCACCGACCAGAGCGCTTAGGAGCAGCCCAGCGACTTGAGCTTGTCGGCCAGCGCCTGCCGCTGGTCGCGCCACGCCCGCTCCTTCTCGCGCTCCTTGGCGACCACTTCGGCGGGCGCCCGCGCGACGAACTGCTGGTTGGTGAGCTTGCCCGTGAGACCCACGAGTTGCTGATCGAGCCGCGTCAGCTCCCCGGAGAGCCTGCGGCACTCCTGCTGCACGTCGATCGCGTCCACGAGCGCCACGAACACTTCGGAGCCGTCCGCGAGCACGGCGTGGGCCCCGGCGTCCGACGCGCGCCGACCATCGAGCCGCAGCGCCCGAATCTGCGCGAGCCGCGAGATCGTGTCGCGCTCACCCTCGAACGCACGCCGGGCTTCGGGCGTCCGTCCCGTGACCACGACGCCGAGCTGGGTCTTCGGGCTCACGCGATACTCCGCGCGGATATTGCGGATCGCCGTGATGGCGTCCTGCACGGTCGCGAACCGCGCTTCGGCCTCGGGATCGATCAGGGCGTCGTGCACCTCGGGCCACGCCGCCACGACGAGCAGCTCGCCCTCCTCACGGCCCGGAAGCTTCTGCCACAGCTCCTCCGTGATGAATGGCACCACTGGATGCAGCAAGCGGAGTGCGACATCGAAGCAATACGCGAGCACTGCCTCCGCAGCGCCCCGGGCCGCTCCGGCCGGCGGCCCGCCGGTCTCGGCGGCCCTGGGCCCCGCGTCGGCGGCGAGTCGCGGCTTCACTGCTTCGACGTACCAGTCCGCGAGCTCCTTCCACACGAAGTCGAAGCACCGCTTGGCCGCCTCGTCGAGCCGGAACTGCTCGAGCGAGGCGGTGGCCTCCTGAATCGCGCGCTGCGCGCGCGACAGGATCCAGCGGTCCGCGAGCGCCAGGTGCTTCACGTCGAGCGTTTCGAGCGGCTGCACGTGCTCAGGCAGCTGGCTCAAGATGAAGCGCCCGATGTTCCAGAGCTTGTTCGCGAAGTTCCGCCCCGGGGCGAACGTCGTGGCGAGATCGTCCGGGTCCAGGATCAAGTCCGATCCGAGCGACACCCCGGCGATCGTCGTCCAACGAAGCGCATCGGCGCCGTACAGCCGCACCACATCGAGTGGATCGATCCCGTTGCCGAGCGACTTCGACATCTTGCGGTGCTGCGTGTCCCGCACGGTGCCGTGCAGGTACACCGTGGAGAACGGGCGGGCGCCGCGAAAGTGATACCCGGCCATGATCATCCGGGCGACCCAGAAAAACAGGATCTCCGGCGCCGTGACGAGCGTGTGGCCCGGGTAGAAGCGCTTCAGGTCGGGCGTCTCGAGCGGCCAGCCAAGCGTCGCGAACGGCCAGAGCCAGGATGAGAACCATGTGTCGAGCACGTCGGGATCCTGCTCGACCGGGCCGCCGCACTTGGGGCAGGTCGTCGCATCCTCGCGGTCCGCCCACCGGTAATCGCACGCGCCGCAGGTGAACACGGGGATGCGGTGGCCCCACCACAGCTGTCGCGAGATGTTCCAGTCGCGGATGTTCTCCATCCAGTTCTGATACGTCGCGCCCCAGCGCTCGGGCACGAGCCGGATCTCCCCCGAGCGATATGCCTCGAGCGCCGGCTCCGCCAGCGGTTTCATCTTCACGAACCACTGATCGCTGAGCCGAGGCTCCACCACGGAGTCGCAGCGGTAGCAGTGACGCACGGCATGCCGGTACGGCTGGATCTTCTCGAGCAGGCCGCGCTCCTTGAGCAGGTCCACGATCTTCACGCGGGCGTCGAACCGGTCGAGCCCCGAGAGCGACTTCGGGACGCGCGTCGGGTGCTCCATGCGGCCGTCCTCGGTCATCACGAGCGGCATCTCGAGCTTGTGACGCAGCCCGATCTCGAAGTCCGTCGCGTCGTGGGCGGGGGTGACTTTCACCGCCCCCGTCCCGAACTCGGGCACCACCGCATCGTCGGCCAGGATCGGGATCGGGATGTCGACGATGGGGAGCCGGGCCACCTTGCCCACGAACGCGGCGTAGCGCTCGTCGTTGGGATTCACGGCGACCGCCGTGTCGCCCAGCAAGGTCTCGGGGCGCGTCGTCGCCACCGTGAGGTATGGCTTGGGCCCTTCCTCGACCGGGTACCGGATGAAGTAGAGTTTCCCGTCCTCCTCCTGGGACTCCGCTTCCTCGTCGGAGAGGGAGGTGAGGCAGCGCGGGCACCAATGGATCACGCGATGGCCGCGATAGATCAGGTCCTCCTCCCACAGGCGGACGAACGCCTCCCGCACCGCGCGCGAGTAGGCCGGGTCGAGCGTGAACCGGGTGCGGCTCCAGTCGCAGGACGCGCCGATCACCTTGAGCTGCTCGAGGATGGTGGGGCCGGTCTCGCGCACGAACGCCCACACGCGCTCCACGAACTGCTCCCGTCCCAGGTCGAAGCGGGTCTTTCCCTCCTTGGCGATCAGGCGCTCCACCACGTTTTGCGTCGCGATCCCGGCGTGGTCGGTGCCCGGAAGCCACAGCGCCTCGCGCCCCCGCATGCGCTCGAAGCGGATGAGCACGTCCTGGGTCACGTTGTTCAGGCCCTGGCCCATGTGCAGCACCGCCGTGACGTTGGGCGGCGGGATCACGATCACATACGGGCGCTTGGCCGAATCCACGCGGGCCGTGAAGGCGCCCGCCTCGAGCCACCGCTCGTATAGAGGGCGCTCGACGGCATGCGGATCGTACTGGGGGGGAAGCTCGAAGCGCGTGGCGGTCATTCCTTATAATAGACAGGTTATGGAGGTTGGTGGAGGATGGTGGAGGTTTGGGAGGTTTGTCCCGCGGCCGCTCTACCTCCACCCCCTCCACCAACCTCCACTGACCTCCACCATCCTGCCGTTTGTGCTAAAATACCGTTCCATGGCCGACGAATCTCCAGTTCTTCCTACCAGCCGCATCGCGCGCTGGGTCGCCATCGGCGTGGCGATCGCGTTTACGGTCGCGCTGTATTTCCGCGAGGGACTGCACCTTCAGCCCCTGACGAACGCTCCACCGGCCTCGTCTCCGGCCGCGCAGACCGGCCAGCCGGACAACTGAGCTGATGCCGTCGGAGATCCGTGTCACGCTCCCCGACGGGAGCGAGAAGCGTCTCCCCGCGGGCTCCTCCGGCGCCGACCTCGCGAAGGCGATTGGGCCGGGGCTCGCCAAGGCCGCCGTCGCCGCGCGGGTGAACGGCGAGGTCCGGGACCTGGCGCGCACGCTGCCGGATGGGGCCAAGGTCTCGATTCTCACGGACAACGATCCGCAGGCGCTCGACGTGCTGCGGCACTCCTCCGCCCATGTCCTGGCCACGGCGGTGCGCCAGCTCTACCCGCAGGCCAAGATCGGTTTTGGACCGCCGATCGAGGACGGCTTCTACTACGACTTCGAGGTGGAGCGCCCTTTCGGGCCGGAGGATCTGGAGGCGATTGAAAAGAGGATGGGGGAGGTTGTGAAGGCGGATTATCCGTTCGTCCGTGAGGAAGTCTCGCGGGCCGAGGCCAAGCAGCGCTTCAAGGATGACCCGCTCAAGCTCGAGCGGATCGACGATCTGGGGCCGAACGAGATCATCTCGGTGTACACGGACGGCCCGTTCGTCGATCTCTGCCGAGGCCCGCACGTGCCGAGCACCGGTCGGATCAAACACTTCAAGCTGCTCCATGCCGCCGGCGCCTATTGGCGCGGCGACGAGCGGCGGCAGATGCTGCAGCGCATCTACGGCACCGCGTGGTTCAGCAAGGACGACCTCGACGCATACGTGCGGCGGCTCGAGGAAGCGAAGAAGCGCGACCATCGGATCCTGGGCAAGCAGCTCGACCTCTTCTCGATTCAGGAGGACGTCGGACCGGGACTGATTCTGTGGCATCCGAAGGGGGCCATCCTGCAGTTTCAGCTGCGGCGCTTCATCGAGGACACGATTCTCGAGCGGGGCTACTCCTTGGTATACACGCCCAACGTGACCCGCGAAGAGCTGTTCGTGCGCTCGGGCCATCTGCCGCTGTATGCGGCGAATCAGTTCCCGCCGATGGCGGCGGGGGAAGGCGAGTCGGAGACGGTGCGCTATCGGGTGAAGCCGATGAACTGCCCGATGCACATTCTTATTTACGCGTCGCAGCAGCGCAGCTACCGCGACCTGCCGATCCGCCTCGGCGAGATCGCCAACGTGTACCGCAACGAGCGGTCGGGGACGCTGCACGGCATGCTGCGCGTGCGCGGTCTCTCGATGGACGACGCGCACATTTTCCTGCGCGAGGACCAGATCGAGCAGGAGATCTTCCAGCTGCTCGACATCGTGGAGCTCGTGCTCGGCAAGACGTTCGGTCTCTCCTACCGGCTCGACCTGGCCACGCGCCCCGACAAGAAGCTGGGCACCGACGCCACGTGGGATCAGGCGGAGCACGCGCTCGAGCAGGCCCTGAAGCACCGCGGGGCGACCTACCGCCTGGACCAGGGGGGCGGCGCGTTCTACGGGCCGAAGATCGACATCAAGTTCAACGACGCCATCGGGCGCGAGTGGCAGGGCGCGACGATCCAGCTGGATTTCGAGCAGCCCGAGCGGTTCGGGCTCGAGTACACGGGGGAGGACAACCGGCCGCATCGCCCGGTGATGATCCACCGCGCGATCTACGGCACGATGGAGCGGTTCGTGGGATTCCTGATCGAGCACTTTGCGGGGGCGTTCCCGCTGTGGCTGGCTCCCGAGCAGGTCCGCGTGCTCCCGATCTCGGACGCCCAGACACCCGCGGCGCGGCCCGTGCACGAGCGGTTGCGGGCCGCGGGTATCCGCTCACACCTGGACGATCGCAACGAGACCCTCAACTACCGGATTCGCGACGGCGAGCTGCAGAAGGTCCCGTACATGGCCGTCGTGGGACAGCGCGAGGCCGATGCGGGAAGCGTGGCCGTGCGCACGCGGGGTGAAGGGAAGAAGCAGGAAGTCCTGCCGGTGGCTGAATTCCTGGCGAAGCTCGAGGAAGAGGTTCGCACGAGGAGCCTGGTGCCGTTAGTTTGAGAAGATGAGCGATAGCGATCGGACCACCCCGGTCATCCTGTCCGCCTGCCGAACCCCGATCGGCAAGTATCTCGGCGGGCTGGCACCGTTGCCGGTGCCGACGCTCGGCGCCCTCGTGATCCGCGAGGCGGTGCGTCGCGCCGGCGTCGAGCCGGGCGCGGTCGAGGAAGTGATCATGGGGAACGTGCTGCAGGGCGGGGTCGGTCAGGCGCCGGCGCGCCAGGCGGCGATCCACGCCGGCCTGCCCGGAACGATTCCCGCGCTCACGATCAACAAGGTGTGTGGCTCGGGACTCAAGGCGGTGATGCTCGCCGCGCAGGCGATCCGGGCAGGCGACGAGCAGTGCGTCGTGGCGGGCGGAATGGAGTCGATGTCCAACGCGCCACATTACGTCTACGGGATGCGCGGCGGCATCAAGGCGGGCAACACTCAGCTGGTCGACGGGATGATCCACGACGGCTTGTGGGACTCGTTCTCGAACACCCACATGGGTAATCTCGCCGAGTACACGGCGAAGAAAGCCAGCGTGTCGCGAGTGGACCAGGACGCCTTCGCGCTCGCGAGTCATCAAAAGGCCGTCGCGGCGATGGAGGCGTGTCGCTTCAGGGCCGAGACGGTGCCGGTCGAGATCCCCGGAAAGAAGGGCCCGAGCGTGATCGAGAAGGACGAGGGGCCCCGTAAGGAGACCTCGCTCGAAGGGCTCACCGCGCTGAAGCCGTCCTTCGAGAAGGATGGGACGGTCACGCCGGGCAACGCGCCCGGTCTGAACGACGGGGCGAGCGCGCTCGTGGTCGCCTCGCTCGCCTTCGCGAACGCGCACCGCCTGAAGCCGCTCGCCCGGATCACCGCCTACGCCACGGGCGGTGGCGACCCCAAGGATCTCTTCTTCGCGCCGATTTTCGCGGTGCAGACCCTGATGACAAAGGCCGGGACCTCGATCGGCGACTACGACCTGATCGAAGCGAACGAGGCCTTCGCCGTGCAGGCGCTGGCCGATGGGCGCGCGCTCGGCTGGGATTGGAGCCGCGTGAATGTGAACGGCGGCGCCATCGCCCTCGGACACCCGATCGGCGCTTCGGGTGCCCGGGTCCTGACGACGCTCTTGTACGCCTTGAAGGATCGGAAGCGGACGACCGGCCTCGCCACCCTGTGTCTCGGGGGCGGGAACGCCGTGGCCCTCAGCGTGGAGATGCTCTGATGCAGGCTCAGACCGCCGTCGCGTCCCCTCTGCCCCTCGCGGCGCGCCGCGTGATCGCCGTCCTGTTGGGCGCGGCGCTCGTCGCCATCGCCGCCCAGATCGCCATTCCTCTTCCCGGGACGCCGGTGCCGATGACGCTCCAGCCGCTGGCCGTGCTGCTCGTGGGCGGGCTGCTCGGACCGGGCCTCGGTGCGAGCGCCATGCTCTTCTACCTCGCCCTCGGCGCCGCGGGGTTGCCGGTGTTTACGCCGTTCGGATTGCCCGGCGTGGCCCGGCTGCTCGGGCCGACAGGCGGATACCTCCTGGCGTACCCGGTGGCGGCCTTCGTGGTGGGGAGGATCGCTGGTGACGGGCGCCGGCTAGCGCGACTCGCCCTGGCGGCGCTCGCCGGGATCGTTCTCATCCACCTGGGCGGGTTGGCGCAGCTCGTAATGCTCACCGGAAGCGTGTCGGGCGCGGCCCGGCTCGGGACGCTCCCGTTCGTCCTGAGCGACCTCGTCAAGGTCCCGCTGGTCGCGCTGCTCCTGAAGCCGAGCGTCAGTCCCCTACGCGCGCGCCTATGACGGCGCGCGATTCGTTTGCGGCCTAGCTCGACGCCATGAGCCGTGTGGCGGTGGTGGGCGCCGGCACCATGGGCAACGGGATCGCCCACGTGTTCGCGCAGCACGGGTGGAATACCACCCTGATCGACGTGGCGCCCGGGTTGCTCGAGCGGGTCGTCGCGATGATCCGCGCGAACTTCGAGCGCCAGGTGAAGAAGGGGACGGTCAGCGCCGAGCAGCGTGACGCCGCCTTGGCGCGTATCCGGACGGCGGCGACGCTGGACGCCGCGAGCGACGCGGAGCTGGTGGTCGAGGCCGCGACCGAGCAGCCGGACGTCAAGTTCAAGATCTTCCGGGAGCTGGACCGCGTGGCCCCGCCGCGGGCGATCCTCGCGAGCAACACGTCGTCCATCGCGATCACCACGCTCGCCGCGCAGACCACGCGGCCCGCGCTGGTGATCGGCATGCACTTCATGAATCCGGTCCCGGTGATGTCGCTGGTCGAAGTGATTCGTGGATTGGAAACGGGGGAAGAGACCGTTAAGAAGGTTTTTGAGGTCGCGAAGGCCTTAGACAAGACCCCCGTCGAGGTGAATGACTCCCCTGGGTTCGTGTCGAACCGCGTTCTCATGCCGATGATCAACGAGGCGGTCTTCTGTGTGATGGAAGGGGTGGCGACCCCGGAGGCGGTGGATGCCGTGATGAAGCTCGGGATGAATCATCCGCTCGGGCCCCTGGCGCTCGCGGATCTGATCGGGCTCGACGTGTGTCTCGCGATCCTCGAAGTGCTGCAGCGGGATCTCGGGGATGACAAGTACCGTCCCGCGCCGCTCCTGCGGAAGATGGTGGCCGCGGGTCGGTTGGGCCGGAAGAGCGGGCGGGGGTTTTATGTCTATCGCGATTGAGCCGGCGGGGCTTTCCGAGACGCAGCGTCAGATCGTGGAGCTGGCGCGGGAGTTCGCGCGCACCAAGATCGAGCCGTTCGCGGCGGAGTGGGACCGCACCGGCCACTTCGCGCGCGACGTGATCGACGAGCTGGGCCGCCTGGGATTCCTCGGGATGAGCGCGCCCGAAGAGTTCGACGGCATGGGGCTCGACTCGGTGACGTACCTGCTCGCGCTCGAGGAGATCGCGGCCGCCGACGCCGCGATCGCCGTGTCGCTGTCGATCCACAACGCCATCCCGACCACGATGCTCGTGCGTCACGGGAGCCGAGCGCAGCGGGAGCGCTGGCTCCGGCCGATGGCGCGCGGCGAGCTGCTGGCGGGGTTCGCCCTCTCCGAGCCCGAGTCCGGGTCCGACTCGGCGGCGCTCCGGACGCGCGCGGTGCGCGATGGCAACGAGTGGGTCTTGGCGGGGGCGAAGGCCTGGGCCACGAACGGCGGCACCGCGGATCTCATGGTCGTCATGGCCCGGACCGGACAAGGGATCTGCGCCTTTATTGTGCCCACCGACGTCGCCGGTTATCGTCCGGGGAAGCCCGAGGACAAGATGGGGTTGCGCGCCTCGAACACCGTGGCGCTGGCGCTCGAGGACGTGCGCCTGCCGGCGGACCACCTGGTGGGCGAGGAGGGGGCGGGTTTCGGCTACGCGATGGAGGCGCTGGACGTCGGTCGCCTGGGCATCGCGGCGCAGGCCCTCGGGATCGCCAGGCGGGCCCTCGAGCACTCCGTCGCCTACTGCGGCGAGCGCAAGCAGTTCGGGCAGGCGCTGCGCGAGTTCCAGGCGGTGCAGTTCCGGCTCGCCGACATGGCCACGCGCGTGGAAGCGGCGCGCGCGCTGACGCACGCCGCGGCGGCGCGGCGCGACCGGGGCGAGGAGATTACGATGGCGGCGAGCATGGCCAAGCTCTTCGCCTCGGAGACCGCCATGTGGGTGACGACGCAGGCGGTGCAGCTGTTCGGCGGGTACGGCTACATGCGGGACTTTCCCGTGGAGAAGCTGTTCCGGGACGCGAAGGTCACCGAGATCTATGAAGGCACCAGCGAAATCCAGCGGATCATCGTCGCCCGCGGTCTCTATCCCAGCGGCTGACGCCGGGCGCCAGCCCGGGGAGCGCAGGGGTTTTGCCGTGTTTCCCCTGCTCGCGGACCACGAGCACGAGCAGGTGAGCTTCTACTACGAGCCGTCCACCGGCTATCGCGGGATCATCACCATCCACTCCACCGTGCTCGGGCCCGCCTTGGGCGGCACCCGCTTCTGGAGCTATCAGAGCGACACCGACGCGCTGATCGACAGCCTGCGGCTCGCGCGCGGCATGACGTACAAGGCCGCGGTGGCGGGGCTCAACCTGGGCGGCGGCAAGAGCGTGATCATTGGGGACAACCGCACCGCGCGCCGCGAGGCACTGTTCCGCGCGCATGGCCGCCACGTCGAATCGCTCAAGGGTCGCTACATCACGGCCGAGGACGTCGGGACGAGCACGAGCGACATGGAGTACATCAAGGCCGAGACCAACCACGTCACGGGCCTGATCGGCAAGTCGGGCGACCCCTCGCCGGTCACCGCGTACGGCGTGTACCGCGGGATCAAGGCCTGCGCCAAGTACCGCTACGGCTCGGATAGCCTGATCGGGAAGCACGTCGCTTTGCAGGGATGCGGGTCCGTGGGCTATCATCTGGCGAAGTTGCTCCACGCCGAGGGGGCGGCCATCACGTGCACCGACATCGATCCGCAGCGCGTGAAGCGGGTGGTAGAGGACGCCGGGGCGACGGCGGTGGGCGCGGACGACATCTACGGGGTGCGCGCGGACATCTTCGCGCCGTGCGCGCTCGGCGCCGTGATCAACGACGACACGGTGAGCCGCCTGGAGGTCGAGATCGTGGCGGGGGCGGCCAACAATCAGCTCGCGGAGGATCGGCACGGCGATCTGCTCGAGCAGCGCGGGATCACCTACGCGCCCGACTACGTGATCAACGGCGGCGGCTTGATCAACGTGAACGCGGAGCTGCACGGCTGGGCGCCGGAGCGGGCGCGGTCCAAGGCCGGGGAGATCTACGACACGATTCTCCGCGTCTTCGAGATCGCGCGCGAGGAAGGGATTCCAAGCTACCGGGCGGCCGACCGGCTGGCGGAGCAGCGCATCGCCGCGATCGCCAAGGTGCGGCGCAACTTTGTCTGAGCGGATTTTCGTCGGGGCGGACCATGCAGGGTTCCAGCTGAAGGAGCGGCTGGTGGACGAGCTCAAGCGGCTCGGATACGAGCCGGTGGACGTGGGCCCCAAGACCATGAACCCGGCGGACGACTTTCCCGATTACGGCCGGCCGGTGGCCGAAGCCGTGAGCTCGGGCGCGGCGAAACGCGGGGTCCTGACGTGCGGGACGGGTCTCGGCATGTCGTACGTGGCGAACCGGTTTCCGCGCGTGCGGGCGGCGGTGGCGTGGAGCCCGGAGATCGCGGAGCTGGCGCGCAAGCACAACGACGCGAACGTACTCGTCTTGCCGGCGCGGTTCGTGAGCGAGGAGGAGGGGATGGAGATCCTGCACAAGTGGTTGGACACCGCGTTCGAGGGCGGGCGCCACGAGCGGCGCGTCGGCAAGATCGACTCGTGACCGACCGGCGCGCGCCCCTGGCGCAAGTGGATCCCACCATCTACCAGCTCATCCGTCGTGAGGTGGAGCGGCAGGAGCACGGGCTCGAGCTGATTGCGAGCGAGAACTTCGTCTCGGTGGCCGTGCTGGAGGCGATGGGCTCGGCATTGACCAACAAGTACGCCGAAGGCCTGCCGCGGAAGCGCTACTACGGCGGCTGCGAGGTGGTGGACGAAGTCGAGCAGCTCGCGATCGATCGCGCCACGTCGCTCTTCAAGGCCGAGCACGCCAACGTCCAGCCCCACTCCGGGGCGCAGGCGAACATGGCCGCGTATTTGGCGGTCGCGAAGCCCGGCGACACCCTGCTCGGCCTGGCGTTGCCGCATGGCGGGCACCTCACGCACGGCGCCCCGGTGAACTTCTCGGGCACGCTCTTCCGGGCGACGCACTACGGCGTCCGCGAAGACACGGGCCGCATCGACTACGATCAGGTCCGCGAGATCGCGCGGCGCGAGCGGCCGCGCCTCCTGATCGGAGGCGGGAGCGCCTACGCCCGCATCATCGACTTCGCGGCGCTGCGGAGCATCGCCGACGAGGTCGGGGCGATCTTCATCGTGGACATGGCGCACTTCGCGGGCCTCGTGGCGGCTGGCGTCCACCCCTCGCCGGTGCCGCACGCCCAGATCGTCACGACCACGACGCACAAGACGCTGCGCGGTCCCCGAGGCGGGTTGATCCTCTCGCTGGAAGCGCTCGGGAAGGACGTCGATAAGCAAGTCTTCCCCGGGCTCCAGGGCGGGCCCCTCGAGCACGTGATCGCCGCGAAGGCCGTGGCGCTGGGCGAGGCGCTCACCCCCGAGTTCAAGGTGTATGCCAGGCAGGTCGTGAAGAACGCGCAGGCGCTCGCCGCGGCGCTCATGGAGCGCGGCTACGCTATTGTGTCGGGCGGAACCGACACGCATCTCATGCTGGTGGATCTGCGGGCGACGAATGTCACGGGCAAGGAAGCCCAGGAGCTCCTCGACCGCGCGGCGATCACGGTCAACAAGAACACCATTCCGGGCGATCCGCAGAAGGCGTTCGTGACCAGCGGGGTGCGCATCGGTACGTCGGCGGTCACGACGCGGGGCTTCGGCGAGGCGGAGATGCTCAAGGTGGCGGACTTCATCGACACCGTCCTGAAGAAGAAAGACGACGCGACCATCGCGCGCGTGAAAGCCGAGGTGCGCGAGCTGGCCGAGCAGTTCCCCCTCTACGCGGCGCCGGTACGCGCCGCGGTCGCGGGCGCCCATGGCCGATAGCGGCGGCTCCTCCCGCCGGCCCTCCCGGGGCTCGGGCTCCTTCACGGTCCACCCGGCCGAGGAGCTCGAGGTCTATTTCAACGAGGTCGCCCACGGCCGCCCGGTGGGGTTCGTCGCCTCGTCCAAGTGGAAGCCGCCGACCGACATCTACGAGACCGACGACGCGATCGTCATCAACATGGACATCGCGGGAATGCAGGCGGAGGAGTTCAGCGTCGAGTACGCAGACGGAGTCCTCACCATCGCCGGCGAGCGCACGGTGCGGCGTGAGGAAGGCAAGCCCCACTTCCACGTGATGGAAGTGCAGGTCGGTCCGTTCGAGCGGCGCTTTCGGCTGCCGGTGCCCGTGGATCCCGAAAGCATCAGCGCGAGCTACGAGCACGGATTCCTCGAGGTTCGCCTCACCAAACTCCCCACCCGCCTCTCGGGACCGCAGTCGGTCCGGGTGCAGTAGATGGATCGCCTACCAATCCTGCCGCTCGGCCGGTTGGTGGTCTATCCGCACGTCGTCTTGCCGATGGCGCTCACGGACCCGAACGCCGTCAAGCTGATCGACGAAGTCGTGCAGGGGAACAAGCGCCTGCTACTGGGCGTGGTGAAGGGGCTCAACGGCGTCGAGCCGCCGGAGGGCGCCGTCATGAACGCCCGCCCCGACGAGCTGTACGAGGTGGGCACGCTCGGCACCGTGGTGCGGATGCTCAAGCTGGGCGACGGATCCGTGCGCGTCATGGTCCAGGGGCTGGAGCGCGCCCGGCTGCTCGAGATTACCCCCGCCGACCACTGGCTGGTGGGGCGCTTCGCGACGCTGCCCAACACGATCACCGACGACGCGCGCACCGAGGCGCTGAAGCGCACGGTCCACGCCCAGTTCTCCCGCGTGATCGACATCGCTCCCTACCTCGGTGAAGAGCTGCACGAGGTGCTCGTCGGCATCACGGACGGCGGCAAGCTTGCGGATTTCGTGGCGGCCAACCTGGACCTGGCGCTTCCCGCCAAGGCCGAGCTGCTCGCGATCGACGACGTGAACCGCCGTCTCGAGCGGCTGGCCGAGTTGCTGGGCCAGGAGCTGCAAGTGCTGGAGGTGGGGAGTCAGATCCAGGAGAAGGTTCGCACGCGGCTGGATCAGAATCAGCGCGAATACGTGCTGCGCGAGCAGATGCGGGTGATTCGCCAGGAGCTGGGTGAGGACGCGGAAGAAGACGAGCTGACCGAGCTGGATCGCCGGCTCGAGGACGCCGGGCTGCACGAGGAGGCGAAAAAGGTCGCGGAGCGAGAGCTCAAGCGGTTGCGGCAGATGTCGCCGCAGTCCGCCGAGTACCACGTCGCGCGCACCTACCTCGAGACGTTCGCTACGCTGCCCTGGAACCGCACGTCCACGGATCGGCTCGACCTCAAGACCGCGCGCGACATCCTGGATCACGATCACTACGACCTGAAGACCGTCAAGGAGCGCATCCTCGAGTACCTGGCGGTGCGCACCCTCAACCCGTCGGCGCGCGGTAGCATCCTTTGCTTCGTGGGCCCGCCCGGCGTGGGCAAGACCTCGTTGGGCCAGAGCATCGCGGAGGCGCTCGGGCGGCGCTTCACCCGCGTATCGCTCGGCGGCGTACGGGACGAGGCGGAAATCCGCGGCCACCGCCGCACGTATGTGGGAGCGCTGCCGGGACGCATCATCCACGCGCTGCAGCGCTGCGAGACGCGGAACCCGGTGCTGATGCTCGACGAGGTGGACAAGATGGGCGCGGACGTGCGCGGCGATCCCACCGCCGCGCTGCTCGAGGTGCTCGACCCGGCCCAGAACGCCACGTTCGTCGATCACTACCTCGAGGTCCCCTTCGATCTGTCCGGCGCGATGTTCATCGCCACGGCCAACAGCCTGGCGCCGATCCCCGACCCGCTGCTCGACCGGATGGAAGTGCTGACCCTGCCGGGCTACACGCCGGGTGAGAAGCTCGCGATCGCCAAACGCTACCTGCTGCCGCGGCAGCTCAAGGAGACGGGGCTCGCCGGCGAGAAGGCCGCCGTCGCCGATAGCGCGCTGGAGCGCCTCATCGCCGAATTCACCCGTGAAGCCGGCGTGCGCCAGCTCGAGCGCGAGATCCAGGGCGTGCTCCGCAAGGCGGCGCTCGAGGTGGTGGAAGGGCGGGCGGCGACGGTCAAGATCACCGCGAAGAACCTGGAGAAGTTCGCGGGTCTGCCCAAGGTCCAGAGTGAGGTAGCGGGGCGGAGCCCGGAGGTGGGCGTGGCCACGGGCCTGGCATGGACGCCCGTGGGCGGCGACATCATGTTCATCGAGGCGATCCAGATGCCGGGCAAGGGGCAGATCACCCTCACCGGGCAGCTCGGTGACGTGATGAAGGAGTCCGCCCAGGCGGCGTGGAGCCTGCTGCGGGCCCGGGCCGTGGCGCTCGGGATTCCGCTCGAGGCGTTCACGCAGACCGATGTGCACCTGCACCTGCCGGCGGGCGCCGTGCCAAAGGACGGGCCCTCCGCCGGCATCGCGATCGCGACGGCGTTGGCCTCGCTCTTGTGTCACCGGCCGGCGCGTCACGACGTGGCAATGACGGGGGAGTTGACGCTGCGGGGGCGCATCCTGCCGATCGGCGGGCTCAAGGAGAAGCTGACGGCCGCCGCGCGCGCCGGCGTGAAAACCGTGCTGGTGCCCGCGCGCAATCAGAACGACATCGTGGAGGTACCCGACGAAGTGAAGCAGCTGCTCGAGATCCGGCCCGTGGAGACGATCGACGAGGTGCTCGAATTCGCGCTCCTCGAGCCGCGCCAGTCCCGGCCCCTCCCCGTCCGGCCACGCTCGTCCGGGCAGACGGAAGCCCGCCCATGAGCGACTTCGCCACGCTGGAAGAGGCCTTCGAGCGAATCGGCCAGCAGGACGGCCGTTACCACGAGCGCGGGTACCTGTTCGTGCTGGCGGCGCTCGAGTACGCGCAGGGGAAGCTCCCCGCCCGCCGCCACCTGAGCGGCGCCGAGCTCGCGTGGGCGTGCCGCGACTTTGCCCAGGAGCAATTCGGCCTCCTGGCGCCGACCGTCCTCGCGCACTGGGGCATCACGAGCACGGAGGACTTCGGACGGATTGTCTTCGCGCTGATCGAGGTCGGTCTGCTGGCGCGCCAGGCAAGCGACAAGCAGGAGGACTTCGATCGCGTCTACGATTTCACGGAGGTGTTCCGGGCCGGCTACCCCTGGCCCGGTGTCGAGCGGGGATAGGAGACGGTGGATCGGGTGAAGGGGGTGGCGCATGGACGACGTGAGGGAATGGCCCGCCTGCAGGAAATGCCAACAAGGTCTCCTCATACCGTTGTCGGACTACGGGCGCGACGGGGCGCCGATCACCTACAAGGCGTGGGTGTGTAGCAACCCCGAATGCGGGTTCAACATCCGCATCGACAACGGGGAGATCTCTTTCGGTCGCGCGATCGGCCAGAGCCTCAAGTAAGCTTGGATGCCGTGCGCGCACCCGCCGTGAGCGGGCGCTTCTATCCAGACACGCCGGCGGAGCTCGAGCGAACGGTGCGAGACCTCCTCGAGGCCGTCGGCACGGCGGGTCCTGCGCCGGCCCGCGCGGCCGTCGCCCCACACGCCGGGTACGCCTACTCCGGACTCACCGCGGCGCATGTGTTCGCGCGTCTCGAGGTTCCCTCCGTCGTGGTGATCCTCGCGCCGAATCACACGGGCGTGTGCCGCGCCCCCGGCGGCGCGTCGCTGTGGGAAGCAGGCGCCTTCCGTACGCCGCTCGGCGACGTGCGCGTGGACGATCGATTCGCGCAGGCCCTGCTCGACGCCTCTCCGCTGGTCGCGCCCGATCACGCGGCGCACGCGCAAGAGCACGCGGTCGAAGTCGAGCTGCCGTTCCTCCAGGTGCGGCGCGCCGATGTGCGCATCGTACCGCTCGTCCTGGCCTGGGACGCCTGGGATCGATGTCGCGAGCTGGGTGAAGCGCTCGCGACCCTGGTGCGACGCTGGCCGGATCGCGCCCTGCTGCTCGCGTCGAGCGACCTGACGCACTATGAGCCCGCGTCGGTCGCCGCGCGCAAGGACCGGCGGGCGCTCGAGGCCGTCGAGGCGCTCGACGGGGCGGAGCTCCTGGCGCGCTGCCGGGGCGAGCGGATCTCCATGTGCGGCCGGGCGCCGACGGCGACCGTGCTCGCCGCCGCCCGCACGTTCGGCGCCGCCCGCGCCGACGTCGTGCACTACAGTCACTCGGGACTCGTAACGGGGGACGACGATGCCGTGGTCGGCTACGGAGGGGTGGTGATCGCGTGAATCCGATTCCCGTGTTGTCCGCGACCGACGCCGCCGCCTGGGATTCGGCCGCCCGCACGCAGTACCGGATTCCGTCGCGCGTGCTGATGGAAGCCGCGGGCCGCGCCGTGGCGGACGTGCTGGTCCGGGAGTATCCGGCCGTGCTCGCCCGCGGCGCGCTGGTCGTGGCCGGTGCCGGGAACAACGGCGGCGACGGCTGGGTCGCCGCGCGCGCGCTGCACGCGGGCGGGATTCCGGTGTGGGTCGCGGCGCTCGACCCCAAGACGGACGACGCGATCGACAACCGCGCGCTCGCCCGCATGGACGGCGTGCGCGAGACCGGCCGCGAGGAGCCGTGGCCCGCGGCGGCCGTCGTGGTCGACGCGCTGCTCGGCACGGGCGCCGCGGGGCCCGCGCGCGGCGACGTCCTGGCGCTGGCCCAGCGACTCGTCACGTACGGCGCGCCGATCGTGGCGGTGGACGGCCCCACGGGGCTCGACTTATCCAACGGCGAGGCGCACGGACCCGTGCGCGCGGAGCTGACGATCACCTTCGGGGGCCCGCGCCGCGGCCACCTGCTGGCGCGCGAGTGGTGCGGGAAGATCGCGGTCGTCGACATCGGACTTCCTCCCGCCGACCCCGCCTGGCCGATCCTGGTGACCGATGCATGGGCCGGCGCACGATTGCCGAAGCTCGCGCCCACCATGCACAAGGGCGACCGTGGTCGGGTGACGGTGGTGGGCGGGGCGCCCAGCATGACCGGTGCGGCGCTCCACGCCGCGCGCGCCGCCCTCGCCGCCGGCGCGGGACTCGTGAAGCTCGTGGCCGCCAAGGAGACGATCGAAGCCGCGCGGGCAAGCCTTCCCGATGTGCTCACCGTCGAATCGGCGCTCGGTCCCGAGCTCGAGGTGCCGGTGGCCGAGGCGCTCGACTGGGCCGACGCGGTGGTCGTCGGCCCGGGCTTGGGGCGAGACGCGCCGCGCGCCTCGTTCCTCAAGGCCGTGCTCGCGTGCCGTCCCGTCCCGGCCGTGGTCGACGCGGACGCGCTGATCCTGCTCGAGCCCCCGCTCCCCGAGCGACCGATCGTGTTCACACCCCATCTCGGGGAGTTCCGAGCGCAGTTCGGCGACCAGCTCGCCGACCAGGCGGCGAACGACCGCTGGGCGGCCGCGGTGAAAGCCGCGCAGAAAGCGAAGGCCACCGTGCTCTTGAAAGGCGTGCCCACCGTGATCGCCGACCTGCGGGGCCCCGTGCACGTGGTCGCGAGCGGCAACCCGGGACTCGCGACGGGGGGATCGGGGGATCTCCTCGCGGGCTTCATCGGCGCGTTCCTCGCGCGCGGGAGCGCCGGACCGGAGGCCGCCGCCCTGGGCGCCCACGCGCTGGGCCGCGCCGCGGAGCTCGGGGCACGGCAGTGGACCGCGCGTAGCCTCCGACCAGCCGACGTCCTCGCCGCCCTGCCCGACATCTGGCGCGGCTGGACGAACGCCCACCCCCTCGGCCCGCCGACCGTCACCGTCTTGGAGCCACCGGAGACGGCGTGACGACGCGATCGCAGCGGCTGGGCGCGGGTGGGGAATTCGACCGCCTGCGCGCGATCTTCGCGCGACTCGGCCCTGCCGCCCGGGACCTCGGGGACGACTGCGCGCTCGTCTCGGTGGGCGGACAGACGCTCGCGATTACCATCGACCTCTCCCTCGAAGGCGTGCACTTCCGGACCGACTGGCTGTCGTTTCGGGAAATCGGCTGGCGCGCCACCGCGGCGGCGCTGTCGGATCTCGCGGCGGAAGGCGCGACGCCGCTCGGCGTCCTGACATCGGTGGGACTGCCGGTGAGAGGCCGGGGAAGGGGGAAGGGGCGCGCCGATCCCGGGACGGAAATCATGGTGGGCGTCGGTGCTGCTGCGCGGCACGTGGGAGCTCACGTCCTCGGAGGCGACCTGGTGCGGTCCCCGCGCTACCTCGTCGACGTGTGTGCGGTGGGACTCGCGGACCGGCCGGTCCGGCGGAGCGGCGCCCGTCCGGACGACGGGCTGTGGGTCACGGGTCGACTCGGGGGCGCCGGGCTGGCGCTGCGTCGCCTCCAGGCGCACCGCCGACCGGAGAGGAGACTCCGGCCTCGCTTCGCGCGCCCCGTGCCCCGGATCGCCGCCGGCCGCTGGCTCGCGCGACGCGGGCGCGGGCACGCGATGATCGACATCTCGGACGGGCTGGCGGGGGACGCGGGGCACCTCGCGGCGGCATCTGGTGTGGCGATCGCGATCGAGCTCGAGCGCGTGCCGTGCTGGCCCGGTGTGACGCCGCGTGACGCCGTACGAAGTGGGGAAGAGTACGAGCTGCTCGTCGCGCTGCCGCGTGGCTTCGGGGAGCGCCACGCACGCGCGTTCCGGCGGTTTACGGGATTGCCGCTCACCCGGATCGGATGGTGTACGAGAGGTCGCGGCGTACGGATGCTCGACCACGGACGGCGGATCACTCCGCCCTCGGGCTTCGACCAATTCCCCGTCCGATGATCCGGACGCTGTGGTTCTATGTCGCCCTCGTCGTATCGAGCGTCGTCCACTCCACTGGCGTCATCCTCGCGGCGCTCCTGGGTGTCAAGCGGCGCCCCGGAGGGGGGGGTGTGTACGATTGGGGCACGACCGATTGGTCGCGCCAGCTGCTGCGAGCGGCCGGGACCCCGGTCGAAGTCGAGGGCTTGGACCGGATCCCCGGCGGCCCGGTCGTGTACGCGTCGAACCACTCTTCGATGTTCGATATCTGGGCGCTCGCGGCCACGCTGCCCGGGTCGGTGCGAATGGTGGCGAAGCAGGAGCTCACGAAGATCCCGCTCCTCGGTCGGGCGATGGTCACGGCTGGTCACGTGATGATCGATCGGCCGCACCCACGACGGGCGTTGGAGGCGTATGAGCGCGCCGCCGAGGTGATCCGGAGTGGTGTATCGGCTGTGGTGTTCCCGGAAGGGACCCGCACCCGCACCGGCGAGCTGCTGCCGTTCAAGAATGCGCCCTTCGGGCTCGCCATAGCGGCGCAGGTGCCGGTGGTGCCGCTCTACATCTCCAACACGTTCGAGATCATGCCCAAGGGACGGTTTTTCCTGCGCCCCCGACCAATCCGCATTGAGGTCGGCGATCCGATTCCCACGGCCGGGCTGACGCTCGACCGGCGGCAGGAGCTGCGGGACCGTGTCCACGCCGCGATCCTCGGCCTCAAGGTGCGCGTTGACGCGCGGGGCGCCGCCCGCTAGGGTAGGGCCACTATGAGCACCATCATTGCGGTCCGCGCGCGCGAGATCCTCGACAGCCGGGGCAATCCCACCATCGAGGCCGATGTCACATTGTCGAGCGGCGCGGCCGGACGCGCCGCGGTGCCGAGCGGCGCGTCCACCGGGGAGCACGAGGCGGTCGAGCTCCGCGACGGCGACCAGAAGCGCTTCGGCGGCAAGGGCGTCCTCGAGGCCGTGAAGAACGTGAACGAAGTGATCGGCCCGCGGCTGGAGGGGATGTCGGCGGAGGAGCAGATCGCCGTGGACTATGCCATGCTCGACCTCGACGGCACGCCGAACAAGAGTCACCTCGGCGCGAATGCCATCCTCGCGGTGTCGATGGCGGTTGCGCGGGCCGCTTCCCAGGAGGCGGGGCTCACGCTGTACCGTTATCTCGGCGGGCCGGCCACGAATGTGCTCCCGGTCCCGATGATGAACATCCTGAACGGCGGTGCGCACGCGGCCAACAACGTGGACTTCCAGGAGTTCATGATCGTGCCCATCGGCGCGGAGGCGTTCCCCGAGGCCCTGCGGATGGGCGTCGAGGTGTTTCACGCCCTCAAGAAGGTCCTCGCCAAGCGCAATCTTTCGACGGCGGTGGGCGACGAGGGCGGGTTCGCCCCCAATCTCCCGAGCGACGAGGCGGCGCTCGAAGCGGTGATGGCCGCGATCGAGGCCGCGGGATTCGAGCCGGGCAAGGACATCGCGATCGCGCTCGACCCCGCCGCCTCGGAGCTGTTTCAGGACGGCTGCTATGTCTTCAAGAAGAGCGGGGCGGGAACCAAGTCGTCCGAGGACATGGTCGCCCTCTACAAGACCTGGATCGACCGCTACCCGATCGTGTCCATCGAGGACGGCCTGGCCGAGGATGACTGGTCGGGCTGGGCGAAGCTCACGGAGACGCTCTCGGCACGCGTACAGCTCGTGGGCGACGATCTCTTCGCCACCAACGTGGAGCGGCTGGACCGGGGCATCGAGGAGGGTGTGGCGAACGCGATCTTGATCAAGCTCAATCAGATCGGCTCGCTCACCGAGACGCTCCAGTGCATCGAGCACGCGCGCTCCAACGGGTACGGCGCGGTCATCTCGCACCGGTCGGGCGAAACGGAGGATACGTTCATCGCGGATCTCGCCGTGGCGACCGGCGTCGGGCAGATCAAGACCGGGAGCGCGTCGCGCACCGACCGTGTGGCGAAGTACAATCAGCTGCTGCGCATCGCGGAAGAGCTGGGCGACACGGCCACGTACCCCGGCCGCCACCTGTACGGGTTGTGACGCGCGCGCGGATCGTCGGGATCATCGGCGCCGCGGTACTCGTGGGGCTCGCGTTTCAGGCCGGGGAATACGGCACCCTCGACTGGCTCAAGCTGCGGCGCCAGCTCACCGAAGAGCGGCGGGCGGTCCGGGACTTGGAGGAGCGATTGGATTCTCTGCGGCGGCTGACGCACGCGCTCGAAACAGACCCCGCCGCCCAGGAGCGGGCGGCACGCGAGCAGTTCGGCATGATCAGGAAGGGCGAGCTGCTGTATCGGCTCGTGCCGAAGGTGGACCCCGGGAACGATTCCGGCGCGCTCCCACCGCGGGATTAGCGGCCGATCCCCACCGAGAACGTCACCGCTTCAGCCGTCTCGCTCCCCGCGCCGAGCAACGCATTGTCCACTCGGTAGGCGAGCCGCAGCCAGAGCGACCCGCCTCGCGGTGGCCGATACACCATCCCGGCTTCGCCCCCTTGCACGCGACCGGCGCTCAAGGGAGGCAGCGTGACCTGGGACGAGAACGCCCGCCACCCCTCGATGTAACTGGCGAGTCTGTTCGTCAGGATCGGCGCGTCGATGCGGGCCCGGCCCTGCCACACCACCCACCGCTCGGTGGTGCTGTCGGTCACGTACGCTCGCACCAGCGGGCCCAAGCTGACCTCGAGCCAGGGGAGTGCCCGGGCCGCCACCAGCACGCGGCCTTCGACCAGGTCGCGCCGCGACGCCGCGCCACCCAAGGCATCGAGTCTGCCCTCGAGGAGGCTCGCGCCGAGGGCGAACGGGCCATAATTCACGCGCGCCTCGCCCGCGAGCGCCGGTCCCCGCCACCGGTTCACCACCCCGGGTGCCGTTTCCTGGCTCAGCCACACCGCCGCGGCGTCACCCCGGAGCGCCATGGTCGGCCGGTCCTGGGCGCGGGCGACGGGCGCGAACGCGAGCATTACGAGCGCGCGCGAGGCGAACGCTCTCACGGTCTTGCCCCGCGATCCGCGGTCTCGATCGAGCCCGCGCGGATGACCATGTGCACCGCCGCGCGGCGAGTGGCGTTCTCGGCCTTCACGGCGTCGAGACGCTTTGTCCAGGCGTCGCGCTGAGGCGCGTTGGCCCGGATGTTGGCGGCGAGCGGGCGGCCCGGCCGTTGAGCGATGAATCCGACGACTCCGGCGATCCCGATCGCCGCGCCTACGGCGAACCGGGCATCGTTCCCGCCCGATCCCCGCGCGACGACTGAGGGGAGGATGATCACGGCGGCGGCCGCGGCGACTCCCGCCGCGAGCGAGCGCATCGCTGGCCCTGCCTGCGTCTGCTCCGGCAAGAGTGCGGGTGAGGTGGGAGCCGTCGGCCACGGCAGCGTGTCGGCGGCACGCTGCTCGATGTCGAGTGTGACCTGGCGGGCGGGTGGTACGTCCCCCCCGGGAGTCCGCGGCGCGACCCGCAATGCGTAGCGGCCGGTCGCGACGGGCGTCCCGTCGGCACCGGACCCGTCCCAGGTGACGGCGAGACTGTCGGCCACCGGTCCGCTGTACAGCTCCCGCACCGGTGTCCCGTCGTCGCGGGTCAACGTGACCGCCACGTCCGCGAGAGAGCTCGTAAACAGGCGGGCCGTGAAGCGATCGCCCCGCGCGCGCAGCTCGGTGACGGGCGGCACCGTGAGCGAGACGGTCTTGGTCGCCTGCCGGACTTGCTGGAAGAGGTTCGTCACCTGAGGCGGGAAAATCAGCTCATCCGGCCGATACCGCGGATCAAGCAGCACGACGTCCGCGAAGGCGAGCGACGCCGAGTCACGCCGGCCCCGGAACAGTTCTGTCGCGCCGAGATAGGTGAGGGCCTGCGCCCGTTCGGCCGTGGACAGTGTGCCGAGCGCGCCCTCCGCCAGACTTCGGCGCAATAGGGCGACGGCGGCGTCGTACTCGAGGGCGCGGTACGCGCGCACGCCCTGCGTCACGAGATCGCGCGCGGTCTGGGCGACCACCTCGCGCGGGCGCGCCATCGCGAGCGCGAGCGTGAGGACGATGGCGGCGCGTGGCGCGGTCACGTCATCGCTCGGTCAGCGTGATGTCGGTGATGCGCAGCCGCTGACCCGGCGCTACGTCGATCATGCGCTCATAGGGGCGATATCCCTGGCGCTCGACGCGGAGCCGGTGTTGCCCGGGCGGGACCGGCAGGTCGAGTTGCGGTGTGTTCCCGACCGGCCGGCCGTCGACGTAGACGCTTCCCCACGGGATCGCGTTGATGGACAGGAGCCCGGGCTCGGTGTGCTGCCCGGGAACCACAGCGGTCGGGGCCGGGGAGGGGGGCGGGGTCGCACGGACGGCGGCAGGGGCGCGAGCCGGAGTCGAGATTCTCGCCGTCGGGCGCCGCGGCGCGGGTGCAGGCGCGGGACGGGGGGCGGCTGGCACGATCGGCCCAGCGACGGATTTCGGTCGTGCGGACGGCTTCATCGGCGATGCGGCCGGTACCGGGCCAAGGGGGGCTGGGGCGGGCGAGGCGGGCGGCGGGCTCGGTGGCGTCGCGGGCGCGCTCGGCGCGGCCCGGCTCGGTGGCGCGGTGGGGGCCGAGGACCAGGTGATCCATGCCGCGACGACGGCGAATACGCCGAGCAACGCCACGGCCGCGAGGACCCGCCCGCCGATGCGCCTCGTCGCCGCCACCGGATCCTGGTCCGCGTCCGGGATCACGAGGGGCCGCCACGTGGGGGGCCTGGCTTCGAGCCGCACCACGTCGGGCGTGACCCGGACCCCCCCGCCCCCTCGGTCGTCCAGGGCCACGACGAAGTCGAGCACGCTCGGGAACCGATCGGCGGTCCGCGTGCTCATGGCCCGCCGCAACGCCTGCGAGACGTGAAGTGGCAGCCCCCCGGATCTATCTCCTCCCGTCAGGCATTGATGGACGAGGAGCGCGAGGGCGCGCTGATCCGCGGCGGGCGTCACGTCGCCCGACTCGGCCGACTGGAGGAGTTCGGCCGTTCCGAAATCGCCGACCAGCACCCATTCGTTCGAGTCCACGACGATACACTCGGCGGTCAGCGCGCCGTGGAAGATGCCAAGCCGATGCGCGTAGTCGAGCGCGCTCGCCACCTGCTCGAAGATGCGCAGGCACACGGCCAGCTCCATCGAGCCGACGGTGCGCAGGAGGCTGGCGAGTGTGCGACCTTCCACGTACTGCGTCGCGTACCACAGGAAGCTGTCGGTGGCGCCCGAGCTGTGTACGCGGGCGATGTGCGGATGGTCGAGCCGCGTGGCCGCCGTGACCGGCTTGAGAACTTCTTCGGCTGGCCGCTCGAACCGCGCTCGGGGAACGACTTTGACAGCGAGGAGCCGGTCCTCTGCGTCCCGGGCGAGATAAAGGATCGGTGATTGCCCGAGCAGGCGTTCGATCTGGAACTCGCGCGCCAGCTCCCGCCGCGCGTCCAGCTCGGTGGGCAGTGCGACCGCGTCGTCCGGGGCGGTCAGTCCGGCCGCAGGCGTGTTACTCATGGTCCAACAGGCTAGGATGCAAGCGTCGCACCGCTCCGCCGCGCTCTTAGAGGAGTCAAACCGTCAAGTTCCGGTGCGGGGAGACGTTGATCTGTTGAGTCGGGGCAACGGGTGTGTCGGCGTCCCTACGCTCCAAACGGTGTCTCGCTACGACCGTGACGCTGTGTGAAAAGTTGGCAGACAACCGTGTATGTTATGGCATAGTCTGGCGCGAGCGTCGTTGACGGGGTCGGCAGGGGTGGTTAGGCTCTGCTCCTCCTTATCTGTCTTCCGGCAGGGTAGCTCAGCTGGTTAGAGCACGGCACTCATAATGCCGGGGTCGCGGGTTCGAGTCCCGCCCCTGCTATTTCCTCGACCCTCCCACCCGGACTACATCCGGAACAGGTAGCTGAACTTCACGAAGAACCCGTCGCTCGTCCGGTGCAAATCGCGGAACGCGAGCGCGTCGGGCTCGGTGAGACTGTTTCCGTACCCCGCGTACATCACCGTCCCTGGTGTCGGGTGGTACGACACGAGCCAGTCGACCCGTACCGCGTTGTTCGTTCGCGCCGCCGCGCGCGTGTAGACGCCGGTGGTCGGGTCGCGGATGAGAATCGGCTCGTTGGTGCGGGAGTCGTCGCGCAGCGAGTCCTGCCATTGGGAGTCGTACTGACCCACCAGCCGCACGAACACCGGCCGCGACACCTGGTATTCGACTTTGAGCCGAGGAATGCGACGCAAGCCCACCGTGCTGCCGTCCGTCTTTCTCCAGTACTGCTGATGCGAATAGCTGGCGCGCACCCGCAGCTGATCGGTGGGCCGCCAGTCGCCGGTCGCCTGGAGGATGAGGATGCGCGCGGGTGCCCACTCGAAGAAGTTCTCGTCCTGAATGGCGGGGAGGAGCAGTAGCGTGCCGGAGAAGCGCTTGAACTGGGGCGTGGCAACGTTCAACAGGAGGTCGAGGTTCCGGATGTGTGGCGTGCCGACGAACCGCATGGTGTCGGTCACGCTTCCCGACGTGTGCTCGAGCGCGTAATCCCGGTATAGTGACGAATCGTAACCGAACGATTCGAAGAACACGCCGCTCGTGATCGCCCAGCCACCCCGCAGCACTCCGGTGAGATTGACGTGTAGCTCGCGATCTTCGGCCGCCCGACCCGACGTGAAATCGTCGTATTGCCAACGGCCGAAGAGAAACAGGTCGGGCGTCCAGCTCTCGAGCGAGGAGCCCGGGCGCCCGAAGAAGGTCAGCCGGTGATCGACCACCGCCGTGACGATGCCCGGCCGCGCAATGAAGCCGCTGGCGGCGACGAAGTCGGGATGGATCCCCGTGATCCCGTAGTGGAACGCGAACTCGCGCCCCGTGCGATCGAGCGTCGCCTGCCACAGCGGCGCGTTGACGACGCCGCCGCTCGAGCGCGTGACGCTCTGCGCACCCTGCAGCGCCAGCGCGTAGATCGGCCCGAGCACGAGGCGCGCGTCGGCGCCGGCTACCCGGTTGTAATCGCCGCCCTCGATCCGGTCGGTGTACACGAGCCCCACGGTCGATTGCCCGACCAGATCCCGCCGGATGCGCAGGATGTTATAGACGGGATGATCGGTGCCTGTGAGCGACGCTCCCGCGCCGTCCACCCCGAAGAGCGCGCCGAGATTCGTTCCCGATACCTTGCCCGTCAGCTTCACGGCGACGACGGGTTGCACCAGCCGGCGCGTGTAGATGAGCGTATTCGGCGTGTCGAACTGCTCCAGCCCCTCGAGGAAGAACGGACGCTTCTCCGCGAAAAACAGTGCCTGGCGTGGGTCGAACTGCAGCTGGCCCGCATCCGCTTCCACCTGAGAGAAATCGGGATTCCCGGTGCCGGTGAGGGTCAAGTTGTTGCTGACTCCCCAGCGCACGTTGCCACCGAGCGCGGGGCCGGTCGTCGTGTAGTGCCATCGCGATGGATCCTGGGGGGCTCCGTCCGCCTTCCCGGTCGCCTCGGGATTGAGATCGAGAACGAGCCCGCGGCGCAGGTCGTGCAGCCCGGCCAGCGTGCCGGACTGCCCCAGGAACGACGCGGCGGCCCGCCGTGCGGGCGTCCACGTGTCCTGGTGCCCCGAGTGCTGCACCTGCCGGATGACGTTCAGCCCCCAGTCCTGTGTCGGGGCGCGTTGGTAGCGCAGGCTCTTGAACGGGATGCGGATTTCGACCTCGTATCCGTAATCGGTGACGCGGCCCTTCGACTGGTAGACGAAGTCAGCGGACAGGTCCACCGAGTCGCGGATCGTGCCCCCCAGACCGGTCACGCCGGACTGGGTGCCCTCGTTCAGCACGCCGTCGGACTGAATGCCGAGGGGGTTCATGCCGAACACGATCGCCTGGCGGTGGTCGTCGAACGTGTCGAGCAGGATTTGCACGTAGTCGTCGGCGGCGATCTTGTCCCGGTCGGCGAGGGTGGCATGTACGGCACCGGGCGGCTCGAAGGCACGCACGCCGAAGTAGATCGCGCCGCTCGAGTACCACACCAGCACTTCCGTCGAGTCTTCCGCGGGACGACCGTCAACCGGTGCGTACTCCGAGAACCCGGTGAGCCGGGCGGCTTGGCCCCACTCCGGCTCGTCGAGCCTGCCGTCGATCGTCACCGACCCTTCGAGCTTCGGGATCTGGACGCGAAGCTCGCCATCGCGGCCGGAGTAGCCGGGCGGCAGGCCGCTGGTCTGCAGGGCGGCGACGAGCGCGAGCACCATGCTGGGCGGCCAATATAGCGCCCGACCCGAGGGCTCACTCGCTCCTCGGCGGTGAGCTCAGAAGTACCAGCGAACGAATGCCGCGGCGCCCGTCCCGACGCTCGAGCCCCCGGCGCTGGCCGCAAGGAACGCCGCGCTGCCAGTCTGCTCGAAACTCGGCTTCCCGAGGTGCAGATAGCTGAGGCTGACCTCGCCGCCTACGCCGAGGTGAGACACCCGATGCTCGCCGCCCAGCGCCGCGATGGCAAACCAGTCCGTTTGACTCTCCTTCAAGGAGTTCCCGGCTTGGTCGGTGTCGCGCACTCTTGACCACGCCACACCGAGTCGCGGGCCGTAATACAGGAGCGTTCCGCTCCCCGGTCGGGCCGTCCCGAACAGCCCGATGCCCAACAGCAGTGCGCTCGAGGACTCCGAGATTCCGTTGACCGGGCTGGTCGGATCGCTCGAGGTCTCCTCAACGGACGCGTGATGCCAACCAAGCGTCGGCTCCACCCGAAACGATCGTCCCGTCTGCACGGGCAGGTACAGAGTGGACGTTCCCGTGAGCTGACCGACGGGATTCGACGCGAGGAACGCAAGGCCGACGCCCACTTTCGCGGAATCCTCCTGGGCCTCCGCCAGAGACGTAGCCAGCAGCGAAACGGCGACAAAAACCACGATCGACCGCATTGGCGCCTCCCTCTTTCGAGGTTTCCCGTTTACGGATTGAGCCCGCGCCACAGCATCGGACGGATGTCCCGGGAGCGTTCCGCGGCGAACGCCTGCGCCGCACGCAGCAGCGCCACGTACTCGGCTCGCCATTCGGCCGGCATGTGGGCGCGAAAGTCGGCCGCGGTCATCACCGCGCCGCGCGGCTCATGGGCCGCCCCGTGCCCGACCTCCACAACGTCGCCCAGGAAGCAAGTCGAGCTCCCCGTGTCCATGACGTTCGCCACTCGGCACTCGAAGTGCGCGTAGCACTCGTCGAGCACCGGCGCGCCGAGCACACCCAGACGGTGTGGCACGTCGGCCAGCTTGTCGCGGGTGCGCCCGCTCGAAAACCCCAGGCGATGAACCAGCTCGAACTGGTCGTCCCGCAGCAGGTGCAGCACGAATCGGCCGGTGTCGAACACCAGGTCGTGGCTGTAGTTGAACTTGTGAATGTAGACGGACACGCGCGGGATGGCGGGGACGATCGAGGCCCGCACTGCGCTGTCCGAAATCATGCCGTTCCGCTTGCCGTTTCGCTCCGACGTGATCGCCACCACGGGCGAGGTAAGGTTGCGGAGCAGCTGATAGACGGCGTCGGCCGCGATCGGCATGGGCCCAATTATACTACAGGATGACCTCGTTGCCGTCCCGCCTCGCACGCCACGTCGCTCGTGCCCGTTTGTTCCGGGAACCGGGCGTTGCCGTGGTGGCCGTGTCCGGCGGTGCGGACTCGGTGGCGCTTCTCGACTTGCTCTCCACGCTCGCCCCGACGCTCGGTCTCACCCTCGTGGTCGCGCACGTCGATCACGGCATCGCGGCGGACAGCCGGACGGTCGGACGCGCCGTCCTGGAGCTCGCGGCGCGCTACGGGCTCGAGTTCGAGCTCGGCGAGCTCCACCTCGGCCCCAAGGCGACGGAGACGGCCGCGCGGGCGGGACGATACGCCTGGCTGCGCGACGTCCAGCGTCGTCGCGGCGCCCGCTACCTCGTGACCGCTCATCACCAGGACGACCAGATCGAAACGATCGTCCTGCGCTTGCTCCGCGGCAGCGCTCCAGCCGGGCTCGCCGGGATCGCCGCGCGCGCGCGTGGGGGGCTGGTCCGACCGCTCTTGCCATTCGCCAAGGCGGAGCTCGCGGCGCACACAGCCTCCCGCGGCCTTCCGGTGCACGACGATTCCGCGAACTCGGACCCGCGCCATCTCCGCAGCTGGGTGCGCACCGTGCTCCTCCCGCTCCTCGCGGAGCGACTGGGTGCGCGCGTTGGCCAGGACGTGCTGCGCGCGGGGAGAGCGGCGGCGCTGGAGCGGCGCGCCTGGCACCGCGTGCTCGAACACCTTCCTGAGCTTGAGCTTCGCTCCGGGGCGACCGGATTCGACGTTGCTCGCGCGGGGCTGGCCCGCTATGATGACACGTTGTCCGTGGCGCTGTTGCGTGCCGCGGCACGGCGGGCGGGATTGGTGCTGGGCGTGCGCCGCGCCCGGAGGTTGGTCGACCTCGCGCGCCGGCCCTCGGGACGGCGGTTGTCGCTCGGCGGCGAGTGGCGAGGCGAGGTCGCGTTCGACCGTCTGCGAGTGTTCCGCGCTGGTGCGCGGCAGGTTCGGGAGGTTGTCGCAAACGAGGACAGGGGGGCGGTCGATTTCGGGGAGTTCCGCGTGAGCTGGCGGCCCGGGAGCGCGCCCGAGCGATTGCAGCGCAGCGGCTGGACGACGTGGATGAGCGAGGCCGGGTGGGAGCTGCGCCACCTGCGTCCGGGCGACCGGCTGGTGCCCTTAGGGGGCGTCGGGCGGCGGCCGGTGCGACGGATGTTGATGGAAGCGCGTGTGCCGCGCGGCGATCGCGCCGGATATCCGGTGGTCGCGCGTGGCGAAACCATTCTCTGGGTCCCGGGCGTCTGCCGGAGCGCTGCCGATCTGCCGCAGCCCGGAACTCGGGCGGTGCGGGTGGATGTTACCAAGCACGGCGGGTCTCAAGCAAACCGGCGGGCGTGAGCTCAAGGGGATCGTCTTCGATGAGGAGACGATCGCGCGTCGGGTCCGCGAGCTCGGGCAGGAAATCACCGCTGCGTACCCGGACGGCGAGCTGCTCGTCTTGGGCCTCCTCAAGGGAAGCTTCATCTTCCTGAGCGATCTGGTCCGTCGCATCGAACGGCCGCTTCAGGTCGATTTTCTGGTGGCCGCGAGCTACGGCGCCGATACCATTTCGAGCGGTAACGTCCGGCTGCTGTACGATCCGGAAACGGAGCTGCGGGGTAAGCACATTTTGCTGGTGGAGGACATCGTGGACACGGGGAAGACGCTCAACCGACTGGTGACGATGCTGCGCGAGCGCGCCCCGCGAAGCCTGGAGATCTGTGCGCTGCTGCACAAGCATCTGGCCGAACATCTTGAGCTCGAGCCGGCGTTCGTCGGATTCGACGCCCCCCGGGTGTTTCTCGTGGGGTACGGGCTCGACCACGCCGAGAACTTCCGGCACCTCCCGTACGTCGCGAGCCTGACCTGATGGCCAACCGCGTCCCGCCGCCGCGCGACTTCAGCTGGGCTCGGACGCTCCGGACGCTCTCCTTCTGGGCGCTCCTGATCGTGGGCGCCGTCGCGCTCGTGCAGTTCGCCGCCCACAAGCAGGACGCGATCGACATCTCCTACAGCGAGTTCACGGACCAGCTCGACAAGGGGACCGTCGCCTCGGTGGAGATCACCGAGCGCCAGCAGGTCCGCGGGGACTTCAAGGTGGCGTACCCGCGGCGGGACGGGCGCGGCACCGTCGACCATTTCACCACGCTGCTGCCGTTCGAGTCGAGCGACACGTGGGTCACCACGCTCCGCCAGCGGGGCGTCAGCGTGAAGGCCCTGCAGGACAAGCAATCGTTCGGCGTGTTCCTGTTCGGGTTCCTGCCGTACCTCCTCATCTTTGGTCTGCTCATTTTCATGCTGCGGCAGATGCAGCAGGGCGGGAATCGCGCCTTTGCGTTCGGCAAGTCCAAGGCCAAGCTGCTCGCGGGGGACACGCCCAAGGTGACGTTTGCGGACGTCGCGGGTGCGGACGAGGCCAAGCAGGAGCTGGAGGAGATCATCGACTTCCTCAAGGACCCGCAGAAGTTCCAGCGGCTCGGCGGGCGGTTGCCCAAGGGGGCGTTGCTCGTCGGCCCGCCGGGCACGGGCAAGACGCTCCTCGCCAAGGCGGTGGCGGGCGAGGCCGGCCGCCCGTTCTTCTCGATGTCGGGGTCGGACTTCGTCGAGATGTTCGTCGGCGTCGGCGCGTCGCGGGTGCGCGACTTGTTCGAGCAGGGCAAGGCGCACGCCCCCTGCATCATCTTCATCGACGAGATCGACGCCGTCGGCCGGCACCGCGGGGCGGGGCTGGGCGGGGGGCACGACGAGCGGGAGCAGACGCTCAACCAACTGCTCGTCGAGATGGACGGGTTCGAGTCGAACGACGGCGTGATCCTGCTCGCCGCCACGAACCGCCCCGACATCCTCGATCCGGCGTTGCTCCGCCCGGGACGCTTCGACCGCCAGATCGTCGTGGACATGCCCGACGTGAAGGGGCGGGAGCAGATCCTCCGCGTGCACACGCGCAAGATCCCCCTCGGGTCCAACGTGAACCTGGAGCGCATCGCCCGCGGTACCCCGGGCCTGGCCGGCGCCGAGCTCGCGAACGTCGTGAACGAGGCGGCGCTGCTCGCCGCGCGCCGCAACAAGGCGGTCGTGGACATGCAGGACCTCGAGGACGCGAAGGACAAGGTCATGCTCGGTCTCGAGCGCCGGAGCCGCGTGCTGTCGGACGAAGAGCGCCGGCTCATCGCCTACCACGAGGCGGGACACGCGCTCGTCTCGCTCAACCTCCCGGGGTCGGACCCGCTGCACAAAGTCACCATCATTCCGCGCGGTCGCGCCCTCGGCATCACCGCGTATCTGCCGGAGGAAGAGCTCCACAAGTACACGAAACAGTCGATCCTGTCCCGCCTCGCCATGGCCTATGGCGGCCGTGTGGCCGAGGAGCTCGTCTTCGGGCCGGAGAAAGTCACGACGGGCGCGGCGCAGGACATCCAGCACGCGACCGACGTCGCGCGCCGCATGGTCACGCAGTACGGGATGAGCGACACGATCGGACCGATCGCCGTGGGCGACCGGGAAGCGGAGATCTTCCTGGGCCGCGAGGTGGTACAGCGGCGCGAGATCTCCGAGCGCACCGCGGAGCTGGTCGATACAGAGGTGAAGCGGATCCTCGGTGATGCCTACGAGCGCGCCAAGACCGTGCTCGTCGATCATCGCGACGCGCTCGACCGCCTCGCCGCGGCGCTGCTCGAGCGCGAGACGCTTGATCGCGAGGAGGTCGAGCTCGTGGTGGCCGGCAAACCCCTGCCGCCGGTACCGCCGCCCCCGCCCGCGCCCGCCACGCCGTCGGGCGAGGGCGCGCGCGAGAAGACACCCGCCGCCCGCGGCCCCGTGCTGGGTAGCCCGCCCCCCGAACCCGCTGGGGCGTGAAGCTCACCGCGCTCGCCGCGCACACCCCTGAAGCGGTGCGCGCGGCGCTCGCGGCCCGCGGCTGGGACGCCCAGCCCGCCTGGTTCGCCGCCAACGGCGTCCAACCCCTCATCGTCCTGCTGGAAGAAGTCAGCGAGTCCGAGCGCGAGAATCTGGTGCGCTGGGGCGCGAAGGCCGGGGCGGATGTGCTCACCGGGGACGGGTGGGCGCTCGTTGGCGCCGCGGCCAGCCGGCTCGCACCGCTCGCGCGGCCCGATCGACTGCCCGCCGGGCTCGAGGGCCTGGCTCCCGAGCTGGGGCGCTTCCTGGCGAGTTACGCGGATCCGCCGCGCTGCTGGGAGTTCGCCGGCGGGACGCTCGCGTTAGACCACCCTGTGCTCATCGGCGTCGTCAACGTCACGCCCGATTCCTTCTCGGACGGCGGCCGCTACACCACGGTCGACCGGGCCGTGGCGCAGGCGGAGCGGCTGGTCGCGGACGGGTGCGAGCTGCTGGACGTCGGCGGCGAATCCACGCGGCCCGGTGCGGTGCCGGTGGCGGAGCTGGATGAGATCGCGCGCGTGGCGCCAGTGATCGAGGAGCTGACGCGCCGGGGGCTGGGCCCGTTGTCGGTCGACACCCGCAAAGCCGCGGTGGCGCGGGCGGCGCTCGGCGCCGGCGCCGCGGTGGTGAATGACGTGTCCGGTCTCGCGTTCGACCCCGCCCTCGCGGGGGTGGTGGCGAGCGCGGGCGCGGGCCTGATCGTGATGCACATGCGAGGCACGCCGGATACCATGGACTCGCTCGCCGTGTACCGGCACGTGGCGGCGGAGGTGGCCGCGGAGCTTGGCGCGGCCGCCGCGCGAGCCGAAGCGGGCAGTGTGGCACGGGAGCGGATCGTCGTGGATCCGGGGTTCGGGTTCGCCAAGACGCCGGAGCAGAACTTCCGGCTCCTCGACGAACTGGCAACGCTGGTCGGCTTGGGCTATCCTGTAGCGGTGGGGCCGTCCCGAAAGCGATTCCTCGGCGCCGCGACCGGGCGGCCGGTCGAGGACCGCGACCGCGCGACGGCCGTGGCGTGCGCGCTCGCGTGGGAGCGGGGCGCGCGGCTGTTCCGAATCCATGACGCGGCCCTCGCACGCGAAGCGCTGCGGGTGGCCGCCGCGACGACAAACGCACGGTGAACTTCGAAGCCTACCGCTTCCTCATCCCGCGGCTCTGGCCGGACGTGGTCGAGATCCTCCTCGTCGCGTTCGTGATCTATCGCTTTCTGCTGTTCCTCGTCGGGACACGGGCGATGCAGATCGTGGTGGGCGTGATGATCCTCTCGATCGCCTATTTCGTCTCGCTCGTCGCCAAGTTCACGATGATCAGCACCCTGCTGTCGTACGTGTTCACGTTCGGCGCGTTCGCGGCGGTGGTCGTCTTCCAGCCCGAGCTGCGGAATGCGCTGGCCCGGCTCGGCCAGTCGCGGTTCATGCGGCGGTTCTCCCAGAGCGAGCGTCAGTCGGTGGCCGAGGAGATCGCGGAGGCGATGGATCGGCTGTCGCGGGCCGGCACCGGCGCCATCATCGCCGTCGAAGGAGACATCGGCCTCGAGGAGTTCATCTCGTCGGGTGTGCCGATGGAAGCCAAGGTCTCGGCCGACCTCTTGACGACCATCTTCACGCCGTACTCGCCGCTGCACGACGGCGCGGTGCTGGTCCGCGGCGACCGCATCATCGGCGCGGGTTGCGTGCTGCCGCTCACCCAGTTCAAGGTTTCCGATAAATCCCTCGGCACGCGCCACCGGGCCGCGCTGGGACTCTCCGAAGAGACGGATGCCACCGTCCTCGTCGTCTCCGAGGAGACGTCAACGATTTCGGTGGCGAGTCACGGGTTGCTGCACCGCCACCTCTCGGCGCCGCAGGTGCGCGACCTCTTGAGCGGAGCGATCTCGCACCTCGAAGGCGGCGAACGAGTTACGGCTCCCGTCGGCTGACCCCCCCGATTGTTTCAGGCTTGACCCCGGGCTAACTTGCGCGGTTATGAATTTTGCGGCCCTGGCCGAGCGGCTGGCCCACGTACGGGCCGAAGTCGCTCGGCGGCAGGCAGCCGCGGGTCGGGCCGCGCCGGTCACGATCGTCGCGGTCACGAAGGGATTCGGCCTGGAAGCCGTGGAGGCGGCCCTCGATGCCGGCCTCACGAATCTGGGGGAGAACCGCGTGCAAGAGGCGCTCGCCAAGGTCGACAGCGCCCCCGGGCGGCGGGCGACCTGGCACCTGATCGGGCACCTGCAGCGCAATAAGGCGAAGCACGTCCCCGGACGGTTCGCGCTGGTGCACTCGGTCGATTCGATCGCGCTGGCGGACGAGCTCGACCGGCGGGCGGCGTCCCACGGCGTGACACAGCGCGTGCTGCTGCAGGTGAACGTGGCGGGGGAGACGCAGAAGAGCGGCTGCGCGCCCGGCGAAGTGCCAGCCGTGGCACATCATGCGACGGCGCTGCCGCATCTCGCGCTCGAGGGATTGATGACCATCGCGCCGTTCACCGACGACGAGGCGGTGCAGCGACGGACGTTTCGCGGGCTCCGCACGCTGCGCGATGCACTGCAGGAGGAGGGTCTATGGCTGCCGACGCTCTCGATGGGGATGTCCGCCGATTACGGCATAGCGGTCGAGGAGGGGGCAACGGTGATCCGCTTGGGTACCGTCCTGTTCGGCCCGAGGGCGGAAGCGGCGACGTGAGCGAGAGCGCGTTCCACCTCACGCCGCTCGACGTGCGCAAGCAGGAGTTCCGCCGCAGACTGCGCGGCTACGAGCCGCTCGGGGTCGAGGACTTTCGCGGTCGCGTGGCGGACGAGCTGGAGCGGATTCTCCGCGAGAAATCGGTGCTCGAGGAGCGCCTAGCCGCCTTGAGCGAGCAGCTGCACGCGTATCGCGAGCGGGAGCGCGCGATGAACGAGGCGCTCGTGGCCGCGCAACAGCTGCGGGAGGACAGCCGCAGCGCGGCGCTCCGAGAGGCGCAGGTGATCGTGCGCGAGGCGGAGGCCGACGCGCGCCGCATCGTCGATGAGGCGCGACAGGCCCGCGAGGAGGTCGAGCGGCAGAGCGCGGACGTCCAGCGCCAGTTCCAAGCATACATGGTGGGATTCCGCGCCCTGCTCGAGCGCCAGCTGGCCGAGTTGCGCGCGCTGGACGGCGGGGGCGGGGGGGGCGGCGGGGGGGGCGGACAGGGCGAATGATCGAGGCCGCGGTCCGCGCCGTGCGGGCGCGGACGACGCTCGTGCCCGATGTCGCCATCATCCTTGGTACCGGCCTTGGGGGCGTGGCGGACGAGATGGTCGTCGAAGCCCGCATTCCGTACGGCGATATCCCGGGCTTCCCGCTCGCGACGGTGGAGAGCCACGCCGGGCACCTGCTCGTCGGGACGCTCGCCGGCCGGCGCGTGCTCGCGATGCAGGGACGGGTTCATCTGTACGAAGGCTACACGTCGCAAGAGATCGGTTTCCCGGTGCGGGTCCTGGCGCAGCTCGGGGCACGAACCCTGGTCGTGTCCAACGCGTGTGGCGGCATGCACCCGCTGTGGAGCCCCGGCGATCTGATGCTCATCGCGGATCACATCAACCTCTTGGGCACGAACCCGCTCGTGGGGCCGAACGATGATCGCCTCGGCCCGCGGTTCCCGGACATGTCGGAGCCGTACGACGCGGAGCTCCGCACTCTCGCGCACTCGGTGGGACTCGCGATCGGTGTCCCCCTGCGCGAGGGCGTGTACGTGGCCGTCACCGGCCCGAATCTCGAGACGCGCGCCGAGTACCGGATGCTTCGCGCGCTCGGTGCGGACGTCGTGGGAATGAGCACGGTCCCCGAGGTCATCACCGCCGTTTACCTGGGTATGCGCGTCCTCGGCATCTCCATCATCACCGACCAGTGCCTGCCCGACGCGCTCGCCCCCGCGTCGCTCGAGCAGATCCTCGCTGTGGCCCGTGAAGCCGAGCCCCGGCTCACGGCGCTGGTGCGGGGCGTGGTCGAGCGCCTCAACTGAAATGGCCTATCCGCTGCTCGACCCCAAGCTCACGGCGGACGCGCTGGAGAAGCAGCTCCTCGCGGCGTGGAAACACGAGCGCCTCTTCGAAAAGACGCAGGACGCCGCGCGGTACGGGCCCCCCTTCGTGTTCTACGAAGGACCGCCGACTGCCAACGGGCGACCCGGCATCCATCACGTATTCGCGCGCACCATCAAGGACCTGGTCTGCCGCTACCACACGATGCTCGGGCAAGGCGTGACGCGCATCGCCGGGTGGGACACACACGGCCTCCCTGTCGAGATCGAGGTCGAGCGCATGCTCGGGATCTCGGGCAAGAAGCAGATCGAGGCCTACGGCGTCGAGAAGTTCAATCGGCTGTGTCGGGAGAACGTCTTCAAGTACAAGACCGACTGGGAGTCACTCTCCGAGCGGATCGCGTACTGGCTGGACTACGACCACCCGTACATCACGTACTCGAACGACTACATCGAGACCGTGTGGTGGCTGCTCAAGCGCCTGCACGAGAAGGCACTCCTGTATCGGGGACACAAGGTCTTGCCGTATTGCCCGCGGTGCGGCACCGCTCTCTCCTCGCACGAGCTCGCGCTCGGCTACGAGGAGGTACAGACGAACTCGGTGTACGTCACGTTCCCGCTCGCGCCCGATGCCAACCGTCAACTGGTCATCTGGACCACCACCCCGTGGACGCTGCTCGCGAACGTGGCGGTCGCGGTGCACCCGGACCTGGAGTACGGCGAATACGAGGTGAACGGGGTGCGTTACATCGTTGCGGCGGAGCGCGCGGCCCACGTGCATGTGGGCGGCAAGCCGCTGGGGGCAGCGCCTCGTGTTGCCGGGTATCGCGGCCGCGAGCTGGTCGGCCTCAAGTACGTGCGGCCGCTCGAAGTCGTGCCGCTCCCTCAGGAGGGACAGCGGGCCATCGTGGTGGCGGGTGCGTTCGTCTCCGCCGAAGAGGGGACCGGCCTGGTGCACATGGCGCCGGCGTTCGGCGCCGACGACTACGCGGCGGCGCAGCAGTACGGCCTGGCGTTCGCGAATCCTGTCGCTCCGGACGGCACGTTCCAGGACACGCGCTGGCCCGAGATCAACGGCCGGCTGGTGACGGACAAGGAGACCAACCGGCTGATCATCGAGCGGCTCAAGCACGAGGGGCGGTGGCTCGAGACGCTGCCGTACACGCACAGCTATCCCTTCTGCTGGCGCTGCGACTCGGCGTTGATCTACTACGCCCGCAGCTCGTGGTTCGTCCGCACGACGGCGGTGCGGGCGCGGATGCTCGAGGTCAACGCGCAGGTCGCCTGGCATCCTCCGGAGGTAGGGAGCGGGCGGTTCGGGGCCTGGCTCGAGAACAACGTCGACTGGGCGTTGTCGCGGGACCGGTATTGGGGCACGCCCTTGAACGTCTGGGAGTGTGACGCGGAAGCCGAGCACCGCGAGGTGATCGGCTCGTACGCGGAGCTCGCCGAGCGGTGGGGGAAGCGCCTGGCGAAGGACTTCGATCCGCACAAGCCGGCGATCGACCAGTACTCCTGGCGCTGCCGCGCGTGCGGGGGCACGATGCGTCGGGTGCCGGAGGTGATCGACGCCTGGTTCGATTCCGGGGCCATGCCCTACGCCCAGTGGCATTACCCGTCCGGGCACCAGGCCGACTTCAAGGCGCACTTTCCGGCCGACTTCATCTGCGAGGGCGTCGACCAGACGCGCGGGTGGTTCTACTCGCTCCTCGCGATCGGGGTCACCGCGTTCGACGCGCTCGTGTACAAGAACGTGATCGTGAACGAGCTCGTGCTCGACGCCCAGGGCCAGAAGATGTCGAAGAGCCGGGGCAACGTGGTGAACCCCTGGGAGGTGATCGAGGAGGTCGGCGCGGACGCCGTCCGCCTGTACCTGCTCGGCCAGAGCCAGGTATGGCTGCCGAAGCGGTTTGATCGCCGCCAGATCCCGGATGTGACCGGCGGATTCCTGAACGCGTTGCGCAGCACGTACACGTTCTTCCAGCGGTACGCGCAGGCGTGGACGCCGCCCGATCCGTCCGATGCCGACGCGACGCCCTTCGAGAGGCGGCCGGCCACGGACCGGTGGCTCCTCGCCCGGCTCGACGAGGTGGTGGGAGAGGTACGCCGGGCCTGGTCGGACTACGACGTGACCGCCGGCGTGCGGGCGATCATGGACTTCGTGGGGGAGGACCTGTCGCGCTGGTATATCCGGCGCAATCGCCCGCGGTTCTGGGCGCCCGACCGGGCCACCGACGCCGTCGCGCTGGAGACGCTGCACGAGGCGCTGGTCACCTCGGCGCGCCTCCTGGCTCCCGCCGCGCCCTTCGTGGCCGACTGGATCCACCGCGCACTGGTGGGGGGATCGGTCCATCTCGCTCCGTTCCCGACCGACCAGGGCCGCCGGGCCCCGGAGCTGCTCCAGGCGATGGGAGCGGTGCGGAAGCTCGCGTCCCTGGCTCGGGCGGCGCGGGAGACCAAGCAGCTGGCGGTCCGCCAGCCCGTGGCCCGGGTCAAGGTGGTGGTCCCGGCGGCGGTGCGGGGCCCGGCCTTGGCGGACCTGTTAGATATCTTGGCCGCGGAAGTGAACGCCAAGGACATCGAGGTGGTGGGGTCGGATCACGAGCTGGTGCGGCTCAAGGGAAAGGCCGAATTCCGGAGCCTGGGCAAGCGGTATGGCAAGGACACGCCCCGCGCGGCCGCGGCCGTGTCCCAGCTCACGGCGGAGGAGCTCGAGGCCTTGGAACGTGGTGAGCCCGTGCGGGCCGGCGAGTTCGAATTCCGGCCCGAAGACGTGCTGGTGACGCGCGAGGTGATGAGCGACTGGGCGGTCCAGGCGGACGGCCCCTATGTCGCGGCGGTCGATCCCCGGCTGACGGAGGATCTGATTCAGGAAGGGCTGGCGCGCGAGCTCGTGAACCGCGTGCAGCGCCTCCGCAAGGAAGCGGGATACGAATACACGACGCGCATCGAGCTCAGCGTGGCCGGCGCCGAGGAGATCGTGGCCGCCGTGTCCGCATTCCAGAGCTTCGTCGAGGGCGAGACGCTCACACGCAAGATCGTCCTCGGCACCGTGTTGGAGGAAGCGGATCTGACGCGAGAAGTAGACATCGAGGCGCGCCGGGTGACGATTGCGCTGCGGCGCCATGACGGACGAAAGGGCGGTACGCGATAATGCCGACGAAATCCAAAGCCAAAGCGACCAAAGGCCTCAACAAGAAGCAGCTCACCCATCTGGAGAAGCGGCTGTTGGAGGAGCGCGCCCGGGTGATGAAGGAGCTCGGCTACTATGACGAGTCCTTCAACTCGAGCCTGCAGGCGTCCGACGGGGACCTCTCGAGCTATTCGTTCCACATGGCCGATCAGGGTACCGACGCCATGGAGCGCGAGAAGGCGTTCCTCTTCGCTTCGCAGGAGGGTCGCTACCTCTGGCACGTGAACCAGGCGCTGCGGCGGCTGTACCAGGCGCCCGAGAAGTTCGGGAAGTGCGAGCAGTGTGGCGAGGACATCGGCTTCGAGCGCCTCGACGCGCTGCCGCACGCGCGGCTCTGCATCCGGTGCAAGGCGAAGGAAGAAGATGGCAAACGGCGCTAATCGCCGCCTGTTCTGGGGCCTCGCGGCGGCGATCGTGGTGGCGGACGTCGTCACCAAGTTGCTCGCCGAAGCGCTGCTCTCGCCGATGCGCCCGCTCTCGATCCTCGGCGACTACGTGCAGCTCCGCCTGGTCTACAACAAGTGCGCCGCGTTCGGGCTGTGCCTCGGAGGGGAGGCGTACTCGCGCTGGATTTTCTTCGGGCTCGCGCTCGTGGCGCTCCTGGTCCTGCGGTCGATGGTGCGCTCCGCGCGTCCAGGCGACCGGATTCGGATCGCGTCGCTCGCGCTGGTGTGCGCGGGCGCGGTGGGGAACGTGATCGACCGAATTCGGAGCGCCCAAGGCGTGGTGGACTTCGTGGACGTCGGGATCGGATCGGCCCGGTGGCCCACGTTCAACGTCGCCGACTCGGCGATCACCGTGGGCGCGATCGCCCTCGCGGTGTCCCTCTGGCTGGAGGGGCGGGCGCAGGAACGAGCGAAGGAGGCCCGAGCGGCCGAGCCCTGATGGCCGCGGTCACGTTCTGCATCCTCGCCACCGAAACCGGGCGCCTCGATCGCTTCCTCGCCGATCAGCTCGCGCTCTCCCGCACCGTCGCCGCTCGCATCATCGCCGATAAACGCGTGACCGTGAACGGCCGCGCGCTGCGTGCGTCGGTCCAGCTCGAGCGTGGGGCGGTGGTGACCGTGGAGCTTCCCCCCGCCGAGCCGCCCCCGCGGACCTACGCGCCCGCCCATCGCGATCTCGCGTTCGCCTACGAAGACGAGCACCTCGCCGTGCTCGACAAGCCCGCCGGGCTCGTGGTGCACCCTGGCCCGGGGCACTGGGATGACACGCTCGTCAACGTGCTGACGGAGCGGGGCACGGCGCTCGCGGCCGGGAGCGCCGAGGGCCGGCCCGGGATCGTCCACCGCCTCGACCGCGACACGTCGGGGCTGCTGCTCGTCGCCAAGACCGACAACGCCCACCGCCGGCTTACCCGCATGATCGAGCGGCGCGAGGTCGAGCGCGTGTACGCGGCGGTCGCGTGGGGTCATCTGGCGCGCAGTCCGGTGGACATCGACGCGCCGATCACGCGCCATCCCAAGGATCGCAAGCGGATGACGGTGCTCGCGGGCGGCCGCCACGCGGTCACGCACGCCCGCGTGGTCGCGCGGTTCCCGCAAACGGACCTGCTGCGCGTGACGCTGGGCACGGGCCGCACGCACCAGATCCGCGTCCATCTGGCCCACGTCGGGCACCCCGTGGTGGGGGACCGGGAATACGCGTTCGGCGGGAGCCGGCGGGTCACGCCTTCGGAGCGGCAGGCGGCCGAGCGTCTCGAGGCGCTGGCGCCGCGGCAGCTGCTGCACGCCGCCCAGCTGGCGTTCGCCCACCCGGTGAGCGGCGCGCGGCTCGTGCTGCGGTCGGAATGGCCCGCCGATCTCATGCCGGCGCTCGCGAGCGCGGCTGCCGATCCGAATTTGCTTGCTCAACGCAACCCCTTGCAGTATCTTGGCTTCTTCGCATCGGATGAGTGACGCCAGGGTCGTCCGACTGCTGGTTTTTCGGGTAGGCCAGCTCGTCTGCGCAGCGGAGGCGGACCGGGTTCGCGAGATACTCCCCCGGCTCGCGCCCACGCGGATCCCTGGCGCGCCGCCCGTGGTGGCGGGCCTGATGAACGTACGGGGCACGCTCGTCACGGTGGTGGAAGGGTGGCGGGCCCTCCGCCAGCCCCCGCCCCCAGCCGAGGCTGCCGGAGGGTCTGGTATCACGGTGCTCCTCGAGGTGGACGGCGGGAAAAAAGTCCTCGGCTTCACGGTAGACGAAGTGGTGGACCTCCTCTCGGTGGGTGGGGAGGCGTTGGAACGCCGGCAGGCGCTGCCCGGGATCGATCCGACGCTGGTGCGGGCCGTCGGGCGCCGCGCCGGTCAACTCTTCGTGGTCCTCGATACCGACGCGCTGCTAACCCCCATTCTGTCTTCCTAGGGAGGCCGTGTGAGCCACACTGTCCTCGTCTGCGACGACGCCATTTTCATGCGGACGATGATCAGCGACATCCTGGGGCAGGCCGGCTTCGAGATCGTGGGCGAAGCGGAGACGGGGTCCCAGGCGGTCGAGAAGTACAAGCAGCTCAAGCCCGACCTCGTCACCATGGACATCGTCATGCCCGACATGGGCGGCATCGACGCGGTGCGCGAGATCGTGAAGCACGACCCCGACGCGAAGATCCTCATGTGCAGCGCGATGGGGCAGCAGGCGCTCGTGGTCGAGGCGATCCAGGCAGGCGCCAAGGACTTCGTCGTGAAGCCGTTTCAGCCCTCGCGCGTGCTCGAGGCCGTGCAGCGCGTCCTCGGCTGACTCCATGGACCTGTCGCAGTACGCCGAGCTGTTCCTGGCCGAGAGCCGGGAGCACTTGAGCGCTTGTAACCAGCTCCTGCTCGAGTGGGAGCGCGCGCCCGCGAGCCCCGTGCCCGTGGGCGGTTTGTTCCGCGCGGTGCACACCGTCAAGGGCATGGCGGCGACCATGGGGTATGCGCGGGTCACCGACGTCGCCCACCGCACCGAGAACCTGCTCGACCTCCTGCGCCGCGGGTCACAACCGGCCACCGACGACCTCCTGCAGCTCCTGTTCCGGGCCCGGGACTCCCTGGAGCAGGCGGTGGAGCTGTCGGTGGTCGGCCGCGAGGACGAGATCGACGCCGCAGAGATCCTCGCGGACCTGGATGGGGCGGCCGCTGCGCTCGCGGGTCCCGGTGGCCGGCCGGCGCCGGCGCCCGGACCGGCGCCCGCGGTCGAAGCGCCCGCCGTCGCGGGCCGGCTGGTGCAGGTGACGCTCCGCTCGGAGGCGCCGCTCAAGGGTGGGCGCGCCCTGCTCGTCCTGAAGAAAGCGCAAGCGCTCGGTCCGGTGCGCAACGTGACGCCATCTGAGACGGCGTTCGAAAGCGACGATTTCGATGGGCGGTTCAGCTTCCGGATCGAGACGACCGCCCAGGCCGCTGACGTCGAGCGCGTGGTGCGCGCTGCGGGCGACGTCGAGCACCTGACCGTCGGCGGCGAGGAGCGCCGCGCTCCTTCCCCCGGCGCCGCGCCCGGCGCTGCTCAAGCACCCGATGCCAAGAGCCGCCATATCCGCGTCGACCTCCGTCGCCTCGACGGTCTCATGGACCTGATCGGTGAGCTGGTGACGGCGCGGGGCCGCTTGAACGAGCTCGCGGCCCAGCGACGGGACCCGGCCGTGGATGACGTCGCCATCCAGATCTCGCGTCTCTCGACCGAGCTGCAGGCCGAGATCATCCAGGCCCGGATGACGCCGGTGTGGCAGGTGTTCGACCGCTTCCCACGGCTCGTGCGCGACCTGGCTCGCGAGCTCGGTAAGCAGGTCGCATTCCGCGTGGAGGGCAAGGAGATCGAGCTCGACCGCGCGATCCTGGACGAGCTCGGCGACCCCCTGCTGCACCTGCTGCGCAACGCGGTGGACCACGGCATCGAGGCTCCCGCCGAGCGGCGGAGCCGTGGCAAGAAGCCCGAAGGAGAGATCGTCCTGGCCGCGGTGCGCGAGCGCGCGAGCGTGGTGATCAGCGTGTCCGACGACGGGCGTGGCATCGCGCGCGCGAAGATTCTGGAGCGCGCCAAGCGCGACGGGGTCGTGGACCCCCACGCCGAGGCGCTCTCGGACGACCAGCTGCTGCGGGTGCTCGCGCGGCCGGGGTTTTCGACCGCGGAGTCGGTCACGAGCGTCTCGGGGCGCGGCGTCGGGATCGACGTGGCGATGACCCGGATCCGGGCGCTCGGGGGCTCGATCGACATCCGGTCCCAGGAGGGGAAGGGCACGACCTTCGTGCTGCGACTGCCCGTGACGCTCGCGATCGTGCGGGCCCTGATCGCGGGCGTGGGCGCCGAACGCTACGCCCTGCCGCTCACCTACGTATCGGAAACGGTGGAGTTCGGTGTGCAGGCTACGACCACGGTGGAGGGTCGCGAGGCGATCGTGCTGCGCGATCGCGTCGTGCCGCTCGTGCACCTGCGACGCCTACTCGGCGTGACCGGCGACGCCCCGAGCCGTTGTCCCATCATCGTGCTCGAGATGGGTGACCGGCGCAGCGGCATCGTCGTGGACGGGATGCTGGGGCAACAGGAGATCGTCGTGAAGGGATTCGACGCCCCGCAGGGCACACTGCCGGTGTTCAGCGGGGCCACCATCATGGGCGACGGGATCCCGGCGTTGATTCTCGACGCCGGCGGGCTCCTCTAGTCGCGCGGGGGGGGGGCGGTATGGAGGATGTGCGGGAGCTGAAGGAGCTGCAGATCGACGCGCTGCGCGAGGTGGCGAACATCGGCGCCGGCCACGCCGCCACCGCGTTGTCGCAGCTCACGAACCGCAGGATCATGATCAGTGTGCCGCAGATCAATATCGCGCGCCTCGAGGAGGTGCCCGACCTGCTCGGGAATCCGCAGGACGTGGTCGCGGCGGTGCTGATGCACATGCTCGGGGACCTGACCGGACGGACGCTCCTCCTGTTCCCGGAGGCGGTGGGGCGGCGGCTGTGCGATATGCTCCTGCGCCGGCCGATCGGAGCGACGACGGGGTTCGATGCGCTCGAGCAGTCGTGCCTCAAGGAGGCCGGCAACATTCTCTCGGGCGCCTACATGAACGCGCTCTCCGACTTCATGGGCATGCTGCTGCTGCCGTCGGTGCCCAGCCTCGTGGTGGACCTCTCGGCGGCCGTGCTCACCACCACGTACCTGAACTTCGGGCACGAGCGGGATTTCGTGTTCTGCGTCGAGACCGAGTTTCACATCGACTCGGGAGAGGGGCTGCGGGGCGACTTCCTGCTGCTCCCCGATCTGGCGTCGCTCAAGGCCATCTTTGACGCCATCCGTTTGACCTGACCCGTGACGGCGCCGGCGCTCTCGGAACGCGACCTCGCCGTCCTCCGATCCTTCGCCCGCCGGATCGACCCCTCGGACGCCGGGGCGCACAATAACCTCGGCGTCCTCTACTATCAGAAGGGCCTCGTCGAAGACGCGATCGCCGCGTTCACCCGCGCGCTCGAGCTCGACCCCAAGATGCAGGTCGCGCAGCGGAACCTGGAGATCGCCTACCACGACACGGGCTACTACGACCGGCGCGTCGCCCAGCTGCGCGAGCGGCTGCGCCAGGCGCCGGACGACCGCGAGGCCCGCTGGGAGCTGGGCCGGGCCTACGCGATTCTCGGCGCCCACGCGGAAGCGGTCGGCGAGTTCGAGCAGCTCCTCGCCCAGAAGGCCGACGACGTCGCATCGATCATCCAGCTCGGGCTCGCCGAGAAGAATCGCGGCCGCCCCGAGGCCGCGACCGAATGGTTCCTCCGGGGGGTGGAGCTCGATCCGGAGTCCACGGTCGTCCATTTCTACCTGGGCGAGATCTACTACAACCGGGGCCTGAATGCCGAGGCGTTCGCGGCGCTCGAGCGGGCCGTCGAGCTCAACCCCGACAACGCCAATGCCCACTACCTGATGGCGTTCGTCCTCGGCGACATGGGCCGCCATCAGGACGCCCGCGCGGCGTCGAAGCGCGCCATCCAGCTGAACCCCCCCCTCGCCCGCGCGCAGACCAACCTTTCGCTCGAGCGCTACAACGCCGAGCGCCGCAGCCAGGAGCGACGCCAGCGGTTGGCGCCCGAGCCCCAGGTGGTCGAAGGGAACGAGCTCGCGCATTACAACCTCGGGCTCGCCTTCCGTCAGAAGGGCTACTACAACGAAGCCCTGCGCGAGTACCGGCTGGCCCTGGAGCGCGGCGAGGATCGGCGGCTCACGTTGCAGGCGATGGCCGAGCTGCACCTCCTGAAGCACGACTTCGCCGCCGCGCTCGAGCTGTACGACACGCTGCTGCGCGAAGTGCCGGACTCCCCCAAGCTCTGGAACGAGCGCGGCGTGGTGCTGCATCAGGCCGGGCGGACCGACGAGGCGCTCGCCTCCTACCGGCACGCGCTCGAGGTAGACGGGAAGTACGCGCTCGCGTGGAACAACCTCGGCGTGGGACAGGCGCACGGCGCCGACGGCGATGCCGCGATCGAATCCTTCCGAACGGCGCTGCGTCTCCAGAGCGCGTTCTCCGCCGCGCGCTTGAACCTCGCGCTCCTGCTCTATCAGCTGCGGCGGTTCCAGCTGGCGCTCGAAGCCTACCGCCAGGTGCTGTCGAGCGAGCCCAATTCCGCGCCGGCGTGGAACGGGGTGGGCCTCGTGTTGGTGGAGCTCAAGCGGTTTCAGGACGCGCGCAACGCGTTCGTGCGCGCCGTGGAGGCGGATCCCGAACACGCCGGCGCTCACTACAACCTGAGCTTCACGCTCTCCAATCTGGGCGATTTCGACGGCGCCCTGCGAGCCACGAAGCGCGCCCTCGAGCTGGACCCGTACTATGTCTCGCAGAAGTTCGCCCTCACGATCGACCTCCAGTACGAGAAGGCGACCATCGGCATCGCGCCCGAGATCTCCGCGGACGTCACGGCGGAGAGCATCGGCGAGGACTTCAACTTCGATCAGCGCCTCCTGGACAACATCTTCCAGGAGCTCGCGCCGCCGGCGCCGCCGCCCGAGCCGCCCGCGGCCCGGGCCGCGGACGACCCGCTCGCCCTGGCGCGCGATTACGTCAGCAAGGGCCTCATGGACGTCGCCGCAGCCGAAGCGGTGCGCGCGGTGCAGCGGGGGGCGAGTCGAGCGGAGGCGGCGGTGCTGCTCGGCGACATCTTCGCCAAGCGCGGCCTCCACGGCGAAGCGCTCGAGCGCTACCGCGAAGCGCGCGGCCTCGAGCCCGGCCGCGCCGACGCCCGGCTGGGCGAGGTCAAGGCGCTGTTCGCCCTGGGGGGCTCGCGCGCCGAGGAGGCGTGCGGCCTAGCGGAAGAGCTCCTGGACCTCACGCCCGACGACGTGGACGCGCTCGTGGCTGTGGCCAAGGGGCGTGCGGCCGGGGGCGACGCCGCCGGCGCCCTCACCGCGCTGCAGCAGGCGCAGACCCGTGCGCCCGCGCGCGCCGATCTCCACAAGTTGCAGGGCGACGTCGCGCTCCGGATCGGCGACAAGGCCGGCGCGCTCGACGCCTACCGCGCGGCCCTCGAGCTCGATGCCGGATACGTCCAGGTGTGGCTCGACCTCGGGCGGTTGCACGAGGACAAAGAGGAGTGGAACGAGGCCCAACGGGCCTACGAGCGGGCCCTGGACGTGCTGCCCACGTTTCACGAAGCGGCGCTCGCGCTCGCCGACCTCCTCCGGCGCTCGGGCCGGGTGCGACAGGCGGTGGTCCGCCTCGCGGAGCTGCTCGAGCAGGACCCGTACGATCTGCCCGCGCTGCTCTTGCTCGGGCGGGCGCTCCTCGATGACAAGCGCGACGCCCAGGCGCTGGAGGCGTTCCGGCGGGCACTGAAGTTCGACCCCGAGCAGGTCGAGGCGCTGTTTCAGCACGGCGTGGTGCTGGCGCGCCTGCACCGGTACGGCGAAGCGGTGCAGGCGTGGGAGAAGGTCACGCGGATCGAGCCCGGCGGGCCGTTCGCGCAACGCGCGCGCATGCACGCGCGCACGGCGCTCGACCTGCAGCACATCTTCGCTCCGGATTAAGACTAGCGCATGGCGATCGAAGGCCCGCTGCGGGAGCTCGGCATCCACGACGTCTTCCAGCTGCTCGACCTGAGCCGGAAGACGGGGTTGCTGCGCGTCACGTCCGAGCTCCGGCATAACGCCGGCACGATCTATTTCGAGGACGGCACGATCATCTTCGCCGAGATCCGCTCGAACCCCCATCCCCTGGGCGCGCTGCTGCTCCGGACCGGAAAGATCAGCGAAGCCGACCTGGAGCGCGCGCGCGACATGCAGCAGCGTCAGGGAGACAACCGCCGGCTCGGTGAGATTCTCGTTTCGCTCGGCGCGATCACTCCACGGGAGCTGCAGCGCCAGGTGCGTTTTCAGGTGGAGGAGGTCGTCTTCGAGGTGATGAGCTGGCGCGAAGGGTATTTCTCCTTCACAGAGGGCCCCCTCACCGACGTGCCCACCGAAGCGGCCGTGCGCATTCCCACCGAGGCGCTGCTCATGGAAGGGGCGCGGCGCATCGATGAGTGGTCCCGCATCGAAGGGCGCATCCCCCACCTCGGCGTCGTGCCGACGCTCGCCCCGCCGCAGGAAGGGGGCGGCGGGCTCGACCTCCTCCCGCCCGAGTGGGAGATGCTGGCCATGATCGACGGGACGCGCGACATCCGCGGCATCGCCTCCGAGCTGGGGCGCTCCGACTTCGAGGTCGCGAAGACCCTGTTCGGCCTGGAGAGCGCGGGCGTGATCGTCCTGGCCGACCCGGGCACCGCCAAGCGCGAGCGTACCACGCTCGCGGCCGATCTCGCGGAGCTAGTCGCGCGGGCCGAGGACTCGCTCGCCCGGCGAGAGCTGGAGGAGGCGCGCGGCATCGCCGAGCAAGCGGCCGGCGTTCATCCCCACGATCCCGCCGTGCACCTCCTGCTCGGCCGCATCGCTCTCGCCGCGGGACGCGGCCCCGATGCGGTGGAGGAGCTGCGTCGCGCGCTCCGGCTCGACCCGTTGCTCGTGGCCGCGCACCGCGTGCTCGGCTACGCACTGGTCGTGACCGGGCGGTTTGGCGAGGCCGTGGAGCAGTGGGACCAGTGGGAGCGGCTCGCGTCGCGCTCGGAGACCGAGCTGGCGCAGGTCGATGACGTGGGACGCGCTAAGGCCGCGGCCCGGACCCTCGCGGCCGGCACCGGGACAGGCATCCATGGCTGACGAGATCAAGAAGCTCTCTTCCCAGCTGGCCCAGGATCCCGACAGCCTCGTGTTCCTGCGCCTGGGCGAGCTGCTGCGCCTCAAAGGGCAGTTCGACGCCGCCCACCGCGTGGCCGTTACCGGTCTGGAGCGCCACCCACACCTCGCGGATGCGCACGATCTGTACGCGCGCATCCTTGCGGACAAGCACGACTACGAGCGCGCGTTCGACGAGTGGGACATGGCGCTGCGGGTCGCCCCGACCCACGTGGGGGCCCTGAAGGGCCTCGCTTTCCTTTATTTCAAGATCGGCGACGTGGAGCAGGCGGCGGCCCATCTCGAGGCGGCGCAGCGGGCGGCGCCGGACGACCCGGGCGTGGCCCAGGCGCTGGCCCTGGCGCGGGGCGGGCACGCCGCCCCCCCCGCCCCCCTCGCCCCCGTCGAAGAGTCGCCGGCGCCCGCGGCCCAGCCCCTCGACGAGGCGCGCGTGTTCGCGGGCCTGGAAGGCGCGGAGGAAGGACTGCTCCTCCTCGATGCATCGGGGCGCGTGTTGGGCGGTGCCCTCAAGAACTCGCAGGGCCAGGACGTGACCGACGCTGTCGCCGCATATCTCGCCGGCGTGTCGCAGGAGGCGGCGCGGACCACCAAGCTCCTCGGCCTCGGGAAATGGACCGGCGTGGCGGCCGAGGGTCGGCTCGGTCACGTGCATCTTACCGCGCCCACCGGCGATGCGCTGCTCCTCGTCGTGCGCGACCGTGCCGTGCCGATGGGCCGGCTGGCGATCATCGCGCAGCGCGCGGCCGGGGCGGCGCGCCGCTGGCTCGAGGCCCACGGATGACGGCGACGGCGGGATACGGCCAGGCGCTCGACCTGATCACCCGCGTGGGCGGGGTGCGGGGCGCCATGCTCGTGTCCGCCGAGGACGGCATCGTGGTCGCCGAGCAGCTGATGGAGGGCATCAAGGGCACCGCGGTGGCGGCGCTCGCGGCGAGCCTCTCGACACGCCTGCGGCGCGCCATGGAAGCGGCGGGCGTGGGCGCAAGCCTGTTCTGGCACCTGCAGGCGGAGCAGGGCGCGTTGCTCGTGGTGCCGACGCCGAACGGGATCCTGGTGGTGGCCGTGGCGGAGCCCGACGTGAACGTCGGGCTGGTGCGCCTGGAGCTGTTGCGCGCCGCCGAGGTGGTGGGATGAGCACGCGGGCCGTAGAAGCCTGGACCCTCGAGCCGCTGGTCAAGTTCGTGAAGGAGGCCGGCGCGCGCCTGGTGCTCGTGATGACGTCGGCCGGCCAGGTGCTGGCGCAGCACGGGTTCTCGCGGGCCATGGACGTGATGTCCGCCGCGGCGCTCGGCGCCGCGATCATGGCATCGACGGAAGAGATCGCGCGCCAGATGCAGCAGCCGCCGTTCGCGGCGCTGAACCATCAGGGCGAGCGGCACGGAATCTTTCTCGCTGGCGTCATGACGGGGCGCGGCCGGCTGATCGCGCTGGTCGCCTACGATCTCGGCGCTTCGTCGCTCGGCCTGGTGCAGTTATTCTTTGAGCAGCTCGCGACCGACCTCCAGGCCGCGAGCCCCAAAGACAGCGTGCCCAAGCAGGTGCTGGCGGCGGACTTCGAGCGCGAGCTGAGCGACAGCCTCAACACGCTGTTCGGGAGATAGCCGGTGTCCCTGGTCAACTTCACGACGCGCGAGATCACCTGCAAGATCGTCTACTACGGCCCGGGACGGTCGGGCAAGACGACCAATCTGCACTACATCTACGGACGCGTGCCCGATTCGCGTCGGGGGCGGATGGTGTCCCTCGCCACCCAGACGGACCGGACCCTGTTCTTCGACTTCCTGCCGATCGACCTCGGCCAGATCTCGGGATTCTCCACGCGGTTCCAGCTGTACACGGTGCCGGGTCAGGTCTACTACAACGCGACGCGCCGGCTGGTGCTGCAGGGCGCGGATGGCGTGGTGTTCGTGGCCGACAGCCAGGCCCGCCAGCTCGACGAAAATCTGGAGAGCCTCCAGAACCTGCAGAGCAACCTGCTCGAGCACGGCGTGGACGTGCGTACCATCCCGCTCGTGCTGCAGTACAACAAGCAGGACCTGCCGCGCGAGCTGATCCTATCACCCGCCGATCTGGACGACGCCTTGAACTTTCGTGGCGTCCCGAGCTTCAACGCCGATGCGCTCCACGGGCTGGGAGTGTTCGAGACGCTCAAGGCCATCTCCGAGCTCGTGCTCAAGAAGCTCGCGGCCGGGACCGCGGCGTGACCAGCGCGCTCAACGCGAAGTACTCGTTCGACACCTTCGTGGTGGGCTCGGCCAACCGCCTTGCCGTCACGGCGGGCCACACCGTCGCCGAGAGTCCGGGCGCGGCCTACAACCCGCTGTTCGTGTACTCGGGCTCCGGGTTGGGTAAGACGCACCTCCTCATGGCCATCGGCCACGCCGCCAAGAAGGCCTCCCCGCTCCTGAACATCGAGTATCTGACGCTGGACGAGTACGTCGAAGCGTTCCACGCGAGCGTCGCGGCGGGGCAGGGCGACACGTTCCGCCGCCGCTTCCAGAGCGTAGACGTCCTGCTCGTGGACGACGTCCAGTTTCTCACCAATCGGAAGGAGATGCAGTCCGAGCTGCTGCGGCTCACGGAGGCGCTCCAGGTCGCGGGCCACCAGATCGTGCTGACGAGCGATCGCCCGCCGCCCGAGATCGCCGACCTCGACGAGCGGTTGATCTCTCGGCTCTCGGGCGGCCTCGTGGTCGACATCGGCCCGCCCGACTACGAGACGCGCGTCGCCATCCTGCGGCGCAAGGCCGACGAGCGCGGCGCGCGCTTCGCGCCGGGGGTCCTGGAGACCGTGGCGCAGGCCGAAGCGGGCAACGTGCGCGAGCTGATGGGCGCGCTCAACCGGCTCGTCGCGTTCCAGGCCGTCAACGATACGACCATCAACGCGGAAACGGCGAAGCAGATCCTCGGCCTGGCGAGCGCGCCGGGGGCCACGCCCGGGGACGGCGGTGCGCGGGCTGCCGCAGGGGGAGCGGACGAGTTCGGCGACTTCCTGGCCGACGTGACTGTCACGGTCGGGAAGGCGGTCGAGGCCTGGCGCGCGCGGGTCGGCGAGGCGGTGCTCCGATGGGAGGGAGAGGGGTATCGCACCCAGCGCCTCGAGGCCCTCCTCGAGCGGGACGCGCCGGGCTCCGTCGATAAGGCCGTCGTCGCGTTCACCAAGGACGTGGAGCGCCTGAAGGAGCTCGAAGCCGAAGTGGCGGAGCTCGATCCACAGGCCGCCGGCGACAGCGTGTTCCGCGATCCCGAGCGCGTGGCGGAGGCCGAGGAGGTGGCGGCCAAAGTGCGCGACGGCGCGGCGCCGCCCCCCGGGCCCTCTGCGGCCTTCCCGCTCGCGGCCTACGCCGTCGGTCCGTCCAACCAGGTGGCCGTGAGCGCTGCCCGCGCCGTGCTCGAAAAGCCGGGGAAGAAGTACAACCCGCTCGTGCTCGTGGGGAAGAGCGGTCTCGGCAAGACGCATCTTCTGAACGCGATCGGCCTCGAGCTGGCGCGAGGCCGCCGCGCGGTGGTCGCCTGTCTCTCCACGCAGGCCTTCATCGACGAGCTGATCGCCGCGATCGACGGCAACCGCGTGGACTGGTGGCGGGCGCGCTACCGCCGGGCTACCGCGCTGCTCCTCGACGACATCCACCTCATCGCCGGCAAGGAGCGCACGCAGGAGGAGCTGTTCAACCTGTTCAACCTGCTCCAGGACAAGGAGCGCCAGCTGGTGTTCACCGCGCCCGCTCCGCCGAACACGCTGACCGGTCTGGAAGAGCGCATCGTGACACGGCTCGAGGGTGGGCTGGTCGCGGAGCTCAAGGAGCCGGACCGCGAGGTGAAGCGGGTGGTGCTGGAGCGGCTGTTGACGCAGCAGCACGTGACGCCCGAGCCCGCGGTGGTCGACTACCTGGCCGATCGTCCGGCCGACTCGGTGCGGGCGCTCGTCGGTGTGGTGCAGCGCGTGATCGCCGCGGCGGCCGCACAGGACGGGCCCCTGAACGCCGGGCTGGCGCGCGAGGTGCTCGAGGGCCAGGCGCCGCGCGAGGCCCGCCGCTCGAGCGGCTTCCGCACCTCGGGACTCGTGGTCTCGAGCCTCGGCGGCATCAAGAGCCGCGAGAAGATGGTCTGGGAGTGGGCGGACGTGTCGGAGCGCGTGATCGAGGAGTTTCGCTGATGGCCATCAAGGGGTCGCTCAAAGAGGCGTCGCTCCCCGATGTGCTCCAGCTCCTGGCACTGGGGCAGAAGACGGGCTGCCTCTCCATCGCCGATCGTTCCAACTTCGGCTACATCTACTTCGAGAAGGGCCGGATCTGCTACGCCTCGATCGTGAACCGGCGCGATCGCCTGGGGGACATCCTGGTGAAGCACAACAGGATCACCCAGGAGCAGCTCACCGCGGCGGTCCACCGCCAGACCAAGGAGCACGGCAAGAAGCTCGGCGAGATCCTGGTCGCCATGGCGGTCATCTCCCAGGCCGACCTCGAGCGATACATGCGGGTACAGATCGAGGAGTCGGTCTACTACCTGTTCACCTGGACCCAGGGCACGTTCAACTTCGAAGCCGACGTCCGTCCGGAGCGGCAGGACTTCCTGGTCTCCATCAATCCCGAGTCGCTGCTCCTCGAGGGCGCGCGGCGCGTGGACGAGTGGGGCTTGATCGAGAAGAAGATCCCCTCGTTCGACCTGATCTTCGCGCTGGACAAGGACCGGCTCGCGATCAGCGAGGCGAAGCTCACCGACACGCAGCAGCGCCTCCTGCCCCTGCTCGACGGGTCGCGCGACGTCAACCAGGTGATCGAGGACTTCGGTCTGGGAGAGTTCGAGGTCGGGAAAGCGCTCTACGGCCTGATTACGGCCGGGTTCGTGCACCGCACGGGGCGCACCGCCTCGGCCGCCGATGCTCAGATCACCGATGCCCGCGTCGAGGAGCACCGCAACCTCGGGGTCGCCTTCTACAAGACGGGCATGCTGGACGAAGCCGCGCGCGAGTTCCGGCGCGTGGCCGAGCTGCGGCCCGGAGAGGCGAACGCGCATTTCTACATCGGGCTGGTGGCGCTGAAACAGGCGCGCTGGCGCGAGGCCATGGAGACGCTCCGGCTCGCGGCGGAGAAGGGCGGGGGGCGGCCTGCGGTGTTCCACAACCTGGGCTTCGCCTACGAGCAGATGGGCCGGCTCGACGAGGCCGAAACCGCGTACGCCGAGGCGGCGGCGCGGGCGCGCACCGACGCCAAGGTGTACCTCGGGTGGGGCGTGGTCGCGCTGAAGCGCGGCGACTACGCTAGCGCCGCCGGCCGCCTCGACCGCTCGCGTGAGCTGTTCGGCCAGGTGCCGCCACCGGCCTGGTTCTGGGCCCGGGCGCTCACGGCCGCCGCCGCCGGCGAGTTCGAGGCGGCCGAGGATCTGGCCGAAGAGGCGGCGGAAGCGTACCCGTCGCACGCGGCGCTTCAGAACAACCTGGCGGTCCTGAAGGAGCTCTCGGGTGACCTGGCCGGGGCGGAGGAGATGGTGCGCGCGGCACGCAAGAACGAGCCGTCGCTCCCACAGCTGTCCAAGAACCTGGGCGACCTAGCCTATCGCGGCTCTCGCTACGACGAGGCGTGGGAGGCGTACAACCGAGCGGTGGAGCTCGCGCCCGATCTTGGGGACGACGTCTACTTCAAGCTCGGCAACATCGCGTACAAGCGGAACGATCGCGAGCTCGCGGCTCAGCTGTGGCGGAAGGCGCTCGAGATCAACCCGAAGCACGAGCTCGTCAAGGCCAATCTGGATACTCTGAGCGCGCTGTCGTGACGTCGGAGCAGGACGACCGGGCGTTCCGGGCGCTCACCCAGAAGATCACGCGGGCGCGGGGCCTGGTCTGCGATTCCTATAAGGATCGCTGCCTGCGTCGCCGCATCGCCGTGCGCATGCGCGCCCGCGGCGTCCACACCTTCGACGAGTACGGCCGCCTCCTCGAGCAGGACGTCCGCGAGTACGATCTCCTGCTCGACGCGCTGACGATCAACGTCACGAAATTCTTCCGGAACGTGGAAACGTGGCGTGCGCTCGAGCCGCGCCTCACGGCACTGTGGACGGCGCGCCACGGCGAGGTGCGCGTCTGGTCCGCGGGCTGCGCGTCGGGAGAAGAGCCGTACACGGTGGCCGTGGCGCTCGCCGAGACGGCGCGACGGCTGGGGCAGGAGACGCTCCTGTCGCGGGCGCGCGTAGACGCGACCGACATCGATCGCACGAGCCTCGAGCGCACCCGCGCGGCGCAGTATCCCGAAGCGGCGTTCACCGAAATGCCGCGGGAGCTGGTGCGCCGCTACTTCTCCGCGGAGGTCCCGCGGCGGCCGCTGCCCGAGCTCCAGCGGATCGTCCGCGTGCTGAAGCACGATCTGACGAGCGAGCCGCCTCCGGCGCCGCCGTACGATCTGGTCGTCTGTCGCAACGTCGTCATCTATTTCGACCGTCGCATGCAGGAGCGCCTGTTCTCGCTGTTCGCCGACGCCCTCGCACCCGGCGGCGTGCTGTTGCTCGGGAAGGTCGAGACGCTGTTCGGCGCCGCGCGGGCGCGGCTCGTGCTCGAGGAGCCGCGCGAGCGGATCTATCGTCGGGCCGAGGCGGGAGCGTGATCGAGCGGATCGTCAAGGTGGCGGACTGGGCCGCCGAGCGGGGCGACGCGGTCCTCGTCACGCTCGGGCTCGGATCGTGCGTGGCCATCATGCTGCACGACGCGGAGGCCTGCGCCGGCGCGATGGCCCACATCCTTCTGCCGTCGAAGAGCCTCGCCCGCGACGCCACGAACCCGGCCAAATTTCCCGAGACGGCCGTGCCGCTCCTCGTCGAACGGCTGACGGCGCTCGGCGCCGAGCCGCGGCGCCTGATCGCCAAGCTGGCGGGTGGGGCGAGCATGTTCGCCCAGCTTATGACGCCCGGGTCGGTGCAGATGGGCGAGCGCAACATCGTTGCCTGTCGGGATGTGCTGCGGCGCGCGGGCATCCCGCTCATGCGCGAGGCGGTGGGGGGCGGCGCGGGGCGCTCCGTGCGGTTTTCCGTGGCAGATGGGCGCGTGGAGATCCGGTCGGTCGGAGCCGATGCCACCGTCCTCTGATCGCCGGCCCAGCGTGCTCGTCGTGGACGACAGCGCGCTCATGCGGCGGGTGCTGAGCGACGTGCTGGGCGGGAGCGGCGGCAAAACCGCCGATGGCGAGTTCCGCGTGGTCGCGACCGCGCGCGACGGATTTGACGCCGTCCGCAAGGTCCATCAATTCGATCCCGACGTGGTCACGATGGACCTCGAGATGCCCGAGCTCGACGGTCTCGGCGCGATCGGGTACATCATGTCGGAATCACCACGCCCGATCGTCGTGGTCAGCGCGCACGCGGGTCCGGGCACCGGGGCGGCGATCCGCGCGCTCGAGCTCGGCGCGCTGGAAATCGTCGCGAAGCCGGACGAAGGGAGCCGGAAGGCGCTCGAGCGCATGGGGCCGGAGCTCCGCGCCGCGGTGCGCCGGGCGCTCGCCGCGGACGTCTCTCACGTCTCGGTGATGGCGCGGCCACCCGTGCCCGCGCGCCGCGCGCCGGAAGCGGGCCTGCGCGCGCGCGCCCGGTTCGCCGTCGCGGTCGCCGCGTCCACCGGCGGGCCGCGCGCGCTCGCCGAAGTGATTCCCCGACTCGCCACGGGGTGGGGCAGCGCGGTGCTCGTGGTGCAGCATATGCCGCCCAAGTTCACGCGCTCGCTGGCCGAGCGCCTGGACTCGCTGTCGGCGCTGCACGTGGTCGAGGCGGACCACGGCGCCCCCATCGTCGCGGACACGGCGTACGTGGCGCCGGGCGATTATCATATGCGAGTGCTTCGCGCGCCCGACGGTCCGGCGATCGCGCTCGATCAGGAGCCGCCCGTCTGGGGAGTCCGGCCGGCGGCGGACCCGTTGTTCCGGTCGGTCGCGCAGGTCTTCGGCGCGAACAGTCTCGGCGTGGTGCTCACCGGCATGGGACGAGATGGCGCGGAAGGCGTGCGGGCGATCCGCGCCGCGGGCGGTGGAGGCATCGCCCAGGACCGGGGCTCGTCGGTGATCGCCGGGATGCCAACGGCGGCCGTGCAGATCGGGGGCGTGGAGGCCGTGTATCCGCTGACGGAGATCGCGGACCGCATCGACGTGGAGCTGGCGGTCCGAACGGCCGCGGATCAGGGAGCGCGCGAATGAGGGGATATCTGCTGGTCCGCGTCGATGGAAAGGCGTACGGCCTGCCGCTCGCCCGCGTGGTCGAGGTCGGCGACCTGGCGGAGGTGCTCGAGGTGCCGCGCGCCCTCGTCGCGATGCGCGGGCTGACGCCGGTGCGGGGCCGGCTGGTGCCGGTCGTGCATCTCGGGGCCCTCATGGGCGACCGGTCGCCGCCCGAGGCGCGCGGCCGCGCGGCGGTGCTGGTGGAGCTGGGGGCGGGCGAGGGCGCGCGCTACGTGGCCTTCGAAGTGGACGACGCGGACGACGTGGTGCGCGAGGCGGCGCTCCCGGTCCCGCACGGCGAGTCGCTGCCCTGGGCCTCGGGGGTGGCGCGGCGGCGCGGCGCCCTCGTGCCGATTCTCGACCTGGATGCCCTGGGAGATCGCATCGGATGACCGCCGGCGACGACGTCCAACTCGTCACCTTCAAGGTGTCCGGCCAGGACTTCGCCTTCAACATTTTTCAGGTGGAGCGAATCCTGCGCTACGAGGCGCCGGCGCCGCTGCCCAAGGCGCCGGATTTCCTGGAGGGCGTCCTGCGCTACCAGGGCGTCGCCGTGCCGCTCGTAGACTTGAGGAAACGGCTGGACGTGGCCGCGCCCCTGCGGGAGGACACGCGCACCGTGATTCTCGAGTGGGAGGGGGGGAAGCTCGGCGTCATCGTGGACGCGGTGACCGAAGTGCTGGAGGTGGCGGCCCCCGAGATCACCTCACCGCCGGGGATCGTGAAGGGCCTCGCCGCGGAGTACATCACGGGCCTCGTGGTGAAAGACGGCCGCACGATCATCGTGCTCAACACGGCGCGACTGCTCACGTCGAAAGAGAAGGTCGCGCTCGACACCGCGGTGAAAGAGACGGCGAACGCCTGATGGTCGATTCGCCGCTGCCTTCCCTCCGGGCCGCGTACGAGCAGATCGCGCATCGCGTCGAGTCGGTGACCGGTGGCGCGGAGCGCGAGGCGGTAAAACGCGAGATCATCGCCTACTTCAAGCAGATCGACTCCTTGATCGGCGAGTTGTCCGCGCTCAAGGAAGACATCCGCAAGCTCGTGGAGCGCTTCAAGCAGATGTCGGCGTCGACGGCCGAAGCGTCCGCCCCCGCCCCCGCCCCCGCCCCCGAGTTCACGGGCGCGCGCCCGGGCGTCCATGCGGACCACCTCGGCGCCTCCACCTTTATCGAGAAGGGGTGGAGTCTCATATCGCTGGGCGATTATACGGGTGCGATCCAGTCGCTGCAGAAGGCGCTGCAGCTCGCGCCCGGCGAGACGCAGGCAGAGTCGCTCCTCGGTTGGGCGCAAATGCTCCATGAGGAGTACGACGATGCACTCGCCACCTTCCAGAAGGTCCTGATGAAAGAGCCGGCGAACTCCCTCGCCCGCATCAACGTCGGCTACATCTGCCTGAAGAAGCGGATCTTCGGTGAGGCGATCGAGCACCTCTCCAAGGCCATCCGTCTCGACAACGACAAGAAGGCCACGTTGTACGCCCACTTTTACTTGGGCCTCGTCTACCTGCAACGCGAGATGTACGAAGACGCGCAGACGTTCTTCCACAAGACGCTCAAGCTGGGCCCGAACCTGATCGAGGCCTACTACGAGCTGGGGCGCGCGTACTGGTTCGCCGGCGACCGGGAGCAGGCGCAGCAGACCTGGGACGCGGGGTTCAAGGCGAACAAGTTCAATCCCTGGGGCAAGAAGTGCGAGGACACGCTGGCGCAGGCGCGCCAGGGGCGGGAGCCGCCGCGCTCCTAGTCCTGGCGTGGCTCGTTGCGCAGGCGAGTCCCCTCACCACCATCACGGTGGGGCGGGTGACCGCGGTCGCGTGGCCCGCGCAAGCGGGCCTCGCGGCCGCCCTCGCCGAAACCGCCGACCGAGCGGCCCCGTTCCCGGGCGTGGGACCGTTGCCCGATCGTCCCATTCGTCTCGTCCTCGCACCGAGCCGCGCCGCACTCGATTCCCTGACGCGCGGGCGTTTGCCCAGCTGGAGCGAGGGCGCGGCGTTTCCGGAGCGCGGGACGATCTTCCTGCTGGCCGACCGCTCGAGCGTGGACCTGTCCGGCGCGCTCCGGCACGAGCTCGCCCACCTGGCGCTGCGGTGGCGCGTGGGTCGCCCGGCGCCGCTCTGGTTCGAGGAGGGATACGCCGCGGTGGCGGCCGGAGAGTGGGACCGGCTCGACGCCTTGAAGCTGAACTGGCAGGTGGCGCGCGGCATCCGGCCGGACCTGGACGAGCTGGATCGCGAGCTGCGAGCTGACCGGGAGGATGCGACGACCGCGTACGCGCTCGCGACGACCGCCGTGCTCCTGCTCGAGCGATGGGGCGGTGCGGAAGGACTGAGGCCACTCATCGATCGCTTGTCGCGCGACCCGAGTTTCGACGCCGCGCTGCGCGACACGTACCACGTGACCGAGGGCGATTTTGAAATGCGCTGGGGGCGCGACGTCGAGACGCGGTACGGGTGGCTCGGGTGGGCGGGCGCCGCGGGGTTGTTCTGGGCCCTGTTGGGTCTCGCGCTCGTGTGGCTCGTTCGGCTGCGGCGGCGCCGCGATGAAGCGCGCCGGGCGCGGCTCGACGAGGGGTGGGTGATTCCCGAGGACGATGAGCCAACTGCTTGACGGCCTTGAAATTGCCGCGTAAACTCTTGCCCTTATGCCCGACCTGGGCTTGGCGCGGTCCCGATTGCATTTCGGACCCAAGAACTGGTTGTTCCTGGCGGCTGCCGCGGTGGCCCTCGCCTTGGGCTACTGGCTGCTGCATCAGGGGTCGACGACGGCGGCGCCGATTCTGCTCGTCCTTGGGTACTGCGTTTTCTTTCCGGTAGGCCTCGCCCTGTAGACATTGGCGGTGCGACGGGCGAATAGCTCAGCGGTTCAGAGCGCCTGCCTTACACGCAGGAAGTCGGGGGTTCGAATCCCTCTTCGCCCATTGGGGTACCAAACCGAAACGCGAGGAATGCGCGTGTGAGAATCGTGCCGGTCGTCGTGGGGTTGGGCTGCATCGCCGCTGCGGCTCCCGCACAGCAGTCGTATCAACCACCCGCTATCAAGCTGCTGGTGCTGCCCTTGATGGCGAAGACGCCGACCGATTCCGCGATGAGCGTCGCCGTCATGGATGCGGCGCGCGACAAGCTCGGCGGGATGGCGCGCTCGAAGGTGCAGGTGATCCCCAAGCCGAAGCTGTGCGAGGCCCTCAAGGCGTCCGACTATCCGTGCGACGTCCTGCTGGACGAGACGCAGGCGAGCCAGCTGGCGCGCTTCCTCACCGTCAACGCGTACACCACGGGCACCCTTGAGCGGAGCAACGGCTCGCTCGGCGCGACCATCCGCGTGCGCGACATCGGCAGCTCGGGCATGGCGGCCCTCGTCTCGGTGTCGAGTCCCAACCCCGGGACCGCGGCGTCCCTCGGCGAGGGGATCGCCAATCGTCTGAACAACGTCGTCAAGGCCGCCGAGCAGGCCCGCGAGTGCGTCGAGGCGCGCCAGAAGAGCCAGTTCCCGAAGGCCCTCGACGCCGCGCGCAAGGCGCTCGTGATCGAGCCCAACCTCCCCGCCGCTCAGATGTGCGTCGCGACCGTGTACGAGGCGCAGCACATGCCGCTCGACAGCCAGCTCGTGGCCTATCAGCGCGCGTCGAAGGGCGACTCGCTGAACGCCACCGCGTGGGAGAACATCGCGCACATCTACCAGCAGAAGGGCGACACGCTCAAGGCCATCGACGCCCTGACCCGCGAGCTCGCCGGTGAGCCGCAGAACGTCCAGCTGCGCCTCGGCATCGTCGAGCTGCTGCGGCAACAACATCAATACGAGCGAGGGAAGGCCTTGCTCGACGATTGGTTGTCGCGCAACCCGGCGGATCAGCGCGTGGAGGACTTCCGCCTGCGCATCTGTATCGAGGGTGGTCTGTCGCGCTGCGCTCTCGACGGCTTCGTCAGGCAATACACGGCGGATTCCTCCAAAGGGGCCGACAGCACCTTCCTCAAGGCGACGCTGGGCGCGGCGCAACTGGTCGCGGATACGCAGCAGTTGCTGTCCTTCAGTCACGTGGCCGCGCGGCACTTCCCCAAGTCGGCCTCGTTCTGGAAGACGCTGGGAGCCGCGTTCGACCTGAAGGGCCAACGGGACTCGTCCCTCTGGGCGTACAAGCAGTCGCTGGGAATCGACCCGAACGACATCAGCAGCACGCTCCTCGTCGCCAAGGCGATCGTAGACGGCGCCACGTACGATACGGCGAAAGTGAACCGCCTAAAGGGCGACACCGTCGCGTTGCGGCAATTCCGGACCGCCTTCGCCGACCGCGTGGACTCGGCTAAGGCGTTCCTCGATCGCGCGCTCGCGGCGAACGATTCGACGCAACGGCTGAACGCGATGGTCATCATGCTGACCGGCGGGTCGAAGATGGCGCAAGCGGGCGCGTACGACCACGCCTACCCCTGGCTCGATCAGCTGCTCACGGTGCTCACCCCCAAGACGCCAGCGGATACCGTCGGGCCGCGCCAGCAGATTCGTATCCAAGCGAGCTTCTGGTACGGGCTCGCTTCCCTCCAGACTCTGGCGGGTCCCTATTCGGCGATGACAAAGTCCAAGAGCTGCGAGCAGGCGAAGGCGATCAACGAACGGATCAAGCGGACCAAGGAGGCGATGGATCTCGGCGCACGCGTGTCGCCACCGTTCGTCGCGCAACTTCAGGCCGGCCTCGCGAAATACCAAGAGGCCATGCTGAAGGTGAAGCAGGCCTTCAAGTGCAAGAATTTCTGAACCATTGAATTGGCTTCGACGCGGGCCTATATTGCGACCCTCCGTCGCAGGGGGCTGTAGCTCAGCTGGTTAGAGTGCCGGTCTGTCACACCGGAGGTCGCGGGTTCGAGCCCCGTCAGCCCCGCCTGAACCCGCCTCGCGGGACGACGCATCCGGCCCCGTCTGCCACGGCAGGCGGGGCTTTCGCTTTGTGGGAAGGGGGAAGCATCACGGCCACGTACCACGTCCCCGTCCTCGCGGGCGCCGTGCGCGCCTGGGCGGAAGGCGGCCGCCGCGCCGTGGACGCCACCGTGGGCGGCGGCGGGCACGCCGCGTTGCTCCTGGCGGCGGGCGCGGAGGTCCTCGCGGTGGACCGTGATCCCGAAGCGATCGCCGCGGCCCGCGACCAGCTGGGCGAAGGGGGCATTCGCTACTCGACCGGGGCATTCGGCTCGGCCAAGGTACTGGGCACCATCGAGACGTTCCGTCCGGACCGCATCCTGCTCGATCTGGGGGTCTCGTCGCACCAGCTCGATACCGACGTCCGGGGGTTTACCTTTCGTCCCGGAGCGCCGCTCGACATGCGGATGGCGGCGGGACGCGGAGTAACCGCGGCGGACGTCCTCAACACGTGGCCCGAGGCGCGACTGGCGGACGCGTTCAGCCAGCTCGCCGACGAGCCGCGGGCCCGGCGCCTGGCGCGCGCGATCGTGCGCCGCCGCGCCGCCGCGCCGTTCGCCACGAGCGACGATCTGGTGAACGCGATCCGCGAGGCGCGGGGCCCACGGTCGGGACCAGCCGATTTTGCGCGGCTGTTCCAGGCGCTGCGCATCGTGGTCAATCAGGAGCTCGAGCAGCTCGAGCTCGCGCTGCCGGCACTCCGCGCCACGCTCGAGCCCGGCGGCCGCCTGGCCGTGATCACTTACCACTCGGGCGAGGACCGTATCGTCAAGAACGCGTTTCGAGACTGGAGCCGGCCCTGCGTCTGTCCGCCCGGGCAGCCCGTTTGCACCTGTCGCGGCCGGCCACTCGGCCGCGTGCTCACCAAGAAGCCGATCCGCCCCGCCCCCGCCGAGCTGCGCGACAACCCGCGCGCCCGTTCGGCCGGCCTCCGGGCGTTCGAGGTGACGGCCGATGATTAGGGGGCGCCACTGGGTCGCCGTATGGCTCCTCGCATTCCTCGCGACCACGTGGATCGTCTACGGGCGGCAGACCGGCTCGATCCGCGCCGCGCGGGAGCTCACCGACCTGCGCGCGCGGCGCGCCAACCTGGAGGGGCATCGCGCCGACCTGGAGCGCCGCATCCGGACCGCCGAGAGCCGCGCGGTGCTCGTGCCGCGCGCTCAGGCGCGCCTCGGTCTGCACCTGCCGAGCGACAGCGAGATCGTCCTCATCCCGGCACCGGGTGGATCGCGGTAGATGGCGAAGCTCGCGGTTCGCACGCAGGTAGTGGAGTTCGGTGTATTCGTGGGCCTGGCCCTCCTCGTGGCGCGGGCGGCACAGGTCCAGATCGTCCAGGGCCGTCGGTGGGCCGAAGAGGCCAAGGCGCAACGCACTGAGCGCATCGTGCTCCCGGCTCGCCGAGGCACGCTCTACGACCGCCACGGCACCCCTCTCGCCGTCACGCAGGAGACCTATCACGTCGGCGTCGCCCCGAACGAGCTGCGGGATCCCGCGGCCGACGGGGCGCTGATCAGCCGACGGCTCGGGCTCGCGCCGCGCAGCTGGCAGGAGGCGTTGCGGAGGCGGTACGCCTATTTCGCCGGCCCGTACAGCGCGCTCGAGGTGCAGCCGCTCCGCGCCGTCCGCGGCGTGCATCTTGAGGCGGTGCTCAACCGCTTCTATCCCGACCCGGGCGTCGCCCGCGCGACGATCGGCCGGCTGGGGGACGACGAGCTCGGCGGCTCGGGGCTCGAGAAGACGCTCGACACGCTGCTCGCGGGCCGGTCGGGGGCGGCGGTCGTGCTCAAGGACCGCGCGGGGCGCGAATACGAGTCGCCCGCGCGCGTCATCGCCGCGCCGGTGCCGGGCCTCGACGTGGTGCTCACCTTGGACGCCGAGCTGCAGGAGATCGCGCAACGGGCCCTGGACGACGCCCTGCGTCGCATGGACGCCGACGGCGGCGACGTCGTGATGCTCGACCCGACCTCCGGGGAAGTGCTGGCCCTCGCGTCGCGGACCCGAGAGGGCAGCGCCCGTCCGAGCGCGTTCACCGACACGTTCGAGCCGGGCTCCATCGCCAAGATCTTCGCGGCCGCCGGCCTGCTCACGCTCCGCCGCGTGTCGCCCACCGATCGCGTGTCGGGCGAGGGCGGCAAGTGGCGCCTACCGGGTCGCACGATCACCGACGAGGACCCGCAGCCCTCATTCACTTTGGCGGATGCGATCCGCGTCTCGAGTAACATCGGCATCGTCAAGTTCGCGGCCCGGCTCGAGCCCGACGAGCAATACGCCATGCTGCGGGATTTCGGGTTCGGCACGCCCACGGGCATCGAGTTTCCGGCGGAGGCTGCGGGACGGCTGCGGCCCCCTTCGGAATGGCAGCGCCCCAGCGCGGCGAGCCTCGCCATGGGGTACGAGCTTTCCGTGACGCCGATCCAGGTGGCGATGGCGTACGGCGCGCTCGCCAACGACGGCGTCCTGCTCGAGCCCACCCTCATCCGAGAAGTGCGCGGCGGCAGTGTGGAAGGAGGCGCGCCCGGCACCGTGCGGTATCGACACCGACCCGAGCCGGTGCGGCGTGTGATCTCCCGGGACGTGGCCGCGGCGCTGCGCGAGTTGTTGCGCGGCGTGGTGGAGCATGGCACCGGAACCGAGGCGGCGCTCACGAACTTTCCGGTGGCCGCGAAGACTGGGACCGCGCGACGCGTCGTGAACGGCCGCTACGCGGCGGGCGAGTACACCGCCTCGTTCGCGGCACTCTTCCCCGCGGAACGGCCCCAGCTGGTCCTGGTCGTGAAGATCGACAACCCGCACAAGGGGAGCTACTTCGCCGCGCAGACCGCGGCACCGGTCACGCGCTCGATGCTCGAGCAGGCGCTCGCCGCCCGTAACGTGGCGCTCGACCGCGCGCGGCTCTCGACCGCCGTCCCGCGGGCCGTGGGGGGGGCAACGCCGCTCGAGGACGACGGCGGCGTCGTGCCGTACCTGGTCCCATGGCCCTATCACCCCGACAGCGCCGCCGTCGGGTCGCGGCGCGCCGTGCCGGACGTGACAGGCCTGGGCATCCGCGAGGCGGTGCGCGCGCTGCACCGCCGCGGATTCCGGGTGGCGCTGCGGGGGTGGGGAGCGGCGGAGCATACCTGGCCCGCGGCGGGCGACAGTGCGAACTCGGGGTCGGTGGTGACGTTGTTCGCGCAACCCACCCCACCGCGTCGCCCGCGGCGATGACCGGGCTGGCGGGAATAGTCGCCGCCCTCGAGCGCGCGCAGCTGCTCGTCGGGACGCCCGACCTGCATACCTGGCCCGAGCTCAGCGGGCTCACGGCCGACAGCCGCAAGGTGGCGCGCGGGATGCTGTACTGCGCGGTGCGGGGGTCGGTCCAGGACGGGCACCAGTTTGTCAGCGCGGCCCGCGATCGGGGCGCCGCGGCGGCGCTGGTCGAGCGCGAGCAGGACGCCGATCTGGCCCAGATTCTCGTCCGCGACGGACGGCGCGCCGCGGCCGTCGCCGCCGAGACGTGGTATGACCATCCGGCCGCGAAGCTCAACCTGGTCGGCGTCACGGGGACGAACGGCAAGACGACTTCCGTCGCACTATTGCGCCACGTCCTTTCGGCGCTCGAGCCGACGGGCTCGATCGGAACCCTGGGGGCGTTCGATCCATCGGGGGACGCGGTGCCGAGCGAGGCCGGCAATCTCACGACGCCGGGACCCATCGATCTCCAGGCGACGCTCGCGGCGCTCGTCGCGCGGGGCGCGCGGGGAGCCGCCATGGAGGTATCCTCGCACAGCCTCGATCAGGGACGGGTGGATCGACTCGTCTTCCGCGCCGGTGTGTTCACGAACTTTACGCGCGACCACCTCGACTACCACAAGACCCTGGATGACTACTTCCGGGCGAAAGCCAAGCTGCTGGGCTACATCGCCCCCGACGGCCTCGAAGTGGTGAATGCCGACGATCCGGCGTGGGTCCGGCTGCGCCGCAGTGGTACTCATCGCCGGGTGACCTTCGGGGAACGCGAGGGCGACGTGACGGCACGGCGGGTGTCGCTCGACGCGACCGGCGCACGCTTCGAGCTGGTGACGCCGATGGGCTCGGCGCCGGTGCACCTGCCGCTGCTCGGCCGCTTCAATGTCGCGAACGCCCTGGGCGTCGCGGCCTGCGCATGGGGGCTCGGGGTCCCGGTGGACACGGTGGCCGAATGCCTGACGGATGCGCCGCAGGTCCCGGGCCGCATGGAGCGCATCGCCGAGCGACCGACCACGGTGCTCCGCGACTACGCGCACACCGCCGACGCGCTCGAGCGGGCGATCGAGACGCTGCGCCCGCTCACGACCGGCCGGCTCATCGTCGTATTCGGAGCCGGGGGCGATCGCGACCGCGGCAAGCGGGCGCCGATGGGCGAGATCACCGTCCGGCTGGCGGACCTCGCGATCGCGACATCGGACAATCCGCGCACCGAGGATCCCGAGAGGATTCTCGACGAGGTCGAGGCCGGCATGCGCGGGAAGCCGCACGAACGGCAGGTCGACCGGCGCCGGGCGATCGCCCGGGCGCTCGAGCTCGCGCGGCCTGGCGATACGGTGCTCCTCGCGGGGAAGGGGCACGAGACCTACCAGGTGATCGGGACCGAGAAGCAGCACTTCGACGAGCGGGAAGTAGTGCACGAATTGGGAGCATCGTAGTGGTCGCGAGTGAACTCGCGGCTCAGCACCGCGAGATCCCGTGACGATCTGGACCAGCTCCCTGGTCGCGGAGGCGCTCGGAGTGCCCTCTCCCGCGGAGCTCTCGTTCAACGGCGTGTCTACGGACACCCGACACCTAACACCTAGCACCTTGTTCGTCGCCCTGAAAGGCGACCGGTTCGACGCGCACGCGTTCCTGGATCAGGCCAAGGCCAAGGGCGCGGGGGCAGCCGTGGTGCGCTGCGGCACGGCGGCGGTGGACGGCCTGCCGTTCTTCGAGGTCGATGACACGCTCGCCGCTCTCGGCCAGTTGGCGCGGGCCCGCCGGCGCCGGCTGCCGCCGGGAAGCCCGGTGGTGGCGATCACAGGCTCGAGCGGGAAGACGAGCACCAAGGAAATGATCCGCGCGGTCCTCGAGACCGCCTACCGAGTGCACGCGACCGGCGGGAACCTCAACAATCTCGTGGGGGTGCCGCTGACCATCCTCGGCACGCCGGATGACGCCGAAGCCCTGGTGGTCGAAGCGGGGGCCAGCGTCCCGGGAGAGATCCCCCGCCTGCGCGACGTGATCGAGCCGACGATCGCCGTGATCACGAACGTCGGCTACGCGCACGTGGAGGGCTTCGGCTCGCTCGCCGGCGTGATGCAGGAGAAGCTCGCGCTCGCGGAGGGAGCGCGGATCGCGGTGGTCGGCACCGAACCCCCCGAGCTGGCGGTGGAGGCGCGCCGTCGCGCGCCCACCGTCGTGGCCGGTACGGGCGCCGCCGCGCAGGTCCGCCCGGATGCCGCCGAGCTCGACGACGGGGGACATCCTCGAATCACCTGGCGCGGTCACACCGTCACGCTTCCGGTGATCGGGTTCCATCAGATCGAGAACGCGATGCTGGCACTCGCGGTGGGACGCGAAACGGGCGCGGATCCCGCGCGGTCGGTGGCGGCGCTCGCGAACGTGCGGCTGCCCGCTGGACGCGGTGCGGTACTGACGCTCAGCGAGAACGGTCTCACCGTGATCGACGACACGTACAACGCGAACCCCGGGTCGCTCCACTGGGCAGTGCAGCTCGCCCAGTGGCTCGCCGGGCGGCGCCAGCGGCCCTTGGCCGTGGTGGTGGGATCGATGTTGGAGCTGGGAGCGCAGAGTGCCAAATTGCATGCGGCCGCGGCGGCCGAGATTGCCGCGCTCCGACCGGCCCTGGTTGCCGCAGTGGGCGAGTTCGTGGCGGCGTTCGAGCCGCATCGGGCGGCGCTGGGCGAGCGGCTGATCACCGCGCCGAGCGTCGAGGCGCTGGGCCCGCGCCTCAAGGCCGCGCTCCGAGGCAACGAGATCGTCCTGCTCAAGGCGTCCCGCGGGGTGGCGCTCGAGCGGGTGCTCCGGTACCTGAACTGAGGATCGCGCGTGCTCTATCATCTGTTCGCGCCGCTCGCGAAGCAGCACATCCTCTTCAACCTGTTCAACTACATCACGTTTCGCGCCGCCGGGGCGGTCCTCACCGCCCTCCTCCTGGCGTTCCTGGCGGGTCCCGCCATCATCCGTCGGCTGCGGGCGCGCAACGTGGGTCAGGTGATCCGGGCCGAGGGACCGGCGAGCCACCACGCGAAGCGGGGCACGCCCACCATGGGCGGCGTCATCATCATTCTCGCCGCCGTGGTGCCGACGCTCTTGTGGGCGCGTTTGGACTCGGGCTACGTCCTCGTCGCGGTGGCGGCGATGCTGTGGACCGGCGCGATCGGGTTCCTCGACGATTACTTGAAGGTCGTCCGCGGCAAGTCTCAAGGGTTGGTCGCGCGCTGGAAGCTGATCGGCCAGGTTGTTTTCGGGGCGGCGCTCGGCGTCACGCTGCTCGTCTGGCCCCTCGCGCCGCAGCTCCCCGCCGCATCGACACAGCTGCCGCTCTTCAAATACATCCTCATCGTGATGCCGGCGCCGTTGTACGTCCTGTTCGTTACGCTGGTCGTGACCGGCAGCTCGAACGCGGTGAATCTCACGGATGGCCTGGACGGGCTGGCCACCGGGCTCACGGCGATCGCGGCCGGCGCGTTCGTGATCTTCGCGTATCTGTTCGGGCGGTTCGACGCGGCGCGCTACCTCGGCGTGTACTACCTCCCGGGGGCGGGCGAGCTGGCGATCTTTGGCGGCGCGCTCGCGGGGGCGGCACTCGGGTTCTTGTGGTTCAACGCGCACCCCGCGCAAGTGTTCATGGGGGATACCGGCGCACTGGCGCTCGGTGGGGCGCTCGGCAGCGTCGCCATCATGCTCAAAGCCGAGTTCCTGCTCCTCATCACCGGTGGCGTGTTCGTGGCCGAGGCGGTCTCGGTGCTGGTCCAGACGAGCGTATATCGGTGGAACAAGCGACGTCACGGGAAGGAATTCGCCGACGCCCATCGCGTGTTCCGCATGGCGCCGTTGCATCATCATTTCGAGAAGCTCGGCTGGGCCGAGCCACAGGTGGTCATGCGGTTCTACATCCTGGGGGTGTTGTGCGCGGCGATCGCGCTCGCGACGCTGAAGGTGCGGTGATCGCGGACGCATGGCGTCGCGGCACCGTGGCCGTCGTGGGGCTGGGCAAGAGCGGCGTGGCGGCCACTCGACTGCTCGCGCGCGAGGGCGTGCGCGTGTACGCCAGCGACGCCTCGGATCATCCGTCCGGCGGCGACGCGCTGACGGCGCTGCGCACGCTCCCGGGGGTCACCGTCGACGTCGGGCGGCACGACCTCGCGCGCATCCGCTCGGCCGCGGCGGTGATCGTGTCGCCCGGGGTGTCGCCCGAAGCACCGCCCCTCGCCGCCGCGCGGGAGGCCCGCGTGCCGATCCTCTCCGAAATCGACCTCGGGTTCCGAGCGCTCGCCGCGTCGGGAACGCGGTGTATCGCGATCACGGGCACGAACGGCAAGACGACCACCACCGCGCTGGTGGCGCATCTGCTGCGCGTGGCGGGACTCCACGCCGAGGCGGCCGGGAACATCGGCCGCCCGCTCGCCGACGTGGCCCTCCAGGCCGACCACTACCAGTGGCTCGCCGTCGAGGTGTCGTCGTTCCAGCTGCACGACAGCCCGCACTTCGCGCCGGCGATCGGTGTCGTCACGAACCTCGCCCCGGATCACCTCGATCGCTATCCGGCGGTCGAGGCCTACTACGCCGACAAGCGGCTCCTCTTTCAAAACGCGAGCGACGGCGACGTGTGGGTCCTGAACGGCGATGACGCGGCCGTCCTCGATCTTGCGGGCGACGCGCGCGGGCGGCGCGCGCTGTTCTCGCTGCGCCGTCCCGCCGACGGTTGGTACGATGCAAGCGATCGGCGGCTCCGCTTGGGGGGCCACGCCCTGCTGCGACGAGACGAGCTCGGGCTGCTGGGCGACCACAACGTCGCCAACGCGCTCGCCGCCGCCCTCGCCGTGCAGGAAGCCGGGGTGGCGCCGGGCGTGATCGGCGAGGGGCTGCGCTCGTTCCACGCGTTGCCGCACCGGCTCGAGCCGGTGCGCGAAGTCGGGGGCGTGCGCTGGATCAACGACTCGAAGGCGACGAACATCGCGTCAACGGTGGTGGCGATCGAAGCGATGGATCGACGATTCGTGCTGCTGCTGGGCGGACGGCACAAGGGAGAGCCGTATACCCGGCTCGCGCCGCTCCTCAAGGAGCGGTGCCGGCTCGTGATCGCCTATGGCGAAGCGGGGCCGCAGGTCGAGCGCGATCTGAAGGACCAGGTGCCGCTCGAGCGCGGTACGACGTTCGAAGACGTGGTGGCCCGGGCCCGCCGCGCGGCGCGGCCGGGGGACGCGGTCCTCCTGTCACCCGCCTGCTCGAGCTACGACATGTTCAAGAACTATGAGGAACGGGGGATGACGTTTCGAAAACTGGTGGAGGCCATGTGATCAAGGCCGCGAGTCGCGACTCCACGTGAGAGACGTCCGCTGGGAGACGCGTCTCCTCGTACTCGTGGCCGCGATCCTCGTGGTGTTCGGCCTCACGGCGGTGTACGGGGCCTCGAGCCTGCTTACGATCGCGGGCGGGCAGGTCGGCTCGAGCTTCGCTCTGAAGCAGGCGCTCGGCGCGGCGGTGGGCGGCATCGTCGCCGCGCTCCTCGCGCGCTCGGACTACCGCCGCTGGCGGCGCGCCGCCTGGCCGGTGCTCGGCGTGGTCACCGTGTTGCTGCTGCTCCCCCTCCTCCCCTTCACGCACGCCCTCGCTCCGACCATCAACGGTGCGCGTCGCTGGGTCAACCTCGGATTCGTCACGGTGCAACCATCCGAGCTCGCCAAGTTCGGGGTCGTCCTCTGGACCGCGATGCTCGCCGCCAAGAAGGGCGAGCGCATCCGGACCTTTCAGTACGGCCTGCTGCCGTTCATCGTCGTGCTGACGCCCGTGATTGCCCTGATCTTTCTCGAGCCGAACCTCTCGATGGCGCTGCTCGTGGCCCTGCTCGCGTGCGTCGTGCTGTTCACCGCCGGCGCGCGCATCGGGCACTTCCTCGCGCTCGGGTTGGCGGCCACGCCGGTGCTCTTCGGCGCCGTCGCGAGCGCGCAATACCGGCTCGCTCGCGTGGTCACGTTCCTGAATCCGGGCAGCGCGCCGTCCGAGGCGACGTGGCAGGTCCACCAATCGCTCGTCGGGATCGGCGCCGGGCGGCTGCTCGGCGTGGGGCTGGGACAGGGACAGCAGAAGCTCGGCTACCTCACGTACGCCTACTCCGATTTCATCTTCTCGACCATCGGGGAGGAGTGGGGCTTCCTGGGCATCCTCGGGATCCTCATCCTGTTCGGCACGTTCGTATGGCTCGGGTTCCGCATCGCGCGGTCGGCGAGCGACCCGTTCGGCCAGCTGCTGGCGGTCGGGCTCACGGGGTTGATCGGCATCACCGCCGCGCTCCACATGGGCGTGAGCCTCGCGCTCCTGCCCGCGACCGGCATCACGCTGCCCTTCATCTCCTATGGGCGGTCGAGCCTCTTCGTCGCCCTGGTGGCGACCGGAGTGTTGATCAGCATTGGGCGTGGGCGGCGGAGTTCGGGAGCATGAGATTGCGGATTACGGAGGAGAAGCAATTGCGGATTGCGGATTGCGGATTGCGGATTGGAGCGAGCGAGCTTCGCGAGACGCGTCAGTCATCGCGGATCGAACCAGCCCTGGATAATCCGCAATCCGCAATCCGCAATCCGAAATCATACACACGATGAAAATCCTCCTCGCCGGCGGCGGCACCGGCGGCCACCTGATGCCCGCATTGGCTCTGGCCCAGGCCCTTCGGGACGCGGGGGAGGGCATCGAGCCCGTCCTCGTGGGCGCGGAGCGCGGCATCGAGGCACAGGTGCTGCCGCGCTACCCGTTCCGATATCACCTCCTCCCGATCGAGCCGATCTACCGCCGCACGTGGTGGAAGAACGTACGCTGGGCCCTGATCGCGGGGCGCGTGTGGCGCGCGGTGGGCCAGGTGCTCGAGGACGAACGACCGGGGATCGTCGTCGGCACCGGTGGCTACGCCGCGGGTCCGGTGGTCTGGCGCGCGCAACGCGCCGGCATCCCGACGGCGCTGGTCGAAGAAAATGCCTTTCCGGGCGTGACCACGCGCTGGCTCGCGCGTCGCGCGCGCCAGGTGCACCTGGGCTTTCCCGAAGCACGCGCGCGGCTCGCGACCGGTCCGGACACGGAGGTGTTCACCCTCGGCAACCCGGTGCGCCCACGAGCCCCGGAGGAGGGCGGCAGGCTCGCCGTCCTCGCCGACCTGGGGCTCGCCCCGGCACGCCCGACGCTCCTGGTGTTCGGCGGTAGCCAGGGAGCGCGGGCGATCAACTACGCCGTCGCGGGCGCGCTCGAGCGGCGGCTGCTGGACGGAATGAACGTGCTGTGGGGCACCGGTGAGGCGCACGCGGCCGCGTTCATCGGCTACGCGGTCACCGGACGCGTGGTCGTGCGCGGCTTCTTCGATCCGATGACCACGGCCTACCGCGCCGCCGACCTCGTGGTGTCGCGGGCCGGCGCCATGACCCTCGCGGAGCTATGCGCATGGGGGAAGCCGAGCATCCTGGTCCCGTTGCCGACGGCGGCCGCCGATCACCAGACCCAGAACGCGCGCGCCCTCGCGGCGGCCGGCGCTGCGATCTACCTCGCCGAAACAGAGCTCACGCCCCACTCCCTCGCCGAGCGGGTGCGCGGACTGTTGGATGACCCGGGGCGTCTCCAGGCGCTGAGTACCAGCGCGCGGGCCCGGGGGCACCCTGACGCGGCCCGGGAAATCGTGTCGAAGATCTTGACACTGACCTCATGAAAAGGTCGTGGTCTCTTTCGCAAGTTTCGTAGATTTGCTATATTAGCCCCCCACTAATGACCTTGTTTGCAAGGGTGGATCCCCGCCCGATCCACTTCATGGGCATCGCCGGAGCAGGTATGAGCGGCCTGGCACTCCTCGCCAGGCAGCAGGGCATATCGATAACCGGTTGTGATAATGACCACTCGGGCGCCGCCGATTTGGCAGCCAAAGGGGTGGAAATATGGCGGGGGCATGATCCCGAGCATGTGGTTGGAGCTCGAGCGGTCGTGGTCACCGCTGCGGTACCGGGAGACCACCCGGAGCTGGAGCGAGCACGCGCCCTAGGGGTCCCGGTAGTACGGCGGGCCGACGCCCTCGGCCAGGCCGTCGCCGGAGGAACAGTGGTCGCCGTGGCGGGCACGCACGGGAAAACGACCACGACGGCGATGGTCACGGAGGCGCTGGCGGCCGCCGGGCGGGATCCCACGGGACTCGCCGGCGGCCGTGTCGCTACGTGGGGCGGCAACGCCCGGGTCGGTAGCGGTGCGGGCGGCAGCCGGTTGTACGTCGTCGAAGCCGACGAGTTCGATCGGGCGTTCCTCGCGCTCCGACCGACGGTGGCGGTCGTGAACAACGTCGAGGCCGATCACCTCGAGTGTTACGGCGGCAGCGTGACGGCGCTCGAAGACGCGTTCGTGGAGTTCGCGGGGCGGGCGAAGCGCGTGATCGCGGGCGGGGACGACGCGGGTGCGCGGCGGGTAGCGGCGCGACTCGCGGCGCCGGTGTGGCGGGTGGGGACGGGCAACGATGCGGACGTGCGAATCGGAGCGCTCGAGCTCACCGAGGGCGGCTCCACGGCGCGCGTCGAGCTGCCGGGAGCAGGGCGTCGCACGCTGACCCTGCGCCTGCGGGTGCCCGGGCTCCACAACGTGCGCAACGCCGCCACGGCGCTCGCCGTGGTGCAGGAGCTTGGAGCGGATCTGGAACGCGCGCTCGAGGCGCTGGCCGAGTTCCGCGGGGTGGGGCGCCGGTTCGAGCGGGTAGGCGAAGCCCGCGGCGTGACGGTCATGGACGATTACGCGCACCATCCGACCGAGGTGCGGGCGACCCTCGAGGCGGCGCGCCAGGCGTTTCCGCGCCGACGCGTCGTGGCGGTGTTTCAGCCGCACCTGTTCTCCCGGACGGCGCTGCACGGCGACGCGCTCGGTCGGGCGCTGGCGGCGGCCGACGTGGTGGTGGTGGCGCCGATCTATGCGGCGCGCGAGCAACCGCTCCCTGGCGTGAGCGCTGAGGTCGTGGCGCGCGGCGCCGCACGCGCCGGCGCCACCACCGTCGCCGTGCGCGATCGCGCGAGTCTCACGGACCGCGTGGTCGAGACCGTGCGGACGGGCGACGTGGTGTTCACGCTCGGCGCGGGAGACGTCACCCGCGTGGGACCGGAGCTGATCGAACGATTGGAGAAGCCGATGCGAGGAAAAGGGCAGGGGACGTGAGACGCCGGCGTTGGTCGCGATGGCGGCGTCGCGCCCTGACGGGGCTTGCGGGATCGGCGGTGCTGGGGTCGTTCTGGCTCGCGGCGCCGGTCGTGCTCCAGCGGCTCGCGATTTTCCGCGTGCGCCAGGTCGAGCTCGTGGGCGTGCGCAATCTGACGCCGGACGCGGTGATCGCCGCGCTGCGGCTGGGGCCGCGCGCCAGCGTGTTCAGCGACACGCGGCTCTTGGCGGATCGGGTGCGCGGCCTGGCAGGCGTGGCGGACGCGCGCGTGATGCGCCGCTTACCGGCCATGTTGACGGTGGAGGTACGCGAGGTCGAGCCAGCCGCGCTCGCGCCCGGTCCCCGCGGGTCGCGCGGTCTGGTGGTGGTGGACGCCACTGGCCGGCCGCTGCCGTTCGACCCGGCCCGCGGAGGGGGGCTCGACCTGCCGATCGCGGCGAGCGCGGACTCCGGGGTCACGGCTGTGCTGGCGCTGATCCAGTCCGTGGATCCGGGACTGTTTCAAGCCATCACCGGCGCGCGGACCATTCGCCGGGGAGGCGTGGTGCTCGAGATCGGGTCGCGCCGGGTGGTGGTGGGACGGGACGCCGGACCGGAGGTGATACGGGCCGTGGTATTGGTCGCGCAGGATCTCGCCGCGAAGGGGCAGTCGTATGCGGAGCTCGACGCCCGCTTCGCCGGCCAAGTCGTGGTGCGGCGGAAGCCGACGGCGAGCAAGGGCGGTGAGGGAGGCGCGTGAGCCGGGACCGCCAGCTCGTGGCCGGGCTCGATCTCGGCAGCACCAAGACGTGCGCCGTGATCGCGGAAATCGTCGGCGACCTGCCCCGGATGCCGCTGGCCAAGGTGTTGGGCGTCGGGTTGGCGAAGAACGCCGGCGTGCGGCGCGGGATGGTGCGGGACATCGACGAGACGAGCCGCTCGATCGCGAGCGCCATGCGCGACGCGGAGCGGATGGCGGGCGTCAAGGTGAACACCGTCACCTGCGGCATCGCCGGCGAGCACGTCTCCGCCCGCACGTCGCCCGGCGTCGTCGCGGTGTCGGGCGACGAGATCACCCCGGAGGACGTGGCGCGCGTGAACGAAGTGGCGCGCGCCGTCTCACTGGGACGAGACCAGGAGCTCCTGCACGACATTCCGCAGGAGTACGTGGTCGACCAGCAGCACGGCATCTCGGACCCGGTGGGCATGACCGGGACCCGGTTGGAAGTCGAGATGTACCTGGTCACCGTGCAGTCGACCGCCGCCCAGAACCTGCGCAAGAGCGTGGAGCGCGCGCGGTACCGCCCCGTCGAGCTGGTGCTCGAGCCGCTCGCCGCGTCGTATGCGGTGCTGACGGACGACGAGAAGGAACTGGGCGTGGCGCTGATCGAGGTGGGCGGGGGCTCGACCGGCGTGGCGATCTTCCACGAGGGAAAGATCCGGCACCTGGCGTCGCTCAAGTTCGCGGGCACGCACGTGACCAGCGATCTGGTGCAGGGGCTGGGAGTGACGCAGGCGGACGCCGAGCGGTTGAAGGAGCGCCACGGCGTGGCCTACCAGCCGCTGGTGGACGCGGCGGAGATGATCAATCTCCCGTCCACCCCGAGCCAGGGCGCGCGTCAGGCGTCGCGCGAGCTGTTGGCGCACATCATCCACCAGCGGGTGGACGAGATCTTCCAGCTGGCGCAGCGCGAGCTCGAGCGAGCGGGGTACGGCGGCGGCCGCTTGCCGGCCGGCGTGGTGTTGACCGGCGGGACCGCCCACCTGCCGGGTATGGTAGAGCTCGCACGCGACGTGTTCGCGGTACCGGTGCGGGCGGGAACCCCGGAGCAGGGGATCTCAGGGCTCGTCGACAGCGTACAGGCGCCGCGCTACGCGGTGCCGGTGGGGTTGGTGTTGTACGCGGCGCGCCGGTTGGCGCACGACGGTGCGCCGGGCGGCGTGCTCGTGAGGAGCGGGGGCGTCGAGAAGCTGTTCGGACCGCTGAAGCGATGGCTGCAGGACTTCTTCTGATCGGTCACCCGAGGGAGCCATGATCTTCGAGCTCGAAGAGACCGTATCGCAGAACGCGCGGATGAAAGTCGTCGGCGTGGGCGGTGGCGGCGGCAACGCCCTGAACCGCATGGTCGACGAGGGACTCCAGGGCGTCGAGTTCATTTCCGTCAACACCGACTCGCAGGCCCTGCTCAACAACAAGGCCGACGTGAAGGTGCAGATCGGCAAGAAGCTCACCCGCGGGCTGGGCGCCGGCGCGCGCCCGGAGATCGGTCGCCAGGCGATCGAGGAGAACCGCGACGAAGTGCTGCACTCGCTCCAGAGCGCGGACATGGTGTTCGTGACCTGCGGCATGGGCGGCGGGACGGGCACCGGTGCGTCGCCGATCATCGCGCAGATGGCGCGCGACATTGGCGCCCTCACCATCGGGATCGTCACGAAGCCGTTCCTGTTCGAGGGGCGCAAGCGGATGCGCCAGGCGGACATGGGGATCGCCGAGATGCGCAAGCACGTCGACACCATGGTGGTGGTGCCGAACGAGCGGCTGCTCGCGGTCGTGGGCAAGGGCATCCCGTTCCAGGACGCCCTCAAAAAGGCCGACGAGGTCTTGTTGCACGCCACACAGGGCATCTCCTCGCTCATCACCGTCACCGGCATCGTGAACGTGGATTTCGCCGATGTGCGCACCGTGATGCAGAACGGTGGCGCGGCGATCATGGGCACCGGCATGGGGCGGGGCGAGAACCGCGCCATGGAAGCGGTGCAGCAGGCGATCTCCTCACCGCTGCTCGACAACATCTCGATCACCGGCGCCACTGGCGTGCTGATCAACATCACTGGCGGCGAAGATATGACGCTCGGTGAGGTCACGCAGATCTCCGACGTCGTGAAGGACGCCGCCGGCGAAGAGGCGGAGATCATCTTCGGGACCGTGAACGACCCGGCCATGCATGGCGAAATCCGCGTGACCGTGATCGCCACCGGGTTCGACAAGCCGGCGGGCGTGGAAATGCCGGCGCGGGGAGCGCCGGGCGTCCTCCCTTTCCGCGAACGGGCGGCGCGGTCAGGGGGGGCGCCGCCCGGAGTTGGAGTCGGGGGGGGCTACGTGAAGCCCGAGCAGCCGGCTCGTCGGTCGGCGGCCCCCCAACCGCCCCCGCTCCCAGCGGAGATGAACGAGCTCGAGATCCCCACGTTCATCCGCCGGCAAATGGACTGATGGGGGGGGGCTGGCGGCTGAGCCATTACGTCGTCGCCGGCGCGCTCGTCGCCGGCGGCCTCGTCTGGGCGGCGGGCGACGCGTGGCCCTGGCGACGACCGCTCACCGCGCGTCCCATCGTGGTGGATGCGGCGTACGTCGACTTCACCGAAACGCTGGGCCGGCGCGAGACGCTCGGCAACGTGCTTGCGCGCGGCGGTGTGCGGGGGCGGGATTACGCGGCGTTGCTTCGCGCGGCGAAGAGCCTGCCGGTCAGGCGGCTGCGCCCCGGCCTCGCCTTCCACTTCCGCCGCCTGAAGGCGGACAGCGTGACGACCAGCGTGACGGTGCGGTTGTCACCCGAGCGCCGGCTCGGCCTCGTACGCGACTCGAACGGCTGGGCCGAAGCCGTCGAGACCATCCCGTGGAGCATCACCCGGCTGCGGGTCACGGGCGTGATCGAAACCTCGCTGTACGACGCGCTCGACAAGGCAGTTGCGGACAGCTTCCTCCCGCCCGGCGAGCGGCGCCAGTTGGCCTGGGCGATCGCCGACGTGTACGACTGGGAGGTGGACTTCACGCGCGACATCCGCCCGGGCGACCGGTTCACCGTGCTCTTGGAGCGGTTGGACTCGCCGGAGGGCGAGCGGCGATTCGGGCGCATTCTGTCGGCGCGCGTGGACGTGGCCCGCACGCCCGACTACGCCTTCTATTTCGAGGATCCGGACCAGAGCGACGGCGGGGGGAGCCGCGGCGTGACGGGGTTTTACGACGAGCGCGGCCGGTCGCTCCGGCGCGCGTTCCTCCGGGCGCCGCTTCAGTTCCGCCGGGTCTCGAGTCGCTTCGGCGCCCGCTTCCATCCCATCCTGCACCGGTGGCGGGCCCACGAAGGCGTCGACTTCTCCGCGCCGTATGGCACCCCCGTGCGCGCCACCGCGGACGGCATCGTGACACGGGTGGGCCGTGAGGATGGCGGCTACGGCAACGTGATCGACCTCCGGCACGCGAACGGGATCCGCACGCGGTACGGACACCTGTCGGCGTTTGCGCAGGGTCTGCACACGGGCGAGCGCGTGCAACAGGGGGAGACGATCGGGTACGTCGGGTCCACCGGGTTGTCGACCGGACCCCATCTGCATTACGAGTTCCTGGTGAACGGCCGCCCGACCAACCCGCAGCGCAAGGACATGGGCACCGGAACGCCGGTGCCGAAGCGCCTCCAGGCCGCGTACGCGGCCGTGCGCGACCACCTGCTCACTCAACTCGAGCCAAAGGCGCCCGTCACGCCCCCTCTCCCGGCAGCTCCCGCGGTCGCCAGCACGCGCGATTAGTTTCCCTTTCATCTGTGGAGGTCTACCCCGCCGTTGACGTTCAAGGCGGGCGCGTCGCGCGCGCTGCCGCCACCGTTGACCCTGTCGCTCTCGTGCATCGGTACGCCCGCGACGGAGCCCGCTGGATCCACTTCGTCGATCTCGATCGCGCGCTCGGCCAGGGAGAGAACCGCGGGCTCGCCCGCCGGGTCATGGCGGAATCCATGCTCCAGGTGCAGGTGGGCGGGGGCCTCACCACCGATGCCGAGATCGCCGAAGCCCTCACGTGGGGGGCGCGCCGCGTCGTGATCGGGAGTGTGGGGGCGCTCGATGCCGAGCTGGTAGCGCGGCTCGTCGCGCGACACGGGGCGGACCGGCTCGCTGTCGGCATCGATGCGCGGAACGGGCGGGTGGCGCCGCGCGGCTCGAAGATGGTGCTCGACGTCTCTCCGCTCGAGGTCGCCGAGCGCGTGCGACCGGTGGGAGCGCGCACCATTGTGTACGCCGACGCCGAGCGCGACGGAACGCTCACAGGGCCCGACGTCGAAGGCGCGCGCGCCATCGCGGCGCTTGGAGGGGGCCTCCAGGTGGTCGTGTCGGGCGGCGTCGGATCGCTCGACGATTTGCGGCGCGTTCGGGACGCGGGGCTCGCGGGCGCGATCGTCGGCCGGGCGCTGCACGAAGGCCGGTTCACCCTGCGGGAGGCCCTGGCGTGCGCCGCCGCGTGACGCTCGGGCTCGCCGCGTTGCGTGCCAGCGGCCTCGCCGCGATCGTGTTGCTCGCCTGGAATCCGACGACCGCGCGCCGCGAATCCGGGGAGGCTGCACCGCTGGTGCTGCTCGACGCATCGCTCAGCATGGCGGGCCGCGGTGGCGAAGGCCGCTGGCGTGAGGCACTCGACACGGCGCGCGCACTCGGCCGCGGCGGAACCATCTGGAGATTTGGCGAGCGTGTGACCGGATTCGACACGTTGCCCCCGAGCGAGGGCGCGAGCCGGCTCGGCCCCGCCGTCGCGGCGGCCGCGGCGCGCGGCGGCCCGATCGCCATCGTCACCGACGGCGGGGTGAGCGACGTGGCCGATATCCCGCCCGACCTCCTCCGACGCGCGCGAATCGTCGTGCTGCCCCGCACACCGTTCTTCGACGCCTTCGTCTCGGATGTCGAGGCGCCGCGGAGAGTCGCGACGGGCGATACCGTTCGGATCAAAGTGAATTACGGGACGGCCGGGAAACGGGAAAGGGGAAACGGGAAGAAGACGGCGGTGCTGGCAGTGAGCGTCGGCTCTCGGCAGATCGCATCACGGATCGTAGACCTCCCCGATAGCGGAATTGTGTCCACCGACCTCACGTTTCCCGTTTCCCGTTTCCCCTCTCCCGGTTGGGCGGCGGTGGAAGTGGGGTTGGAGGGGGTCGGGGATGAAGAGCCCCGCGACGACGCGCGGCGGCTCGCGATCGAACTGAGTCCCCAGCCGTCCGTCGTGCTCCTCGCGTCGCCGCCCGACTGGGAGACGCGGTTCCTCGGGCGCACGCTGGCGGACGTGGCGCGCCTGCCCGTGCGGACGTTCGTCGAGACGGAGCGGCCGGGCAAAGGCTGGCGGGATGCCGTGTCGCTCGAACGCCGGCCCCTCGCCGAAGTGGTGCGGAGCGTGGCGTCGGCTCAGCTCGTGATCGAGGCGGGCGACCCGGCGGCGTTCACCGCGTTCGCGCCCAAGGGCGCGATGCTGCTTTGGCCTGCCACGAGCCGGACTGACGGCGATTGGTACGTGCAACCACCCGGTGCATCCTCGCTCGCCGCGGCGCTCGCCGGTGTCGCGTGGGACTCGCTTCCCCCGGCGGCGTCCCTCGCGGACCTCTCGTCCGCCCCCGACAGCTCGGCCGTCGTCGCGCTGACCGCTCGACTCGCCCGCCGCGGTCCGCCACGCCCGGTGCTGCTCCTGTCGGAGCGGGACGGCCGGCGACGCGCCATGATCGCCGCGGGCGGGCTGTATCGCTGGGCGTTCCGGGGTGGAGCAAGCGGAGAGGCGTATCGCGCGCTGATGGCGGGACTGGCTGACTGGCTTCTGGAAAAGGGAGAGGGGAGAGGGGAGAGGTTCGCTCCGGTGACCTACGAAGTTCCGAACGGGCTGCCGACCGTCTGGCGCTGGACGGGCGCCGGAGCGCCGCGAGACGTGCGGGTCTTGCTCACCGCGGAGGGTCGGCAACACGTCAACACGCTCCGCTTCGATGCCGGCGGTCGGGCGGAGTTGCGCTTCGGGCCGGGTGCGTACCGCTACTCGGCCGTGGAGGGGCCCGAGCAGGGCATGGTCGTGGTGGACGAGTACTCCGACGAGTGGCGCCCGACCGCCGCGGTACTCGCCCCTCAGCCGGGGGCCGCGGAGGGCCGGCTCGTACCCGTAGCACTGCGGGACCGGTGGTGGCTCTTCGTGCTAGCGATCGCGGCGTTCGCGACTGAGTGGGCGTGGCGGCGGCGCCAGGGACTTCCCTGATGGCGAATGCGCTGTGGGAACGCCTGGCGCGGGTGTTCAGACGCTCGACCGGCGTGGAGCGCAAGGCGGCCGAACGGATCTTACTCGAGGCCGACTTCGGCGTCGACGCGACCGAGGCGATCCTCGCCGAAGTGTCGCGCGCGGCGGACGGTGACTTCCGCGCCGCGCTCGAGCGCGCGGTACGCGTACCGATTCGATTTCTCGGAGTTGGGGAGGGTTTGGAGGATCTGGCTGTTTTCGAGGCCGTGCGCTACGCGCGTCGGCTGGTGTCGCAATGACGATCTCGCTCACGATGTCGGTGAAATACCTGAAGGGCGTGGGCCCGAAGCGAGCCGAAGCGCTCGCCCGTCTCGGGATCCGGAGCGTGGGCGACCTGTTGTACCACGCGCCCCATCGCTATCTCGACGCGACGACGGTCACGCCGGTCGCGAAGGCGCACGTCGGACAGGAGGTCACCTGCGTCGGGCGCGTGGTGAGCACGGGGATCCTGCCGACGCGCCGGGGCCTGCGCGTGTTCCACGCGGTGCTCCGTGACGAGAGCGGTCCCCTCGAGTGTGCCTGGCCGGGCCAACCGTTCCTCGAGCGCCAGATAAAGAAGGATCAGCTGCTGCTCGTCACCGGGCCGGTGCGCTACTACCACGGCCGCCAGCTCGTGCCGCGTGAGTTCGTGATCCTCGCGGACTCGGGCGAGAGCGACCCGGACCACGGGGGCGGGTTGGTGCTGCCCGTGTACCCGGCGACGGAAGGTCTCACGCACCGCCAGATCCGCGGTCTGGTGCATCAGCATCTCGACGCGCTGCTGGCGCTCGTGCACGACCCGCACCCCCCGGCCCTGCGCGCCGCGGTGGCCCTCCCCGAGCTACGCGCGGCGCTCGCGGCGGTGCACCGGCCCACGAGCGTGGCCGATGCGGAAGCCGGCCGGCGCCGGCTCGCGTTCGACGAACTGTTCGATCAGCAGCTCGTGCAGGCGCGGGCCCGTGCGCTCGCGAAGCGGGCCCGTGCCGGGATCCGGTTCGACCTGAAAAAAGAGCTCACCACCCGTCTCAAGGAGCACCTGCCCTTCGAGCTGACGGCCGACCAGCGCCGCGCGATCCGCGAGATCGCGGACGACATGACCGCCCCGCTGCGGATGCACCGGCTGCTGATGGGCGATGTCGGCACCGGCAAGACCGTCGTCGCGCTGTTCGCGATGCTCCTGGCGGTCGAGAACGATTACCAGGCCACGATCATGGCGCCCACGGAGCTCCTAGCGGAGCAGCATGTGGCCACGCTCACGCGCCTGCTCGAGCCGCTGGCCCTCCGGCCCGATCTCCTGATCGGGCGGCTCACAACCGGGGAAAAGGCTGCCGCGCGGGAGCGGATCGCGGCCGGCGCGTCGCGTGTGGTGGTAGGGACGCACGCGCTCATCCAGGAATCGGTCAGGTTCCGGCGCCTCGGCCTCGCGGTGATCGACGAGCAGCATCGTTTCGGCGTGGAGCAGCGAGCGGGGCTGGTCGAGAAGGGGGACGCGCCCGACGTACTGCTCCTCTCCGCGACGCCGATCCCGCGCTCGCTCGCCCTGACTTTGTACGGCGACCTGGACGTCACCCAGCTTCACGAGCGCCCGCCGGGACGCGGGCTCGTCAAGACGGCGCTCCGCACGGAGGCGGCCCGCCAGAAGATCTACGAGTTCATCCGCTCGGAGTGCGCGGCCGGGAGGCAGGCGTACGTCATCTATCCGGTGATCGACGAATCCGAGCGCGCCGACTTGAAGGCGGCAACCACCATGGCGGGGCGGCTCGCCAAGGTGTTCCCCGAGCTCGAGATCGGCCTGGTGCATGGGCGGCTCAAGCCGGAGGAGCGCGACGAGACGATGCGGGCCTTTCGTGATAACGCGGTTCACGTCCTGGTGGCGACGAGCGTCGTCGAGGTCGGGATCGACGTGGCGAACGCGACGGTGATGCTGATTGAGCACGCCGAGCGGTTCGGGTTGGCCCAGCTGCACCAGCTGCGCGGGCGCGTGGGGCGGGGCGCCGCGGCGAGCCACTGCATCCTGCTGTCCGACGCTCCCGAGGCTGCCGCCCGGCTCCAATCGTTCGCCGAGACCACGGACGGTTTCAAGATCGCCGAGCTCGATCTCCAGGAGCGCGGCATGGGCGAGCTGGCCGGCGCGCGTCAGTCGGGCGGCGTGCCACTCCGGTACGCCAACTTCGCGACCGACCTGCCGCTGCTCGAGGCGGCGCGTCGGGCGGCGGGCGAGATCATCGCGCGGGATCCGGCCCTCGTGGAACGGCAGCATGCCGCGTATCGGGAACGGATCCTCCAGCGGTATGAACGAGGATTCGAATTGTTCCGCGTCGGGTGAGCGGAGGGGCCTTGCACCTCCTTCAAGCCGCCACTAACATCCCGCCCCCATGCCCGCCTTGCACCGAATCGAAGACCTTCCGAGGCTCGTCGGACAGTCCGTGCTAATCCGCGGCTGGGTCATGACCACGCGCTCGTCCGGCAAGATCGCGTTCGTCGCGCTGCGCGATGGGACCGGGTACCTGCAGGTGGTTCTCTCCAAGAAAGACGTCCCGGAGGCGGCATGGACGGCGTTCGGGACACTCACGCAGGAGACTTCGGTGGAGATCACGGGCGCCGTGCGCGCCGATGCGCGCGCGCCGGGTGGCGTGGAGCTTACCGCCCAGGACCTCACCGTGCTGGGCCCGAGCCCGGACTACCCGATCACGCCCAAGGAGCACGGCACCGCCTTCCTGTTCGAGCACCGTCACCTCTGGCTCCGGAGCCGGCGCCAGGTGGCGATCGCGCGGGTGCGCCACGAAGTGGTCCAGGCGATCAGGGACTTCTTCTACGAGCGCCACTTCACGTTGGTCGACACACCGATTCTCACGGGCTCGATCGGTGAGCACGCGGGCACGCTGTTCGCCACCGACTACTTCGATCTCGGGAAAGCCTATCTGGCGCAGACCGGTCAACTCTACGTCGAGGCCGCGGCCGCGGCGCTCGGCAAGGTGTACTGCTTTGGACCCACGTTCCGCGCCGAGAAATCGAAGACCCGTCGTCACCTGACCGAGTTCTGGATGGTCGAGCCCGAGGTGGCCTGGAACGACTCCGAAGCGAACATGACGCTGCAGGAGGACTTCGTCTCGTACATGGTGGCCCGCTCGATCGAACGCCGGAAGGCGGAGCTCGCGGAGCTCGAGCGGGACGTGACGCCTCTCGCGGCGGTGCAGCCGCCGTTCCCCCGGATCTCGTATACCGACGCGGTGGCCAAGCTTCAGGCGCTCGGCGCCGACATCATGTGGGGTCAGGACCTAGGGGGCGAGGCGGAGACCTTGCTCGCCAAACAGTACGACCGGCCGGTGATGGTGTTCAACTATCCCAAGGCCGTGAAGGCCTTCTATATGAAGGAAAACCCCGCCGACCCGCGCACGGTGCTCAATAACGACATGCTCGCTCCCGAGGGGTATGGGGAGATCATCGGCGGTAGCCAGCGCGAAGACGATTACGACAAGCTGTTGACCCGGATCCGCGCGGAGAAGCTACCGGAGGACGCCTACAGCTGGTATCTCGATCTCCGGAAATACGGGACGTTCGTCCATTCGGGGTTCGGGCTCGGCGTGGAGCGCACGGTGGCGTGGATCTGTGGCATCCCGCACATCCGGGAAGCGATCGCGTTTCCGCGCACGCTCTACAAACTGTGGCCGTGACCGCCCTCTGCCGCCTTGGTTTCGTCCCACAACCGGTCCAGCTCCTCCAAGCTCGCCCGGCCGAGCTGCAGGCCCCGCTCTTGGGCGAGCCGTTCGATTCCCTCGAAGCGCCGCGTGAATTTGTCGTTCGTCCGCTCAAGGGCAGCGCCGGGATCGACGGCGAGCTTCCGGGAGAGATTCACGACGGCGAAGAGCAGGTCGCCGATCTCTTCCTTAATACCTGGGAGCGGGGAGCGGGGAGCGGTATGCTCCGCTGACAGCTCAGCCTCCAGTTCGCGTAATTCCTCTCTCACTTTGTCGAGGGGTCCCCGCGTATCTGGCCAATCGAACCCCACGCCGGCCGCTCGCTCCTGAAGTCGATAGGCCATCTCGAGTGAGGGCAGGGAGTGCGGCAGTCCACGGAGTGTACCGCTCCTCGCTCCTCGCTCCCGTTTCTTGTTGCGCTTAGCCATGCAATCCGCCCCAACCCCTTTTACGTCCTAGGTTTCCGGGTTATCATACCCGCGCCTGTGAACGGGTCAATCCGCGGGCGTCAGGCCCCCCCCCGCCCCCCTCGTGCGTGGGTCGAGGTGAACCTCGCCGCCGTCGCCGAGAACGCCCGCACGGTCGCCCGGGTTGCCGGCACGCGGCTCCTCCCGGTCGTGAAAGCCAACGCCTATGGGGTGGGAGCCGTCGCCGTGTCGAAGGCCCTCGAGGCACTCGATCCCTGGGGTTACGGCGTCGCGACTCTCGAAGAAGGCGCGGAGCTCCGCGCCGCGGGTATCACGCGTCCGGTCGTGGTGTTCATGCCGGGACAGCCGGCGCTGTTCCCCGAGTTCGAACGCTTTCGGTTGACGCCCGCACTGGGCGACGCGGCGGCGATCGCCGAATGGACCGGCCGGGGGACGCGCCCCTTTCACCTCGAGATTGACACGGGGATGGGTCGCTCCGGGGTGCGGTGGGACGAGATCGACGCGGTGCGCGCCGCGGCAAACACGCCGGCGCTCGAAGGCTGCTACACGCAGTTCCACTCGGCGGACCGCCGCGACGGCTCGGCCGAGCTGCAGCTCGAGCGATTCGAGCGAGCGGTGGCGCGGCTCGAGCGCCGGCCGACCGTGCTCCACGTCGCGAACAGCGCCGCGGCGCTCGCGAACCGGCGCTTCGCGTTCGACCTTGTCCGGCCGGGCGTGTTCCTGTACGGCGGCTCGCCGGGCGAGGGCTTCCCGGAGCCGCGACCGGTCGTCAGCCTGCGCGCGCGCGTGCTCACGGTGAGGCGTGTCGCCGCGGGGGAGAGCGTGAGCTACAACGCGTCGTGGCGCGCGGCCCGCACGACGACCGTGGCGACACTCGGCATCGGGTACGCCGACGGCGTACGGCGCGCGGTGGGACTCTCGGGCCGCGGCGCGGTCCTGCTGGGGGAAGACGGCCGGCGTTGTCCGATCATCGGTGCCGTCACCATGGATCTGATGATGGTGGACACGGGAGACCGCCCGGCGCGGGTGGGGGATGTGGCGACGCTGATCGGAGAGGGCGACGGGGAGGGGAAGAGGGAGCGCATCAGCCTGGAGGAGTTCTCCGCCTGGAGCGGCGAGCTGCAACGTGCGGTGCTCACGTCCCTCGGCCCGCGCCTGCCCCGCATCTACGATTGAAGCGCGCAGCGATCATCGTGCTCGACGGGCTCGGGATCGGGCCTTGCCCCGACCAGGCCATGTACGGCGATGCGGGCTCGGACACGCTCGGCAATGTTGCGCGGTGGGTGGGGGGGCTGAGGTTGCCGAACCTGCAACGGTTGGGACTGGGAATGTGTCGGAGCATCCCCGGGCTGGCGCCCGGGGTAGGGCCGACGGCGGCATACGGTGTCGCCCTTCCGGCGTCGCAGGGTAAGGACTCGACCACCGGGCATTGGGAGATCTGCGGCGTGCTCCTGTCCAAGCCGTTCCGGACCTACCCGCAGGGGTTCCCACGAGAGCTCCTGGACGAGTTCGCGCGACGGACCGGGCGGGGTTGGTTGGGGAACAAGGCGGCGTCGGGCACGCAGATCATCGCGGAGCTCGGAGAAGAGCACCAGCGGACCGGCAAGTGGATCATCTACACGTCCGCCGACTCGGTCTTCCAGGTGGCGGCGCACGAGGGGACGGTGCCGCTCGAGGAGCTGTACCGGGCGTGTGCGGCGGCGCGCGACATGCTGGTGGGCGAGCACGCCGTGAGCCGCGTGATCGCGCGGCCATTCACCGGCAGGCCCGGGGCGTACGAGCGTACGCCGCGCCGAAGGGATTTCTCGATCGCCCCGGTGGACGAGACGCTGCTCGATCGACTGGCCGCGGCGGGGGTGCCACGCGTCGGGATTGGCAAGGTGGACGACCTGTTCGCGGGCCGGAACATCACCAGCGAGCACACCCCCACCAACGGCGACGCGTATCGGCTGATCGAGCGGGCGCTCGAGCAGACCGGGACCGGCTTCATCTTCGTGAACGTGATCGAATTCGACCAGAGCTGGGGGCACCGCAACGACGTCGCGGGGTTTCATGAAGGATTGCGGGAGCTCGACGCCTGGATCCCCCGGCTCGAGGCCCGCGTAACGGGAGACGATCTGATCATTCTGACCGCCGACCACGGCAACGACCCGACCACCCCCTCGACCGACCATTCCCGGGAGGCGGTTCCGGTGCTCGCGCTGGGCCCGCGCGTCAAGCCCATGGGGCTGGGCGAGCGACGCACCTTCGCGGACCTGGGGGCGACGATCGCCGAGTACTTCGGCGTGGCGTCGCCCGCGGGCACGTCGTTCCTGTCGGAGATCCGGGCGTGACGGCCGAGCTCGTGCGCCGGGCGCGCGAGGTGCGGAAGAACGCCTACTGCCCGTACAGCAAGTTCCGCGTGGGCGCGGCGCTCCAGGCGGCGGACGGGCGGGTGTACGTGGGGACGAACGTGGAGAGCGCGTCCTACGGGCTCACGATCTGCGCCGAGCGGATGGCCATTGGCGCGGCGGTGGCCGACGGGGCGCGGGGGTTCAGCCGCATCGTGGTGGCGACGGACGTGGATCCCCCGGCGTCGCCCTGCGGCGCGTGTCGACAGCTGCTGGCGGAGTTCGGGTTGGACCTCGAGGTGATCGCGGTGGGCCCAAAGACCGAGCGACGCTGGATACTGCGCGACCTCCTGCCGGACGCGTTTGCGAAAGCGGCGCTCGCCAAGTGAGGTGGCGCCGGCTCGCCCTGATCGGCGCCGCCCTGCTCGCCACGGCGTGCGTGGAGGAGCTCGCCGCTCCGGGCGAGTGCCCCGACTACTGCCCGTCGAACCAGCTGACCATCGTGGATACGGTGCTCGGGAACAACATTTCGCGGGACTCGGCGTTCCGGGGCTACGTGCTGCCGAATCAGTCGGCGGTAATGCTCGCCGCCAACCTGCCGGGCGTGGACGGTCGGCCGATCTTCCGCATGAACGGGCCGGGCAGTCGCTCCCGGATCAACCCCAACGACACGACGACCGGGGCCATCCGCAGCTCTGATTCGGCCCGCCTGCAGCTGTACATCATCCGGCGCGACAGCGCGGCGACCAATTTGACGCTGCGGTTCTTCCGGCTCCCCAAGACGATCGACTCGACCACTACCTTCGCCGACGTGAACCCCTTCACCGATTCTCTGGTGCGGAGGCCGTTGAACATCGATACGCTCCTCGCGCAGCCGAACCGCAAGGACACGGTGACAGGTGACAGCGCGGTGGTCGATACCATCAACCATCGGCTGGTACTATCGCTCAAATTCGACTCGACGGCGGCGCGCTACATCGCCGCAGACTCGGGAAGTGTTGCCTACGGCATTCGGATCAGCGCCGACTCGCTCGCGAGCATCGCGATCGGGAAGGGCACCCTGGGACCCACCTTGACGTGGTACATTCGCCTCGATTCGTCGAATGTTAGGGTCCCCCGCACCCTGGGTACGTTCTCTGCCGCGTTCGCGAGCACCGTGCGGAATCCGGAGGCTCCGCCGATCGACTCGACACTCGCCGTGGGCGGTGTGCCGTCGGCGCGGAGCCTCCTGCGCGTCGCGTTTCCGAAGTTCATCCGCGACTCGTCGCAGATCATCCGCGCCACCCTCATCCTTGTGCCGGCCGTGCCGGCGCGCGGAGCGCTGATCGACTCGTTTACCGTCGAGGTGCATACCGTGCTCGTCGACCTGGGCGCCAAGTCGCCGATCGCCGTGGACGCGACGCGCACCGACACGACCATGATCCACATCGGCGCGACCGACACGGTGCGCATTGAAGTGACGAATCTGCTGCAGTTCTGGGCCGCGGACTCGACACAGCCGACCTCGCTGGTGCTGCGGGCGAGGGACGAAGCCCAATCGTTCGCCGAGGTGCGCTTCTATCCGTCGATCGCCGCGGCATTGGAACGCCCGAAGCTGGAGGTGACGTTCGTGCGGCGGTTCCCGTTCGGAGCCCGATGATGCGCCGGATCGCCTGGCTGGTGATCATCGTCTGCGCGGCCCAGGCTGCGATGTGGGGGACCGCGGCCGCCCAGGACTCCCAATTCGGGGTGCGCGGCCTCGGCACGCCGGGGCGATACGAGTCGGTGCGTGCCCGCTCGACCGGTGGCGCGTTCACGCCGTTCGATCCGCTGTCGCCGCTCACCGAGGCTCCACTCGCCGATCTGGCGGCGCTCACGGCGACCGCCATGGAGGGCACCTCGTACCGCCAAGCCGATGTGGGCGGGACCACCACGAGCCTCCGCAGCACACGCTTCCCGCTGTTGAACGTCGCGGGGCGGGTCGCGCCCCGCCTGGCGGTGGCGGCGGGGTTCACGACCTATCTCGACAAGTCGTGGGACGTGCAGCTGCGGGACTCCTCGCAGCTGCGCGGCGCGCTCGAGCGCTACACGGACGAGCTCACCAGCGATGGCAGCGTCGCCGACCTGCGCCTGGCCGCCGCCAGCCGGCTGACGCGCCGCATCGCGATCGGCGCCGGGATCCATCTGCTCTCGGGCTCAACGCGCCAGACCGCCGAGCGCCGCTTCGACGACACGACGTTCCACACCGTCCAACAGCTCGCCGAGGCGCGCTACAGCGGGTTCGGCGTCTCGGGAAGCATCCTGATCGGCATCGCGCCGGGGCTTTCCCTCTCGGGCTGGGTGCGGTCCGACAACCGGCTGCGCGCCAAGGTTGCCGACACGACCAGCGCGCTCACCGACCTCCCTCGCGGCGTGGGTGGTGGCGTGCTGCTTGCGCCGAGCCCGAGCGTCAAGATCGGAGGATCGGTCGCCTGGCGCTCGTGGTCGCGCGCCGGCCCCGGCGCGTTCGACACGTGGAGCTGGGCGGGTGGAGCGGAATTCGGGACGGGACGGATGCCGCTGCGGCTCGGTGTGCGGGGCGGCCAGCTGCCGTTCGGACCCGGGACACAGGCGCCCACCGAGATCGCCGCGGCTGCGGGGACGGGACGGACGTTCGCCCAGGGTCGCGCCTCGATGGACGTCGGTATCGAGCGGCTGGAGCGCCGTGGGACGGGGCTCACGGAGCGCGTGTGGACGGTGCTCCTGGGCATCACCGTCCGGCCGTGAACGTCTACTTCCACACCTTCGGCTGCAGAGCAAACCAATACGATACGGCGCTGGTGCGCCAGGCGTTCGAGCACGCGGGCGCCGCGGTGGTGGAGGATCCCGCCGCGGCGGACGTCGCCGTGATCAACTCCTGCACCGTGACCCACGAGAGCGAGGCGAAGCTGGGGCGCCTCGTGCGACGGCTCGCGCGGCAGAGCGGTCGCGTCGAGACGGTCGTGATGGGCTGCGCGGCCGCGCTCGACGACGGCCGGATTGCCGGTCTGCCGTCGGTGCGCGCCGTGCTGGGCGGCGCGGATCCGGCGCAGGTGTTGCGCGCGGCGGGCCTCGGTCCTCACCCCCTGTCCCCCTCTCCTGCACATGGTCCTCACCCCCTGTCCCCCTCTCCTGCATATGGTCCTCACCCCCTGTCCCCCTCTCCTGCATATGGTCCTCACCCCCTGTCCCCCTCTCCCTTCGGGAGAGGGGGGACTACGGGCAGGTTTCGTGGCCTCTTGAAGATTCAGGACGGGTGCGACGAGCACTGCACCTTTTGCGCGACGACGCTCGCCCGGGGGGCGAATCGGTCGCGGTCGATCGCTGAGCTCGTGGAAGAGGCGCGAGCGCTCGCGGAGCAGCACGCGGAGATCGTGCTGACGGGCGTGCATATCGGGACGTATGGGCAAGACAGGGAGCGGGGAGCGGGGAGCGGTACCCTCCGCTCGCTCGGTGAGCTCCTCGAAGCCCTGATCGAGGCCGTCCCCGAGGTTCGCTTCCGGCTCTCCTCGATCGAGGCGACCGAAGTGGACGACACGATCGCGCGGCTGCTCATCGAGGCGCAGCGTCACCTCGCGGCGCACCTGCACGCGCCGCTCCAGTCGGGATCCGATCGTATCCTCAAGCGAATGGGCCGCCACTGGTATACCGCCGGGTCGTACCGCGCACGACTCGAGTGGCTCGCCGACCGGCTGCCGGTTTTCGGGCTCGGCGCCGACATCATCGCCGGGTTCCCGGGCGAGACCGACGCGGACCACCGCGCCACGCTCGCGCTCGTCGACGCGCTGCCATTCACCTACCTCCATGTGTTTCCGTACAGCGAGCGGCCTGGCGCGGCCGCGGCGCGACTCCCCGAGCAGGTGGCGCCTCCGGTGGTGCGCGAGCGGGCCCGCGAGCTGCGGGAGCTCGGTGAGGCGAAGGCGCGGGCCTATCGCGCGACCCGCCTGGGCCGGCGGGCCGACGGCGTTGTGAGCGGCCGTGGGAGCGGCAAGGTCGAGCTCCTCACGGAGGATTATCTTTCGGTCTATCTTCCCAGCAACGAGTGGTCCGGTCGCGCCCGCTGCGAGGTGACGGTTAGCTAACATGCCGCGCGTCTACATCGAAACCTACGGCTGCCAGATGAACGTCTCGGACTCCGAGCTGATACTCGGCGTACTGAGGCGGGACGGGTACGTGGCCGCCGCCGAGCCGGCCGAGGCCGACGTCGTGCTCGTGAACACCTGCGCGGTGCGGGATCACGCCGAGCAGAAGGTGCTCTCCCGCCTGGGAGAGCTGAAGCAGGTGAAGCGGCCGGGCGGGGTGCTCGGCGTCGTGGGCTGTATGGCCCAACGCCTCGGACCGCGGCTACTCGAGCGGGTGCCTCAGGTGGATCTGGTGGTGGGCCCGGACGGCTACCGCGGGCTACCCGAGCTCATCGCGCGGGCGCGGGGGGGGGGCGAGCGCGCGGCCGACGTGGCGTTCAAAGCCTGGGAGCATTACGAGGACGTGCCGCCGGTGCGGGAGACCGCCGCGTCGGCGTTCGTCACCGTGCAACGTGGCTGCGATTATCGGTGCACCTTCTGCATCGTTCCGATGACGCGGGGGCCCGAGCGGAGTCGCAACTTGGCCGACGTGGTGCGCGAGGTGACCGACCTCGCCCGCACCGGCACCACGGAGGTCACGCTCCTTGGCCAGACGGTCAACAGCTATCAGGACGGCGCACACGACTTCGCGGACCTGCTGCGCGCGGTCGGCGCGGTCGATGGCATCCGGCGGGTGCGTTTCACCTCCCCGTATCCCACGGACTTCACCGACCGCGTGGTCGCGGCGATGGCCCAGACGCCCGCGGTCTGCGAGCACGTGCACCTGCCGGTGCAGAGCGGCAGCTCGCGGGTGCTCAAGCGCATGCTGCGCCGGTACGATCGCGACCGTTACCTCGACGTCGTCGCGGCCCTGCGCGGGGCGGTGCCGGGCATCGCGCTCACGACCGACATCATCGTCGGGTTCCCGGGCGAGACCGAGGACGACTTCTCGGAGACGTTGTCGCTCGTCGAGCAGGTGGGGTTCGACGACGCGTACACGTTCAAGTACTCGCCGCGCGAGGGGACGCCCGCGACGCGACTCAAGGACGCCGTGCCGGACGATGTGGCGGGCGCGCGGCTCGAGCGACTCATCGCGCTCGTGCGCCGGCTCGCGCGCCAGAAGAATGTCGGTCTCGTGGGCACCACGCACGAGGTGCTGGTCGAGGGACGCGCCAAGCGCGGCGGATTCCTGCAGGGCCGTACCCGCACGAACAAGGTGGCGCTCGTCCCTGGGCCCGACGCGTGGATGGGCGCCTATCGCGGCGTACGGCTCACCGGTACCACCGGCTCTACGTTCACGGCCCGCGTTATCGGGCAGGAGCTCGCCGTCGTGGGGTGACGAACCTGACGTACGAGGTGCTGCAGCGGGAGTACGAGAAGCTCCGTCCCCAGCTGCCCCGGTTCTGCGGCTGCGAGACGTGCCGCGGCGACGTGCTCGTGTTCGCGCTCAACCGGCTGTCGCCGAACTACGTCTCCACCCCTCAAGGCGAGGTACTGGTCGAGCTGCGGCTCGACAGCGACCAGGAGAAGGCCAAGCTCGACGTCGCGCTGCTCGACGCATTTCGCCGGGTAGGGCTGGCACCGCGCTGCGGCGCGAGGTCGGTGCAGCTCCTCTAGTCCCGTAGGCGGCCCGCGATGCGGCCGCCGATTCTCTTCGTCACGCTCGGATTCGGGGTTGGGCTCTGGATGGGGCTCGGCTCGGCTGCGTTGCCGGGTGCGGCGTTCCCGAGTAAGGCGTTCTCGGGTGGTGCGTTGTGGGGTGTGGCGTTACCGGTTCTACTGGCGAGCCTCCTCGTCGCACGGCGAGCGCCGCTCGGCGCTGCAATCGGGCTCACTGGCGTTGCGGGGCTTCTCTGGGGGACGGCGGCTGGTCGCGAACAGGCAGCCACCTGCCAAGGCCGGTGGAAGGCCGGGGAAGGGTCTCGCGCGGCCATCGTGCGGCTCGCCGATCCCGTTCCCACGGCGGGCGGCGTCGTGGATGCGGATGTCGTGCCCGGCACGTGCGCGGGCGAGCTAAAGTTGCGGTGGCCCGAGGGCACGCCTGCGCGCGGCGGCACGACCTGGGTGGTGGCGGGGAGATGGGCGGGCGCCGCGGGCCGCGGCACCCTGGTCGTGCGCCGCGCGCGCCAGCTCGATCCCATCCCGCGCGGGCGGGGCGCCGTGCGCGACGGGCTCGCCCGGCGCACCGCCGCGCTCTTCGGCACTCGCGCGCCGCTCGTGGACGCCCTGGTGTTCGCGCCGCGTGTCGATCTCGAGGCCGCCGTGCGCGAGCGCTACGCCCGCTCCGGGCTCGCCCACATCCTGTCGATCTCGGGGCTCCACGTCGGATTTCTCGCCGCCTGGCTCGCGCTGCTCCTCGCCAAGTTGCGTCTCCCCCACCGCGCCCGGATGGCGACCGCGGCGGTGGTGCTCGTCGCGTATCTCTGGCTCATCGGGTTTCCCGCTCCCGCCCTGCGCGCGGTGGCGATGCTCGTGCTGTCGGACGTAGCGCGCATCAGGCAGCGCGTCGTGGCGCCGGCGGGCACGCTCTCGGTCGCCGCCCTCATCGTCCTCCTCATCGATCCGTGGGCGATGCGCGCGGTGGGGGCCTGGCTCTCGATCGCGGCGATGGGAGCGGTGATCTGGGCGGATCGTGTGTTCCGTGGCCGTGCGCTCTGGCTCCGCCTCGCGGCGCCGTCGATCGCCGCCACGTTGCTCACCGCGCCGATCAGCGCGCTGGCGTTCGGGACCGTGGCGCCGATCGGCGTCGTCGCGAATCTCGTGGCCATCCCGCTCGCCGCGGTCGTCGTACCGGGACTCGCCCTGGCGCTCGCGCTGTCCTGGATCGCGTCGGGCGTCGCCACGCTCGTCGCCGCCGGATCGGGACTGGGCCTGGCGCTGCTCGATCTGGTGGCGCGCGGGGCCGCGGCAGTGCCCGGGGGGCACGTGGTGATGATGGCGGGCTGGCCCGCGGCGGCGACGTGGGCGGGGGTGGCCGCGCTGGCGTGGTGGCTGTGGCATTCGCCGCGTCGGCCGTGGCTGATCGCCGCGCGGATCGCGTTCGCGAGCACGGTGCTCGTGGCCGCGTCGCTCAAGGACGCCTTCGCACTCGACGATTGCGTCTGTTTGACGGTACATTTTCTCGACGTAGGCCAGGGCGACGCGGCGGCGCTGCGGACGCCGCACGGCCGCTGGATCGTGATCGACGGCGGCCCGCGGATCCCCGGGGATGACGCGGGACGGCGGGTGGTGGTCCCGTTCCTGCGTCGCCAGGGAGTGGAGCGGCTGGCGGTAGCCGTGGCGACGCACGGCGACGCGGACCATCTGGGCGGCTTGCCCGCGGTGGTGGACGCGTTCGATCCCGAGCTGGTGCTCGAGCCGGGGGAGCCGCTCGGGCGGCCGCTCTATCTCGAGTTCCTTGCGGCGGTCGAGGCGTCGGGGGCACGCTGGCACGCCGCGCGGGCGGGCGACCGGGTCGAGCTGGACGGCGTGGTGCTCGAGGTCTTGAGCCCCGATACACTGTGGCTCCGCCTGCCGCTCGACGTGAACGAGCACGGTGTGGTGCTCGTGGTGACGTATGGCGCCGAGCGGTTGCTATTCCAGGCGGATGCGGGGTTGCCGGTCGAGGCGCGGCTCGCGGGCCGGGTGGGTCGGGTGGAGCTGCTCAAGGTGGGGCATCACGGCTCGCGCAGCGCCACCTCGGATGCGTGGCTCGACGAGCTGGCGCCGCGCGAAGCGGTGATCAGCGTGGGACGGCGCAACCGCTATGGGCACCCTACGCCCGAGGTGCTGGGGCGGCTCGCGCGCCACGGGATCACGGTGCTCAGGACCGATGAGCGCGGCACGATCACTTTCTCCACGGACGGCCATGGTGCACGGCTCCGAAGTCATCACGATTGAGCGGTTCATCATGGAGCAGGAGCGGCTCTACCCGGAGGCCACGGGCGAGCTGTCGAACCTGCTCTACGACGTCTGTCTCGCCGCGAAGATCATCTCGCGTCACGTGCGTCGCGCCGGGCTCACGGACATCCTCGGCGCCGCGGGCGCCGTGAACGTCTCCGGGGACCTGCAGCAGAAGCTCGACCTGTTCGCCAACGAGACGGTGCGGAACAGCGTGCATCACACCGGCCGGGTATGCGTCACGGCTTCCGAGGAGGACCAGGTGCCGATGCCGGTGCCGCCGGGGAAGCCCGCGGGCAAGTACGTCGTGCTGTACGATCCGCTCGACGGGTCGACTAACATCGACGTCAACGTCTCGATCGGGACGATCTTCTCGATTCACAAGCGCGTCACCAAGCGAAGCAGTCCGGCGGGGCTCGCGGACTGTCTGCAGGCGGGGAAGAAGCAGGTGGCGGCGGGGTACATCCTGTACGGATCGAGCACGATGCTCGTGTACACGACGGGGCAAGGGGTCCACGGCTTCACCCTCGATCCCACCATCGGCGAGTTCCTGCTGTCGCATCCCGACATCACCACGCCACCCGTCGGCAAATACTACAGCGTGAACGAGAGCAACTGGAACCGATGGAGCCCGTCGGTGCAACGCGTGGTGGGCGCGTTCAAGAACGGGGAAGGGAAGGTCCAGCCCAAGAACGCGCGCTACATCGGCTCCCTCGTCGCGGACTTCCATCGCAATCTCATCTCTGGCGGCATCTTCCTTTATCCAGCGGACACCAATCACCGGCAGGGCAAGCTGCGCCTCCTGTACGAAGCGGCGCCGCTCGCGTTCGTGGTGGAGCAGGCGGGCGGCCGGGCGACGGACGGATGTCGCTCCATCCTCGACATCGTGCCGGCTGACCTGCACCAGCACACCCCGCTCGTGATCGGCAGCAAGGACGACGTCACGTACGCGGCGCGCGTGCTGTCGGCCGAAGCGGTCCCGGTGAAGTGAGCGCGCGCAAGCCGGTCTACGGTCCAGATGACTGGGGGGGGCGCGGCGATGCCGCGCGCGAGCTCGGGCGTCCGGGCGCGTTCCCGTACACGCGCGGCGTCCATCCCACGATGTACCGCGGCAAGCTCTGGACCATGCGCCAGTACGCCGGGTTCGGTACGGCCGAGGAGACGAACGCCCGGTTCCGGCATCTGCTCGCGGCGGGCCAGACCGGCCTGTCGGTCGCGTTCGATCTCCCCACCCAGATGGGGTACGACTCGGACCATCCGATGGCCGAAGGCGAGGTAGGGCGCGCGGGCGTGGCGATCGACACGGTGGACGATCTCGAGCGCCTGTTCCACGAGATCCCGCTCGACAAGGTCTCCACGTCGATGACCATCAACGCGACGGCGCCAATTCTCCTGGCGATGTACCTGGTGGTGGGCGAGGAGCAGGGCGTCGAGGCGGGCAAGCTGCAGGGGACGGTGCAGAACGACATCCTGAAGGAATTCATCGCGCGCGGCACCTACATCTATCCGATCGAGCCGTCGCTCCGGCTCGCGACCGACGTGTGCCGGTTCGTGGCCGCCCGCGGGATGAGCTTCAATCCGATCTCGGTGTCGGGTTATCACATGCGGGAGGCGGGAGCGACGGCGGCGCAGGAGCTGGCGTTCACTTTCGCGAACGGGCTCGAGTACGTGCGGCGGGCGGTGGGAATGGGACTGGACGTAAATACCTTCGCGTCCCGGCTGTCGTTCTTCTTCGCCGCGTTCAGCGATCTGTTCGAGGAGGTGGCGAAATTCCGGGCCGCGCGCCGGCTCTGGGCGCGCCTGATGAAGGAGAAGTTCCAGGCGGACGAGGCGGCGTGCCGGCTGCGGTTTCACACGCAGACCGGGGGCTCGACCCTCACGGCGCAGCAGCCCAGGAACAACGTGGTGCGAGTGGCGATTCAGGCGCTCGCGGCGGTGTTAGGCGGCACCCAGTCGCTGCACACCAATGCCTACGATGAAGCGCTGGCGTTGCCGACGGAGCAGAGTGCGACCTTGGCGCTCCGGACCCAACAGATCCTGGCGCACGAGACCGGCGTTCCCGACACGGTGGACCCGGTGGGGGGGAGCTGGTACGTCGAGGCGCTGACCGATCGGCTGGAGCACGAGGCGCGGGCGTTGGTGGACGAGATCGAGCGGACGGGCGGGGCGGCGCGGGCGATCGAGCTGGGCTTCTTTCAGGAGGCGATCGCCAGGAGCGCCTACGCCGAGCAGCGGGCGATCGAGGCGGGGGACGAGGTGGTGGTGGGTGTGAACCAATATGAGGACGATCAGGAGATCCCGTCGATTTCGGCGCCGGATTACTCGGCGCTCGCCGCGGCGCAGCGGCGGAGGGTGGCGGAGATACGGGGGAAACGGGAAACGGGAAACGTGAACGCCGCGCTTGGTCAGCTGAGAGAAGCGGCGAGCACGCCAGCGGCGCGGCTCGTGGAGCCGATCATCGACGCGGTACGCGCCCGGGCGACGGTGGGGGAGATCTCGGATGTCTTACGCGGCGTATGGGGGGTGTACCGGCCCAGCTGAGGCCCGACGGCATGACCGCTGACCAGTTTCGACGCCTCGCCCTGAGCATGCCGCAGGCATCCGAGTCCGCGCACATGGGCCACCCGGACTTTCGTGTCGCGGGGAAAATCTTCGCGACGCTCGGCTATCCCGGGAACGGCTGGGGCATGGTCAAGCTGACGCCCGAGCAGCAGGAGCTGTTCGTCAAGTCTCAGCCTGGCGTGTTCGCGCCGGTCAAAGGTGCGTGGGGCCGGGGGGGCGCGACGAATGTCCGGCTGCGGGCGGCAAAGGCGAGCGCCGTTTGTGAGGCGTTGGACCTCGCCTGGCGGAACAGCGCGCCGAGGAGTCTCCTGAAGTAGGTTGCCAAGCCGCCGGTGACGGGAGTCACCGGCACGCCGCCTCTGGGGCCCCATGTTCGAGCGCGCCCCCATTCTGGAGGCGCTCCCATGCACTGCCCCAAAAATCTTTCTAAGATCGCCGCCCTCACGCTCTTGACGTTCGCGGTATTCGGGACCGCGTGCGAGAGGCCGACCCCTCTTTCGCCGCCCCTTGCAGCGCTGAGCCTCGATCCCGCTGCCACGGGGACATCCTACAGCGTGATCGGCGACTGCGCCCAGGCAACCATCATCGATCCCGGCAGCGTGAAAAACGTTGACGCCATGATGATTCAGCGTGGCACTGTGTTCGACTGCCCGCTCACCGGCGATATCGAAGGCGTCGCCCGCGTCGTGCTGAATCTCACGCTCAGAAACGTCGGGACGCCCCAAGTCGAGGGGCGCGTGTTCGGCGAGACGACTTTTCTCGTGACCAAGTTCTTCGGCAGAACCGATCTGACCGGAACGTTTGAGGGGCCGTTCAACACGACTCTCGAGGAGGTCCGCTTCGGGTCAGCCCGGACTCGGCGACGCGGCACCGGTGATTTTCGGGGTATCGTGCTGCACGGTGTCGCCGTCCAGAACCCTCCCGGCTCGGGAACCGAAGTCGAAAATGGGCGGATGGTCGGTCGCGAGGAGCCGTGACCGCTAGGTGGGCGCCGTAGAAGGCTCCAGTCTTTGACTCGTGTCCCTCCGGCCTGGCGCCGTGGCGGCCCGCACCACAAGTTCGAGTGCCGTCGCGGCGCCGATTTTTCCTACCCAGTCTGGAGGCCCACATGCCCACCTACATCGCCCTCCTTCGGTACACTCAGCAGGGCATCGCCGATGCGAAGAACGGTCCCGCTCGACTCGACGCGGCCAAAGAGGCCTACCGCCGCGCCGGTGGCGAGCTGAAGGCGTTCTACATGACGATGGGTCAGTATGACGCGGTCGCGATCGCCGAGCTACCGGACGATGCGACTGCCGCCCGCCTGGTGCTGGGCATTGCGGCGCAGGGCAATCTTCGCACGGAAACCATGAAGGCCTATCCCGAGGCCGAGTACCGCAAGATCGTGGCGTCGCTGCCGTGAGGAGCACGCCGCGCCGATCGCTTCTGCTCGCAGCCGCGGCATGCGCGCTGGCAGGCGCCTGCGCCGGAGTAGGTCCAACAGATCCAGCCGATCCGCTCCGGTTCAGCACGCATGCCGTTGTGGATGCGTCCGTAAGGTTTCTGGATCTTGAAGGCGGATGCTGGACCCTCGAGGTCAGCCCGCGCGTCCATTACCTGCCGCTGAACCTCGCCGAGCAGTTCCGCCAGGACGGCCTGAAGGTCCAGGCCGAGCTGTTGCGACGCGACGATTACGCCAGTATCTGCATGGTGGGTCCCGTCGTGCAGATTCTTTCCATCCGTTCCTCGTAGCCTGAGCTTCACCACTTTGCGCCGGCCGACGTTGTCCGCAGCTTGAGTGCGATTCTTTAGGTGGCGTCCGACATGAGATGAGCATATCTCCTGCCAGAAACGGTGCGACTCTGCTCTCGGCAGCGGTATTTGCGTTAGCGCTTATGCCCGTTCCCGTATCGGGCCAGGCTCCGCCGTCTGCGCGGGAGGAACTCGTCTGGCATTGGTTCGGCGCGTGCACGAGCGGCGACTCGCTGATTCTCGAGTTTCATGTCGACGGCAAATTGGTCTACAGCTCGGCATTCCCTATCTGCCACCTGCGACGCTCCGATATCGGGCCGGAGCCACAACAGCGCCTTCTCACATTCCGATTCGATGCGGCACCACGTCGGTTCGGTACTCAGTATCGAGCGTCCGAACCAGAGCCCATCATCGGCACTGTCTGGGAGGCGGGTCAGAAGGGGACCGCGATTGTGCTGGGCGTGTCGTTCGCGACGGCGGAACGAGTTCTCCTCAACACCCGTCACGTGGCGCGTCCCGATACCCCGGCGCGGTCCGAGTGGATCCGGGGGCTCGAGCTCATCACGCGGCCGGTCCACCGGGCCGAGCGGACGCCGTCTAACAAGCGCTTGAAGCTGACGGCGCCCGGTCTTGGGAGGAATTCCGTTTGTGCCCCGGCGAGCTCTGTGCTGGTCTCAATTACAGGGACGCCGACTGGTGTCGGCGCCGCAGCTCAAGCGCGATCCGTTAGGCGCCCGCCGTGGAGCCCCCGAGAAATGCCAATACCCATAACCAATCGAGCGCAACTCAGTGAGGCCCAGGTGGCGAAGCTTGCCGCCGAGGTAGGCGGTCAAGGCACGCTTCATGACATTCTCGACTGGGGGTTCGCCCACAAGCCAGTCAGGCGCGTCGAGGAGATCGTCACCCAGGACGAGTACACGCACGACGTCTTAGTGCCACTCGACACTCCGCTCTACCTCGCCTACGACGTCTCGTGACACGGAACCGTGGCGGCGGTCGCCGTCTGGGATCATCGACCGACAGCTCAGGAGCTGCTGGAGGCCCGTTTGCAAGCTGGCTGGAAGCCAACTCCGTCTCGCCTCCGGGAAGGTGAGCGGGTTCTCGGCTATGCGGCATGCGTGTTTGATCGTGCGGAGCCCGACGCCAAGCGCACTTCCGGTCCACAAGCGGGCGCCTAACATGCGCTTGAAGCTGCCGGGCGCTCATCAGTAGGGAAGAATTGCGTTGCCCCGCCCGCGAGCCTTTTTCTCTGCGCCTCCACCTCCTTGCGCCCGCGGGCGTTGCGCCCGCAGCTTAAGCGCGATCCGTTAGGCGGCCAGCTCAGGTTCTATGCGCTCGCTCACTCAATCGGTTACCGTACTTTCCACGGTGTGTGGGATCCTTATTCCTCAAGGGGCGGCCTCCCAGCACGTTCGCACCCAACGAACCGTGACCGGAGACTCCTGCCTTCCCCCGTCGGAGTTCCAGCTTCGGGGTATAGCTATCACATCGCTTTCATCCGTAGCGCTTGAAACGCTTGGGAAGCCCCTCCGCGTCACCACGGACAGTGGCGAGGACGATGGCGGCCGTTATGAAGTCCAGACCTTTCACTATTCGGATCTCGAGTTCAACGATGTACGAGGGTTCGTCGATCGTCTGGCTACGAAAGCATCAACCGTGGCTACGCCTTCTGGCCTGCGCCCCGGCCTAAGCTTCAGCGCACTTCGCCAAGTCCTCGCGACCCAGGGCGTGCGCTTGAAGCAACCGGCAGACACGATAGATATCACGACCTGCGACATGCCGGATGCTGGCATTGTTCTCACGCTCGATCGCTCGCAGCATGTGCGCGCCTTGGTGATTGCGGCGGCGCGACCATGAGGGCTCCGACGTCGCAAGCTGGCCGCCTAACATGCGCTTGAAGCTGACGGGCGCTCACAAGTAGGGAAGAATTGTGTTGCCTCGCTGGCCAGCCTTTGCTTTTGCCGCTCCACCGCCTTGCGCCCGCCAGCATTGCGCCCGCAGCTTAAGCGCGATCCGTTAGGCAGCACGCGCACGTATATGCCACCACTACTTCCTATAACGCTCTGGCTTCTGGTCCCAGGCCTTCATAGCCCAGGCGATGGTCGTGCGGCCGCGGGCCCATTCCGCGCTTGGTCGCTCGACATGTCGGCCAAGGTCATCGCAAGACCTGATACCGACTCGCTGACTCAGATCCTAGGCCACCTACATAGCAGGTTGACGGGCTTCGATGCGCGGTTCCGGGATGCGATCACGCGTATCGAGGCGCGGGCCACTACCCGGGGGGCCGACTCGCTCTTCTTAGTTCCGGAACACCTACCTCGCGTTCGCTGAGAGCCTTAGCACTCACCTCTTTGAGGAGCCGCCTGCTCGAGCACGCGGCACCATGCCTCCGACGAGCGATTCAATAGCATCGATGCTTGACCGTCATGGATTCGCGTTGACGGTGACCGAGGGCAACCCCTTCGTCGACGAAAACGTCGCGTTCTTCCTTCGTAAGTTTGGGTCTCTCGTCACCCCTGCCATGCGAAAGTACCTCGTCCTTCGGAGCACGGAGCAGCAAACGCGGTTCTCGGAGGACGCGAGACTCGAAATCCCTTGGGATTCGGTGGGCGAGCGGATCGTAAGCTGGGATCGCTTCTTGACGGACCACCAAGACTTCCTGTGGCACGACGCCGCCTCTTTTTGGTACCACGTTTACCTTGAGACGTACCTCACCGGCATGGATAACTCCCGTGCCTTCACGGATGGTGACAGCCTCGATGGCAACGTGCGAAGGAGCTACGAACGCTTTCTTACGAAGCATGGCAGTACTCGACCAGGTCGCCTCCTGCGAGAATACGTTGACATGCTCCGCAAGAACCAATTTCGGGGCGGTACCTCAGTTGATGGTTTCCTCCGTGACCACAAGCTTCATACGATGCTTGGCGTGCAGCCCCCGCTCCGGTGAGGCCCGTGCTGCCTAACATGCGCTTGAAGCTGGCGGGCGCTCTGGTGGGAAGAATTGCGTTGCCTCGCTGGCTAGCCTCTGTGTCTGCAGCTCCCACCACCTTGCGCCTGCGAGCGTTGCGCCCGCAGCTTAAGCGCGATCCGTTAGGCGGCGGCAGCCGACAGGTCGCGCACGCCGTCCATGTAGTTTCGACCCCAACTCAATCCATCCTAAGCAAATGGCAAAAGGCTACTGGATTACGTTCTATCGTTCGGTGCGGCATCCGGCCCGACTGGCAGAGTACGGCGCCCTAGCCACGCCGGCGATCGAAGCTGGAGGGGGCCGCTTCCTGTCACGGGGGCCCGCCGCTAGGACCTTCGAGGGCGTGGAGAAACAGCGCACAGTGTTAATCGAGTTCGACAGTCTTGCACGTGCCGTGCAGACGTATCAGAGCCCGCAGTACCAGGCGGCGCTGGTACTCCTAAAGGGCGCTGTGGAGCGGGACGTGCGCATTGTTGAGGAGGTTGGCTGACGAGGTGCCGCCGCCTAACATGCGCTTGAAGCTGGCGGGCGCTCACAAGTAGGGAAGAATTACGTTGCCTCGCTGGCGAGCCTTTTTGTCTGCCGCTCCACCGCCTCGCGCCCGCCCGCATTGCGCCCGCAGCTTAAGCGCGATCCGTTAGGCAGCGCAGGTGAGTCTCAGGCCTGGCCGAGGAAGGCCACATGGAACTTGCTGTGTCTCTTGTCGCACTCCTATCAACCGTGGGGATCGCTGCGTTCACGGTGGTCAAGGTCGCTCGTCTGTTTGCCACTCGACGAGAATCATCATCGCCCGACGTCAAGGCCCGGCTCGAGGAACTTGAACGGAGTGTCCAGGGCCTCCAACAAGAGTTAGCGGAAACACAGGAGCGGCTCGATTTCGCAGAGCGTTTACTCAGCAAGTCACGGGCAGAACCGCGCATTGGCGGCTAGCGAGGAGTCCACGGACTGCGCTGCCTAACAAGCGCTTGAAGCTGCCGGGCGCTCACCAGTAGGGAAGAATTGCGCTGCCTCGCTGGCTAGCCTCTTTGTCTGCGGCTCTAGCTCCTTGCGCCCGCGGGCGCTGCGCCCGCAGCTTAAGCGCGATCCGTTAGGCATCTTGCCGCATGAACCTTCCGCTTTCGGTTCGACTGCGAGTGGCGCTGCAACAATGGCAGCGACGCCGCCTCCGGAAGAAGTACCGCGATCTCTTCGACGAGATCGCGGCAATCCTCTTTCGACACGATCCCGTCGGTGTCAACTTCGAGGACAATGTCGATGAGTACGAACCCGAAGTCGGGACAGTGCTGCCTCGACTGAAGGAGTGCTGCTCGTCCAGTGACGTCCGGCGCGTTCTTCACCAGGAGTTCTCTCGTTGGTTCACTCCGGAGGTCGCTGGGCCCGAAGAACGATACGACTCGGCGGCGAACGATGTGTGGCATGTGTGGCAACGGCATAAGCGGCGGCAAGATGCCTAACATGCGCTTGAAGCTGGCGGGCGGTGATCGCTCTAAGGGAAGCGGAGTGTTGTGCGCTGGCGCGCACGAACTATCGTTCAACGACGCTGCGCCCGGCGGGCGAGTCGCCCGCAGCTTAAGCGCGATCCGTTAGGCATCCACACTAATCGATCAGGCACTTAGGAACTGCTGTGAAAGATCTAAGCGCGAAGTCGTTGCTCCCATTCGTTCCCAGCGGCAAGAATTACGATGCCAGTCGCCGTCTCTTCGCGGATCTTGGTTTCGAGGAGATATGGGAGAACAATGGCTATGCTGGGTTCCGAAACGGCGGTGCAGAGTTCATTCTCCAACGGTTCGACGACGACCACTTTGCGCAGAACTTCATGGTTCGGCTCAACGTTGACGATTTAGATCGGTGGTGGGAGACCGTTTCGCGAAAAGGCCTCGATCGAACCTACCCGGGTGTCCGGCTCACTGGTCCCACCGACCATCCGTGGGGGCGTGAATTCAATTTGATCGATCTCGCAGGCGTCTGTTGGCATATCGGCCAACGGGAGTGAAACCCCGTGAGCCGGATGCCTAACAAGCGCTTGAAGCTGGCGGGCGGTGATCGCCTTAAAGGAAGCGGAGTGTTGTGCGCTGGCGCGCACGAATTATCGTTCAATGACATTGCGCCCTGTGGGCGAGTCGCCCGCAGCTTAAGCGCGATCCGTTAGCCAGCCCGGCATTCTCAAATGAGCTCTCCTTTCGACCTCGGTGTCGACGCCCAAGCCGTCGAAGTCGCTCTCAACGACTATTTGGCTCATCCTGATGAGGGCGCCGGCGAACTGCTGCGCTTCGCCCAACTGCATCACGTCCTCCCTCTCTGGACAGACTGGGTGGGTTGCATTGCTTTGCGGCCTACCGGACAGCTCGTTTTCTTCTCGTGGGACGATCCGGAGAAGCTCGAGCCCGTCGGCGCCGGAGGGGACCACGATCGGCGAATGGTCCACGCAGCTCGGGCTGAGGGCAGCAGGCGCTTCCCCACCATTGCCGGTCTCGCACCTGCCCGTGACGCCTCTGCTCGGGTCTGCTCCTCCTGCGGCGGCTCCGGCAAACTCGCATCCGTGTCGGAGAACATCCTTTGCGAATGCGGCGGGTTGGGCTGGGTGCCGTGGTAAAGGCCGGGCTGCCTAACATGCGCTTGAAGCTGTCGGGGCCGGCTTTCAAAAGAAGCATTCGTTTGTGCCCACGCGAGCTGATACCGCAAGGCGGGTCGCTTGCGCCCGCCGGCGCTCGCCCCGCAGCTTAAGCGCGATCCGTTAGGCCGCTGCCAACAGAGGGGTTCTGCCGCGACATGGCTATCACACTGCCCCCAGAATCGACGAAGCAACTCCTCGGCTCCATCAAACGCTTTGTAGCTGAGAACTTCGATCAAGACATCGGGGACCTCAAAGCCGGCAGACTCCTGGACTACTTTCTCAAGGAGATCGGACCTACCGTATACAATCAGGCAATCGCGGACGCCCAGGGTTACTTCTCAGCGCGCGTCAGCGATCTCGAAGGTGTCTGCTTTGAGAAGGAGTTCACCTATTGGCTCCCGGCGGCGGCGCCGCGCAAGGCGAGGTGATTGCTCCTGGGCAGCGGCCTAACAAGCGCTTGAAGCTGCCGGGCGCTCACAAGTAGGGAAGAATTGCGTTGCCTCGCCTGGCCAGCCTTCTTGTCTGCCGCTCCACCGCCTTGCGCCCGCGAACCCGTCGCCCGCAGCTTAAGCGCGATCCGTTAGGCGGCTTGGATCCTCGGTCGGAGGGTGTCATGACGAACCATAGAGCTGCGTTCCTGCTTTCGGTGCTGCTCGTGCTTAGCGGGAGCGTGGCGTGCCACCCTGTCAACACGATGCCGCCGCCGCCATCACCAAGCGATCCCGTTAAGCACTACGACCTCGAGATCCCGGATGCGCTCGAAATCAAGGCGGTCTCCTTTGATGCGACGGCTTTTTCAGAGGTATCGGGGGCTGGCAACGTAACCTCAACCCAGATCGGCGGCCGCGCTTTTCTGAAGGTCTACGCAGTCCACCGACAAACGGGTGAGCAGTACCTCCTCATCTATGAGGACATCGCGCACCGTAAGACGCCGATTCAGGTGATTCGGTTTAGGCCGGTGCCCGATGCGCGCGTGCTTGCTCCTTGATCGCCGTGAGCTGCGCTTGCCAACCCCAAGCCGCCTAACATGCGCTTGAAGCTGGCGGGCGCTCTCGTTAAAAAGGAAGTCGTTGTGTCGTGCCCTGGCGGGCACGGGACGTTCGTCCAACGGCCTTGTGCCGGCGGGCGGGTCGCCCGCAGCTTAAGCGCGATCCGTTAGGCGACGGTCACTCTCGAGGCCACCCATTGCGGCATCCCTTCTCGATCGTCATGGCCTTCTTCATTTGCCAGGAGGCGGGTGCCCAAGCACCCACCGACCGGGCGCAGTATGTCCACGATCGCGTCGTTGAGTACATCAAGCAGAGCGCCAACCGCCCCATCGCTGTCGGGGACACATTCGTCGGCTGGTGGCCCAATCCCGTGCTCTACAACACAGTGCGCCGTACGGCGGACACCGTGGAGTCGAGTCTCGTCCGTTTAGACACCACGGTCGGGACCGCCGTCGCGGTTTGGAAGAACGGGCGCCAGGTTCAAGTGAATGTGACCTGGACGCATGGCGATAGCACTTCGCTGCGCCTTCAGGTCACCGCCAGCGATGGAGTCGTAACGTTCAGAGGGACTGTAGATACTTCATTCTCCGTTCCAAGTATCCCCTGGGCCATCGCCGACTACGGCATGGACGACCAGCTCGTGCCACTCATACTGGGACTCTCTTCTGGTGTCAGCCGCCAGGTCACTGTGTTCCGCCCGTTTCCTCGGAAATGGGGCGTGATGACCGTGTCCGTACGGAGGACCAACGACGCCATCTTTGCCGATCTCGTGAACGGCCCCGGCGACACCGACCACTGGATCATCACCTTGGACGGCGCCCTCGTTCGGGTAACACGCGACAAGTACCCGAATCTCGAGAGGCGACCACTTGAGCAAACGTCCCGCATGGCCGACTACGTCCGTCTTCGGGACAAAGGAAAGGGAGGCTCTTAGCGTGCGGGGACCGCCGCCTAACATGCGCTTGAAGCTGCCGGGCGCTCACAAGTAGGGAAGAATTGCGTTGCCTCGCCTGGCCAGCCTTTTTGTCTGCCGCTCCACCGCCTTGCGCCCGCGAACCCGTCGCCCGCAGCTTAAGCGCGATCCATTAGGCGGCGCGCAACACGAAGATCTTCGACCTCCGGAGCATCCGTTGAAGAAGACTGAATCCCGGCGCGTGCGCCGGCGGGGCATTAGCCGCATTGACCAACCCTCCACGCGGACCTATGGCTGGTTCGTGCGGGCGGGGTTCTACAAGCGTCCAGACGGCAGTTACGCGCCGCGGCACCGCAAGTTCTTCGGCGACGCGAGCTACGGGGGCAAGCGGCGAGCGTTGGGAGCGGCGCAGGCGTACCTGGCCATCGTCGGGCGTTCGGGGCGGGGGAAAGCCCCGTCGCCTGCGGCGCGATGAGTCAACGTCAGCTCGCAAGCGTCCTATTCGCCGTTCTCGGCGCGTTCATCGCTATCACTGGGCTTCCAGAGATCCTCGTGTCGATTGGCATATTGGCGGCAGGTGTTCAGGCCGCTCCCATCGCTTACGCGATCGCACTCCTAATCGGCGCGATCATCGCCTTTATTCTGGGGATTGCGCTGGTGCTTAGCCGCGTTCGCCTCGCTGAACGTCTTTTCCCAGCCGACGCGGGGTCGCTCGCTGCTCACGACACGCAGGCGGTGGCGCTTTCAGTTCTGGGTTGTTACTTCGTCGTTGAGTCGATCTCCCGGCTGGTTGGGCGCGGCCGCATCGAATGGTCAGCTGTTACGCAACTTGTCTTGGGTATCGGCTTGTTCTTCGGAGCGCGAGGGGTTGCACGCTTCTGGGCGGCTGTGCGATCAGCAGGTTCTTCCACTTCCAATTAGCGCGCCGCCTAACATGCGCTTGAAGCTGACGGGCGGTGATCGCTCTAAGGGAAATGGAGTGTTGTGCCCTGGCGGGCACGAACTATCGTTCAAGGACGCGGCGCGCGGCGGGCGAGTTGCCCGCAGCTTAAGCGCGATCCGTTAGGCCGCGGCTCTACATGCATCGATTCAAGGTGGTCCTCAAGATCTCCGCACTTGGAGCTGCGGTGTCCTCCACTGCGGCGTTCGCGGTGCGCGCCCAGACCCCCCAAAGAGTGACGGTTTCACGTCCGCCCGTCTGCGCTCCACCCGCGGCCAGAGCACCCGCGGGGCGACTTCGTATTGATGGCTGGTTCGGCCCCAGCGTCAACGACTCGCTCATCATCGTTGTGGACGACACCGTGCGGTGGCGGGGCTTGTATCGCCTCTGTTCTGAGGCGCCGGCCTCGGAGACGATGCCATGGTTGCCCGCTAGCTCGGACTCTATTCGCAATCTCTCGGTCATCACCGGTGACACGGTGCGGGCCACGTTTCATGTCGGTGGTCCCCATCCGTCTGCAGTGATTATTGAGACGCGACGCAGACCGTAGTAGCGATCCGCAATGCCGCGGCCTAACATGCGCTTGAAGCTGGCGGGCGCTCTGGTGGGAAGAATTGCGTCGCCTCGCTGGCCAGCCTTTTTATCTGCCGCTCCACCGCCTTGCGCCCCCGCGCATTGCGCCCGCAGCTTAAGCGCGATCCGTTAGACAGCGGCACCATCAGGTGACAGATATGCGCGCAGTCCTCTGCACGTTCCGGCTCCTTGTGGGCGCCCTCCCGGTGGTCCGCGCGCTCCAAGCGCAAGACCGACCTGTCAGCCTTGCCGTTGGTGCCGGGCTTCTGTTTGCCGACCATGGCGCCTCTACCATCTTGCGGAGCAAGGGTATCGCCGCGTATCTCCGCCTGAACTTGCGGGGTGTCCCGTTGCTTCTCGATGCTTCGATGCTGACGGTGCTCCGAAACAACGATATCGTCTTTGGACCTTGTCCCCCCTCACCGGGCGCGTGTGGCTCCACGTTCGTCGGGCCGACGACTGCTGTGACCCTGTCCCCAGCGATCCAGGCGACGCGGAGCGTACCTGGTGCAGCGTGGCTCTTTCGTTTTGGCCCGAGCGTGAGTTGGCTCCCGGATCGAGAACCGGGCTCCGATCCGCTGGCGCCGGGCCTTCGCGCTGGTATCAGTGTCCGAAATGGGCACAGACAGTCGGGGTTACTGATCTCGGTTGACTATTTCCGTCTATTTCGCGCCCGGACTCCCCCTACTTGGTTCATTCCAGTTACGATCGGGTGGCAGTTCTGAGCCCTCAGGACAAAGCCGCTGCCCTAACATGCGCTTGAAGCTGCCGGGCGCTCACCGGTAGGGAAGAATTGCGTTGCCTCGCCTGCGAGCTTTTTTTTCTGCCGCTGCACCGCCTTGCGCCGGCGGGCGTTGCGCCCGCAGCTTAAGCGCGATCCGTTAGGCAGCAGCGAAAGAGGGTTTCCATGACTCCTCAACATCCTCTGGACCTCATCACGCGGGGCGTGCCGAGCCTCCAAGCTTGGTGGGATCAGTATCGCGCCGAGGATAACTACGATCCTAGCCTCCCTCGCTTCCACATGAGTGAGTTCACCCTCCACATGCTCGATCAGGCTCAGGGCGGTGTGATCCCTAGCTTCGATAAGGTCGCTTACGGTATCGAAGACGCTCTCGAGCTAGCGGACGGCGCGCATTGGGACGCGATTGGACTCTCCGTTATCGAGGTTCTGCTCAGGGATGCCGAGGAGCACGGATTGCAGCTCCGGTCTTTGTATTCATCCCTCGGCCCGCACGCGCGCGACCAATGGAAGGATCTGTACCGACAACTGAACCACGGGCGCCAGTGGCCCGATGCTGCTGCCTTGTATCTCGATTCTTCCCCAAAATGTGAGCAAGTTCGGGCGGGCGATAGCCCGAGCTGCCTCGGGTCTCCGAGACCGTTAGTTAGCCGGGGCGTCGCCCGTCACCGTTGCTCGTCGAAAGCCC